>Ga0187886_1003962_pt1 | contig 10865 bp, 5 predicted proteins | sample June2016WEW_20_1_FD_133001 | JGI IMG/M metagenome (GOLD analysis project Ga0187886, IMG submission 133001) | Peatland microbial communities from SPRUCE experiment site at the Marcell Experimental Forest, Minnesota, USA - June2016WEW_20_150 | ecosystem: Environmental > Terrestrial > Soil >...
CAAAGTACCCGCTCAAACTAAGGTGATGGTCCGGCACTGCTTTGTTAGTCGCCTCATACTCCCTGCAAATAAGGGCTAAGAGCTTTGCCGGCTCTCTCTCCAGGCTCTGGAAGAGAGCTTGCATAGTCTCTGTCTTCTTTACTACGTCAATAAAATCGTCGAAGGCACCCATATCCACTAACTCCTAATTCTAACAGAGTAATAATCCTTCGTGCCACAATACATTTGCCTGAAAGGATATTTTAGCGGTTAGAGCTCACTACGGCAACCGTAACAAGCCCGCTATCGTCACTGGTATTGACACTCTAGATAAGCAATGCTATAGTGAAAAAGAAGGTACCATATCGAACGAGGTGCAAAGATGAACTACGGGCGTGAGTTATTGAAAGGGAATACTGATTCTTTATTGCTTTGCTTAATTAGTCGTCAGCCCACCTATGGCTATCAAATAGTAAAGGAACTGGAGAAAAGGAGTAACGGGTATTTCCAGTTCAAAGAAGGTACTCTTTATCCTGCTCTGCACCGCTTAGAGCGAGATAACCTTATCACAGGTAAATGGCAGATACTACCTAATGGGCAGCAAAGACGCTACTACTATATAACTGAAAGGGGACAACAGGTCCTAGCTAAAAGATTAGCTACATGGCAGGATTTTTCTACGGCAGTTAAAGCAGTTTTACAACCGGAAACAACCTAGAGCTAAAATGGTCAGTAGCATAAGTCATTATCTACACAGGTTTAAGGCTAGCCTCAAAATTGACCATACTATAAGGGATGGCGTGGCTGCCGAGCTTCGCGCACATCTTGAAGATAGAACTCGCGAACTAGAAGAGAACGGGTTAAGCAAAGAGGAGGCAACCAAAATCGCGGTACAATCGCTGGGCTCCCCTGAATTAATTGCCGAGCAAATCTATGAAACACATGCTCAAGGTAGCTGGAAGGATGCGATTTTCAGCGCCTCGCCTCACCTTCTAGTTGCTTTGCTCTTCACTTCATATTACTGGCAAAATGTCATCTATGCGTCAATTATATTGGCACTAACCGTGGGCATAGCAATTTATGGTTGGCGTCAGGGTAAACCAATATGGCTTTTCCCCTGGCTAGGATACTATTTTATGCCAGTGGTAGTTAGCGGCATATTGTTGCTTTCACTCCCCGAGGGCTGGGGCTGGATAGCAGCGCTCATCTATATCCCTTTGGTTCTTTTTGTCTTTATCCATATAATGAGACAAACTGCAAGGCGGGATTGGTTGTATGCATCGCTGATGCTCGCTCCTATGCTTGTGACATTCGCTTGGTTTTCGTCATTGGGCAAAGGAAATGAGCTTTTGGCAAGTGACTGGGCAGCGAGGTTGCAAACAAATGCACTGTGGATAGTTATTAGTTTTGTTGCTTTGGCAGCAGCAACTGTCGCCTTCATCCGCCTCAAGCCACGCAGATATAAAATAATTAGTTTACTAATTCCACCGCTTGTGGTCTTATTCGCAGTAATCACGGCAAGTGGAGGAAACATTTGTTCCTGGAGTTGGTTGCTATTGCTCTTTTCTTTATCCGCCTTTGCCATCCCACTATGGATGCAAGCCAAAGCTTACGAATAGTCACCCCTGGAAGAACTGAAAATTCAAATCTCAAATGGTCAAAACCATCTTGGATTTTGAATTCACTTAAGATTTAGTGTCCGGGTTTAGTGCTTAGGGATGTCAAGCATTTATGCGGTTAACTCTATTTCTGACTCCATAACCCGGGTGGGGACTGTCGAGCATCCAACGCTTTGAGTGCTCGGTTGTAAGGCAGTCCTAGATGTTCATAAGCAAGCCTGGCAGCTACTCTGCCACGAGGTGTCCGCTCCAGAAAACCTAACTGAAGAAGGTATGGCTCGTAAACATCCATAATAGTATCAGCATCCTCGTTAATAGCAGCAGCGATAGTATCCAGACCGACAGGACCACCGTCAAATTTGTCAATTATTGTTTGCAACACCCTATGGTCTATGTCATCCAAACCCACAGAATCTATCTCCAGCTTTGAAAGCCCCTCCAGAGCTACCTCCCTGGTAACCACTCCGTCTGCCATGACTTGAGCATAATCCCTTATTCTCTTTAAGAGACGATTGGCTACTCGAGGAGTACCTCTAGCACGCTGGGCAATCGGAATAAGACCCTCTTTCTTTGCCTTCACTTTAAGGATAGTTGCTGACCTCTCCAAAATCGTCTGTATTGCTGCCTCGTCGTAGAAATCAAGATGATATTTCACACCGAATCTATCGCGGAGGGGAGGACTCAGTAGAGCAAAGCGCGTAGTAGCCCCAATTAAGGTAAAGTGTGGCAAATTCAACCGTAAATTTCTGGCAGCTGGGCCTTTCCCTAAAAAGATGTCAAAAACAAAATCCTCCATTGCCGGATAGAGTTTTTCCTCTATGGTATGGTTAAGCCTGTGTATCTCATCAATAAAAAGGATGTCTCCTTCATGCAGATTAGTAAGAATAGCTGCTAAATCTCCAGTGCGTTCCATGGCCGGGCCGGAACTAACTTTAATGTCAACCCCCATTTCAGCAGCGATGATGTAGGCAAGGGTAGTCTTTCCCAAACCGGGAGAACCATAAAGAATGACATGGTCTAAAGGCTCGCCTCTTTTTTGAGCAGCGAGAATAGCTATCTTTAGATTATCTTTAATTTTTTCTTGACCTATGAATTCACTAAGGCGTCGAGGACGAAGGTCAGAATCAATATAGCTATCCTCGGTTGCTATCTTACCTGAAATAAGCCGCATCGCTACCCTTTGCCCCGATTTAATCAGGGAAATTTTTTACTGGCTCTCTAATTCTAAAGGCGCGGCCTCCTTTTCCTCCAGACCTCCCCCCTTCAACCTTTTCTCATCACCAGGACTCAAAGAGAGGACTCGCGCTGGGATAAGCTTACCAAGGATAACATTCTCTTTGAGGCCACGAAGCCCATCCACCTTGCCTTTGATAGCGGCATCAACAAGAACACGGCCGGTTTCTTGGAAAGAAGCAGCTGCCAGCCAACTGTCCTTGCTTAAGCTAGCTCTGGTTATCCCGAGAAACGCAGCTTGAGCCGTTGCGGGCTCACCGCCTTCAGCCAACACCTTGGCATTTATATCTTCATAGGCAAATCGACCAACTAACTCACCAGGCAGAAGCTTCGTATCTCCTGAGGAAACAATCCTCACGTTGCTTAACATCTGCCGAACAATCACAGCAATATGTTTATCATGTATAGTCACCCCTTGTGTGCGATATACTTTTTGTATTTCATCAATCAGATACTGCTGGACTGCATCCTTTCCCATAATACGCAAGATATCATGAGAGTCAACGGGACCTCGGGTAAGCCGATCGCCCGCTTTGACCTTGTTCCCTGATTGAACAAGCAAATATGTACCACGAGGGACATTATATTCCCTCTCTTCCCTCTCCTCATATCTAACAGAAACACGGTCGTTCTCAATGACGACTTGACCAGCTACTCTAGCTACTAAAGATGGAGATTGCCCTGCTTCACCACGGCTCCGTTTTTTCGGGGCTGGTAATTTCTTGCTAGTCTTCTTTGGCAGAGAAAATAGGAGGCTACCAGCATCCACCGATTGCCCATCAGTTACAGCTAGCTTCGCTCCTGGCAGCATTGGGTATTCATCCAAATAGAATTCAGAGCTAATGACCTTGACTATGCTTGCTCCATCAGTATGGGTTACTTCAACAGTACCATCAATCTCAGAAATGATGGCACTGCCATCTGGTGTTCTAGCCTCGAAAAGCTCTTCCACACGAGGCAGGCCAGTGGTAATATCGACACCTACTACGCCCCCTGTATGAAAAGTGCGCAGAGTGAGCTGAGTTCCAGGCTCACCGATGCTCTGGGCAGCAATAACTCCTACAGCGGTGCGAATCTTTACTAATTGCTTCTTCCCCAAGTCCCTTCCATAGCAGTTTTGACAAACGCCAAATCGAGACCGGCAAGTAAGAGGCGACCTCACGTGTACCCGGCTAACACCAGTTTTGAGAATTTGTCGCACTTTATCTTCACTAATTTCTTCATTACGATCAACGATGACTTCATTTGTAGCTGGATCAACAATCCTGCTGGCCGCTAAGTAGCCAGTAATCCGGTTTTCAAACGGGGGAAGGGACACATCGGTAGTTTCCCGGGATATCCAAACCCCCTCGGTGGTACCACAATCTGTTTCAGTTACAATGACATCTTGGGCTATATCGACAAGGCGCCTGGTAAGATAACCACTATCTGATGTCCTCAAGGCAGTATCAGCTAACCCTTTACGAGCACCATGGGTAGAAATGAAATATTCCATGGGTGTCAGCCCATCACGGAGGCTTGATTTAATGGGAAAATCTATTATCCTTCCTGAGGGGTCGGTCATCAACCCGCGCATCCCTGCCATTTGTCTAATTTGAGAAATATTTCCTTTAGCACCCGACATAGCCATCATGTAAACACTACCATAAGGATCCAGCGCCCGGGACATATCCTCAGCAACCTTATCTGTAGCATCCATCCATACTTCAACTGTGCTTTCATACTTTTCATTCTCCGTAATCAAGCCACGGTTAAATTGATCCTCAATAAGGCTAACTTTCTCGTCGGATTCTTTAAGAAGCTTGACCCTACCTGGAGGCTCTTCAATATCATTCATAGCGATGGAAATGCCCGACTTTGTAGCATACTCAAACCCCAATCCCTTAAGTCTATCGAGGACTCCAGCAGCACCTTCATTACCCAATAGAGCAATGCAATCAGAGACTAATGCTCTTAAGGAAGCCTTATCTACTACTTTGTTGTAAAAGCGAAGTTGCGGAGGCAAGGCATCACTAAATATAATCCTGCCCACTGTAGTATTTATCCTCCCCCCATCTGAACGAAGCGAAGGATCTCGCACAACAATTTCGGCACCAAGTTCGATAATGCCCAGTTCGTAAGCTAACTTAGCCTCGTCAAAACTGCTGAAAAATTTCCCTTCCCCTCTGGCTCCGGGCTTCGAAATGGTAAGATAATAGCAGCCCAGAACCATATCCAGGGTGGGTGTTGTAGCAGGCTCACCAGAACTTGGTAGCAACATATTATAAGGACTAAGCATGTGCTCCCTGGATTCCTTCACCGCGGCCTTGGACAATGGCACATGAACTGCCATCTGGTCGCCATCAAAATCGGCATTAAAGGCGGTACAAACTAAGGGGTGGAGCTGAAAAGCATTACCGTCGATTAACACGGGTTCAAAGGCTTGAATGCTAAGCCGATGTAAAGTGGGAGCACGATTAAGCAATACAGGACGCTCCTTAACTACTTCATACAGTGCATCCCAAACCTCAGGGCTACCTTTCTCCACCAAGCGCCGGGCACTCTTCAGGTTATTGGCATATCCATTCACTATGAGTTTGTGCATAACCGAAGGCTTAAATAACTCCAAAGCAACGTAGCGTGGCAAACCACACTGATGAAGTTTGAGCTTAGGACCAACAACAATGACCGAGCGACCACTGTAGTCTACTCGCTTACCGAGAAGATTTTGCCGAAACCGTCCTTGCTTGCCTTTCAGAATGTCAGAAAGAGATTTCAAAGCATGCTTATTACCAGTGACAACTGCGCGCCCTCTTCGTCCATTGTCAACAAGAGCATCAACAGCTTCCTGCAACATGCGTTTCTCATTTCGAATAATTATTTCCGGCGCACCTAACTTCATAAGACGGCGGAGACGGTTATTACGATTAATAACCCTCCGATAAAGGTCATTAAGGTCGCTAATAACAAAGCGACCACCATCTAACTGGACTATAGGACGAAGCGCCGGAGGTAATACAGGAAGCACAGTTAAAACCATCCACTCAGGCTTATTGCCACTGAGCTTAAAAGCCTCAACTAATTGCAGCCGTTGACTTATTCTTTTACGATATCCTCCGGAGGTGCTACGGATTTGGTCACGAAGCTCCTGGTGCAAAGCATCCACATCAATTTGCTTCAACACCTGTAGAATAGCCTCAGCTCCCATACCAGCTTCAAAAATATCACCATATTTATCTTTAAGTCTCCTGTACCCCTCTTCGTTAAGCAATTTTAGCTGCTGAAGACCTTCTAACTCGGCAATGCTTGTCTTCAGTTCTTCCTCAAGTTTTTCCCTCTTTTCTACAGATTTAGCACGAAGCTCATTTACCTCTTTTATCTTAAGCTCTTCTTCCAGGTCTTTGGCTTCCAATTCCTCGATTTTTTTGTTCAGGTGTTCCTCGTGCTCCGCAATTTTTCGACTCCCCTCATTCTCAATTTTTTGAAGCTTCTTCTCTTTGACTTCCTTGTCCACAGAGATGACTATATACCGCGCAAAATAGATGACGCTCTCCAAGTCTCGAGGAGAAAGATCAAGAAGCAACCCAAGCCGACTAGGTACCAACTTAACAAACCAGATATGGGTAACTGGCGCAGCCAATTCTATATGTCCTGTGCGTTCCCGGCGTACACTGGAATGAGCTACCTCAACACCACATTTATCACAAATGACTCCCTTATACCTCGCCTTTTTATATTTGCCACAGTGGCATTCAAAATCTTTAACGGGACCGAAAATCTTCTCACAAAATAGACCATCTCTTTCCGGCTTTAAAGTGCGGTAGTTTATTGTCTCTGCTTTGGTTACCTCACCATGAGACCAGCTCCTGATTTGTTCCGGTGAGGCGAGACTTATTCGAATACCATTAATGCCATCAAATTGAGACATTTTCCCCCTCGCTAAGTAGTTCGACAGCAAAACCTAAACTACGTAGCTCCATAAATAAAACCTTGGTCGATTCTGGAATACCAAGTTGTTGAATATCTTCGCCTTTAACAAGAGACTCATAAGCTTTAGCCCGTCCCATCACATCATCTGACTTTATTGTGAGCATCTCTTGAAGTGTATGAGCGGCGCCGTGTCCTTCCAATGCCCAAACCTCCATCTCACCAAACCTTTGACCGCCAAATTGAGCTTTCCCTCCCAATGGTTGCTGAGTGATGAGTGAGTACGGACCGGTGGAACGAGCATGTACCTTATCGCCAACAAGGTGAATCAGTTTCATCATATATATATTGCCCACAGTCACCGGCTTGTCGAACGGTTCGCCAGTTCTCCCATCTCTAAGTTCCATCTTGCCAAAAATAGGAGGATAGAGCTTGCGCTCTTTATAAACTTTTTGTGTTAGCTGCTCTAAATCTTCATCACTGAGAGCTCTAAGCTTATGATTGTCACCTATGCCCAGTTCCTCAAGCCACAGACAGAGAGCGACTTTTCGTGCTGTACCTTTTTGTCCCTCATCCATTATTTCTGCGGCATCAAAACCATGACTAGCAAGCCATTCTCCGACCTTTTCCAGATCGGTCCTGGCATTTCCGGGGGTCTCAGGGCTAAAGTTAACAGCTCCAGCTTTCCAAGCTATCCAAGTCTTGGCTAAGGCATCCTCGATAGTCAGGGCATCAGCTCCATCAAAAATAGGATTAAGCGCCCTAAAACCTAGTGTCTGTGCTGCCCAACCCAAATGAGCTTCCAAAACCTGCCCAATGTTCATACGGGAGGGAACACCGAGAGGATTAAGGACAATATCTACAGGCGTGCCATCCGGCAAAAATGGCATGTCACTTTCAGGCAATACGATAGAAATGACCCCTTTATTGCCGTGTCTCCCTGACATTTTATCTCCCACTGAGACCTTGCGCTTTTGGGCAACCCACACCTGTATAAGTTTGTTCACCCCAGCAGGTAATTCATCATGGTTGTCACGAGAAAAGACTGCAGTCCTGATCACCCTTCCCCATTCTCCTGATGGCATTCTGAGAGAGCTATCTTTAACCTCCCGTGTTTTTTCACCAAAAATAGCTCGCAACAATTTTTCTTCCGCTGAAGGTTCAGTTTCACCTTTGGGAGTAATCTTACCAACAAGAATGTCGTTGGGTTTCACCTCAGCTCCGATACGCACGATACCTATTTCATCAAGATTTGAGAGGCTCTCTTCGCTTACATTAGGTATATCTCTGGTGATTTCTTCAGGACCAAGCTTGGTATCACGTTCCTCTATCTCATATTTTTCAATGTGAACGGAAGTATAGGCATCATCCTTAACCAGTCTTTTGCTGATAATAATGGCATCCTCAAAGTTATATCCTTCCCAGATCATAAAAGCACAAATAATATTCTGTCCCAAAGCAAGGTTGCCTTCGTCTACTGAAAAGCTATTTACAAGTACTTGTCCTTTCTTGACTCTATCACCTTTGCTTATAATAGGATGTTGATTGATGCACGTCCCCTGATTGGTTCTGGCAAACTTCATCAAGTTGAATACTTGCTCTTCCCCTTTTTCAGTTTCGATTACAATTTGTGAGCTTGTCGCCGAAGTAACTACGCCATCATCAGGGGCAAATATCAACTGCCCACTATATTTAGCCACTTCCCTTTCCATACCCGTGGCTACCAAAGGACACTCGGGACGCAACAATGGCACCGCTTGTCGTTGCATATTACAGCCCATCAAAGCCCGATTAGCATCATCATGCTCAAGAAAGGGGATAAGACAGGCAGCTATACTAAATAGCTGTTTAGGTGAAACATCGATAAAGCTTACTTTGTCTATTGATTCCTTGAAATATCTGTCTCCCCTCTTAACCTCGACCTTGTCATAAACAAACTCATTTCTTTCATTAAGCGGAGCATTAGCTTGGGCAATAGCATATTGACCTTCTTCATCGGCTGACAGGTAAACCATCTGGTTGGAAACAAAAGGAGCTACCTTAATATTGCGAGCCCGAAGAGAAGTTAATTTTGGGGCAAGCTTCTTCGTGATTAATGTTCCAGTCTTGGCTACAACTTTGCCCTTACTTTTTATATCCTCCCCGATTGTTCTTCCCATCAACTCTTCCACAGTGTTGGGAACCTCTTGGATAACTCTGAGATATGGTGTCTCTATAAAACCATATTCATTAACCGAAGCGTAAGTGGCTAGAGAACCAATAAGACCAATGTTTGGCCCTTCAGGTGTTTCTATAGGACAAATCCTACCATAATGAGAATGATGTACATCACGAACTTCAAATCCAGCCTGTTTTCTTGAGAGGCCTCCAGGACCCATGGCAGAAAGACGACGCTTGTGAGTCAGCTCAGCTAGCGGATTAGTTTGATCCATAAATTGAGATAGCTGCGACCGGCCAAAGAACTCCCTGACAGCGACTGCTACAGGGCGAATGTTGATCAAAGCCGCAGGAGTTGCCGCCTCGGGGCCAAGAATACTCATCCGCTCTTTAATGGCTCTCTCCAACCTTAATAAGCCGATACGAAATTGCTTTTGTATAAGAAAACCCACTGCCTGGGCCCTTCGATTGCCTAAATGGTCAATATCATCAGGAGCTTCCTTACCAAGGTTAACTGAAATAACACGGCGGACTATTTGCACCAAATCTTCAGGGGTTAAGCCAGTACAATTTCCAGGGATATTAAGACCTAACTTTTTATTAAGCTTGTAACGGCCAATTTTGCCCAAGCTATAGCGGCGAGGATTAAATAGAAAATTATTCAGCAAGGCCTGAGCGCTATTAAGACTAGGTGCTTCACCAGAAGATAGCTTCCTATAAATATCGAATAGGGCGTTAGCCTTGCTTTTGATCAAGGGATCTCGCTCTATTGTAGAGCGGATGAAAGCATGTTCAGGCGAGTTATCTACATCCTGGAAAAGAGAAAACAAAGTTTCATCGCCTTCAAAGCCTATGGCACGCAACAGAGTAGTAGCCGGTATCTTCCGTTTGCCACTCACCTTGACCGAAATTACGTCCCGGTTAGAAGTGTCAAAATCAAGCCATGCCCCATGTTCGGCAACAAGCTTAGCAACACACAATTCCCGCCCGCTTGAAGGATCCCTATCTAACGTGAAATAAACGCCAGGAAAACGAGTTAACTGATTGACTACTACCCGCTCTACTCCAGAAATAATAAAAGTGCCGGCATCTGTCATTAAAGGGAAATCACTAAAATATAATTCCTGTTGCTTGATCTCCCCCGTCTCCTTGACCACTAATTGTGCAGTGACATGAATAGGAGAGGAATAAGTCAGGCCCCGCTCAAGACACTCGGGAATAGAATGCAAGGGTTCTCGAAACTCATAATCAACGAAGTGTAATTCTAGCCTGGTGCCAGTATAATCTTGAATTGGTGAGATTTCCTCAAACAGCTCCCGTAAACCTTCTTCTTGAAACCAGCGAAAGGAATTAAGCTGAACCTGAATAAGGTCAGGTATTTCTAAAGTCTCGGGCAATTTAGCAAAAGACTTCACTAAGTTGTGATTAAGCATAGAGTAAACGATCCTGATTCTTCAAAACAAATTATTGAAGACAATAACTAGAAAAACTTAAAACGACGAGACCAAAAGAAAATGGAGACATAACGTAAACTGGTAAGTATAACATCATCATTTAATTTTGTCAATACCCTTAGCTAACTTACATAGTAACATCGAGTAATATATTTTGCAAGTTTTTCTATATATTCTACAAGAACAAGATAGCCGAGACATTAGTGCAGACGGTTGAAATTATACTCATTAACTACAATATTTAGTTTATCAACCAAATATTGTACAAGTGCATCAAAGAGAGGTAATTTTGGCAAAACTAAAGCCCCAGCCCACTGGCTATCACTTCCCTGTGCAAGTCAGTATCGCCAGCAGCAAACTGTGTTGCCTTAACACGACGATAATAGAGACCAATATCATGGTCCATGGTATATCCGATAGCCCCATGAGCAGCAATAGCTTCAATGCAAATTCGCTGGTAAGCTTCATTGGCTTTAGCTTTAGCTGCAGAAATCTGCCAGGGCGATGGTGAACCAAC
>Ga0187886_1003967_pt1 | contig 10857 bp, 15 predicted proteins | sample June2016WEW_20_1_FD_133001 | JGI IMG/M metagenome (GOLD analysis project Ga0187886, IMG submission 133001) | Peatland microbial communities from SPRUCE experiment site at the Marcell Experimental Forest, Minnesota, USA - June2016WEW_20_150 | ecosystem: Environmental > Terrestrial > Soil >...
GAACAAGTAGAGCCCGAAAGTTTCATTTGTACCCGGGTAACAGGGGCCATCAGGCCCGGGGATCCTCCCTGATGGCCCAAAAAAGAGCAGAGGAATAGCAAGTGAAAATTTTGGAGATGCGAATCAAAGGTAATGAGTTTCAGGCCGTTCAAGCTGAGTTTGATTGGGAGAGTTCGGAAGGCATCGCCTTTTTCTCGTGGAAAATTTTGAGGGGTACCGATGGTGTCCTTCGCATCGGTCCGGTGCGTGAAAAAATTTATAAGCAGATCGGGCCTCCGGAATTCCGCCATACGGTAAAACTATCGCCCGACCTCCATCAGGAATTGATCCGTCTGACCCTGGCTGAATTTGAGCGGGTCCAGGGTTTGGGAGAATAGGATGGGATTCTGATATGGAAGATCAACTTTTGACAGAAAAACAATTTATGGAAAACCTGGCCATTCAACCCTCGGACCTGGAGGCGATGAGAAGGGCGGGGTTGCCTTTCATCCGAGTCGGAAGAGGTCGAAGATTGTATCTCCTGTCGGCGACCCTGGATTGGGCAAAAAAGAGCTTGGTTTCGGTCAAGGAGGAGATTTAGGGGAAAATGGTCTCGGATCATTTCGTAACTGATCCTGAAACGGCCCTAACTGCCCGTGAAACAGTCGTGAAACATAGGTTTCGGGGCCTTATCGGGGGCATCCTTTTGGCCTGGCTATCTTACCCTTAGCAAAAGCCAAAGTCTCGTTTAAAACGATTTTACGCGTTCGGGGGTTTTAATGACTGACAAGGCATGGAAGCAGCGCGAACGAGATGTGGCTGGATTTTTCCACGACCAGAGGAATCCCCTTTCCGGGAGGAATTCCAAGCATACGGGCGCCGACGTTATCCATGGCCGCTTATTCATCGAATGCAAGTTGAGAAAGAAGCACACGGCGGTCAGCCTTTGGGATGAGGTCAAGATCCTGGCCGAGAAGGAAGAGAAGACCCCGGTGGTGGTGTTATGCGAAAAGGGTCGGCCGGGATTTTGGATCTTGATTCATAATGAAGATTTTATGAAGCTGTAAACCCCGGGCCGGGATAACTTGATAAGTGAAAAGAAGAAGTGCCCTAATTTGACACTGGCTATTAAATTTTTTACCCATATGTGCCGATTTTGATGAGAACTACCTGTAAGATCCTGACAATATTTCATTATAATTATTCGGAATTAAAGCATATTTTTATTTTTTGAAACATTGGATCCTGGGGAATGAATTTTGCTAGAAGATAGACACAGGCCGAAAATACAGGATTTATCAATTCCCTTTTATCTTAAGGGAAATCTAACATTACATCGATTCTATGTATTTTCGGCCTTGACAAGTCTGCTATAATAATATAAAGAGTGCTTCAAAAGAGATGGGTGATGAGACGTGGATCTAAAACTTTCTGATTTCGAAATTTCATTTTGCCAAGCTTCAATTTTCACGCCTGATTTGACCTCTTCAGTGAGGAAGCTTCTGACTGAATTTTACTCTAGCGTTGCTGATACTTTCGATGATGAACCATCTATTTTTGTTCCAGGCCCGCCCAACATGCCCAATGAGGTACCGAGAATAGTTTTCAGAAATATCTCTAAGGCATGGCGATTCGAGATTGCTCCGGCGAGAGTGAATTTGATATGGGAGAAAAGCGATCCTGAAATCCATATTTTAAAGGATGATTTTTTTAATCGGGCTGTTGAGTTGTTTGGAATTTTTAGTAACCTGTTTGCGCCCAAAATTGGCCGTGTCGCGGCTCTCTTACATCGTTTTGCAAAACACCCCACTCCAGGATTATATTTGGCGCGCCATTTTTGCAAGCCTGAACATATCCAGGGGGCTCTCAATCGAGCTGAAAACTTTGAATTGAATGCTCACAAACGATACACTCTCGATGATAAGTATCATGTAAATTCTTGGGCCCGGAATAAATCTGGAAGTACCAAATCAGAACCAGTTATCATATTCGAACAAGACTTAAATACTCTTTCTGAGGAAATTGAATCACAGAAATTCGATATGAATGATCTAAAGAATTTTTTTGGATCGGTTTTGGTTGAGTTCGATAAAATCTTAAATTTATATTACCCCGTGGTTTAGGAGGATATATGCCAAATTTATTTGAATCCAAAGAAGAGAATTACAAGAGAGAATTTATTGGATCCCTTTACACAGAAGCATCCCAAAATACCGGATCTTCCTGGCAAGGCCAACCAGAAATTTATCAATTTATCATAACAACAGTAGGCTCAGTTGTGCCAGAAAGAAGCGGCCAATTGAAGATCTCCAAATCTAGTGTCGGTAGGATAGGATCTGGAATGCTAACTGGCTTGGATGTTGTCAACTCTCATATTTTCGATTTTGATTATGAATCATCTTCAGTAACATTTTATTGCGCAAAAGTTTGCGACCGGTTTGATAAGGGACTTTCTGAGGATAATCAAGTTGCCACTTATGTATCTTCAATTGGCCATTTAATTCTATCAGAACCTAGCGCACATGTTCCGAAGGATGATCCAACGGAAAGCGCGAGAAAGATCATTTCTCAGCTCTCAAATCGGAATATTGCCGTTGAGGCTCTAAAAATATTTGAACGCCTACAACAACTATTGACAGACTCGCATATCAAGAACCTTCCCCCCATACGCTCCTTCGTGCTTGAGGACGGTTCGGTTCTCGTTGAATTAATATCAGCCCATTCACGGCTTGGTTTCAGTATAGAGCAGGACAGGCATGAGTCAAGTTGGTATCTCGTAACGGATGAAACGCAGAGAAATATCCGGGCAAGTGGAGATATTGGAAATGATGATATAGAACTGCCTGTTAATTGGGCCTTGATGCTCCTCGGATGATTCATTAATGAACCAATATCCGGACATCTGTCTTCGCGGTTTAAGAAAAGAAGATGATGTAATAACTCCGCAAAATGTTGTCAACACAACAGCATTTATCCCAGATTTTCGAATACAACGAACAGACGGGAGTTACGAAACGTCAATAAACTGGAAAGATGATGAATTTGCGATCTCCTTCACAATGCAAAGACGGAATCAGAGTCAATACGGTTTAGCTGCCTTGGAGCGTGTCATACTGGATGAAGAGAGATCCTGGACATCAATACCTAAAACAATAGAGTATGAGCGCAAGCCAGATCCTGAGAACAAGTACCACGGGAATATTGTATTTATAGGTAATAAGAAGTATATAAGGATGATTGCTGCAGCTTTGGCACTCAAATCAAAATTCATCCCACGAGAAGACTAAACACAAAATTAATCCCATCGCAAAAGCTGAAACGTCCCTCCGCACTTTTTTAATGGATTTCAATTTCAATGTCACCGAGGGCGGGTGATCCTGCCAGAATTTGACCGAGAATGGGGAAATAATTGAATGCTTCAGAAAATACCATGTCACAACTTTTTAACCGGAAGAGTTAACCCATAGAGACCATTAGGGAAATGTAGGGGGGGGCAGGAGGATTTATTTTTTTAAAATATTCATTTTGTTCTTGACAAACCTTTTGGCATTGTATATACTAAAGACAATTGGAGGTAAAATGAGACCCAAACTTCTGACGGCTATCAACTTCTACGTGGCAACGGCCCAAATTAAAGGGCTCAAGGCGCTATCAAAGAAAACCGGCCTTTCGGTATCCGAGCACGTCCGCCGGGCCATCGACGAATATCTGAAGGAGCAAAGAAAATGAGACTGTTCCTGACCATCATCATTTTACTCGCTCTAATCGCTGGGTTTTCGCTGTTTGCCTTGGCCCAGGACCTGACCATTTATGACCGAAACTGGAGGGTCAAGGTCCGGATCCAGGGTGATACGATTTACGATTCTAGCTGGCGAGTCAAAGGTCATGTCGAAGATGGCAAGATTTATGATTCCAATTGGCGAACCCGCGGGCGAATAGAATCCGATCAACTGAAAGGGGGTGATCGACCATCGGCAACGGGAGGGAAAAAATAATCAAGAAGGAAGGAGGTGATAAAAATGGGTATCATCGATCTGGAAAACGTTAGGGGTTATCATTTTGTGGATGCCGCACAGAATGAAGTTGTTTGTACTGAATGCATCACAAAGGATGAAAAGGAGAACCTAACGGAGGATGATTTTTTGATGGAAGGGGATCTGGAACATGAAGAAAAAGCCCATTTTTGCGATCGTTGCAAAAAAAGAATTTGATCAAAAGGAAGAGCCCCAGTCACGCGGCGAAGCAATGAACTGAGGCTCTAAGTGACGAACCCGGAGGCCCGTCTTTTTTAGGGTAGCATGGTGGGCCTCCCCGGTCAATAAAAAAGGAGGTTTGCCATGAAGATGGATTACCTAACAGAATTTCTTGACTACTTGAAGTATCAGAGGGGATTATCAGAAAATACCCTCCAAAGTTATGAATGGGATCTTAAGATTTTCTTTAAATGGGCAAATGATAGAGAATTGAAGGTCGAGCAGGTGAAGATCAAAGACATCGATTCCTTTCTTATCTGGCTCCGAAAGAACGGTAACTGCATTGGGACGGCGAACAGGCGGGCATATTGTCTCAAAAGTTTTTTTCGCTGGCTTCTGAGAATAGAGGTCATTGATAGAAACCCGCTAGATCTGTTTGAGCAAATTAAAGCCCCGAAGCTCTTGCCAAAGTATCTTACCAAAGAGCAGCAGGAAAGTTTGTTGGAGACTGCGAAGAATGGAAAAAATAAATTGGCCTGGGCGAAAAAGAGAAACTATTTGATGTTTCTTTTTTTGATCGATACCGGTTTACGGATCGGCGAGTTATGCAGTATTAAACCGACCGACATTGACCTTAGCGGGGGGATCCTGCGGGTATGCGGGAAAGGAAGTAAAGAGCGGGAAGTGGTTTTATCCGATAGGGTGAGGAAGGTATTGGGAGAATATCTCGATGCGATAAGGGTGATAGATTTTGATGGCCAAGTAGCAGGTCCCGGCCTTGCTTCCCGAGGATTCAATTTGAAGACAGTAACCGCAGAGTTTGGGATCTCACATAGCATGGCAAAAAATGCGATCCGAGGGAATTCAAGAGAAACCCTGGCAAGGCTCCGGGCCTTCGTCAAAGACAAGATTCAAGCCCTCCCCGTCCCGTGGCTTTTCTTCAACCGAAGAGGAAAACAACTCTGCCAAAGGCACGCTTTTCTGGTTATCAAGCGCATAGGGAGAAAGGCAGGTATCGAGGGTCTTTACCCGCACTTGCTCCGCCATACCTTCGCGACGAACTTGCGCCGTCGGGGAGCAGACCTATTGCTTATGAGAGAGGCCCTTGGCCATGCAAGCGTATCGACCACGCAGATTTACGCCCATGTTGGAAATGAGGAATACAAAAGCCAGCTTAGAAATCTGGTCAATCAAAATTAGAAAAGGAGGAGACCATGAAAACCTGCGCTCAGGCTCATTCGGAGATTTCTTTTCGGGAGGGAAGGTGCCCGATGTGTCAGGTGGTGACCGAAAATCAAAAAATGAAAAAGCTCATTCAGGAATTGGAGATCAATTTTATGATCAGAGACAGTTTTAACCATGATTTGGACTCAGGGGAGGGAGATTTGATGATGTGGATGACCCCGATAACGGGCGAAGCGTGAAGGGCAGGCTTGACGAGGTTCTAGGGAAGGTTCACTCCCGGCCTTCCCCTTGCCCTTCCAGATGAACCCAGGGAGAGATGGGAGATTGATCATGGCATGGGGAAGAATTTTCAAGAGGAATGGGAATTGGTGGACGGACATCATCGCCGGCGGGCACCGCAAGAGGCAGAAGATTGGCCCGAGGAAAGAGGATGCACAGAAGATTCTCAACAAGAAACTTTCCGATCTGACCCTTGAGGAGCACGGGATCATCGAGGACGAGAAAGTCACCCTGGGGGAGTTTGCCAAGGAATACCTGATCCACAAAAAGAACTCGACACTGCTTTGCACCTACATCCGGGACGAGGTCTCCGTCAACCTCCACCTGGTCCCTTACTTCGGAAAGGAATACCTTTTCAACATAAGTCCGCACAAGATTTTCAGCTATCAGAGCAAGAGGCTTGCCGAAGGTGTCTGCAATGCCACGGTCAACCGGGAAGTGGCCTGCCTGAAGCATCTTTTGAACACGGCCGTTAGCTGGAAGAGGATCAAGGCAAACCCGATCAAGGCCGTCCCCAAATTGAAAGAACCGCCTGGCCGCCTTCGGTATTTAACCCTGGAAGAGATCAACAAGCTTCTGGGCCTCTGTCCATTGCCTCCCAATCCTCTCCGGGCCATTGTCATCGTGGCTTTGACTACCGGGATGAGGAAGAGCGAGATCCTTGGGCTTAAATGGGATTATATCAAACCCAATGACCGCTTTATTCTTCTGCCTGTTACCAAGAACAACACAGTTAGGGTTGTCCCGATGAACAATACCTTGTTAAACGCCCTGGTGGACCTCCCGAGAGAATCGGAGTTTGTTTTCTGGAATGCCAGGGGAAAACACCTGGGGGACGTGAAAAGGAGTTTTGCGACGGCCTGCAGAAAGGCGGGGATCGAAAATTTCCGGTTCCATGATCTCCGGCATACCTACGCGAGCCACCTAACCATGAGAGGAGTTCACATGAGAGCCCTCCAAGAACTCCTGGGCCATAAGGACATCAAGATGACGCAGCGGTACTCCCACCTATCGCCCGACCAGCTTCAAGGGGCTGTCAGACTGCTTGATGACATTATTCCGCTAAAATCCATTAAAGATAACAACTTGGATGACCGATTAATAGTCAGGAAAAACTACCAGAAAACGGAAGAGTTTGGCACTATTCTGACACCAGAAAGCGAAAATGAAAAAGGGGTCATTGCTAACCCTTTGAGATCTTTGGTGGGCGATGCGGGATTCGAACCCACGGCCTTTGGTTCCGGAGACCAACGCTCTATCCACCTGAGCTAATCGCCCATGCCTTTTGAATTTATTTTTAACACCCTGAGAGGTATTTGTCAACTTGGGGTTCACGGGGACCTTGAGAATCCTGCGCCCTGTAAAAAAAATTGACATATTCTGGTAAAGAAGTAAAGTAAAATTATCTCAAAAAAAAGTTGGGAAAAGGAGTCATGCCCGCAGAGGTGGAAGAGGATAAAAAGGCAATCGATCTCTCGGGGGAGGTGCCGCCGATCGAAGGCGAGGAGCTCGATGAGTCGCTCCTTCTAGCCAGAGATTTGATGTCGACCTTCGTTAAAACCATAAAGGCATTTCGTTTATATCCACCCGAAAATCCTTCCCTCAATGATTTTCGAAACCAACTTTTCAGGAAATTCCAACTTTTCTTGAATAAGTTTCATTCTTTCATTTTCCAGATCGGAGAATATTATTTCTCCTTCAAAGGAAAGATTATATACGAAAACACCGACCTGAATACGAGCTTGGCTTTTCGCCTTTACAAAGATGGGTTGAGAGAACTTCGTTTTATGGAGGGTTTGGAGGAGTCGGAAATCCAGGGGCTGGTCGATATTTTGAAGCGGGTCGACAAAATTGATCAAATGGAAGATGACCTCGTCACCCTGATGTGGGAGGGAGCTTTTGTCCACATCAGTTATTTGGCCACAGATGAATTCCTGGATGAAATGCCGGGCATCATTCCTAAAAGTGTAGAGGAATTCAGGCAACATCTAAAATTCGAACCGCTGGCCCACAAAGCGGCATTGGACTTTGGGGAAGAAGGGGAGCAAGATGGGTTCGACCTGGAGGCGATTCTTTCTGAAAAGACCGGCGAGCCTCCATCAACCGCAGTGCAACAAAGTGTTTATTTCCTCACCCCCGATGAATTGGAAAGATTACGGAAGGAGACCGAGGCCGAGACGGCCCCCACGGCTGTGTTCAATATTATCGACATCCTTCTCGAAATCATGGCTTTGGAAAAAGAGCCGGAACCTTTCCAGGATGCGGTCGATGTTCTCCAGAAAATGTTGGCTGCCCTCTTGGAGCTGGGAGAGTTTCAGAAAGCCAGCGACCTATTAACCAGAGTTTATATCATCCTCAATACCTATCAACTGGCAGATTGGCAGGTCAAAATCACCCAGCAGTTCATTGAGGTTGCCGGGGAGCCGCCGCAGATCGAACGGATCGGTAAAATTCTGGAAAAAGAAAAGGGAGTTAAATTGGAGGAGGTCAGCAAATACCTGACCCTCTTGAGACCCAACTCCATCCGGGCTTTGATTAATTTGTTGGGGGAACTCAGTAATTCAAAAGCCAGAAGGGTATTATGCGATGTCATCTGCGAAATCGGAAAGAACGGCATCGAAATCATCTCTTCCTTCATCAATGATCACCGGTGGTATCTGGTTCGGAATATTATCTACATCTTGGCCCGGGTCGGGAAAGAGCAGGCCCTCCCGTACGTCCAAAAAGGCTGTAATCATGGAGAAGCGAGGGTCAGGAGAGAGGCTGTCCAGGCGTTAGGGACAATCGGCGGGAGCAAGGCTTTTGGATTACTGGTGAAGGCCCTTGATGATACGGATGTACGGATTCGGAGCATGGCGGCCCTGAATCTTGCGAAGGTGGGGAAAAAAGCGAGTCTGCCTCATCTCTTAGGAGTGGTCCAATCAAAGGAGTTCCCCAAGAAGGAGAAGGCCGAAATAAAAGCCTTCTTCGACGCGATCGGGATGAGCGGCTGCGATGAGGCCGTCCGGCCCCTTCAGAAATTATTGGAACAAAGAGGTTGGTTCGACAGGAAGAAGAAGGTGGAAATCCGCAAGGGAGCCGCGAATGCCTTGGCCCTGATCGGAACCCCGGAAGCAAAGTCCATCTTGAAATCAGGGAAGAATTCAAAAAACCACAACGTTCGGCAAGCTTGCCTGCAGGCCGCGGAGCGTCTTGCGCTCTAAGTACTGGAGAGTCTGATGACTGGGCAAATAAGGGAAGGGACGATGCAAGAAGATTTGAAAGGGGGGCAACCTTTCTACGACCATGAGTATCTGTCTACAGCCCTGGGGACGGAATTTATCTCACGGTTCTATCGCCTGCTCAAGGGAGCCACTATTTATGATCGAAATAACGACCTCATCGATCGCCTGACCCAAGACTGTCTGCAAGCCATCAACCCTTTCATCAAGTCCGAAGGTCACCTTTTGCTGAAAATCGTCCTGGATAATTTCTTCCTCAACAATATCCGGATTCCGGTGAAAGCCGATAAATATGCCTTCTTTAGGTCTTTTTTCAAGGTGATGGAAAAACGATGGATCGGGGAACTGGAGTTTAGCGCTGAGGTGTCGGAGAGAACCCTAAAAGATTTCGTTTTCATCCTTTCCCAACTGGAGGAGAATGACGAGAGCAACTACCTTCATGTCCAGGAGCAGTTAGAATCACGGGGGATCCAGGGGATCAACGTGGGCAAATTGGAATTTTTCAAAGATAATAAGCAGTATGTTGATTCTGAAGAACAGCAGCGATACGCCAAAGAAATCTATTTTAAAGCAATCGAATTAGTCAAAGAAGTCATGGATGGCGTTAAGACTCAAAAATTGCTCAACATCCGAAAAGCCAAACACCTGATGCAGAATGCGGTCAATTCCATCATGCAGGACGAGTCCGCTTTGTTAGGATTGGCCAACATCAAGAACTATGATGAGTACACTTTCAACCACTCGGTCAACGTAGCCATTTACGCCATCGCCTTGGGCCAAAGGATCGGTTTTCCCAAAAAAATCCTCTCCCACTTGGGCATGGCCGGCCTACTTCACGATGTTGGCAAGACGAGGATTCCCAGCGAAGTTTTGAACAAAACGGAGAAATTAACCCCCCAGGAATGGACGATGATCCGCGCCCATCCGCTCATCGGAGCGGAGATCGTGATACGGGTGAAAGAATGGGGAGAACTCTCCACCCGGATGATTGACGCGGCTTTCGAACATCACCTGAAATATGATTTGAGCGGTTATCCCAAACTGGCCCGGAAAAGGAATATCACCCTTTTTGGGAGGATCACCTCCCTGGTTGATGTTTACGATGCTTTGATCAGACCTAGGGTCTACCGTCGATTTCCCTATGTCTCTGAGAAAATCTTGGGACTCATGCTGGAAAAGGCGGGGAAAGATTTCGATCCCGCTCTAGTCAAAGTATTCATCAATATGATCGGGATTTTCCCTCTCGGGACCCTGGTCTTGTTGAATACCAACGAGATCGGTATCGTCGTTCAGATCCAGGAGGAGCCGGAGTTGATCGAGCGGCCAAAGGTCTGCCTGCTCTATTACAGCGACGGGGAATATCGGAAAGGGAAGCTCGTGGACCTGAGAGAGCTAGATGAAGAGACTGGAACATACACAAGATCGATCGTGAAGACCATCGATCCGAACGAATATAACATCCACGTGGCTGAATTCCTCATTTAGGGACTTCTTTCTTCTTCCTTCGTGGGGCGAAATAAAATATTCGAAGTCCATTCATTGGGGATGAACTATCCAAACCCTCCATCCAGTCTGTAAGTTAGAAATTTTCCTTCTATCCTATTATCATTTTAAAATCAGCCCACCCTTATGCCATCGTTTCACCTCACTCAGATCCACCTTAAATTTCAAGGGAAGTGTGTAATAGGGAAACTCCACTTCTTGAACCCAGGACACAATAATGGTCAGGGTGTCCGTCGTTTGTTTGATCTGGATGTTCTCAGGGGAAAATTCGGTTCCTACGCCGCGGGCGTTGCCAATGACCTTCTGCACAATTTCTGGGTCGCCCTTCGGTGAGCCGGCAACCGCCCAATTCAAAGCCTCCCGAACCTTATGCCGCACCTCCAAGTAGTTCCAGTAGGCATCGCCAACTTTAAATCCCACGTATCCGAACACAGCGACCCCAATGATAAACAGCAAGCAACCCCCAGTGACCGCACCTTGATATCCAGGGGCCAGGC
>Ga0187886_1003968_pt1 | contig 10855 bp, 10 predicted proteins | sample June2016WEW_20_1_FD_133001 | JGI IMG/M metagenome (GOLD analysis project Ga0187886, IMG submission 133001) | Peatland microbial communities from SPRUCE experiment site at the Marcell Experimental Forest, Minnesota, USA - June2016WEW_20_150 | ecosystem: Environmental > Terrestrial > Soil >...
AATCGCGCGGGCCTTCCTCACCGCCGCAGCCGCCGTCTCCGGCCGGGCCGGCTTCTTCGGGGTCGCCTGGAGGCGGCGCACCTGGTCGCTCACCGAGACCAGAAACATGGGCTGGCGGGCGTTCTTGAGCAGGTCAATAATGCGCTCCTGCCGCTCTTCGAGGTAGATGGACTTGCCGTCCGTGAGCAGGTGCAGGTCCGACTCGTTGGAGAGCACGTCGCTCAGCCGCCGCCCCATCTCGCGCTGGAGGTAGCGCAGCACGCGCCGGATCTTCTGGAGCGAGAAGCCCTTCCGGCGCAGCTCGGCTATGACTGTGACCTCGACCACCTGCTCGGGGCTGTAGACGCGCTTGTGGCCCTGGTGCTCGGGGGAGACCACGTGGCGCTCGTCCCACCACTGCAACTGCCGCAAGCTGACGTTGGCGACGCGGGCGACCTCGCTGGAGGAATAGTACCCCGCGGAAGCGGCCGGAGCAGGACGGACCTTCCTTGTTTTGAACATGGTTGAACGTTTCCGTTTAAAAAATCAGAAAAAAGGGCTAGCTATAGAATTGTACTTCGGCGGGGGGCCTGTCAACGGAATTTTTTACGGGGGCGCCGCCTCCGCCGCTACCCTCCCCCGACAAAGTGCACGATTTCCAGCCGCGCGCCCGGGTAGAGCCGCCGCGCGCCCCACTCGGGCGGCTTCACGATCACCCGGTCCAGCTCCACCGCCACCCGGCCAGGGTCCAGACCCAGCGATTCCAGAAGCCCCAGCAGGGTCTCGCCCTCGGGCGCCTCGCGCCGCTCCCCATTCACCTCAATCTGCATGTTCCGGCGGGATTTGACACCCCGTTTTGCACCTCATTATAGTCGAAGTGGGAAGCGCGGAGACCTCATCGGGGGTAGCGAGCGCCGCGGGGAGGGAACGCGCGGCTGGGGAGCGCAGCGGATCGATGCCGACCTCGTATAGTCAGACCTACTTTCCCGTCCTGCTGCAGGTTCTGATCGCCATGGCCATCGCCGGCGGCATGCTGACCGCCTCGGCCCTCCTCGGCCGCAGGGTCCGCAGCCGCGCCAAGGACATGCCCTACGAATGCGGGGTGCCTCCCCAGGGCTCTCCCCACGAACGCTTCAGCGTCAAGTTCTACCTGGTGGCGATGGTCTTCATCCTGTTTGATATTGAAACGGTCTTCCTCTACCCCTGGGCGGTGGTCTACCGCGAGCTGAAGTTCTTCGCCTTCGTCGAGATGTTCGTCTTCGTAGTGCTGATCCTTTCAGGCTTCTACTACATCTGGAAGAAAGGAGCCCTGTCCTGGTCGGTGGAGGCGTCTTCCCAGCCGGCCAAGGGCGGCGGGCGGGCCTGGCCGGAGGCGGCCGTCCGTCGCCTGGAGTAGGGACCGGCCAGCGGCCCGGTGACACGGCAGGCGCCAAGGGGAGGGGCTGGAGCGCTCTGGGAGGTGAATGATCCCTGAAGATTTGAAGGACTGTGCGGAGGCCGCGGCAATCGAGGCCTGGGACCCGTCTTCCCTGGCCGGCGGCCGCATCGACGCCGGGCAGGCGAGCCTCGAGATCCCACCCGAGAAGATCGTCGCCGTCTGTCGCTTTCTGCGCGTGGAGCGCAAGTTCAACCGGCTCAGCGCTGTGACCGTGGTGGACTGGTACCCGGCCGAGCCCCGCTTCGAGGTCGTGTACCTGCTGCACTCGCTCGAACGCAGCCTGCGGCTCCGGCTGAAGTGCCGCCTGCCCGGCCTCGACCCGGAAATCGACTCGGTGACCGGCGTCTGGCCGGCCGCGAACTGGCACGAGCGCGAGGCCTTCGACCTGTTCGGGGTCAGATTCCGCCACCATCCCGACCTGCGGCGCATCCTGATGCCCGAGGACTGGACCGGCCATCTGCTGCGCAAGGATTACCCGATAGCCGGCTACCGCTACCCCATCCAAAATGAGTGATCACGGCCCCGACCAGATCCCGGTGAGGCCGCCGGCGCGCGAAACGGCGCCGCAGCGGATGGTGCTCAACCTGGGCCCGCAGCACCCCTCCACCCACGGCGTGCTCCGGCTCATCCTCGAGCTGGAGGGCGAGACCGTCACCCGGGCCGAGTGCGACGTCGGCTACCTGCACACCGGCATCGAGAAGGAGTGCGAGGTCAAGACCTGGCAGCAGGCCGTCACCCTCACCGACCGCGTGGACTATCTCTGCCCGCTGATCGAGAACCTCTGCTACTGCCTGGCGGTGGAGAAGCTGCTCAACCTCGAGATCCCGCCCATGGCGCAGTGGATGCGCGTGCTGCTCTCCGAGCTGACGCGCATCAACAGCCACCTGGTCTGGCTGGGGACACACGCCATGGACCTCGGCGCGGTGACCGTCTTCCTGTACTGCTTCCGCGAGCGCGAGGACGTGCTGGGGATCTTCGAGATGTTCTCCGGCCAGCGCATGATGACCAGCTACTTCCGCCCCGGCGGGCTGGCGCTCGAGCCGCCCCGCGGCTGGCAGCGCCCGGTGCAGAAGTTCCTGGCGGCGTTTCCGGCGCGCGTGGACGAGTACGAAGACCTGCTGACGAAGAACCCCATCTGGCTGCGGCGCACCCAGGGCGTCGGCTACGCTCCACTGGAGGAGATGATCGAGCTGGGCGTCACCGGGCCCATGCTGCGCGCCGCCGGCCTGGCCTGGGACATCCGCAAGTCCGAGCCGTACTCGAGCTACGAAAAGTTCGAGTTCGACGTGCCCACGCGCACCTCGAGCGACGTCTACGCGCGCTACCAGGTGCGGGTGGAGGAGCTGCGCCAGAGCGCGCGCATCGTCCGGCAGGCGCTCGAAGGCATGCCCGCGGGGCCGTGGACGGCGGAGGCGCCCGGCGTCGTCCTGCCCGACCGCGAGAAGATGAAGACCCAGATGGAGGCGCTCATCTACCACTTCAAAATCGTCACCGAGGGCTTCCGCGTGCCGGCGGGCGATGTCTACCAGGTAGTGGAGTCGCCGCGCGGCGAGCTGGGCTACTACATCGTGAGCGACGGCACCTCGCACCCCTACCGGGTCTTCATCCGCGGGCCGAGCTTCGGGAACTTGCAGGGCTTGCCGAAGATGGTCGAGGGCCGCCTGGTAGCCGACGCCATCGCAGTCCTGGGCGGCACGGACTTCGTGTTGGGGGATGTGGATCGATGAACCGCGGAGGCCGAGAGAACGCAGAGACTCCCTGGGTCTGCTGTCTCCGCGGCCTCGCGGTCCCGGCGGTTAGCAAAGCCTTATGACGTTCTCGCCAGAGCTGGAGGCCAGGTTCGAGAAGCTGCTCGCCAGCTACCCCGAGGACCGCCGGCGCTCCGCCGTCGTCCCGATGCTGCTCTACGCCCAGGACGAGGTCGGCTCCGTCACTCCGGAGCTGATCCAGGAGGTCGCCCGGCGGACGGGCATCACCCCGCTCCAGGTGGACGAGGTGGTCAGCTACTACTCGATGCTCCGCCGCAAGCCGCTCGGCAAGCACCATATCCAGATCTGCACCAACGTCTCCTGCCTGCTCCTGGGCGGCGCCGGGCTCTGGGAACACGCCTGCCGGAAGCTCGGCATCTCGCACCAGCAAGTCACCCCGGACGGGCAGTTCTCGCTCGAGGAGGTCGAGTGCATCGGCGCCTGCTCCTGGGCGCCGGCGCTCCAGGTCAACTACGATTTCCACCACCAGATGACGCCCGAGAAACTCGACCAGCTCATCGAGAACCTGAGGAAGCTCCCCGGCTCTCGGCTTTAGCCATGCTCTACAACGAACCCAGCCCGCTCGAGGTCAAGGTTCTGACGAAGCGCTTCGGCCTGCCGAACTCGTCCTCGATTGACACCTACCTGGCGACCGGCGGCTACCAGGCCCTCCGGAAGGCGCTCCAGATGACGCCGGAGCAAGTGCTGGAGGAGCTCAAGACCTCGAACCTCCGCGGGCGCGGCGGCGCGGGCTTTCCCACCGGCATGAAGTGGAGCTTCGTGCCGCGCGGCTCCGGCAAGCCCAAGTACATCGTCGCCAACGCCGACGAGAGCGAGCCCGGCACTTGCAAGGACCGGCTGCTGATCGAGAACGACCCGCACCAGTTGCTGGAGGGCATGCTCATCGCCGCCCGCGTGGTGGATGCGCACCGCGGCTACGTCTACGTCCGCGGCGAGTACCGCTACCTGATCGACATCCTGGACCGCGCCATCGCCGAGGCCCGCGATCGCGGCTACCTGGGCCAGAACATCCTCGGCACAGGCTTCGATTTCGAGGCGGCCACGCACACCGGGGCCGGCGCCTACGAGTGCGGCGAGGAATCGGCGCTGCTGGAATCGCTCGAAGGCAGGCGCGGCATCCCGCGCATCCGGCCGCCGTTCCCGGCCGTCGCCGGCCTCTACCAGAGCCCGACGGTGCTCAACAACGTCGAGAGCTTCTGTGCCGTGCCGGCCATCGTCGCCGGCGGCGGCTCGGCGTTCGCCGCCCTGGGGACGCCCAAGAACGGCGGCACGCGGCTGTTCTGCCTCTCCGGCCACGTCAACCGGCCCGGGGTCTACGAGCTGCCGATGGGCTTCAACCTGCTCCGCATGATCGAGGAAGTGGGCGGCGGCATCCCCGGCGGGCGCAAGCTCAAGGCGGTGATTCCCGGCGGCTCCTCCTGCCCCGTGCTCAAGGCCGCGGAGTGCGACCTCGCGATGGACTTCGACACGCTGGCGAAGGCCGGCAGCATGCTCGGCTCCGGCGGCGTCATCGTCATGGACGAGGGCACCTGCATGGTCCAGGTCATGCTCCGCATCATGCGCTTCTACGCGCACGAGAGCTGCGGCTGGTGCATCCCCTGCCGCGAGGGCACGCTCTGGCTGCGAAAGATTCTCGCCCGGCTGCACGCCGGCGGCGGCGTTCCGGACGACATCCCGCTCCTGGGCGAGCTGGCCATGAGCATGTTGGGCCGCACCTTCTGCCCGCTGGGCGATGCGGCCGCGCTGCCTATGCTGTCCTTCGTCGGGAAGTTTCGGGACGAGTTCGAAGCGCACCTGGGCGGCCCCTGCCCCTTCCAGCGCGACGACCGGCTGGTGGCGGTGTAAATGGCCGATACCGTCAGGCTCACCATCGACGGCCGCCCCATCCAGGCGCCCTCTGGGACGCTGGTGATCGAGGCGGCGCGCCGCGCCGGCATCGAGATCCCGTCCTTCTGCTACTACCAGGGCCTGTCGCTCGCGGCCGCCTGCCGCATGTGCCTGGTCGAGGTCGAGAAGACGCCCAAACTGATGACCGCCTGCACACTGCCGGTGGCCGAGGGCATGGTGGTGCGCACGGACACGCCCAAGGTGGCGCAAGCCCGCAAGGCCATGCTCGAGCTGCTGCTCACCAACCACCCGCTCGACTGCCCGGTGTGCGACAAGGGCGGCGAGTGCGAGCTCCAGGACATGACCTTCCGCTACGGCGCCGCCGAGAGCCGCTTCCTGGAGATCAAGCAGCACGTCGAGGAGCGGCAGTGGTCCCCGGTGGTCTACTTCGACCGGCCCCGCTGCATCCTCTGCTTCCGCTGCGTGCGCGTGTGCGCCGAGGGCATGGGCGTCAGCGCGCTCGGCGTCGTGAACCGCGCCGCGGCCTCGGAGATCGCGCCCAACCAGGGCGACCATCTGCTGTGCGACGAATGCGGCATGTGCATCGACATCTGCCCGGTGGGCGCCCTCACCAGCGGCGCCTACCGCTACCAGACGCGGCCCTGGGAGATGGAGCACATCGGCACCATCTGCACGCACTGCGCCGATGGCTGCAAGACCACGCTCGGCGTGCGGAACGACACCATCCATCGCGGGACCAACCGCGACCGCTCGGGCATCAACGACGAGTTTCTCTGCCTGAAGGGCCGCTACGCGGGCGATTTCACGGAACATCCCGGGCGGCTCTATTCCCCGCTGGCGAGGAACGCCGGCGGCGCTCTCGAGCCCGTCTCCTGGGCACGGGCCATGGAGATTGTGGCCCACCGGTTCACCGAGATCAAGCAGCGCGGCGGCAAGCTCGGCGTCATCGGCTCGAGCCACACCACCAACGAGGAGAACTACTGCCTCCAGAAGCTCGTCCGCCTGGGGCTCGGCGCCCGCCACATCGATCACCACCGCACCGGCGACGTCGCCACGCTTCTGGACGCGCTGGCCGGGCGGCCGGCCACCCTGGCAACCTCGGCCGGCCTGTATAACGCCAGAGCCGTCCTCATCGTCGGCGTCGACCTCTCGCAGCAGCATCCCTTCCTGGCCTGGCAGGTGCGGGCGAACTGGCGCCACCATCGCGCCGCTGTCTACGTGGTGCGGCGCGGGCCAACGCGCGAGGACAAGATCGCCAGGCGCGTCGTCGAAATCGCGGCCGGGGACGAGATCGCGGGCCTCGAGCAGATCCGCGGCGAGCTCGAGCGCGAGCCCGAGCTGGTCATCCTGTTCGGCGACGAGGTCAAGGGCGGCAAGCTGCGCCAACTGGTGGATCTCGGCGACTCCCTCGGCATCCCGGTCCAGTACGTCTGCCTGGTCGATTATTCGAATTCCCGCGGCGCACAGGACATGGGCCTCCTGCCTGACCTCGCGCCGGGCTACGTGCCCATCGAGAACCCGGGGATGACGCTGGATGAGATGCTCGCGTGTGAGGATCTCGACGCGCTCTGGGTCGTCGGAGCCAACCCGCTCCGGCGGCGCCCGCTGGCCTCTCGAAATGCCTTCCTGGTCGTCAACGAGCTGTTCATGACCGAGACGGCCGAGCGGGCCGACGTCATCTTCCCCGCCGCTTCCGCTTACGAGAAATCAGGCACGGTGACGAACGTCTGCGGCGAGGTCCAGCGGCTGCGCCGGGCGCTCCAGAAGAGCGGCGCCAGGCCGGATTTGGGGATCTTCCACTTGCTGGCCCGCCAGATGGGGCTCGATCTCGAGCGGCTCGGGCCCTGGGAGCCGGCTGGCATCTTCCGCGAGATCGCCGCGACCGTTCGCGGCTATCGCATTTCCGCCGCCGCGCTGCAAGTTTTCGGGGCGATCCAGACACAGCCGCTCGATTCCGCCGTCGGCGTCCAGGTGCGGCCGGAGCTGATCCGCTCCGCGGGCGACACGCTTTACACCTCGGGAACGCTGGGGCGGTACTCGAACACACTGAATGCGGTCAGGGAGGGACCCGGTGAGCTTTATCGCGGGTAAGGCGGCTCTGGGCTTTCGACTTTCGGCTGGTCAGCCATGAACTACTACCTCCTGGCGGTGATCAAGGCCGTGATGGTGGTGGCCGCGGTCATGTTGACGCTGCTCTATCTCCAGTGGATCGAGCGCAAGATCATCGCGCATATCCAGCGCCGGTTGGGGCCGCACCGGGTCGGCCCGCACGGCCTCCTTCAGCCCATCGCCGACACCTTCAAGCTGCTCATCAAGGAAGACCTGCTGCCTCCGGGCGTCAACCGGTTCTTCTATGTCCTGGCGCCCTTCCTGGCGATCTCGCTCTCGCTGATCTCCGTCTCGGTGATTCCGTTCGGCCCCGAGATCGAGGTGGCCGGCGTCAAGACGTGGATGCAGCTCACCGACCTGAACATCGGCGTGCTGTTCGTGCTGGCCATCTCCTCGCTGACGGTCTACAGCGTGGTGCTGGCCGGCTGGTCCTCCAATTCGAAGTATCCGCTGCTGGGCGCGCTGCGCAGCGCGGCGCAGATGATCGGCTATGAGCTGCCGCTGGGGATGGCCGTGGCGGCGCCGCTGCTGATGTCCAACACCCTCAGCCTGCGCGGCATCGTCGAGAGCCAGAACCACTACTACGGCGCGTTTTTCCCAGCCTGGAACGTCTGCCGCCTGCCGTTCCCGCAGGCCCTGGGCCTCATCGTCTTCATGATCGCCGTGTTCGCCGAAACCAACCGCGTCCCGTTCGACCTGCCCGAAGCCGAGAGCGAGCTGGTGGCCGGCTTCCACACCGAGTACAGCTCGCTGAAGTTCGCCGGCTTCATCATGGCCGAGTACGCGAACATGATCACGGTGTGCTCGATGGCCACCACGCTGTTCCTGGGCGGCTGGCTGCCGTTGTGGCCCGCGCGCCACGGCTCGGACTATTTCCCCGTCGCCGTCTTCGTCTTCTTCGGAGCCGTCGCCGTTTACCACGGGCTGCACCCGGCCCGCCGGCGCGACGCCTGGAGCCTGCGCGGGTTCGGGTTCCTGCTGTGGCTGGCCGCCGGTGTGTTCCTCATCCCCCCGGCGCGGCAGGTGCTGTTGCCGCTGTTCTGGTTCCTGTCGAAGACCTGCCTGCTGCTGTTCGCCTTCGTGTGGGTGCGCGGAACGCTGCCGCGTTTCCGCTACGATCAGTTGATGCGCTTCGCCTGGAGCTTCATGTTCCCGGTCGCGGTCGCGAACCTGTTCCTCACCGGCCTGCTGGTGGCCCTGACTTCCTGAGCCATGGAACCGGCCCTCTTCCTCCTCTTCGCCGCCGTCGCGGTCGTATGCGCCATCAACGTGGTCGTGCAGAGGCACCCCGTCTCGAGCGCGCTGGCGCTCATTGGCGTCATGGCCGCGCTGGCCGTCGAGTACCTGCTGCTGGGCGCGCAGTTCATCTTCGCCGCCCAGGTGATCGTCTACGCCGGCGCGATCATGGTGCTGTTCATCTTCGTCATCATGCTGCTCAACGCCGGCGCCGAGCGCAGGACGCACGGCTCGCTCATCGCCCGCCTGTTCGGCGGGCCGCTGCTGGCCCTGCTGCTGGGCATCATCGGCAGCGTGGTGTATGTCACCTTCCGGCGCGGTCCCGCCGTGAAGTTCGGCGCATTCACCGGCGGCACCGCCGAGCACGTCGGCCGCGCCGTCTTCACCACCTACTTGTGGCCGTTTGAGATCACCTCCGTGCTGGTGCTGATCGCCATCGTCGGCGCCGTGGTCCTGGCCTACAAGGAGCTTGAGTAGATGCCGCAAACCACGCCCCTCTCCTGGTACCTGGTCCTCAGCGCGGTGCTGTTTGTGCTGGGCGTGGCCGGCTTCCTGTTTCGCCGGAACATCATCACCGTGTTCATGTCGATCGAGCTGATGCTGAACGCGGTGAACCTGAGCTTTTTGGCATTTTCCTATCACCTGAAACAGGTCGACGGACAGGTTTTCGCGTTCTTCGTCATGGTAGTGGCGGCCGCCGAAGCCGCCGTCGGCCTGGCGATCATCCTGGTCATCTTCAAGAACCGCGCCACGCTCAATGTGGACGACATCGCCACGATGAAGGACTGACGCGATGCAGCACCTCTGGCTGATCCCCGCGCTGCCGCTCGCCGGCTTCCTCATCAACCTGCTGGCGGGCCGGAAGCTGCCCAAGTGGGCGATCAACGCGGTCGCGATCGGCGCGGTGGCGCTGTCCCTGGCCTGGGTGATGAGGACCCTGGTCGTGCTTCAGCCGCTCGATAAGCCGCACGTCGAAGCCTACTTCGACTGGATCCGCGTTGGCGCGCTGCGCATCGGCTTCGACCTCCTGGCGGACCGGCTCACGGTGGTGATGATGCTGGTCGTCACCGGGGTCGGCCTGCTGATTCACATCTACTCCATCGGCTACATGGCCGAAGAGGGCGGCTACTACCGCTTCTTCGCGTACATGAACCTGTTCACGTTCTTCATGCTCACGCTGGTGCTGGCGGCCAACTTCCTGCTGATGTTCGTGGGTTGGGAGGGCGTGGGCCTGTCGAGCTATTTGCTCATCGGGTTCTGGTTCCGCCGCCGCAGCGCCACCAACGCCGCCAACAAGGCGTTCATCGTCAACCGCATCGGCGATTTCGGGTTTACGCTCGCCGTGCTTCTGGTGGTGGTGAACTTCGGGACGCTGGATTTCGCGGGCGTCTTCCAGGGCCTGGCGGGCTGGCAGACCGATGCCGGCCTGGGTACGCTCACCATCATCGGCCTGCTGCTGCTCACGGGCGCGGTGGGCAAGAGCGCGCAGTTGCCGCTCTACGTCTGGCTGCCCGACGCGATGGAAGGCCCCACGCCGGTGTCCGCCCTGATCCACGCCGCCACCATGGTCACTGCCGGGGTCTACATGGTGGCGCGCGCCGCGCCGCTGTATTTGAAGGCCCCGATCGCGATGGACTGCGTGGCCGTGGTCGGGATCGCAACGGCGCTCTTCGCCGCCACCATCGGCATGGCGCAGACCGACATCAAGCGCGTTTTCGCCTACTCGACCATCTCGCAGCTCGGCTTCATGTTCCTGGGCGTCGGCACCGGCGCCTTCGCGGCCGGCATTTTCCACCTGGTGACCCACGCGCTCTTCAAGGCGCTGCTGTTCCTCGGCGCCGGCAGCCTCATCCACGCGCTCGGCGGCGTGCAGGACCTGCGGCGCATGGGCGGCCTGCGCTCGAAGACGCCCGTCACCTTCTGGACGATGCTCGCGGGCGCCGCCGCGCTTTCCGCGCTGCCTTTCACCTGCGGCTTCTACAGCAAGGACGAGATCCTGATGAGCGCCTGGCACCGCTCGCCCATCCTGTTCTGGATCGGCATCCTAACCGCCGGCATGACCTCGTTCTACGTCTTCCGCGCCATCTTCCTGGCTTTCTTCGGACAGTACCGCGGCGAGGAGCAGGTTCACCCCCACGAGTCGCCCCCGGTGATGACGATTCCGCTCATCCTGCTGGCGATCCTTTCGCTCGGCGGCGGCGCGTTGGGAGTCTCGCGCTGGCTGGAGCCGCAATTCGCCGGGCACGCGCCCGCGCATCAGCCGGCGCTGGTGCTCTGGTCGGTGGGCTCGGCGGTCCTGGGCCTGGCGCTTTCCTGGCTGTTCTACGTGTTCCGCCCCGGCCTGCCGGAAGTGGTAGCCGCGCGGCTGGGCGGGCTCTACCGGGCGGTGGCGAACAAGTATTACATCGATGAGATCTACGACGCCGCTCTGGTCGAGCCCTTGCTGAACGGCTCGCGCACGGTGCTCTGGCGCGGC
>Ga0187886_1003970_pt1 | contig 10854 bp, 8 predicted proteins | sample June2016WEW_20_1_FD_133001 | JGI IMG/M metagenome (GOLD analysis project Ga0187886, IMG submission 133001) | Peatland microbial communities from SPRUCE experiment site at the Marcell Experimental Forest, Minnesota, USA - June2016WEW_20_150 | ecosystem: Environmental > Terrestrial > Soil >...
CCGCGTCAGGCCGGCTTTCCACGCCGCGACCACCAGCGCCCCTTCGGTCGGATCGCCGATCATCCGCCAGGTGCGTTCGCCTTCGGCTTCGCCGCTTTCCTCCAAGCGGGCGTCGTTGCACAGCACCGCTCCGCGGAAAAGCAGCGCAGTGTCCGGATCCCTCGCCGGCAGGAATTTCTTCCCGCCCGCGCGAAAGGATCCATCCGTAATGTGCGCGCCGCTCTCCACGTCGAATTCCCGTCCGCTCACCCACCCACGGGTGACGGTCATCTCATTCTGGGTCAGCGTGCCGGTCTTATCCGAGCAGATCACCGTCGCGCAGCCGAGCGTTTCCACCGCGGTCAGTTTGCGGATCAGCGCGTGGCGGGTGACCATGCGCTGCATTCCCAACGCCAGGCAGATGGTGACCACCGCCGGCAGCCCCTCGGGCACGGCGGCGATGGCGAGACTGACCGCGGTCATGAACAAATCGACGATGTGCAATTGGTTGGTTTCCAGGTAAGCGCGAATCCCGCGGGAGATAATTATCGCCGGCTGCGTGTCGCGGATAATTCCGAAGACAAAGATCAGCGCGCAGATGGCGAGCGCGGCCATTCCCAGGACCCGCCCCAGTTCGTCCAACCGGCGCTGCAAGGGAGTGGGCTCGTCCTCATAGGATTGCAGCATTTGGGCGATCAGGCCGATCTGCGTGTGCATGCCCGTCGTGGTGACCAACCCCTTCCCCCGGCCGTAGGTGATCATCGAACTCATGAAGGCGGAATTTGCGCGGTCACCGACCGGGATGTCCTTATCCAGGACCACCTGGGCGTCTTTCTGCACTGCATGTGATTCTCCCGTGAGCGCGGATTCGTCGATCCGGAGGTTGACGCTTTCGATCAGGCGCAGGTCGGCGGGAACATAGTTGCCCGCCTCGAGCAGGACGATATCCCCGGGCACAAGCTCCCGGGCCGGGACGGTTGTCTGCACCCCGTCGCGAATGACCGCGGCGCTCGGAGCCGCCATCTTCCGCAGCGCCGCGAGCGCCCGTTCCGCCCGCGATTCCTGCACCACGCCGAGCACCGCGTTCAATACGACGATCGCGAGTATCGCGGCCGCATCCACCGATTCGCCGAGCGCGAAGGAAATGACCGCGGCGGCAAGCAGAAGCAGGATGAGAAAATTGTTGAATTGACCGACCAATAGCCGGAGGAATCCGGCTCGCGGTTTTTCTTTTAATTCGTTGGGTCCGAATTGCACCAGGCGCTCGCGAACCTGACCGCCGGTGAGCCCCTTGTGGATATGGGTTTCCAACGCATCGGTGAGATGTTCAATCGTATGACTGTGCATTCCGTGGATGGATAGTTGATTCCAATTCATTCGCCGCAAGAACCCCGCTTCCTTTTTAAATGAAGAACCCGTACCGGCCGGCCGGAAGAGGGCCGAAGGGAGCATTACCGATCCTTTTCATACCTGCTTGCGCATCCGGGAAGGAATTCCTTTCCCGATGAAATCTACGCGGAAATTGTATCATTGGATGCGGACGGCTTTCGCCTGGGGGAGCGGCTCCTTGAAATTAAATCCCCTGATGCAGGTCCACTGCCGTTCTTGCTATAATCCGGCCCATGACCTCCTCCCATTCCACGGCCACCCGGGCCATCACACGGTCCGCGCTGATCGTCATGATCGGCCTGGTGCTCTCCCAAGCGGTCGGTCTCCTGAGGACGATTCTGGTCACGCAGGCGTTCGGAACCAGTGCCGCCTATGACGCATTCAACACCGCGAACCGCCTGCCGGATATTCTGTTTCAATTGATGGCGGGCGGCGCGTTAGCTTCGGCGTTCATTCCCACCTACACCGGATTCTTGGTCGCCGAAAAAAGAAGAGAGGCAGACCGGCTTGCATCGGCTGTCGGCAGCTGGATATTTGTCCTCCTGATGACCAGTGCCGCGCTTTTCGCGATTTTTGCCCCGCAGTTGGTACGCTACGTGCTCGCGCCCGGATATTTCCAGCCCGATAAGATTCAAACCTATCACACCACGGTATCGCTGCTGCGAATCCTGCTGTTGTGTCCGATCATCTTCGGGGTCAGCGGCTTGGTGATGGGGATCCTCAACGCGCACCACCGTTTTTTCCTCTCGGCGCTGGCGCCCATGTTTTATTCGCTGGGCTGGATCGGCGGTGTGCTTTTCCTCGTGCCGTCGATGGGAATTTACGGTCTGGCCTGGGGTGTGGTGTCCGGCGCGTGCCTCCATCTGGCCGTGCAGCTGCCGGCGTTATTTTCCCTGCACCCGGTATACCGATTCTCGCTTTCCACATCCGACCCGGCGGTCCGGAATGTCGCCCGCCTCATGGCGCCGCGTGTGATCGGACAATCGGCCGTCCAGTTTAATTTTCTCGTCAACACGATGCTCACCTCGGTTCAGTCGGTGGGGAATCTATCGGCCCTCACCCTGGCCTTTAACATCATGCTTATGCCGGAGATCGCCATCGCCCAGGCCACCGCCACGGCCGCGTTTCCCACGCTGTCCGCGCAGGTCAGCCGAGGCGAGATCGGTCCGATGCGTTCGACCCTCGTCTCCATTCTGCGGGGAGTTTTTTTCCTGGCGTTGCCGGCTTCGATCGGGTTGATCCTTCTAGCCAGACCCATCGTCCGGATTCTTTTTGAACGCGGCGTGTTTGACGCTCATTCCACCGACATGGTGGTGTGGGCGCTCTATTTCTATGCCGCCGGGCTCGTCGCGCATTCGATAGTGGAAGTTCTCACCCGCGCCTTTTTCGCGCTCCAGAATACGATCATCCCCGTTGCGGTCAGTATCGGCGGGATGATCATTAACGTGGCGTTGAGCCTGCTTCTGGTGGGCGCATTTTCCGCCGCGGGCTGGATGCCGCACGGCGCGCTGGCGCTGGCTAACACACTGGCCACGGCGGTGGAAATGACCGCGCTGCTCGTGTTCCTCCGCAGGAAAATCCTAAGGTTATTGGATCGCGACGGATGGCTGAGCCTGGCCCGCACGGTATTCTCCGCTGCGGTGATGGCGGCAGCTCTCCTTGTCTGGACCCAGATCTTTCACATCGAATCGAAATGGATTGCCGGGCTGGGCGGAATAGCGGTAGGGCTGGCGGTTTACGGCGGCGTCAGCCTGGCGATCGGGTCGCAGGAAGCCAGGTCCACGCTTCGCACGGTCGTCTCGCGGATCCAATCGGTAATTTGAGTCTGCTAAAACCAATTTGCGTTCGGAGCTAATCCCCTCGGTGGGGTGAGCCGGGGGGACAGGCGCTCCGTACTCTCAACAGCGCCGGCTCCCGCGAGGGCAGGCTAAAGCCGGCTTTACAACATTTGTAACAACGTCGTTTTAACTCTCTGCGTTGGATTCCTTGATTGCGCCAGTTTAGATTGTCTTTTTAATAATTGGTCTGAAGCCCGGCTTAAGCCGGGCGCGGTTAATCGCTCGGGGCTTCAGCCCCGTGAAAATCGCCGGGCGCCTACTCTCGCGGTTTTTGCGGGGGATGGTAAAAGTTTGGATCTTCCGCTTCGGATGGTTATATTTTTCAGCGATCTCTGCCTTTTTTATTCAGATGGATGGATTGTTACGGATGGTTTTTTTTAAAAGGTTGACTAAATAAATCCAGAATCTACGAGGGTTCACCCCGCGTTCAAATTATCAAACGCAGGTTCTTCTACCTGCCCCAAAAAGTAATCACGCAAAATGCCACCACAACCCCGACCAACACGCCGATTGCCACCTCGCCGGGGGTATGGCCGAGCAATTCCTTTAAATTTTCCTCTTTCAGCGGATGACCGTGAGACAGGTCTTCAATAATGGCGTTGATCACCCGGGCGTGTTCCCCGGCTTGCCGCCGCACCCCGGCGGCGTCGTACAGGATGACCATGCTCACCGCCACCCCCAAAGCGAACTCCGGCGAAGCCACCCCCTGCAGCATCCCCAATGCGGTTGTGGCGGCGACGATGATGGCCGAGTGGGTGGACGGCATGCCGCCGGCGCTGAAAAACCACGACCAGTTCCATTCCCGGTCGCGCAAATACTGGAGGAACGGTTTGCTGAACTGGGCAACCAGCCAGGCCACGGCAACCGATATAAGGACTTTATTCTGGAAGAGAGCCATGCCCTTAATCATACTCCTTTGGATCATCCGTCTTTTCCGCATCCGGCGCACTTCCCAATTTACGGATTCTCAATTCCGCCTTGTCCAAGAGTTCCGTGCAAGCTTTGGCCAGAACTCGCCCGCGCTCGTATAAAGCCAGCGCCTCCTCGAGCGACGTGCCGCCGGATTCCAGTTTCGTCACAATCTCCTGCAACTCGGCGTAGGCTTTCTCGTACGATTTTTCCTGCGTGGAAGTTTTTTTGGCTTTTGGAGATATCATCCCTTCTCCTTTCCGGAGGCCGCTGATGTACCTGAACCCGTGCGTTGTTCGGACCGTGCGGGAAAAGTGCCGTCCGTCACCTGGACCTGCAACGGTGTTCCCGAAGGCGCCAGGGCTACCGATCTTACCAGGCGCCCGTCCGCTTCGCGCCAGACAAGCGCATATCCCCGGTCGAGGACCTGCGCGGGCCCCACACCCTGCAGGATCCGGATTATCCCATCCAGTCGTGTGTGATTCAATGAAAGCCTGCCGCGAATCGATGCATCCGCGCGCCGCGAATAATCGTCCACCGACTGGCGGATGTTCTGCAACCGGCCCAGCGGGGAAGCGGATCGAAACCGCGCTTCGAGCGATTGGAGGAGATTTCTTTTTTCGATCACAATCTCCTCCAAGCAAGAGACCAGCCGCTGCCCGAGCCGAGAGACGTCTTCTTTCAATTCCTCTTTATTGGGAGAGGCCAGTTCCGCGGCGGCCGAAGGCGTGGGCGCGCGCAGGTCGGCGGCGAAATCCACCAGCGTGAAATCGGTCTCATGCCCCACGCCGGTGATGGACGGTGTATGCAGCGCGGCGACGGCGCGCACCACCTGTTCGTCATTGAAGGCCCATAGGTCCTCGATGCTACCCCCACCGCGGACCAGCAGGATCACGTCCGCGCGGGCCCGGTCGGCCGATCGAAGCGCGGCACAAATTTTCTCCGGGGCATCTTCACCCTGGACCGGCGTGGGCGCCAGCAGCAGCTCCGAGAGCGGAAAGCGGCGCGCAAGCACGTTCTGCACATCCCTCCAGGCCGCTCCAATGGGCGAGGTGACCACAGCGATCCGGCCGGGCCAGCGCGGGATGGGCCGTTTACGTTCCGGGGCAAACAGCCCTTCGGCTTCCAGTTTGGCCTTCAAGCGGAGATATTCGGCGAATAATTCGCCCTGGCCGGAAGGCCGGAGGGTATCGACGTATAGCTGGTATTGGCCGCCGGTTTCGTACAGACTGACGTGGCCGTGGGCTTCAACCGCCTCCCCGTCTCGTGGAAGCGAGGCCCGCGCGGCGGCGTCGCGCCACATCACGCAGCGGACAGCGGCGGAGGAATCTTTCAGCGTGAAGTAAAAGTGCCCCGACGCGGGCCGCGTGATTCCGGAGACCTCACCGCCCACCCAGATATCCTGGAGGACGGGATCGCTCTCCAGCGTCAATCGCGCCAACCGATTCAGTTCCGTGACCGTCAGAAAATTGGGTCGAAGAAGGGGGAGTTGTCGCATGCGTTCACCGTAATAGTAAATATTGTACCAAGTTTTTTCCGGGCGTCCGGTTCATGCCTGCGTTCCACCGCGAAAAAAAAGACCCCGCCGGAGCGGGGTCGTTTGGGATGAGAAGCTTAGGCCATGGCCATCACGCGCTCCGGAATTTCCGCTGGGATGGCGAATCGGGCCGAGGCCAGTTCCAAAATGCGCAGGATGGTTTGTCCGTAATCATACCCGGCAGCGCGCGCGGAACGGGCGAACCCGCCTTCCATGGTGATATCCGGATTCGAGTTGACGTCCACCACGTATGGGATGCCGTCGCGCACGCGCAGATCCACTCGGCCGTAATCCCGCACACGCAGCGCGCGCTCGGTCCGCCGGCAGACGTTCTCGATCCGGCGCCGCAGTTCGTCATCCACCGGCGCGGGGCAGAGTACCGAGGTCATCAGGTAGGCCTGCGAAGCCGGATCCCACTTGGCATCGAAGCTGCAAAGCCGGTCGTGATAATCCTGGAACATCGAATAATCGATGCAGGCCAGCGGCAGCACTTCCATCCGGTCGTTGCCCCAAATGGATACATTGTATTCCGGCCCGTCGATGAAATCTTCCACCAGCGCCTTGCAATGCCAGGTGTCGAGCACGTATTCCACGCGCGTGCGCAACTGCTCGGAAGAATCAACCACGGATTCCGATGTGATCCCGAAAGAGCAATGCTCCGTGGCCGGTTTTACCAACGCGGGAAAGCGCACCCATCCGTTGCGGGCCGGTTTGGAATAGACGGCCGCCTGCGGCGTGGGGATGCGATGCTTGCGAAAATATTCTTTGGTGTTGATTTTATCCTGGGTGACGTTGAGGGACCACGCGTCCGATCCGGTGTATACGAACCCCAGTCTTTCGAGGATCGGCGGCACCGCGCCGTACGCGTTTGGTTCGCCGTCCAGACCTTCGCACCAATTAAAGACAATGCATTCGCGTGGATCGAAACCGCGAAGCGCTCCGGCAATATCTCTCCGGACTGGAATCGATGTAGCTTCCAAACCGAGCGAGGTCAAACCGTATTTCATTCGCGTGACCGCCTGCTCAGCCGCTTCGATATCCCCCGGAGTCCAATCGCTCATTACGTTGTGGAGAATCAAAACCGAATACGGATACGGCAATCCTTTTCCGATTCGTCTCATAGTTCTCCTGAGATGCTGTCGTTCACTGGTTGAAATATTTTTTCCTTCATGTTTTTTATTCTACCCTACAAAATAGGGAAGTCAATAGTTTTAATCTTAAATTAAGTTTTCACCTCTTTTAACATTCAAACCTCTTCGAGGCCTCTCGCGGACGTTTGCGCGATAAATTTTTCTTTTTTAGAATAATTTATTTTAAAAATTTGTTTTTTGATTGGATGTTCATCATTATTATTTGCCGATTGGATTCGCAACGATTATTAATTCCGTTCACGGATTTCACGGAAGAAGAGCAACGGATTACACAGAATATTAATAAATATAAAATAAAATATTTATGATAGGTGTATGCCGAGTTTCCCCATCTTTTATTAAATTTGATCTACTTGGAGGATGAGGCGTATCAGAAGTTCGTCATGCCCGCGTAAGCATGCCCCAGACCGGCAGGTCGGGGGCGGGCAGAGAGCCGGTATGGATAGTATGATAAATTCATTTCAATCGGAAAGTCTTTTCCGGATTCCCGCGTACGCGGGAATGACGAGCGCAACATAAAGTGAGAACATCATTTGGAAAGCGATCTTGGGTGGATTCATTTCCGCATTAGCGGATCGGCGAATACGTATTCGCGGACGGGGAAAGATATTTCACATATACCAGTAAATCCTCACCGGGCCGGTAATAATCCGTTATCCTGGCCGCCTGGCGGCAACCCATATGCTCGTAGAAACGAACAGCGGGAAGGTAGGCATCTCCAGTGCTGGTCTCGATAACGATCATGCGGCCGCGCAGGGCGTGAACCGAGGCTTCCACAGCCTGGAATAACTTGCGCCCTACGCCCTGCTCCCGCCAGTCGCGGTCCGCGCAGATCCAATATAAATCGTACGTCCCTTCCGTAAGCGGGGTCGATCCCCAGCAGGCAAACCCCGCCAGGTCGTCTCCCGCCCTTGCGGAGAGAAACACGTATCCAGAATCGGACGATTGAATGTACGCGTCGAACAGCTCCAGGACCGTCGCTTCTTCCTCCGGATTGAAAACATCCGCGCGGCGCGCAATCTCGGCGATGGCGTCCCGGTCCTCCGGCAGGCTTTCCTCCACCGTGAGGGACGGAACATTCCGTTTCATCTCGTGGTCCATTCCGGTTCCTCCTCCCCCGCATCCGAAGCTTGAAACTCTTCGGAAAAGTGCTTTAGATTAATCTTTTCTGTTCGTCATTCGCCGGCAAGGCATCCGCCCCGTTCATCAGTCCGTATCTTCTCGCCCCGGCTTCCAACACCGATTGGATCAACCGGTTGTAGCTCCAACCCTCCGCCAGCGCGCACAGCGTCAAATCGCTGATCGGTGTTAATCCCGGCAGGGAGTTGATTTCCAGGATGTACGGTTTGAGATTTTCGCCCGTGTGCAGACGGAAATCCACGCGCGCAAAATCCAGCGATTGGGTCACGCGGAAGGTTTCGACGGCCAGCCGCGCCAAATCCGAGGCAATCGATTCCGGCAGCGGAGCCGGGCAGAGATAGGGATAGGCCTCCAGCGGAAGTTCCTTGACTTTGCGGGAGTAAAACGGGTCCATATCCGGGATCCGGCTGTAATCCACTTCCGATATGGGAAAAACGTGAACACCGTTCCAATCCATCCCCCCGCCCGGAGTCCGGTCGACGGGGAGCGGATCGGGCACGGCTTGACCGGCTTCCAACGCCGTGAGATTCCCCACCAGCCCGCAGGTAACGTCTCGCCCCGGAATGTATTCTTCCACCAGGGCCGACTCACCGTATTCCTTTAATATATATTCCACGCGCTCGCGCAATTGAGCTTCGGAACGGACCATCGAACCGGTGTCGATCCCCATGCCGGTCCCTTCGCGGTTGGGCTTTACAAAAAGCGGGAAGCGCAGTTCCGGCGAGAGCGCAAGACCGGCGTGTGTGAATTCCTGGAAGCGTGGTGTGGGCAAGCCCGAGGCAACAAGGATGCGTTTGGTGGCGGCTTTGTCGAGCGTGTTGGCCAGGCAGGTTACCTTGCCGCCGGTATAGGGGATTCCGATCATCTCCAGCACCGCGGGCACCTGCGCTTCGCGGCCATCTCCGCGATATCCTTCGCAAGTGTTAAAGCAGATGTCTACTTTTAGCCGCTTGAGATGTCGGAAGAGATCCGGATTTCCGTCCAACCCAATGACGTGATGGCCGGCGGCGCGCAGGGCGGCGGCATATGCGGCGACGTTGGTTTCGCTGTCGAGTTCGGCCAGCGCATCCGCCGGACGCGGACCATTCTGCGGCGCATGCTTTCTCAAATTATGCAGAACGACCACGCGCAATCCGTGCCGGATACGCGGGCTTTTCTTTTGCGGCGATTCGGCAGCGACCGGCATTGCGTTCTCCGGCTGGGCCAGCTCTTCGAAGGCGTACTGCGCGGGATCTTCTTTTATTGAGGGGGACATGATCTTTCCGGCATGCCGGATCGGAATGCGGCGTCCGGTTTAGGGTTTGCCGGATGTTTTTTTCCGTAGAACGGGGGGAACGGGCGTCTCCCCAACGGCTGAGGATCTTTCGACGCCGATCCCGCGCGGCTGCCACTTCTCTTCGTCGCGGTTGAGGCGGTGCTTGGATCCGCCGCGCGCGTGGATCGCTTCCCAGCCGGCCGGCTCGATCGCCAGCTGTTCCCCCTCGAGCAACCCGCTGACGCCGGACTGGCCCGGTTCCGTCCGTTTGTCGCGGCAATACGGGCACGTAGCCGGATCGTGGGCCGTGTAATCCACAGGCTCCTCGTAAACGGAGATGTAGCCTTCGTAATTCCGCAGCGCCGTGCGGTGATCGGACATGCTCAGCAGATAGTTCGGTCCGAGCGGGATCTTCCCGCCTCCGCCCGGCGCATCGATGACATATTGGGGGACAGCGAAGCCGGAAGTGTGGCCGCGCAGTCCCTCGATGATCTCGATCCCCTTGGCAACCGGCGTGCGGAAGTGTCCCGCGCCTTCCACCAGATCGCACTGGTAGAGGTAGTACGGCCGCACGCGGATGCGCAGCAGATCCTGCACCAGTCGGCGCTGGATATGCACGCAGTCATTGACGCCCGCCAGCAGGACCGATTGGTTGCCCAGTGGGATTCCCGCGCGGGAAAGCCGGTCGGCGGCCGCGGCCAGCTCGGGCGTGATTTCGTTGGGATGGTTGACGTGGATGTTGAGCCAGAGGGGATGATACTTGGCTAGCGTTGAACACAGCGCCTCGTCCACGCGCATCGGCAGGAACACCGGCACGCGCGATCCGATGCGGATGATCTACACGTGTTCGATGGCACGCAGCCGCGCGATCAGCTCTTCGAGCAATCCCGGCGCGAGGGTGAGCGGATCGCCGCCGGAAAGCAGCACATCCCGGATTTGCGGTGTGCGTTCGATGTAGTCAAACATCGCGTCAAATTCGGCGCGCGTGAATTGGGCCGACGCATCGCCGACGATGCGCGAGCGGGTGCAATAGCGGCAATAGGATGCGCATTGCGTCGTGACCAGCATCAGCACGCGATCCGGGTAGCGGTGCACGAGTCCCGGTACCGGGGAATGCCGGTCCTCCGCCAGGGAATCTTCCATCATCGCCGTGAACGGGACGAGCTCCGCCGCGGTGGGGATCACCTGGCGGCGGATGGGATCCGCCGGGTCGTCGGGACGGATCAGCGAAATGAAATACGGGGTGACATCCACGCGGAACAGATCGCTGGCATTCAGCGCCGTCCGCTCGCTCTCGGTCAGCGGGAAGATCCGCTCGATCTCCTCCGCCGTGTTCAACCGGTGGCTTAGCTGCCAGCGCCAATCGTTCCATTGCGCCTCGGGAACATCCCCGAAGGCGCGTGCGCGCCGGGTTTCAAAAACCCTGGGAGACATTCCCGCCTCCGAAGGCCATGGGTTTTGCTTTCATGGAAAAATTATTTTTGCAGGATGTTGGCTTGGGGATTGATCTTGAGGATCTTCTGAATAAGGACGGCGCGTGCTTTGGAATCCTTGGTTTCCGCCAGGCGACCGCGAAGAAACTCCATCTTCTTCCTTTTTTGTCGGCGGCGTGAAATTTCGCGATCCCTCTCGGTTTTCGGCATGCTGCCCTCCCGG
>Ga0187886_1003973_pt1 | contig 10851 bp, 5 predicted proteins | sample June2016WEW_20_1_FD_133001 | JGI IMG/M metagenome (GOLD analysis project Ga0187886, IMG submission 133001) | Peatland microbial communities from SPRUCE experiment site at the Marcell Experimental Forest, Minnesota, USA - June2016WEW_20_150 | ecosystem: Environmental > Terrestrial > Soil >...
CGTTGGAGGGAAGCCACAAAGAATAGGGCGGAAAATAGGGCGATAATAAGGCGGCCTATTTTCGTCTATTTCTGCTTTACTTAAACACTGGAGGAAAAAGGAGCAGGGCGGATTAAGTGAGGTGAATCCGCCTTCCTGATATTGTTGGTGGATTCGACCTGTCGGTCTTAATCCACCCTACATCATCTGGATTATTCGTGGCTTGGCAATAGCCCTGGGACTTGTTGGGGTTCGAATTCTAATCTTAGCCTATACTTGAGACGAATGGCAGCAAGCCTTCAATTTCGGCCCTTTTCTCTGCAATCTTAGTCAGGCGATCTTTTCCTTCAAAAGGGGATGCTTTTCGTTACTGCTTTTTGCCTACTGTTTAGCCCCCGAAGCTTGAGCGTAGAATAGCCTTCTGCCCATTGTTCACTGATCACTGTTTACCCTCCGAAGCTTCAGCGTAGGAGGGGCTTCCTCAGAAAATTGCTATAAAATTAAATTTTTGGTATAAATAGGTCAACTTCTGGGGAGTGATTAGAACAGACGCAAAAGCCAGCTTATCAGGGACGTGATCGAGAGGTTGAAGGGGAAAATACTTTATTACGATTGTCTGACCTTCATTTTTCTCCTCTTGAGGAATTGAAAGCTGCCCAGAAAGATCTTCTGGAAGCAAAGGACTTGAACGAGTTGGAGGCGGTATTTAAGAAATGGCACAGGATAGGTTGGAAGAATGTTTGTAAGCTATGGCTGGAGGAACGCACCCCAGAACAATTGAAAGGTGAGGGTGAGTAGTGAATAGTGTAGACACGACACCAAGGTCAATGATTTGGGGGAGGAAACATGGCTGTTGGGAATAACAACCAGATTGAAAAACGTCTTTGGGATGCCGCTGACGAAATGAGGGCGAACTCCAAACTCAAATCCTCGGAGTATTCCATCCCTGTTCTGGGACTCATTTTTCTGAGGTATGCAGACCAAAAGTTCGCTGCTGCCCAGAAAGAACTTGAGGGCAAAGGAACAGGGCGCCGACAGATCGGGAAGTCCGACTATCAGGCGAAGGGTGTTCTCTACCTTCCCGAAACCGCCCGCTTCCAGAAACTCCTTCAGAAACCCGAGGGAGCAAATATCGGGCAGGCTATCAACGATGCCATGCGGGCTATCGAGGGCGTGAATCCTGATCTCAAAGATGTTCTGCCAAAGACCTACAACCGGTTGGAAAACCCCGCTTTAGTGGAACTCCTAAAAATCATGGCATCCATTCCTATGGACATCGAGGGAGACGCCTTCGGGAAAATCTATGAATATTTCCTCGGCAAGTTCGCTATGGCCGAGGGTCAGAAGGGAGGCGAGTTCTTTACCCCGACGTCAATGGTCAAACTCATTGTAGAGATATTAGAACCATTTCATGGCCGCATTTGCGACCTTGCCTGCGGGTCGGGCGGTATGTTTGTCCAAAGCGCCCGGTTTGTGGAGGAACACAAGAAAAATCCTTCGGCAGAGATCAGCATTTACGGCCAGGAACGGGTGGCGGAAACCGTCAAGCTCTGCAAGATGAACCTTGCCGTCCACGGGCTGGCGGGGGACATCCGGCAAGGGAACACTTATTACGAAGATCTGCATAACAGCCCCGGTAAGTTCGACTTTTTCCTCGCCAATCCTCCGTTCAATGTTGACCGGGTAGATAAAGACCGGCTCAAGGACGACCCTCGATTTCCCTTTGGTCTGCCCAAAGTGGACAACGCCAATTATCTTTGGATACAGATTTTTTACAGCGCCTTGAATAAGAACGGTAGGGCCGGTTTCGTCATGGCAAACTCGGCGGCGGACGCCCGGGCTTCTGAATTGGAAATCCGCAAGAAGCTCATCCAAGACCGGTCGGTGGATGTGATGGTGACGGTAGGGCCGAATATGTTCTACACCGTTACCCTGCCATGTATGCTCTGGTTCCTCGACAAGGGAAAGAAGGGAACGGAAAGGCAAGACAAGGTGCTGTTCCTTGATGCCCGCCACATTTTCCGACAGATCGACCGTGCTCACCGGGATTTTACACCCGAGCAGATTGAGTTCCTCGCAAATATCGTCCGGCTTTACAGAGGGGAGAAGCCGGAGAACCAACACGGTAGCGCCAAGATGATGGCCGAAAAATTTCCAAAGGGGAAGTTTGCGGACGTCCCCGGCCTATGCAAGGTAGCAACCGTGAAAGAGATTGAGGCCCAAGGGTGGAGCCTTAATCCGGGCCGCTATGTGGGGGTGGCCGAGGGTGAGGCAGACGACTTTGACTTTAAGGAGCGATTGCAGGAGTTGAACGAGGAGTTGGAAGTCCTGAACGTTGAAGCGAGGGAGTTGGAAGAAAGGATTTCCGAGAATATTGGCAAACTGTTTGGTTGAAGGTTATGGATCGAAAGTCTACTACGAACCTCGGTTCGGTAATCGAAATCAATCCCGCATCGATCTCCAAGCACTACCATTATGATGAGATTGAGTATGTTGACATTTCCTCTATTGACACAGGTTCTTTTAGCGGCTCAACCCGGATGCCGCTTACTGAAGCGCCGAGCAGGGCAAAACGTTTGGTTGAGCACGGTGATACTATCCTTGCTACGGTTAGGCCTAACTTGAGGTGGTTCCTTTTCATCAAGAACCCACCCGAAAACATGGTCGTTTCCACAGGTTTCGCTGTCCTTCATCCAAGCAATAAAATTGATGCTCGGTTCCTCTACTACACAGTTACAGACCAAAAGTTCACGGATTATCTGACAGCCAATGCCAAGGGGTCTGCCTATCCTGCCGTGGATACTGAAACCATTGCACGAGCCGAGATTTCTTTTCCCACTTTAGAAACCCAACAGAAAATCGCCTCTATCCTCTCTGCCTATGATGACCTGATTGAGAATAATCTCCAGCGCATCAAGATATTGGAGGAGATGGCCCAGACCCTCTATCGGGAGTGGTTAGTCAAGTTCCGCTTCCCCGGCCACCAGAAGGTCAAGATGGTAAACTCGCCTTTGGGAAAGATACTTGAGGGGTGGGAAATAAAGAACCTCTTTGAACTTGCAGACGTGACATATGGCTTTCCTTTCAAGTCATCTCTCTTTAACGTGAATAGAGAAGGAACACCCGTTGTAAGGATTCGTGATGTGCTTGATGGTCAATCAGCAACTTTCACGACCGAGGATGCACCCGATAAGTATATCGTCCATGATGGTGATTTTCTTGTTGGAATGGATGGTGATTTTCACATGGGTTTCTGGGCCGGTGGAACTGCTTTCCTTGTTCAGCGAGTTGCTCGATTCCGTCCACGGGGGGATATCGGCAGGTATGGTCTTGCATTGGCCCTGAAGGAGCCGATTGAGCACTTCAATAAAACGATTACAGGGACAACGGTTGCTCATCTTGGTGATAATCATCTACGAACCATCAATATGATGATGCCGGATAAAAGACTTCTCAAAGTAATAAACGATATTCTTGAACCGCTACTGGATTTCCAGTTGAACATCCGTGCGAAGAATAAGAATCTGCGCCAAACTCGTGATCTTCTCCTCCCGAAACTTATCTCCGGCGAACTGGATGTTTCGGAACTGAACATCACTATCCCTGAGGCCAAAGCATGATAGCGAAAGGCGGCTCTTCATATTCCGAGCAAGAACTCATTGAACAACCCGCCATCGAACTGCTGAAGGAACTTGGATGGAAACATATCAACGCCCTGCATGAAACCCTCGGCCCCTCTGGCACCCTTGGCCGGGAGAATCAATCCGAAATTATCCTCCAATCTCGCCTCCGTATTGCTTTCAAGCGCCTGAACCCCGACCTCCCTCCCGAAGCATATACCCTCGCTCTTGAAGAACTGACCCGTGATCGTTCCCGGCTCAGTATGCCTGCCGCCAACCGGGAGATATATCAACTTCTGCGGAACGGCGTCAAAGTCCATATTCCCGACCCGGAAGGAGATGGAGAGAAGGTAGAAACTGTCAGGCTGATAGACTGGGACAACCACGCCAACAACGATTTCCTCCTTGTTTCCCAGTTTTGGCTCGTAGGGGAGATGTATAAAAGGCGGGCCGACCTCATAGGGTTCGTCAACGGCCTCCCGCTCCTTTTTGTGGAACTCAAGGCAAGCCACAAACAGATTCAAACAGCCTTCACCGGAAATCTGACAGACTACAAGGATACCATCCCGCATGTCTTCTGGTTCAACGCCTTCATCATCCTATCCAATGGAAGTGAGGCCAAGGTTGGTAGCATCACATCCGAATGGGGTCATTTCAATGATTGGAAAAAGATCAACAGCGAGGAGGAAGAAGGGGTCATCTCCCTTGAAACGCTTCTCCGAGGGACTTGCGAGCCAATCCGGTTTCTGGATATTTTGGAAAACTTTCTCCTCTTTATGGAAGTCCGGGGAGGGATCGTCAAGGTTGTGCCCAAGAACCATCAGTATCTTGGGGTGGAAAACGCCATGTTGGCCCTGAGTGAGATCAAGAACCGCAAGGGCCGTTTGGGCGTGTTCTGGCATACGCAGGGAAGCGGCAAATCCATCTCCATGATTTTCTTCTCCCAAAAGGTCTTGCGGAAGGTGCCGGGCAACTGGACATTTGTCGTCGTTACCGACCGACAAGAATTGGACGACCAGATCTACAAGACCTTTGCAAATGCCGGGGTAATCACGGAAGGGCATTGTCAAGCCGAAAGTTCAAAAGACCTTCGGCGTCTCCTCACCGAGGATCACCGCTTCGTTTTTACCCTGATCCACAAATTTCGCACCGAGGATGGCAGTCCTCATCCTGTCCTATCGCAGAGGGATGACATTATCGTCATCACCGACGAGGCCCACCGGAGCCAATATGACACCCTCGCCCTGAACATGAGAAATGCCCTTCCCAAAGCGTCCTTCCTTGCCTTCACCGGAACGCCACTCATCATAGGAGAGGAAAAGACCCGGGAAGTCTTTGGTGACTATGTTTCTATTTACAACTTCAAGCAATCCGTGGACGACGGAGCCACGGTGCCGCTCTACTATGAAAACCGTATCCCTGAACTTCAACTAAATGACGAAAGAGCTTTTAAGGAGGGGATGGATCGGCTGTTAGAAGAGGCTGAGCTTGGTGAGGCTCAAGAGAAAAAGTTGGAGCGGGAATTTTCCCGGGAATATCACCTGATCACCCGGGACGATCGGTTGGAAAAGATCGCTGAGGACATCGTCGAACACTTCACTGAGCGGGGACAACTGGGTAAGGGCATGGTCGTGAGCATTGATAAAGCCACCGCCGTGAAGATGTATGATAAGGTGCGGAAATACTGGAAGCAGAAAATAGACCGGCTCATGAAGCAGATGAACAAGTTGTCGGGGCCGGAACGACAGGACGTGGAGAAAAAGATTTCCTATATGCGGGAAACGGACATGGCGGTCGTGGTATCCTCGTCTCAGAATGAAGTGGCCGAGATGAAAAAGAAGGGAGTGGACATTCTTCCTCACCGCCAACGCATGGTGAAAGAGGATTTGGACACTAAGTTCAAAGACCCGGATGATTTGTTCCGGTTGGTGTTCGTCTGCGCCATGTGGATGACCGGTTTCGATGTCCCCTCCTGTTCCGCCATCTACCTTGACAAGCCAATGCGAAACCACACGTTGATGCAGACCATCGCCCGGGCCAACCGGGTCTTTAAGGACAAGGTAAACGGACTCATCGTGGACTACGTGGGAGTGTTTCGTAACCTTCAGAGGGCCTTGGCGATCTATGGTTCGGGCTCCGGCGGAGGGGTGAAACCCGGAGAAGAACCGGTCAAGGCGAAGGCGGAACTGGTCGCCATGCTCAAAACCGCCATCGCCCAGACTGTCCAGTTCTTTAAGGAAGTGGGTGTCGAGGCGGAACCCATCATCGCTGCAAAAGGATTTGAGCGGGTGAAGTTATTGGATGAGGCCGTTGACGCAGTTTTGGTCAATGACACCGCCAAAAAGCGGTTTATCAACCTCTCCAATACTGTCAACCGTATCTACAAGGCCATACTCCCCGACCCAGAGGCCAACGAGTTTGTCCCTGTCTGTGCCCTGTTCCGGGCCATCCAACTGAAAATAGAGGCCCTTCAGCCCGAGGCCGACGTATCCGAGGTCATGGAGAAGGTAGAGGATCTATTGGACAAGAGCATCACGGCCAAGGGGTATGTCATCCGGGAACCGGTGACCCCCTACGGGAAGAAAAAACTGATTGACCTCAGCGAGATTGACTTTAAGGCCCTCAAGAAAGAGTTTGCCAAAGAACGGAGGCGCATGGAGATCGAAAAACTCCGTGGTGCCATCAACTCTGCTTTGGAAAAGATGGTGCGACTGAACAAGACCCGGGTGGACTACTTGGAGAAATTCCAACAGATGATCGACGAATATAATCAGGGTGCGGCTAACTTGGAGGAGTTCTTTGAGCGACTGCTCAAGTTTGTAAAGGAACTACAAGAAGAGGAGAAACGGGGGGTTTCGGAGGGGCTGTCCGAGGAAGAACTGGCGGTGTTTGACCTCATCACTAAGCCCGAGATGAAACTCACCAAGAAGGAAGAGGGGCAAGTAAAGAAAGTCGCCCGGGAGCTTCTGGAACCGTTGAAACGTGAGAAGTTGGTACTTGATTGGAGAAAGACACAGGCGACACGAGCGGCTGTCCGTGTGGCCGTGGAGGATAAACTGGATGAACTGCCTCGGGTGTTCACTCGGGAAATTTATACTCAGAAATGCAACGTCGTCTACCAGCATATCTTTGAAAGTTATTACGGAGAAGGACGGAGCGTATATGCGGCGGCATAGTAAGCAAGAGTGTGTATCTTGGAGAAAAACAAATTTTGGGGTAGATCATGGGTTCGCTATGATGGGAGGTTACTTTACCCCGAGAAGGAGGGAAATATCCTATCAGATACTGTCAGATCTGTCGGCGACTTCTTCCTGAAATCAACAATCTAGCACTTTGGCAAATTATGCACGATTTGAATTGGTAATCATCAGTGCTCCTTTTTCTCAACATAACAACCTCTTCCCTTACTTTATTATAGCCGGGCTGGCGCTCGAACGTATGAGCAGGGCACTACCATATCTTGTGGTCGATTTTTCTTGACATACTACTTTCTTTTTTGTATATTCAACCCATCCCGAAGCAAGTTCTTATCACTAAATTTGATGATAACACCCGGTGGGCATAGCATGTTCACCACCCTGCCGTTAGCCGATTCGTTGAACATGGGTCCACGATCCATATATGAATAGACATGTGCCAAAATGACGATGTACAATGTTGCAAGAGCGAATCGCACTTGACTACCCTCATCCGCAGAAAGGAGCGCTATGATTGACATTACGCAAATCTTTAAAGATAGGGCATTATTCTCCACGACGAGGCTTAACGAACTCCGTAAGCGTATTGCCGATTTGCCAGAGGTTAAGGATTTCCCGAACTTGACGATCTTTGGGACGGGTTCATATGCGCGCCAGGAGGCAGGTGAGTACTCCGACATTGACGTGTTCTTCCTGTGTAAGGGCGGACCCCAAGACTTGGATGAACCACACACACGTGAATTGCGGCTTTTCGGTAAGTTAATCGAGGTTGTTGACGCTATGGGCTTCCCGAGGTTCTCAAATGACTGTCAGTACTTGACCATTCTGCATACCGACGACATTGTCAGGCATCTTGGAAGTCCGAACGATGATAAGATGAACTACTTCACAGCCCGAATGCTCCTTCTCCTGGAAAGCAAATGCCTTTATGGAGACACCACTTACAATGAGATTACACAGGCAATCGTCAGCTCGTACTTCAAAGATTACCCTGATCATACTCAGACCTTCCAACCGATTTTTATCCTTAACGATATATGTCGTTTCTGGAAGACGTTATTGCTTAATTACGAGCACAAACGGAATACCTCGAGTGAAACTCCTGAAATTAAAACAAAACAGAAGGTTAAAAATTTCAAGCTCAAATTCAGCAGGATGACTACATGCTTCGCCACTATCGCTGCGCTTGGGAGTTACTCGGTTCCAGTAACCGAAAGGCAAGTAATCGAACAGACGTGCCTCACTCCCCACGAGCGTTTAAAAACCATTTCGGGACGCGTGCCAGGGGCCACTCAGGCCGTGAACGAAGTACTAGAACGGTACGCTTGGTTCCTGGAAAAAACAGGACTTCCGACGGAAAAACTCCAGGATCATTTCTCAGACAAACAAAAAAGGACCGAAATGTTCGATGTTGCGAACGCGTACGGTGATTCGATGTTCAAATTATTGCAAATACTGGATACTGCCCGTGCCAGTGGCATCAAGCCGGGTCTACTGAGGTACTTGGTGATTTAGCATGCCGTCCGCTTATGTTCTCTATATTACGGATGATACTGTTGGACCATGCTTAGAGCTGATTCGGAATATATGTGATCCCAAATCAGGTTCAAAACCTCATATCACTGTCAGATACCCGATTGACAAACTTAGGGAGAACGACCTTTCTGCCTACCAAACCATCAAGATTAGTGAGATTGACATTTGCGAGCCAGGAGCGTTTGGTTTGGATGACCCCAGCCCATCCCGGAACCGCACGGTCTTTTTGAATTGTGCTTCCGATGCACTCGAAACACTGTCGTACAAACCAGATTATCCAGATAGTGTGTTTCACGTCACTTTTTATGATGACAAATCCTTAGTGTTTGCTAAGCAGTTATTGAAAGTTCTGCAGAGATTCAAATGGAGTTTTACTGTTCCGCTCCCTAAAAATACTGGTCTGACTCGGATCGAAATTCGAAAGCACAGAAACAATAAAGCCAAGAAGATACCAGTCTATCATCCCACACTGGTATCTCTTTTTCGCCAGATCACATCTGAAAAATTGAATTCCGTGTATATCGAAAGTCTTTCGGATAAACAACGATTAGAACTCGTTTATGATATCTGTGCTTACATCCATACTACAGCTGCTAACTTTCCCAGAGCTATTACTCGTAAAAAGTTCACAAAAAGGCATTCCAATGGAACAATTTTAGATAGAAAGCGTGGGCACTTATATAATGTGAGGGGTTCAAAGTACGGTTTATTTTTACGGAAGCCAGTTTTGAGGCCACTAAGCGACCAAAGACAAGGAACAAGCAACCGAGTCGATTTGTACCTTACTCCTCCTGAGCTTGCACGTGAAATTGTTGAATATGCTGTAAGTAAGTTAAGTCCGCACACTAGACCGGTTGACTTTGGAGATCCTGCAATCGGTACAGGTGTGTTCTTCTCCGCATTGCGTCAGGTTCTTCCGGATGATAAAATAGCGTCCGCCATTGGAATTGAAATAGACCCGGAAAGGGTGAGTGCAACACAGACGAGGTGGTCACATAAAGGCCTTAAAGTTCTCTCCGGCGATTACCTTCATATGGATCGTCTCCCGCGGAGGACGCTGATCATTGCTAATCCGCCATATATTAGATATCAAAATATGCAACCGGATTACAGATTAAAGTTACGTGAGCGTGCTTCAGTTCAGATGGGGATACACATAAGTGGGCAATCTGGTTTGTATGTATACTTTCTACTCCTCAGTCATGCGTGGATGGATTTAGGAGCGATTGCTGCGTGGCTCATCCCATCTGAATTTATGGAGACAAACTACGGATTGGCAATTCGGCAGTATCTTACCCAGAAAGTGCAGTTGATTCGGATTCATCGGTTCAGTTCAGACAAAGTTCAATTCGAGAATGCTCTGGTGTCCTCTGCAGTAGTGGTGTTCCGAAACCGTCCACCTGTCATGGACCAAACGGCGTGTCTAACCAGTGGTGGATCGCTTCTTCGTCCAAAGCATACCGAGGAAGTCAAAGTGGATGAATTGAAAAACGAGCTGAAGTGGACCATTCCATGGGTTAGAAAACATAGGGTCTCATCATCACTTCCAAGACTAGGCGACCTTTTCACGGTACATCGCGGCCTTGCCACAGGCGCGAATAGTTTCTTCATCATGGAAAGAACCATGGCTGTCCGCTTGCGAATTCCGGAGATTGCGTTGCGCCCAGTTCTGCCAAAGGCACGCACCCTCAAGGAAGATGTAATTGAAAGAGAAGAAGACGGCTATCCACGAGTAGTTCCTCAGCTTTGTTTGCTTGATTGTGCGCTTCCGGAGGAACAAATCAGAGAAAGGTATCCGTCTCTCATGAAATATCTCGAATCCGTCCCCAAATCAGTGCTTTCTAGAACACTAGTCCGTAACCGGCGGCCGTGGTACAAGCAAGAACAACGACAGCCCGCGCCCTTCTTGTGCACCTATATGGGCCGTGGTGGGCGCAATGGTGCCCCGCTACACTTCTTGTGGAACAAGTCGGATGCCATCGCAACGAATACTTACCTTATGCTCTACCCTCAAAACGCGTTGGATAGATTGGTGACCGAGCGACCTGACATGCTATCAAAAATCTTCATATTTCTTAAGGAGACTATTTCCCAAAGTCTACTTGACAACGGCCGTGTATATGGCGGTGGTCTTCACAAGATTGAGCCAAGGGAACTGCTAAATATTTGTCTCTCTTCCCTCCCATCATGGTTGGAGAAGGTGCTAGGTGATCAAATGCCCTTAGTACCTGAGGTGGGATCCTCCTATACTACAATATGAATGTATTGCCGTATATAAAAATTGCCAAAATCCCCTAACTGGTTGAAGCACACGGCGCTCTGCGCCGCCACTTAGCCGGAGCGTTATCCTTCTTTCATTTAGTAATCTACAATCTTGGGGGTTCACTTATGGATTGACTTGTAGGTGGAAGTGCGCCACGAAGGTGCATGAAAGATGAGGGATAGGCCCCTCGGAGCCGGTTTACAGGAACAGGCTTCAAACCACCTTAAGCTGCATTGGTCAAGAGCCATTGTGGTGA
>Ga0187886_1003976_pt1 | contig 10843 bp, 12 predicted proteins | sample June2016WEW_20_1_FD_133001 | JGI IMG/M metagenome (GOLD analysis project Ga0187886, IMG submission 133001) | Peatland microbial communities from SPRUCE experiment site at the Marcell Experimental Forest, Minnesota, USA - June2016WEW_20_150 | ecosystem: Environmental > Terrestrial > Soil >...
CCTGCGTGAGGCATCTCAGCTAGAGGAGGAACCCCTACTTCAGAGGCTTGAGAAAGCGTTCTCGGCAGGGTTAGTGCAGCAGATTCCACGCCGAAAGAGCATCTTCAAGTTCACTGATGACCGTGTAAGAGAACTGCTCCTGAATGATCTCATCCCAGTTCGAAGAGCCAGGTACCATCTCAGAATCGCTGAGGCACTGGAGAAAGTCTACTCGAAGAACCTGGAAGGCTATGCTGAACCTATAGCGAACCATTTCTCTGAAGGCGGTGACACAGAACGGACGGTCAAGTATTCGATTATGGCGGGTGACCGAAACAGGGTAATCCACGCCTACGACCAAGCCATAGCTGATTACAAGCGCGCCCTAGACCTCATTGATCTTGAAGGAGCAAGTGACCAAGAGAAGGCTACGATAATAGAGAGGCTTGCGGAATGCTACCGCATTGCAGGTCAACTTCAAGACAGCATCCGGTACTACCAAGAGGCACTTGAAATCTTCGAGAAGCAACATGACAGTGAAGCGTGTGCGCGAGCCTGTCTCGGCCTATCTAGAACATCCATCGGAACTAAGGGAGTCGCAGGAACTCGCGAAGCCATCCTCGTTCTGAGGCGGGGGCTCAAGTACCTTGAAGCAGAGCCAGAGAGCTATGAGGCCGCTTCAATCTATGCTCAGCTGGCTTTCAATCACGGTGTCATGGATGAATGGGATGAAGGCATGGCTTGGGCTAATAAGGCGTTGGCGGTTGGAGAGAAGGCGCAGAATTACGCCGCCATTGCAACAGCGCTCTCGATGAAAGGTTCGTTTCTGACGGACACAGGGAGAATTGACGAAGGCCTACCTCTTTGGCAACGAGCCTTCGATCTATCGCTGCAGCACGAAGAGTACGAGGATGCGCTTCGTTCACTATGCAACTTAGTCAACTATACGTTTCAGAGAGACCTCGGTAAAAGCCGGGAACTGGCAGTTCGATGGCTCGAACTATCCAAACGCCTGAATCACGTATGGTTTGAAGGTGCCGCCTGGGAATGGTTATCAGTTCTTGATTGGTACAGCGGAGACTGGAAGGCTGGCCTAGAGGAATTCCAGAAAGCCTGTGAGCTTGCGAGTAGGCTTGGTTTGTCTGCACTCTTGTCTTGCTTTGCTTTGGACAAAGGATGGTACTCGCTTGGCATGGGAGACTTGGAGCAGGCAGAAATGGAATTCCAGAAGGGCCGAGATTGGCTCGACGAGAACCCGAAGATCACGGACATCGTTCACTATCATTTAGGTCTGGGGATGCTGAAGGAAGAGCAAGGCAAGGAGCATGAAGCCAAGGAACACTACCAGACCTGTGTAGACTCGTTTAGAAAATGGGAATTCACTACATTTCCCACTCTCCATATCCAGACTCTGCTCCACCTTACCTCAATCTTCGCTAAGAATCAGGAATTGGAGAGGGCACGTGAAACATCTCAATGGGCCAAGCGGCTCGCTGAAACGTTGAAGGGTGATGCGGGTTTGGCGATGGCTTCTCAGGCTGAAGCAGCTCTTCTACTTGCCAGCGGTGACACAAGAGGCGCCGAGGAAGCGTACCTGAGATCCTTAGATCTGTGGGAGAAGGCTGGTTGGCTGTACTATCACGCTAATGCTCTTGTTGCCTACTCCGAGCCACTAGCGCAGAAGAACCCTGAGGAATCAAGGAAACGATTGATGCAAGCTGCTGAGATCTTCAGGAAGCTCGGGGCAAAACGAGATCTAGAAAAGGCGGAGGCTAAGCTTTCAGCCTAGGCTAGCTTCAAGTGGCAAGTGGTTTTGTGTGTGCACTCACCATGAGACAAGGCTTACACGTGGACTTCCACGTCCCCAAAACCACATCCACGTGGCCACCCAAAAACGGCTCTTATGTTATATCCCCCGCACCAGCCTACCCACCTATGAAAAGCCTGGTCCCGTACGCGATTCTCGGGTGGTTCTTCCACGTGGCGCTCAAGCCGAGTTGACTATTCCGTCGAGTAGCTTATGCGCTTTGTTCTGTTCTTTGATTCATCCTCATTCGTTATGGTTGGCTTGAGCGCGGCAATCACCTATTCGCGCGTCGTAGCGCATTCAATGAGCCGCTCCGGAAGGCTGCCCATTCACACACCCGACCGCTACCTGGGTCAGGGTCACTTCGGGCGTACCAACCACGAGAAATGACTCACGCCGGAACTTGAAGCTTTTCATCCTTTCACACACACAAAATCATCCAAACGATGACAGTTCAAATTTGAACGCTCGCACCAGCATACCCACACACAATTCAATACTGCTCGCTTCGCTTGCAGGAACGCTTGGTCATCCAGACTGGTGAGTGATTTAGCGTCGAAGCAGCTATTACGTTCAAGTATTTCTAGAGCGTTCTTAAGTGAAATTGTGTGACGGAACGTCATCCCAGCAGTACCGCGTTCCGTGCTGCAATATTGCGTGCTGTCCATCAGCTCATCGATGAAGAACCAAAGATTCTCAAAGACCCTGTTGTGCTTCGACTTCTCGACGCATCCATCCTTGACCATATTCGCTTGAACCCAGATGAGTTCCGGACACCTAGGATGAAGGCGCTGCGTTCACATATCGTGATGCGTAGCCGGTATACCGAGGATCGCTTGGCCGAAGCGGCCCACAATGGCGTTCAGCAGTATCTGATATTGGGCGCTGGCCTCGATACGTTCCCATATAGACAACCTCATTGGGCGGGAGCATTGCGCATTTTCGAAATAGATCACTCAGCAAGCCAACGTTCAAAGCGCGAGCGGTTGGCCATGGCTGGGATTGAAGCTCCATCCAATGTCGAGCTAATAGCCTTTGATTTCGAGACCATCTCTCTCCGTGATTTTCTGCGCAAAAGCAGCTTCGATTTTGGGAAATCCGCATTTCTTTCGTGGCTCGGTGTTACGATGTATCTGAGCACAGATGCAATCGATGCAGTATTCAGGTTCGTAAGTTCGCTGCCAAAATCGAGTGAGATTGTCTTCACGTTTGCATCTCCGGCCTCAACAGTGAACGAAAACGGCAGTGAACCCTTGATTGCTCCATTCACGGCATTCGCTGCAGCACAAGGTGAGCCATGGCGTACACGTTTTGAGCCCAACGACTTAGCTCACCAGTTGTATGGGTTAGATTTTTCAACCGTATCCTTTCTTTCGGCTTCGGAGGCTGATACGCGGTATTTTCGAGGTCGTCATGATGGTCTTCAAGCGCCACGAAGAGTTGGGATTGTAACAGCCACGGTCTAAATCCATCCGCCTGCAGCCTCCAAGTATCTCTACTCCCGAGCGTCGTCCCCATTGCCTTCTTTCTTCTTCTTTTGTGTTGGTAAGCTAGTGCATTCGTCGCAATTTGAGCGATCGTTCATCTTCGTTTTGGTGGTGGTGGGTCTTATGGTGCGCACACACACACAAGAAAACTGCCTCAACGACGACGGTTCAAATCACGACGCCCGCACCAGCCTACCCACCACCACCAAGAAACCTCCCCAAGTTGTTCCTCTTACTTGGATCCCATCTGTGCAACGTTAGATCCAATAATTTTCGGAACTGCCTTACTGTCTCAGTGAGGTCTTTAATATCAGGAATGTCAACGTCATCATAATTCACAGGGATTATGGTAGCATATCCGGGTATCCCGCGTTCGCTCACGGCATTAACTAATCCTTCCATTCGCTTCATATGGACCCATCGATTGGATAGCCGCCGCCACAATTCTTCCGCATCTGTGCCCAGCGTGCCAATGGTCTTTGTCATACTCTGACGTAACTGCTCAACGGCTTCGAGACGAGTCTGGAAGAATGACTCATCATGGGTGTTTCGAAGACTGTCAGCGTAGTTACACTTAGCGAGTTGCTCGAGAAGTGTTCTCAATTGCATGAATACTGCGACGAGATTTCCCCCTAGGAAATCCAGATACATTCCGAAAGCAAGTGGTCGTAATATGAACGCGAGATAGGTGATCATCGCTGATCCAGCGGTCGCCTTTCCGAATTCACTCCACGGAATGAGCTTATCCCACGCGTTGTAGATCATTGACTCCCTCATCAAATTCTGGAGTTCGGTATTGGCCTCTCGAGCATCTGGATTTGACTTGCAAAATGCGTCATTTTCCTTCAGTATATTGACAAACAGTTCCAGCAGTGGTTTTTCTTCACCTGTATTAGTTTCCAATTTCCTTTCCATGTCTAAAGTTAGTTTGCCATGACCTTATGTGTGTGTGGGATAGGTACTACTGGTGCGCACCGCCACCAAAATCACGCCTCCATGAGGGTTCAAATTGCGACGCTCGCACCAAGTATACCACCACCAAAAATTAGTCCAAGAACGACGGTTCAAAACACGATGTCCACATTAGCAGATCATGCACCACACGTTTGCAACGGTTTGGAATCCCATCAAATCGCATTCAAATGAAACCGAATACTAGTAAACAACCTTCAAAAGACGGATTTGATCGTTGAGCCTATGGATAGGTTCAAGGTTTGGGAAAATACAACAGAAGAAGATTCCGGCACGTAATGCTTCCGACGGATCTCTTGCTCCTACTTGACAGTTTGAAGGTGAAGAGACATGAGAGTCGAGGCGACGTGATCCGAAGACTAATCAAATACTACTCCGAACGCCTTCCTCTAGCCTTCCCGATTAGATCGGGTTTCACTTACCGGCCCAAGCTGAGCTTATCCTTTCCTGTCGTCTCGGAGGTGAAAAGGTAACATGGCTAAGAAGGAAGACGCTCCAGAGCGTGACGAGATTGACCTCAGCCGCACATGCCGATTCTTCTTGAATCCGGTCACAAAGACCATACGTGCTGAATGTTCCCGTGAAAGCCTCGTACAAGCGGCTAAGACTCAGCCTGAAAAAATCACGTTTGAGCTGACGCCTGAACAGGTACCATCGACAGAGGCGAAAGCTAGTTGAGCTTTGTCAGTCAACTGAGGCAGTTTGGGCTCGCGGAGCGGCTTAGGCAAATCGACAAACAAATTGGACAACTTACCGAGAAGGCGATGGAGGCTACGGACCAGGCCGAGATCAGTCTTCTCCATGAGAAGATCCTCATACTTCAGGAAGAACGACGGGAACTTAGGGCCGAAGTCGCCTAGCCCAAACCGGAATGATTTCGCGCAAGACTAGAACAACCCACACAAACCGACCTGATGCAAAGCGATATTAATGACGTATATCCTTAGGATATACCATGCCCGTCAAATTTAGAGTGAAACTGACAAAGATCGGAAACTCACTGCGAATAACAGTCCCTAAACCTGTTGTGGACACCCTCAACCTGAAACAGGGCGATGTGCTGGCCCTTGTGGTGACAGATCATGAGTTCACGGTCAGAAAAGCCACTCGCGGTGATTCGACCTGAACCCGCTACACCTAACCGGCTACGGCGTCAGAATACGAACCAGAAACCTACGTTCACGATCTGAACTAGTCATAACTCCAGGACGCGATGGACCAGAAGAACCGAGAGAGTACTCGTTCCGACCGCGAAGATTCCTATACGATTCAATTGTCATCGACGGCCACAGCGGATACATTACGCTTCAAGCCTTCCACTGGCTCTCGAAGAACAAGATCCCAGTTTCAATGATGAACTTCGATGGAACCGTGATCTCCAGCATCCTTCCTCCGATGCCGGTGAAGGCTGACCTTAGAGCGGCCCAGATCCGAGTCAGCATCAATCCTGATGGGAAATTCAAGGTAGCAGAAACGATCGTCCAAGCTAAGATAGCAAGAAGCGTCCAAGTGCTAGATTGGCTGAATAAACGCTACGATATTGCGAAAGAAATCAGTTCAGCGAAAAAAGAAGCTTCGAAGCTTGGGAGAGCTTGCGACGTCAATGGTCTTCGTGTAGTCGAAGGGCGTGTTGCTAAGAGGTATTGGGAGGCTTACGGCAAAGCGCTCCCAGAAAGTCTTGATTTTCAAGGGAGAATGACCTCGAGCCATCAGAACAACGCGTCGGACCCAGTCAATTCCGCGCTGAATTACGCGTATGGCTTTCTTGAGGGAGAATGTCGTCGAGCAATCAACACGGTGGGCCTAGAACCTTCTGTTGGATTCCTGCATGATTTCAGCGAATATCAAACGAAACAGTCGCTTGTGTATGATCTGCAGGAGCCATTTCGATGGGTCGCAGACTTCGTCGTCATCCGAGCGTTCGAGGCAGGTCTATTGGATCTCCATGACTTCTATTTCACAGGAGACGACTACCGTTACAGGTTCGAGATTGAAGCAAAGCAACGATTCATCACTAGTATTCGCGACACATTCAACTCCCGAGTCAAGTATAGCGGTCACATGATGAGATGGGATACTGTCATACAACGGAAGACCGCAGAGCTGGGAAACTATCTTGCTGGCAAATCAAGAACTATCAACTTCGCTGAACCAACGCCTATTCTACCAGGACTTGATTCAGAGGAGCTACGTTGCAAGATCCTAGGTCTAACACAATCCAAAGCAGAGTCAACCGGCATTCCCCGAAGCACTCTTCACTACCTAAGGAAAAAGGCTCGCAGTTCCAGTTCATTCGCAGTATACCGGAAGGTACGAGATAGGCTCTGAACTAGATCTCCGGCTCCTCATTCGGCTTCGAAAGTTCGTCACGTTTCCACCGTTTCCACTCTATCTCGCTGCGCCCATGACACACTTCGCATACAATTTCAGTAGTGGACCCGTCTCCTGGAATGGGAAGGAGTGATTGACAACCTACACATCGGTAACCGTACACGATCAAGTGACATTCCCGACATTCCGTTAGCCCCTTCCGCTTGAGTTCAAGGTGATCTATCGGCTTTCCACATTTGGGACATTTAGGATGCGAAAGCTTTGACATCAGCAACAAACTGCGACTCTCTATTTCGGCCTCTAGCTTGAGTTGATCCTCACTAACGTCCTCCTTGATCGCAGTTCCTTCAAGCCTATCCAAGACCTTCTTTGAATCCAGTTCTTGAACTTCTGTTTTGTCGAGTATTCCACACTGTACCATGAGCTTCAGCAGACGGTTTCTTGTATCGATCAAGTCTACAAGGGTCGCTCTTGCGGTCTCGCGGCTCTCACTCGTGCTTATCCTCCTTTTGAACTCCTGATCCGGATAGATGACAAACGGCAATTTGCTCACAGCCGTGAGGTCAATCGCTTCCGGTTTCCATCGGTACATGTTACGTACCTTGCCATATCTTCTGGCGCTAACAATGATCATTGCGTTGCGGCAGATTAGACCGTTTGACGATTGTAGCGATTCCTGTCGCGGCCCTTCAGGGGATATGACCACATCCAGTGGTCTTGTCTCGACCAGGCGCTTCAGATTTCGCTTCGAAAGCAGTTTTCTTACGGCATCATGATGCTGAGGTCCTACGCCGCTTACATGGCAGAGTCCGTCAAGGTCGATAAAGAGAGTCGGCGACTCGTTGTACATTAGCGCAAGCGCCATAGTGACCATTGTGAAACGTTTCTTAGGGCCCGAGAGAATCTTAGAGAATCGTAAAGTAAGCGATTTCAGCCTATTCGAGATCTTCGCTAGTTGCCATATCTGTTCTCCTATGGCGTCCGAGTTATCTGGAAAATCTCCCGAGTTTTCTCCCACCGATTTTTCCATTTACTCTATTAGTAGAGGGTTAGATTGTTGCCAAAAAAGAGTTTGATATGGTCCAGCGTGACCTCTGAGGTCAAGCAGCTGGCCAGAAGACTCGCGGATTCTATGGGTATCTCCCTTTCCGAGTACGTTCGTCAATTGGTCGTCGCGGACATTGACGGGCGTAACATATTCACCGACGATGTGAAGAGAAAAATCTCTAGCGAGGCGCCGAAGGCTGATGTACCTAACAATCAATTGCGGAGTAGTACGAGTTGAGGGTCCGCATCTACAGATCGACGGTAACGCTTACTCGTTCCATGTACGATGGCAACGAAGCAAAAAAATGTCGAGACTCACATTAAGGCGTCACTATCGGGTCCCATCGGATCTAACCGTCTAAAGCTCGCGAAAGCTGGAACCATCTTTTTTCGACGACTAGTACGCCGCCGTTACGGTCGCCGCATCTCAATCGATAGGACCAAAGTCAAATTCGAAAGAGAGGAACCTGGTCGAAAACCAAGCTCGTTAGCTCAAGTTCAACCCATCGAATTTGTTTACCGCGGGAAGGCGCAACGCGCTCACCAACTCGCTCCAATGACTTTGAGACTCATGAAGCGACGACGGCCTAAACGTAGACGGACAAAGCTACGCAGATCGCTGAGGCGCACGAGAGCAACTAGAGGGCCAATAGAACGGCGAAGGGGGAACAAGCGTTCCAGAAGATAGGCGTTCTGATGATCGACAAAGATTGCGCCGCCGACCGCGAATTGCTCTACGAGTACTTGTGGCTTATCTTGATTCCACTGTGCCAGTCCTTCGGTCTCACCGTATTGTCGGTCCAAGTGCGCCGTTCCTGGTCGAAAGGATTCCATGTGTATATTGCAATCGATCCACCTGTCGATCCAGAGTTGGCAATTCGGATGCAGTTTTTGGCGGGCGATGACGCGCTGAGGGTTAGGCTCTGTCGTCTTCGGCTGCAGGCGGGTTTTGAGGAGTTCAACAAGTTGTGGTGGTATCCTCATCGTAGAATGCGGACGATCTACCGTAATATCACGGTTCCGGCCGGAACAAGAAAAGAAGAAAGAAAGGAGAAATGAAAATGCCAAAGGAAACTCAGTATGAAATACGAACGGAAGGACTGAAAGGCAAAGCACGAATCCTCAGCGTAGGAACACGAAAAGCAGCAGAGATCTTCAAGAACACGAAAACGCCAGAGCAACAGCTGATAGAGATAGTCGCAAACGTGAATGGATGGGAAGGCCGCGTGGGCACTATACCCAAACCATCATCAAAGTACGTGTCAGCGAAATCTAAGATGGCCATGTTCCTTCAGCGCTACAAGAAACCACCTGAAGCAGGAATGACGGTGGACGTCATTACGAACGAGAAAGGGTACTGGGAGATAGTGCTCTAGGATGTCTATCGTCCCTTACCCTTTTCCCCTCTTTTTTGCAACCACTTAGGCGAATGCATGTGACGAAATCAAAGCCGAAAAGCAAAGCACAGAAGGCAAGGCCACCGAGCGACATAGTGCCCTTCCTTCTCAAAGTGCCCAATGATCTGTGGCAACGTTTCATCAAGACGGTACCGATCTCGCGAACCCGACACGACTTCATCCTCGATTTGATTCAGCGGAGGGTCTGGGAATACGAGAAAGCATCTGGAAACCTCTGAACTCATCTACCGTGCCTATCAGGAGAAGTATCGTTTCGGCGATCTGGGACTCTTCGAGTCGATTTCACTGGCGTCAACTCAGGTTGAAGGTTTGAAGATTGCGCTCTCCACAGCTATCGTCAGCCCTCCCGGTGAAGCGAAGACGCGGATTCTGCGAGACGTAGTGTCAATGTTTCCTGAGGAAGACTATGTGTTAGTTGATGGCGCGCTCCAGTGATGGCTTCACAATCGAGAGGGAGACATCCCAAGGCTCGTATCCGGTGTTAGCAAGCGATTGATGGCATTCGGCCACGCCCACATACGCTCTCGCGAAGCCAGGATCCAGCTGGATGGCCTTCTCGAAGAGGCCTATGGCCTGCCTGAGTGAGACCTCGGTCTCCTCCCTGTACAGCTCTCTGCCCCGCAGGAAGCAGGTGTACGCCTCGGTGTTGTCGGTAGGTTTCTTCTCTAGGGTTCTCTTCTCGGAGTCGAAGAGCTGAGTCTTGAGTTCCCCTGCAACCTTCTCCGCTATCTCGCTCTGGACGGCGAAGATGTCGTCCAGGTTCTTGTCGTAGTGGGAGGACCAGAGGTGTTCCTCCGTTCCGGCGTTGATCAGTTGCACAGTGACCCTGACCCGGTTGCCCGCCTTTCTTACACTGCCTTCAATCAGCGAACCCACACTAAGCTCTCTGGCAATTTCGGAGGCCTTCTTTTCCTTCTTCTTGTAGCTCATCACTGACGTCCGAGCTATAACCTTCAGACTCTTCACCTGGGCAAGCCTGTCAATCAGCTCCTCCGTCATACCGTCAGCGAAGTACTCGTCCGCGGGGTCCGGGCTCATGTTAGCGAACGGGAGGACGGCGATTCGACTCTTCTCAAGGCTCGATTCGCTCTCGCTTCCCTTCTCCCAAGGAAGAATCACCGCATACACTTCGATCGGCTCACTGACGTTTTTCAGATTCTTCTGGCCCAGGCTTGAAAGGGGGAACTCGAACTTGTTCTTGATCTGGTCGTAAACCTGTTGAGTAACACAAATTCCCCCAGGAGAGGCTAGAGGTTCTATCCTAGAGGCTATGTTCACCGCGTCACCGTACACATCGTTTTGATCATGTATCACGTCTCCAAGATGAATGCCGACTCTGAGCAGGACACGCCTCTCCTGTGGCCGGCCGAAGTTCAGCTCACTTAGTGACTGCTGAATATCGAAGGCACACCTGGTAGCCTCAAGAGCACTAGCAAATTCAACCAGGAAAGCGTCGCCTATAGTTTTGACTTCACGACCGTTATGTTTAGGGAAGAAGGGCCTGACGAGCCTCCGATGCTCCTCGAGCAGTTGCATTGCGAGCGCTTCGTTCTTCTGCGTCATAGCCGTGTAGCCGACTAGGTCGGTGAACATTACGGCTGCCAGTCTTCTTTGCTCTCCGCTCATCATCTGCTCCCTCTACACGTCCACAGCCAGTACGAGTCAGCGCACTCCGGACGAGATCGTGAGTCTCCGGAGGCTAGACTTAACCATATAGGATCTGAGACACACTCGGAATTCTGTAATCGCAGGGGAGACATTGCTATGTGGGATATGCCAACGTCGTCGGGTCACCAGATTCA
>Ga0187886_1003977_pt1 | contig 10843 bp, 12 predicted proteins | sample June2016WEW_20_1_FD_133001 | JGI IMG/M metagenome (GOLD analysis project Ga0187886, IMG submission 133001) | Peatland microbial communities from SPRUCE experiment site at the Marcell Experimental Forest, Minnesota, USA - June2016WEW_20_150 | ecosystem: Environmental > Terrestrial > Soil >...
CGACTGGTATCTGGCTCAAAATAAGAAGCAAGACAGGTGATCCCCCGGCCGGACATTACGCCACAGGCGTAAGATGCCGCCTGTGGGCACAAGCCGGCTTGTCTCCCCGAAATAGAGGACATTGTTCGGCGGGTCCAGATTCATTGAATGCGAGAGAGGGGATTTGAACCCCTACGGTTTAACCCGCTGGATCCTAAGAGCAAAAACCGGGAAATCGGGGGCTGTCCAAAAGCCCCCGTCTTTCCTCATAAATCCAGCGATCATCATACCTTTTCCGCTTTTCGCATGTGTCACCGGGAGTCACCTATAATCACGCGTTTTCTAGTCGCCGCGGGCACAGAAACGGGCACAGTCCGGCCGGCCGATGTGCGCAGAGGATACCGGGGGCCCTGACCTTCGGCCGCGATCCTGCCCGGCAGCATGCCGAAGGAGAGGGGGCCGAATCGTCCAGGAACCTCCAGGAGCGGCGTTCTCGGGGAGGGGTGCTATAGCTGCCCTTCGATATGCCTTCTCATGCAGGCAGCGGTAGGCAGACGGGCAGGGCGGCGCCGTTCGGATGGTCGGACAGGTGCCACCAGCGAACCCTTAAGGGACTCAAAGTCGATCGACCCTAGATCCTGCCCTTCCTTAAGTCTCTCGTGAGGTGTTTTGCGAGCAAGATTTTCCTGTGAAATGTCTCGTATTTCAGCTTCAGTCCTTCCAAGGAGGTCTGCAATTTCTCGCTCAGAGAGACTTTCCGCAGGCGCCCGATCATCGGCTTCGTTACCTCGTCGTCAACTTCTCTGGCATCGGGGCTGGTACATAAACGGGCTTCGCGAGAGTTGTCTTGTACTCGCCTATTGCCCAAATGATATCCTCCGGGTCCCCTGAATTGAAGGCAGCAAACTTCAGAGCCGGCCGCTGCTTTTCCGCCCATTTCCAATAACCCTCGCCTGCCACTATTCTGTCGAAATCGGGGTGCACCTTCACGACCAAGGGCTTGACGTTCTGGACAAAGTACTCAAAAGCAGCCTGCCGGGCCTTCGCGTCCTGCTCTTCCTGCTTTTGGCGCGCTTTCGCTCGCCTCGCGGCTGTGGCTTTAATGCTGTCATACCGGGGCTCTTGCTCTCTCCGTTCCTGGACGGCTTGGCGCGCCATCTCCTGCCGCATCATCTCATTTTGGAGCCGCAGCTGTTCGGCCTGCTGCCGTGCGATCTCAACATCGGCGCGCGCCTGCTGGCCGGCTACGTAAGCCCGTGCGATATCAAAGAAGCCCTGTCCGGCTGCCTGGACAGGCAGGAGACAGAGAAGAAGCGAAAGAGCCAGAACGATCCGCATATTTTCCCCCTTGCTGCAGAGAGTAAAACGCAGATGCCGGGCAGCGATGAATAAGACCATTGTACCTCGATCCAAAAGAAAGAGAAAGGCAGTAATCATCCTTCTAAGGAAAAAAGAGGGGAGCCCTCGAGCTCCCCCCACGTGTTAGCAGCGTTTTTGCAGCCTTCAGCCGCGTTCCCATCGAGTTGGGCGAAAGCCTTCCCTGGCTAGCCGCTCCATTTCCTCAGGTCTCAGATACCAACGACTGCCGATCCTGGTTGCCTTGACCCTGCCGGTCAGACAGGCAGCCCGAAGCGTACGCGGTGGGAAGTCGTATAGATCGGCCGCGTGCTCGAGCCTGAGAAGACGTTTCTCGATGCTGCCCTTGATCTTTGGTGCCTCACTCATTGGTTGCCTCCTCCAGCCGGCCGCGTATGCCCTCCAGAAGCTTCCTGCTCTTGCATGGCGGAGTCATAAGAATCGTGTCTGTGGTGATCCTCTTCAATTCCTTTGCCTCTGCCTTCGTCAGTTGGACATGAATCCTTTCCATAACCTTTCCTCCATCAGACCCCCGGATTCTCTGATTATCAAGGAACAACGGCGACCGGCTGTCTATCTATCCTTCCGGCATACTTGCGATTTACCGGCAGGTAAAGCATTCCATGACATTACCACACCACGCAGACGGCTTGTCAAGCACTTAATATCATTGGCTTTTCCGACAATCTGTTAGTAATTTACAAAGCAATTGGAGCCTGGGGCCGGATGGACCGGATATGAACGCTTTCTGATGGGATAAGGGCCGCAAAAGGTGTAGAAAAGGGGACAATAACCGGTGAAATCGGTACATCGAACCGATGGTAGAACTAAAGTATTACTCCAGTGATTTAAACCTATTGTATTAGGAAAGAGGTATTAATTGACAGTTCAGGGGTGGTTACAAGCGAATGGCGCGTCCCTCGCCCGCGCCTCTCTGGTAGATAGAATAAACCGACTTACGATGCTTCTTCATGGCGATCTCGACTTTCGTTTTTTCTCACCTTTCTTACTCTCACTAAGCTATTTCCACTTCGACCTACCCCCTGGAAACCAATAGGCACCCTACGACCACCGCCGCGCCCTTTAACCCCTTCCCTGCACACGCCCGCCGCTGAAAATCAACGCACCCTTCGCACCGCAGCCTTTCCAACGCTCCTTTGAAGCGATCGCGATTCATTCTATGTTTCAATAACATATGGCTAGCGAATGGCCGGGGAGATCGCCGGCCCGGTACCGCGTCGATCCACCCCGAGATCGCCGGGCAGCCGAAGCCGAAGACGGCCGCCTGAGCCTTACCCCTACCCCTCAACACCGCTTGAACGCCGCCCACAAAGGCAACCAGGCGACCGATCCGGGCCGGGATCTAGGCCAGGGCCGGGTGCCTTTCGAGCGCACCGCGGGCGCCGGCTGCCGCTGCCCGTGCGGGATCGCTCCGCTGTCGCCTCGCCTCTCCTCTGTGGATACTCAATCCAATGCGCCCTTGAAAAGCCTTGCCATTCCTTGCTTATCGTAGGGGTGTGCCCGCTACTGTGCCCGCGTCTTCCTGGTTGTGATCGGCCAGGGGGATGAGGCAGAGGACCGCGCACCAGGGCGCCCGCCTTCGGCATATGCCTGTCAGACTGTGGACCCTCGAAGACGCTCCAGATGCCGGGTGCATCACCACGGAGCAGGGCGCCCGTCGAGAGCACGAGCAGGCCGAGCACGAGCGAAGGCCAGAGCCGGGGAGGCCCCGGAAAAGTCGCCCCCTGTAAAGAGCCCCTCCCCCACCCCCCGGCCTACCGCAAAATAGGGGTCCCTCCCTTTCTTAACCCCGAATCACGACGAGCCCCCCTTTTTCTACAGGCCGGGCCCTGGCTCGCGTCCATCCCTATACTCGGAAAATCCCCCAAGTCTCACGCGAGGGACCTTTTTCCGCGTGTTAGCACGGCCTGTCGCGTAAAGCTGAAGCTCTTTGTAAAAAGACCTTGACAACACGTGACACTGAATGTTAATATCATCGAAGATGAAAACAGCGAGCAAAGATTACCCTCTCCTGAGTGATTACATTTGCAGCCGGGTCCGGGCGTACCGGGAGCCGGAGCGGGCAGGCGTCCCGAAAGGTGAACCGGTAGGTTTCTCCGCGGTCAAGCTCAAGACGGCCCTTCTCCATCTTGCCTCGATCTCGGGCATCGAGATAGCGGAAATGTGCGGCGTCCCATATGGGAGCTTCAGGGTCTGGCGGACCAACCGAGACTATAAGAAGCTCATTCAACTGCACATTCGGGAGTTCTCACGGCTGTACGTCGCTCGTCTGGCGGGCTTCATTAAGGCCAGCACCTCGCAGCCTCGGACGGTGACCAAGGATGGCTTGGTCCTTGCGTCGGTTGTTTTCAGCTTTCAGGATCTGTCGTCTTTCTCAGAAACCATCGTTTTTTCGGATGCGCTTATGAAAGAGATCGTATCGGCCCTTAAAGAGGTGCGCTTCGAGAAAGACCAGGCCCGGGCATTACTGGAGCGGTCCTTCACCCTCAACGGTCTTAGCCTATTCTTCAAGCTGAGAAAAGGAATCATACTAGCTGATGATCGCGGCGCTATGTTCTATGCTCCCGGCGTAATGCAGGAGACTTCCCCCGGTCTGTTTGAGCCGAAGGCCATAATAGAGCTTGCCGAGCTCGCCAAGGAACCCTGGGACGCACCCCGGCAGGCTGTGAGAGAAGCCTTAGCCCGGTTCACGAAAAAGGTGGGCCTGTGCCCATAAAAAAATTTGTCCACGTCCATAACAGTGACCCTTCGAGTGTTAATGACGTTGGACCACGAAAAAGCAAAGGAGAAAACGATCATGGAACAACGGGAGTTTACCGATACCCTCTTGGTTTCATACCTTCAGACGCGCGGCTTCTCTGTTTTCCCAAAGAATAATGGCGGCCGGCTTGTCATCTTCATTGTCTCGGGGAAGGGACTCTCTGAAGCCATAGAAGGCTTCTATCAAAACCCATCGATCCCGATCCTCACTTTCTGCGAGGCTTACCGCTCCTTGAGATCGGCCCTTTTCAATTTGAAGGGGGCACGGGGATGAAGAGGACGGAGGGGCTAAGTGGCCGATGATATAAGACTTAAGCTCGGATTTCCCCACCATCGGAAGACGCTGAATCTCAGGGCCATGCTTGGCCCGGAGGGGCCATGGCACTTGGTAATTCTCTGGACGAAGATGGCCGAGCAGCGCCCGAAAGGTATTCTTACCGGGATGGACGAGACAGCCATAGGACTTGAAGCCGAGTGGCCGGGAAGGGCAGACGAGTTTGTTCAGGCTCTCATGACGTGCGGCGGACCTGCGGGCGCCGGCTTCCTGGAGCGCGGCGAAGATGGAGTCTATAGCCTGCACGATTGGGAGGAGCACCAGCGCTTTATCTTTTTCGCTCCTGAGCGATCGGAAGCTGCCCGTAAGAACGTCGAAAAGCGGTATCAAAAAGCTAAGGAAAACTCAGAGGTTCTACCATCCGTAGACGAAAAGGTTACGAACAGTAAACCATCCGAAGGCAAAAAGGTTACTCCCATTCCATCTCCATCTCCATCTCCAGTTCCAGTTCCTTTTCCATCCGAAAAGGCCGTCACTGAGGTGACGAGGGAAAAAGACAAAGAGGAAAGAACACCGCGGGTGCATACTGGCATGGAGGCCTTAAAAGCTATCCTTGAACAAAAGGGTATTGTGGTCCCGGAGGTAAAGGAAGAAAAAAAACCCGAGCCCGGCCGCCAGCCGTCTATGACGAGAGAGCAGAGCATACAGTCTATTCGGGATCTCAAGGCCGCCAACACCAATCCAAAGGTGATCCGGGATGCGATGAAGAAATACAAGATCAGCGACAATGATCTCCGGTCTGCTCCGCAGGAAGCTACGACCCGATGCGCCAAGAAGAGAGCGGGCGGAAAAAGCGGGAGAAAGCAGAACGAGCATCCAGGGAGGAATGATAAAGGTGAAGGGACTGAGAAGAAAGGTGCTCCCTCGTTAGAAGCAAAGACTGCCGCTGAATATTTCTGCAAAGCCGTCGAGAAGGAAAAAGGCTTTGTGCCGCAACTCGTCACCAAAGACTTCGTGCAGGCAAACCAAGCTGTCAAAAAGCTTTCCTTCGATCAGATCAAAGCTCAGATAGACTTTTTCCTCTCCAACGGTAAATCGAACGAGCACATAACCCTTGCGGCTGCGCTCTCCGCTGATACATACAACCTTTGCATGGCTCAAAGGCGGGGAAAAAGGGAGTTTGCATATTGAAGACCTGGGCGGACTTCGGCTTATCCTTCCCCGATTCCTTCACCGGAGAAATGTATGCGACCTGCCCGGCGTGCAGCCACACCAGGAAGAAGAAGAACGTCAAATGCCTCTCCGCGAACGGGGATAAGCTGACCTGGACATGCCACCATTGCGGATGGGCCGGGACCCTCAAGGAAGGTGTCGAGCACAAGGGCGATCCCTTCCAGTGGTCGCAGAGGCGCTACAGGAAGCCGGAATATAGACCGGCGACGAGTCTCCCCCGTGAGATAGTCGAATGGTTCAGGGACCGCGGCATAACAGAACAGACCCTTGCCCGGAACAAGATCGGCTATGAGCCGGTTTACATGCCGCAGATCGAGGACCACGCGGCCGCGATCCGCTTCCCCTTCTTCCGCAAGGGCGAGGTAGTGAACGTGAAGAGCCGGACCCTCGACAAGAACTTCCGGCTCGAGACGAATGCTGAGAGGATCTTCTACGGGATGGATGACGTGACGGGTGACACGGCCATCATCGTGGAGGGGGAGATCGACAAGCTCTCAATAGAGGAGGCCGGGTTCAAGAACTGCGTCTCGGTCCCTGACGGAGCCCCGGCGCCGAACGCGAAAGACTACACCAGCAAGTTTTCCTTTCTCGAAGGCTGCGAGACCTTTCTATCGGGAATAAAGACCTTCATCCTCGCCGTCGACAACGACGAGCCGGGACAGAAGCTCGAAGAAGAGCTCGCCCGGCGTCTCGGGAAACATCGATGCAAGCGCGTACGGTGGCCGGCAGGCTGCAAAGATGCAAATGACGTGCTTGTGAAGCACGGCAGACAGGAGCTTGCGGGGCGCATCCAGGGCGCCAGGGATTACCCGATTGAGGGTATTTTCGAAGTCTCCGACATAGCGCCGCAGATCGATGCGCTTTACCGGGATGGCGGGACGCCGGGCGAGCTTACCGGGTGGGACCACGTTGACGAGTATTACACCGTGAGGCCGGGGGAATTTACGGTAATGACGGGCATCCCCGGCCATGGGAAGAGCGAATGGCTTGACGCGCTGATGATAAACCTTGCCATGGGCGCATCCTGGAGCTTCGCCGTCTTCTCTCCGGAGAACCAGCCTCTTGAGAGGCACTTCGTAAAGCTCGCCGAAAAGGTTACGGAGAAGCCTTTCTTCCCGGGCTACCACGAGCGAATAAGCGCGAGCGAGCTGCAGATAGCCAAGGGATTCTTGCAGCATTTCTTTACGTTCGTCCTGCCTCCTGAGGATAAACTGACGGTCGATTGTATTCTTGAGCTTTGCCAGCATGTGATTCTCAAGAAAGGCGTGAAGGGCATCGTGATCGACCCATGGAACGAGATCGACCACAGCCGACCGGCCAGCCTGACGGAGACCGAATATATCTCATACTGCCTCACCAGGATAAGGCGCTTCGCCCGTCAGTACGCCGCGCATGTTTGGCTCGTGGCGCATCCCACGAAGCTCAGGAAGTTGGACAACGGAAAGTACCCGGTCCCGACGCCTTACGACATCTCGGGCAGCGCCGCATGGCGGAACAAAGCTGACAACTGCATAACGATCTATAGGCACATCGAGAGCAGGAACGTCGAGCTTCATATTCAGAAAATCAGGTTCAAGGACGTGGGGAAGATCGGCATGGTGACGCTGGAGTATGACACTGTGACCGGGAGATACAGGTAAGATGGGCAAGGTATTCCGGCGCTGTGATGTGCGCTGCCTGCGGGGGAGGGCCCCTTGTCGCTTATGTCCTCTTCCGCCCGAAAGCCGGTGGCGTGACACAATCCGGGTGATGCAGGATATAGTTGGAAAACCTTGGTCCGTCTCGTTCGCGGTTGAAACGATCGAGGGGGAAGAGTACGTGTGTCTTCGGCTGCATGAAGTAGGGCCGAGCGTCAAGGCAGACGAGCAGAAGGAAAGAGGGGAAGCATGAAACCATCCAACTTTTCCGCGCCTCCTCCGACTATTCTTCTTGTCTATGATAGCGAAGGAAATGTTACCGGGAAAAGGGCGTTCGATGGAGAAATCAGTGACCATAAGCCCGTCGACCTCACCCCGAATGAGATAGAAGAGCAGGCGATAATGGGCCCGTTGAGGAAAACATTACAAAGGGTAATGCTGGAGGCGATTCAGAAGGGCAGAGATCGAGAGAAAACCTACCAGGAATACGCTCAATGCTCCATGATCCTGGAGGGTATTTTCGCGGCGGAGAGACGAGCTTCTATCTTGCGTCTCAAGGGAATATTTCTACACAAACTAAACGGCTACACGCCGTATAAAACCACCCATTACGATGGGAATTAACGAGGTGATCACCATGACAGACAACGAGTTTGGATTAGCGCAATTGCTTGGCGGTGTAGGGAGCGAGGAGAGCGAGGAGCCTTCTACTTCCGGTCTCAACTCCTACGGTCTGGGACGCGCTTACGGTCTCGGACTCGCACGGCTCTACGGGCAGCCAAACCCCGCCGAGAAGCGTATCGCGGTCGCCTCCAAGGTCGCGGAAAACTCCGGCTTCGCCAAGCCTCTCATTTACGCGATGATGGGCAAGGACATGGCCGCGGCCGAGGATTGGGACACGAAGCACGCGGCGACTGTCGAGAACACAATGGGCGCTCAACAGAAGAACGCGACCCGTAAGTCCGACCAGGAATTCACGCAAAAGGTCTTGAGCGATGTCATAAGCCTTTCGAAGACCGACGCGCCGGCAGCAACGCACATGCTCGACACGGCGGTCCAAGCCTTCCCCGACAACAAGTTTCTCAAGGAGTTCAAGGGCATCCAGATCACGGGCGAGACGAAAGATGGTTGGTCCTACTACAAGAGCGCTGACGGGCAGGACCGGGCGGTAAACTGGACCCTCTTCAACCAGGCGCAGAAAGAGACCGACGAGGGCAAGAAGAAGGAGCTTATGGGGAAGGCCGTGCAAGAGATCGGAGGACCGAAGGCAGAGAAGAAAGGCAGCGTCCAGCACATCGACCTTGGGGACAGGGTGAAGATGATCGATGAAGAGGGAACTGCGACCTACGAAAAGAAGGGCCGCGTTCCGAAAGAAGAGACGTCGGGCGCCGAGACGGGCCAGGAAAAAGCTTACAACAAGCTCGAAGGCCAGTACCGAGCGGCCGTGGGCAACCTTGAGAAAGACCGGGCAGCCGCCAAGGCAGCCGGCAACATGAGCGTGGGGGACCAGGAAGCAAATTACAGGCGGCGGGCTCAGTCGCTCATCGATCAGTTCGAGCCTTCTTTCCAAAGACACGGCATGTCCATAAAGCAGCCATGGGAAAGGAGTTTTAAGGCGGCCACAGGCACATCGACAAATGCCGGTGCTAACACGGGCAAGACGCTTACGCCCGATGGGAAGGGAGGATACATCTACCAATGATAGCAGATGCTAACACCGCATTTGGATAGGTAGAAATGGGCGCGGAGGCCGAGGTAGGCGCAGGCCTGAAAAAGAGCTAGCTGGGCGAGTAGACAATTGACCAAGGTCGAACGGATCGAGAAGTATAAAGCGGCCAGGAGGGCACCGAAGGGACCGGCCAAGAGGCTCTACAGCGTCCCGGAGGCTGCTTTTTAGGGCCGCACTGTCAATGCCTTAAGACAGATCATATGGGCCGGGAAGCTGCCTTATGTGAGGGACGGCCGGCGCGTGCTCCTGGATGTCCGGGACCTGGACACCTACATCGAGGCGAATAAGACGAGGTTCGCCTATTGAATCGAGCAGACCGCAGACCGGCGAGAGCGGGCAGACGAAAATACCCCTTGACATATCCAACGGATATGCTATCCTACTATCGATGACACCGGCAGACCTCAAAAAATGGCGGAAACAGAACGGATACACGCAAGCTGCCCTTGCTCGGGCGCTCGGGGTGATCCCGTTGACTGTGGCGCGATGGGAAGGGGGCAGCCGGCAGGGCCCGACTTTCCTTGCTCTTGCCCTCAGGGCATTGGAACTGGAAGGAGGTGAGAAGAGGCCGAGGGACACGGAAACAAAAAAGGAGGCAGACCATGGGAAGCATTTACCGAAGGGGTAACACCCTGTGGATCAAGTATTATCGGGGCGGGAAGCCCTACCGCGAGAGCAGTCATTCAGACAAGGAAGGAGACGCTAAGACACTACTGAAGAAGCGGGAAGGGGCTATAGCCGAGGGGCGCTTTCAGGGGCTGCAAATCGACCGCATCAAGTGGGACGAACTGAAGGACGATCTTATCAGCGATTATCAGGTCAACGGCAGGAAGTCTCTCTTTCGTGTCGAAATCAGCGCTGCTCACCTGGACAAGCATTTCAAAGGCATGCGGGCGGCCGAGATCACCACGAGTCGAATTAAGAAGTACATCGAGGCCAGGCTTGACAAGGGCGCCCAGAACGGTACTATCAACCGGGAGCTCGCCGCGTTGAAAAGGGCGTTTACCCTCGGATCGCAGAGCACCCCGGCCAAGGTCGCGCAGGTGCCTCATGTGCCGAAGCTCAAAGAGAACAACGTGAGAACGGGCTATTTCGAGCACGAGGAGTTTTACAGGCTGCGGGACGAGCTACCCGATTACCTGAAGCCTGTTCTTACGATGGGGTACTTCACGGGCATGAGAAAGGGAGAGATTCTTTCTCTCACCTGGAAGCAAGTCAACGTCTTCGAGCGGAAGATTACTCTCGATGCAGGGACCACGAAGAACGACGAGGCCCGCATTATCTACCTCACTGGCGAGCTTCACGACACGATCTTGAGACAGAAGCAGATTCGGGACCGGGAATGTTCGAATTGTGAGCACGTCTTCTTTCGTAACGGAGAGCAGATAAGGGACTTCCGGGAAGCCTGGGACGGCGCATGTACGAGGGCCGGCCTTACCGGGAAGCTCTTCCACGATTGCAGAAGGACAGCCGTAAGAAACATGGTCCGGACCGGGACCCCGGAGCGCGTTGCAATGAAGATCAGTGGCCACAAGACGCGGGCTGTCTTCGACAGATACAACATCGTCAACGAGGAAGACCTTAAGGCTGCCTGCGAACGGCTCTCAAGTGCCCATGAACAGATGAAGGCAGAGACCGAGCGGGCACAGACGGGCACAATTCCGGGCACAATTTCAATTCACCGGGGAAGATAGCAGAAAGTCATGAGCCGGAAAGCCGTGATAATAGCGAGAATGCGAGAGAGGGGATTTGAACCCCTACGGTTTAACCCGCTGGATCCTAAGTCCAGTGCGTCTGCCAGTTCCGCCACTCTCGCATGCCTTATTTTATGCGGTTTCATGTTAGGTGTCAAAC
>Ga0187886_1003979_pt1 | contig 10842 bp, 6 predicted proteins | sample June2016WEW_20_1_FD_133001 | JGI IMG/M metagenome (GOLD analysis project Ga0187886, IMG submission 133001) | Peatland microbial communities from SPRUCE experiment site at the Marcell Experimental Forest, Minnesota, USA - June2016WEW_20_150 | ecosystem: Environmental > Terrestrial > Soil >...
GCTCGCGAGCTACGTTCGCGCCGTTCCGACTGCGGGGCTTTCAGCCTGGCCCGTGCCCTGCACGGAGCGGGTCCCGCTCTCTGAACTGACCGCCGCGAAGGGCGGTCAGTCGTCGTCGGCTGGCGACGCTACTCCTCTCGGTCAACGCCGTGAAGGCGGCGATCGTAGCACAGGCCGGAGGCCGCTCCACCTGGCGGAGGTTCTCGAGAGATCCCTTCGCCCGAAGATGGCCGGCCGCACCAGCATCAGAAAGGCCGACGCGTCGTCCGCCGCACGCTCCGTCAGCGCCACCCTCACGACTCCCTCCTGCATCATCTCGGGCCGTCCTCCGATCCTGCGCCTTGGCAGGTCCCTTCCAGACGGATTCGGCGGGTAAGGGGTTCGATGCCAGGGCAGTATCGCCGGTCACACCGCCCGGTATCCTGCGCGGGTGGAAAGGATCGGCTCGCGTAGCGCCTGGATCGGAAGGGAATCCCTGGCCGCTGACCTGCGTGCCCATGTCCGGGGCGAGGTGCAGTTCGGCGCGGGGGACCGGGCGCTGTACGCCACGGACGCCTCGAACTACCGCCAGCTGCCGATTGGCGTTGTGCGGCCGCGGGACACTGACGACCTGGTTGAAACGGTCCGGGTCTGTCGCGACCGCGACGCGCCGGTGACCATGCGCGGCGGCGGGACGAGCATCGCGGGCCAGGCCACGAACGCGGCCGTGGTGGTGGACGTCTCGCGCCACCTGACGCGCATCCTCGAGCTGGACCCGAAGCGGCGGACCGCCCGAGTCCAGCCGGGCGTGGTTCTGGATGCCCTGCAGGCCGCCGCGGCGCCCTACGGCCTTGCATTCGGGCCGGACCCGGCGACCCACGACCGCTGCACCCTCGGCGGGATGCTCGGCAACGATTCCTGCGGCGCCCACTCGATCATGGCCGGGCGGACGAGCGACAACGTCGAATCGCTCGACTTGCTGACCTACGACGGAACGCGCCTGACCGCGGCCCGGACGCCCCAGCCCGAATTGGACCGCCTCTGCGACGCGCCCGACCGAACCGGCGAGATCTACCGCTCCCTGCGCGACCTGCGCGATCGGCACACGGGGCTCATCCGCGAGCGCTTCCCGAAGCTGCCACGGCTCGTCTCCGGCTTCCCCCTCCAGGCCCTGCTGCCCGAGAAAGGGTTCGACCTGGCGCGAGCGCTGGTCGGGACGGAGGGCACGTGCGTGACGATCCTGGAGGCGACCGTTCGCCTGGTTCCCAGCCCGCACGCTCGGGCGCTGGCGGTGCTGGGCTTCGAGAGCGTCTTCGAGGCGGCCGACCGAACGCCCGAGATCATGACCTCCGGACCGATCGCGCTCGAAGGCTTCGACGACCGGCTGGTCGAGGCCTGCCGGCGCAAGGCGCTGAATGCCGCGGCGATCGGCGGGCTGCCCGGTGGCGGTGGCTGGCTGCTCGTCGAGTTCGGCGGCGAAACCGCCAAGGAAGCACGGTCGAAGGCGCGTCAGGCGGTCGAACGGTTCGGCGGGAGGCGGCGCGCCCGCGTCCTGCTAGAGCCGGCCGAGCAACAGGCGATGTGGGCCCTGCGGGAATCGGCCGTGGGTGCGACCGCGGTCGTGCCCGGCAAGCCGTCCACGTACCCGGGCTGGGAGGATTCGGCCGTCCCGCCCGAGCGGCTGGGCGCCTACATGCGCGAGCTGGACCAGCTGATCGGCCGTTTCGGCTTCGAGCGCGTCTTCTACGGCCACTTCGGCGACGGCTGCCTGCACCTGCGCAGCGAGTTCGACTTCCGCAGCTCCGAAGGCCTGCGAGCCTTCCGCTCGTTCATCGAGCAAGCCGCCGAGCTGGTCGTCCGATTCGGTGGATCGTTGTCCGGCGAGCACGGAGACGGGCAGGCGCGCGCCGAGCTGCTTGGGCGCATGTTCGGGCCGGAGCTTGTTCGAGCATTCCGCGAGTTCAAGACGATCTGGGACCCGGCCGGGCGGATGAACCCGGGCAAGGTCGTTGACCCGAGGCCGCTGGACGCGGACCTGCGGCCGGCGCTGCCGCTCGCCGATCCGCGGACGCAGTTCGGCTTCGCCGAGGACGGCGGATCGCTCGCGAGAGCGGCGGCGCGGTGCGTGGGCGTGGGCAAGTGCCGCCGCGAATCCGGCGGGGCGATGTGCCCCACGTTCCAGGCCACACACGAGGAACGCCACTCCACTCGCGGCCGCGCCCGCCTGCTCTGGGAGATGCTGGAGGGCGAAGCGCTGCCGGACCTGTGGCGCAGTCGCGAGGTCCGCGAGGCGCTGGACCTGTGCCTCGCCTGCAAGGCCTGCCAGGCCGACTGCCCGGTGCAGGTCGACATGGCGGCCTACAAGGCCGAGTTCATGGCCCACCACTACGCCGGCCGGCCGAGGCCTCGGGTGGCCTACTCGATGGGCTTGATCCACTGGTGGGCGCACCTGGCGGCGACCGCGCCCGGGCTGGCGAATGCGGTCGGAACCGTGCCGGGAATCGCGGGCCTAGCCAAGCTGGTCGCGGGCGTGGACGGCCGGCGGGACCTGCCCCGGTTCGCCGCCCGCACGTTCCGGCAACAGCTGCCGGCCGACGTGCCCGACCTGTGCGGAACGAGCCCCGCAGCGGGCGACCGAGCCCCCGGTCGCCGCGTGATCCTGTTCGCCGACACGTTCACCGAAAGCTTCGCGCCCTCCCAGGGGCTGGCGGCCTTGCGGGTCCTGCGCGCGGCGGGCTTCGAGGTCGAGGTGCCGCGCGCCAACCTGTGCTGCGGGCGGCCGCTGTACGACCGCGGCTTCCTGCGGCAGGGTCGCCGGCTCCTCCGCCAGGTGCTCGACGCCTTCGAACCCGCGCTGGGCGCCGGCGTCCCGGTCGTGGCCCTGGAGCCTTCGTGCGAGGCCGTCTTCCAAGACGAGCTGCTCCAGCTATTCCCGAAGGATCCGCGGGCGAGCCGACTCCATGATCTGGCATGCGGGCTGGCAACGTTCGTTCAGGCGCATCGCAGCGATTTCGACCCTGTGTTGACGGCCCGGCTCGACTCCCCTGCCCTGCTGCATGGCCACTGCCACCACAAGGCCACGGTCGGGATGGCGGCGGAGGAGGCGGCCCTGCGATCGATCGGCCTCGAGCCCGCCCAACCCGAGCCGGGCTGCTGCGGCATGGCCGGCGCCTTCGGCTTCGAGCGCGGCGAGCACTACGAGCTTTCGGTGGAGATCGGCGAACGGAACCTGCTCCCGGCCGTGCGTTCGGCTGCCCGGGAGACCCTCGTGATCGCGGATGGCTTCAGCTGCCGAGAGCAGATCCACCAATCGACAGGCCGGAGGCCGCTCCACCTGGCCGAGGTTCTCGAGAAGACCCTTCGCCCGAAGATGGACGGAGAGGTCAACTCCTGACCACCACGCTCTCGGCCAGCTGATCGTGGATGCCCTGCTTTGTGGGGCTCCGTCTGGCCGTGTAGATCAGGACTACCAGCCAGGCCAGCTGGCCAGGGAAGGACACGATGGACAGAGCCGTGCTCAGGATCGCGCACAAACGCGCGCGCCAACGCCGGCAATACCGGGCCCACCAGGTGCCACGACCGACCCTCCTTGCTTAGCGGACAACGGCTGCTCGGCCGACGCGATCAAGCCACTCGGCGCGGTCGGAGCATGCGTGGCGCCAGACCCGTCCTCTGCCTCCCGCCGGCCTGCTCACGGCGAGGCCCGCTCACAGACGCGATCCGTCGTCAGATGGTAACGCGTGCCGTCCGCTGGCGAGGCAAGCTCACGAGGCGTCGACGCAGATCAGCGAAGAAGAGAGCGGCGACCCCAGGAGGGACCGCCGCTCGGCTACCCGATCCACGCTCCAGTCGTGGAGCTGATCCAGGTTCAGTGGGGCGAAGCCGAAGGGCTCGCTGAGGGTGAAGCCGGAGAGCCGGACGTGGCGGCGTTGCACTGCGTCGCCGTCTTGGCCATCTGGGCAGTGGCTGCCGCTACGGCGTCGGAAGCGTCGGATACGGCAGTCCCATACTCGCCCAGCAACGTGTCGAGAGTTGTCTGGAGAGTCGCCGCGGTCGCCTGCTCGCCCTGGGCCTGCAGATAGAGGTTCACCGCCGCGGTCCACTCGGTCTGGTTGCCGGCGTGGTTGAACCCGAGCGCGGCGGCGCGGTAGTCCGTTGCGGCGGAGCGGAGGGCAGACTCATAGGCCAGGCGCGCGGAGTCGATGTCACCGCCCGCGGCGACGCGGGCCGTCTGCGCATTGAGCGTGTCGATCGCTGCCGTCAGCGCGGCCTCGTCGGTCTTCATGGAGGCGACGCAGGTGCGGAGCGCGGCCACGTTCGCGTCGGCGGCCTGGCGGGCTGTCTGCTCGGCCGCGAGAGAGTCCTTGGTCTTGCCCAGGTCCGAGTAGGTGATGAACGCAAACCCGGCCGTCGCAAGGAGCCCCACCAGGAGCAGTATCGACACGATGGGCCAGAGGAGGCTGCGGCCGCCCTTGCCCGAGCCTGGCGCCTGGGGTGGCTGACCGAAGGCACCGGCATATGGCGCCGGCTGGGACGGCCAGCCCTGGCCGGCGTCTCCAGCGGGGGTCGGCGGCTCGGACGTCCAGGGCTGGTCGGCGACAGGAGGGGGCGTCTCAGTCGTCGCGGCCAACGGCGTCAAGGGCTGCGGCGTCCAGGCCGGAGGTGCCGCAGGCGGCGTCCAGGCCGGAGGTGCCGCAGGCGGCGTCCAGGCCGGGCTCTGGACGCCGGGCGTGACCGGCTCCTCAGATGACGGATCACTGGGCACGGGCTGATCCCCGATGTTGCCCGGCTTATCGGACATGTTCCCGTCTCCCTACTAGAAGTGATGAGCCTGGTAGCCCGGTCTTGCTACCTCGGGCGTGCCCTATGCGCTCTGACTCTGCTCCGCGAGGAACTCCCCGTAGTTGGTCTCGTCGACGCCCTCCTCGACCTGGCTCTTGGTCAGCAACAGGGGCGGCCGACCGTGACGGATCGTTTCCTCCGTGATGAGGCACTTGCGGATCTCACCGTGGTCTGGCACGTCGTACATCACGTCCAGCAGTGATTCCTCGACGATCGACCGGAGGGCGCGGGCGCCTGTCTTGCGGGTAATGGCCAGCTCGGCCGCAGCCTGCAGCGCCCCGGGCGTGAAGACGAGATCGACCTTGTCGAGGGACAGGAACTTCTGGAACTGGCGCGCTATCGCGTTCTTGGGCTCCGTCAGGACGCGGACCAGATCGTCAGCGGTCAGCGTGCTCAGCGTGACGACCACCGGCAACCGGCCGACGAACTCGGGGATAAGGCCATACTTGAGGAGATCCTCCGGCATCAGCTTCTCGAGGATCCTCTCGCGGTCCACGACTGGCATGTGGTTCTCGGCGCCAAAACCCATCGACCGCTTCCCCACCCTCTCCTCGATGATCTTCTCCAGACCGTCAAACGCGCCGCCGCAGATGAACAGGATGTTGGTCGTGTCTATCTGGATGAAGTCCTGGTGGGGATGCTTGCGGCCGCCCTGGGGCGGGACGTTCGCGAGCGTCCCTTCCAGGATCTTCAGCAGGGCCTGCTGCACGCCCTCGCCGGAAACGTCGCGGGTGATCGATGGGTTATCCGCCTTGCGGGCGATCTTGTCGATCTCGTCGATGTAGATGATGCCGCGCTGAGCGCGGGACACATCGAAGTCGGCGGCCTGGATCAGGCGCAGCAGGATGTTCTCGACGTCCTCACCGACATAGCCGGCCTCGGTCAGGGACGTGGCATCGGCGATGCAGAACGGCACGTCCAGGATCTTGGCCAGGGTCTGGGCCAGGAGCGTCTTGCCTGAGCCCGTGGGACCGACGAGGAGGATGTTGGACTTCTGGAGCTCGACGTCGTCGATCTGGTGGCCCGCGTTCACTCGCTTGTAGTGGTTGTGAACCGCTACGGAGAGGACCTTCTTGGCCTTGTCCTGGCTGATCACGTACTGATCCAGCGCGAGCTTGATGGCTCGAGGATTCGGGAGCTTGGCGACCTGCGGCTTGGCCCGCGGGGCCTCCAGCATCTCCTCTTCGATGATCTCCTGACAGAGGTTGATGCATTCGTCGCAGATGTAGACGCCCTGGCCGGCAATGAGCTTGCGAACCTGCTCCTGGCTCTTGCCGCAGAAGCTGCAGCGGTATGGAACCTTGGGGCCGCTCTTGGTCGTCGTCACGCGCCTTGACCCGTCCTTCGCGCCTGCGCCTGCAGCCTGCTATTCGGTGGCAGCTGCGGGGCCTTTGTCCTTGCTCGTAGTTGCCGAAGACTCCTCTTTGTCCGCACCACCACCGACGCCGTCCTTGCTCGCCAGCGGTGATCCGGTGGCCGAGTAGACAGCGTCGATTATGCCGTAATCCTTGGCCTCCGTTGCGGACATGAAGTAGTCCCGGGCAGTATCAGCGACTATCTTCTCGATCGGTTGCCCGCAGTGGCGGCTGAGGATTTCGTGATTCGTGTTGACCAGAGTCTCCATCTCCTTGACTTGGATCATCACGTCAGGAGTGTTGCCCCGGAAGCCGCTCGAGCCCTGGTGGATCATGATCCGGCTGTGAGGCAGCGCGAAGCGCTTGCCCGGCGCGCCGGCCGCCAGCAGAACGGCCGCCATGCTCGCCGCCATGCCTATGCAGATGGTGCTGACCGGTGACCGCACGTACTGCATCGTGTCGTAGATCGCCAGACCGGCCGTGACGACACCGCCGGGCGAGTTGATGTACAGGCTGATGTCGCGCTCAGGATCTTCGGCATCGAGGAACAGGAGCTGGGCGATCACCAGGTTCGCGACGTTGTCCTCGAGAGCATCGCCGAGGAAGATGATCCGCTCCCGCAATAGACGCGAGTAGATGTCGTAGGCGCGCTCGCCACGGCTCGAGGACTCGATCACCATCGGCACGAGCATCGGATCGTCTCCTGCGCAGGCGGGCTACGCGCCCGTTGGGGCGGCCGCCTCGGGCGGCGTGAGGCTCCCCGGATCCGTCACCCCGACCGACGCGGCAGCTTCTGCCGAGGGGTCGACAACCGGTGAGCTGGTCTCTGTGTCTTCCATGTGGGGCAGTCGCGGCGATTCCGGGTGAGCGGCGAGCCACTCATCCACGAGCCGCTCCACCGTCCTCGATCGTCGGAAGGTGCTCCTGATGTAATTGCGGCCGCGTTCCGATTCGAAGTACCGGATGAGGTTGGGGTTGTTCGCGTAACGAGAACGGGCCCGCACGATTTCGGCCTGAACGTCCTTGTCGGGGACGTCGATGTTCTTGGCCTTGGCAATCTCCGAGAGGACCAGGAGCGTCTTGACGCGCTTCTCGGCTTGCGGCCGGAACTCGGCCTGGATCTCATCTTCGGTCTTGCCCACGACCTTGAGGTACGCCTCTTCGCTGATCCCCTGACGGCCCAGCGTGGAGCGCAACTCGTCGCCCATGACCTCGATCTCCTGATCGAGCAGCACGTCCGGCAGATCCACCGTGGCGTTGTCCGTGGCGTACTCGATGATCTTGTCGGCGAAGTCGTGGCGGGCGCGGTCCAGGGCGCTGGCCTCGAGCCGCTTGCGCAGCTCGGCCTTCAGGGCTGCCATATCCGCGAACTTGCCGATCGACCGGGCGAACTCGTCGTTCGCCTCGGGCAGGGTCTTGCGCCGCAGCTCCTTGATCGTCACGGCGAAGTGGGCCTTCTGGCCGCGCAGCGACTCTTCCTGGTAGTCCTCCGGGAAGACGATATCGAACTCGCGATCCTCGCCCTTGACCGCCCCCATGAGCCTATCTTCGAAGCCCGGAATGAGGCGATCCTCGCCGAGGATCAAGGGCATACGCTCCGACGAGCCGCCCTCAAAGGCATTGCCGTCACGCGTACCGACGAAGGAGATCACCGCGTAATCGCCCTTCTCGGCTCCGCGGCCGGCGACGGGATCGAGGGTGGCCTGGCCGTCGCGCAGCTCGTCGAGAACCTGCTCCACCATGGTCTCGTCCACAGGCTTGATCTGAGGCTTGAAGCCGAAGCCCTCGAAGTCCCCCAGCGTCACTTCCGGTCGAACCTGGACTACTGCCTTGAACACGACCGGCTTGCCCTCTTCGCCCTGTGTGATCTCGACCTCGGGCGATGTGAGCGGCGCCAGATCCTGCTCCTTCATCGCCTCGCGGAAGGCATCCTCGACCAGCTGGTCGAGCGCATCGTCGAGGATCGCGGTGGGGCCCAGCACGCGCTCGAGCATGAGGCGAGGCGCCTTGCCCGGGCGGAACCCGGGGACGCGTGTCTGGCGCGATAGGCGTCCGACGGCCGCATCGATGGCTCGGGTCAGTCGCTCCGGAGGAAGCTCGAATTCGAGCTGGAGGCGCGACCTGGGAAGGGGTGTGTTGGTGGTCTGCATCGTCGGGCGATTATAGGTTGCGGGGCGGTCCGGGACCGGGGCCGCACGGAACGGGACCGGGCGGCTGCTGGTCTGACGCGGCGCCGGCCGGTTCCATCGAGCGCGCCGGGACGTCCGGGAGTCGGCGAATTGATAGACCGCGACCGTGACTCGGCCTAACGTTGCCACATGGCGACAGCAGTACCGCCTCGATCGCCCCGCGCGGCAGCCCAATCGCCCGGCCAGGCAGCCACCAGTAAGCGCGCCCCAACGGCGATCGCCATCGAGACCGGCGGACCGACAGCGGCGAGGCCTGCAGATCTCAACCGCATCGGCGTCGTCTTCGTCCACGGCATCGGCACGCAGCCCGCCTGCGAGACGTTCCTCGACTGGTCCGGCTCCGTCGTGCGGGTCTTGGGCGACTGGCTAAAGGAGCACGGCTTCGACAGGGATCCCGTTCGGCGGTGCGACTACGACCTGTCCGGGGCCCGCCTGCCCATCCTGGAGCTGGACGTGCCCGCGTGGGACGGCCATGTCGCCCAGACCTGGGTGCTGACCGAGGCCTGGTGGGCAGCGACGACCCGGTCGCCGGGCCTGGGCTCGATGACGACCTACGTCCGCCACGGCCTGCGCCCGATCATGGCTGGAATCCGGCAGAGCTATGACGCGCGCGCAGCCTCGTGGACAAAGGAACGCAACGATGCCCGCGCATACGCCCGGAAGAGCCCGGACTCCTACCTGCCCGGCCCGCTGGTGTTGGGCGCGATGGGAGGCCGGATCGACTGGGTGAACGTGCTGGACCGGATCCAGAAGGAGCTGACGATTCTGGCCTTCGGTCCGGCTCTGGTCATCGGCAGCATCGTGCTGTGGGCTTATGCCCCGTTCCGGGCCATCCCGATCCAGCCGATCAAGAACATGGCGGCGCTCAAGTCGGCCGACAACTTCCTGACCCGCTGGTTCGGCGAGCTGCCCGACATCACCCGGGATCCGATCCAGTCTGCCAACGTCCGATCCCGGCTGGTGGCGGCCATCCGGGGCCTTCGGGCCGAGGGCTGCGGCCGGATCGTGGTCGTGGCCCATTCCGGCGGGGCGATAGTCAGCTTCACGACTCTGTGCGATCCGGCCTTCATGGACGTCAAGGTGGACAAGCTGATCACGCTCGGCGAGGGCCTCGCCCTGGCCTGGCGCATCGAGGGCGCGACGAAGGGCCTGCAGCCCGGGTCGCGTCTTCTGGGCAACCTCTCGGAGCTGCGTCCGGACCTGCGTTGGGTCGACTTCTGGTCGACCTACGACCCGGCGCCGGCCGGCCACCTGCAGCCCCCACCCGGCGTCAGTCTCAGCAACAACTCGCACTCGACGATCAACCGGATGAGCATCATCGAGGATCACGGCTCCTACTGGGACAACGACGAAGAGTTCTTGATCCCGCTCCTCCAGAACATCGACGTGCCGAACGGCCGGCGGACCGAATCACGCTTCTTCCACGACACGTACCTCGGCACGGTCCGGCTGGCGTGGCGGCGACGGCGCGTGGCGGTCCTGGCCCTGTGGCGCTGGATCGCGGCGCTGGGCGCGGCTATTCCCATCCTCGCGACGACGATCACGGCTGCGCTGGGCTGGGCGGGCGTGAGGCAATTCGCCGGACTGCACAGCCCGGCTCGTCTGGGCGCGGACTTCGCCCACGTGTGGGCCAGCATCCCCGGCCACGAGATCATCGCCGGGCCGCTCGACGGCCTGTCGCAGGTGGCCAGCTGGCCGGGCGCGTTGCCGGTCATCGGCGAGTGGGTCATGGGCTCGGTCATCATCGCCGTGTGCTTCCTGATCCTGGCCCGGATAGGCGTGGGCCGGTGGGAGGTCTGGGACGCCGTCGAGCGTCATGACGCGCGCAGCTCCGCTCCTGTGAAGCCCACCGGGTGGTGGCCGACCATCACGTTCCTGGCCCTCTCGGCCGTGGCGCTGGAGATGATGCTCCTCGCGTTCGCCTGGCTCTGGCGGTAGGCTCAGGTGGGCGCGGTCACCGGCCGGGGCGACTCTGCGCGGTGCGCGCGATGATCATCTCGGCCGCGGTCGTGAGGTCGGGCGCGTAGTCGCATCCCGGCGCCGGTCGCCTGACGAGCACTCCGGGGATGCCGCACCGTCGAGCGCCGTGGTAATCGACCTCCGGGTTGTCGCCGACCATCCACACGGGCTCGGGGCGGTCGAGGGCATGCAGCGCGAGCGCATAGGCCTCCGGATGCGGCTTCTCGAACCCTGTCGCCGCTGAGGTCAGAACGGCATCGAAGTAATCCCGCAGCCCAAGCCCGCGCACCAGGTCCGGCAGCTCGGGGCAGTGGTTCGAGAGGATCACGTGGCGCCAGCCCAGCTCCCGCAGGCGCTCCAACGCCGGAATGGCATCGGGGAAGACGACCCAGCGATCGAGCCGCGTGTACTCCCTGCGGACCCCGACCAGGACCCTGGCGGCCAGTGGCTTCCCCACGCCCACCCCCTCGAGGGCTCCGCCGAGAAGGCCTCTAAGATGATCCCACCATCGGTCCGGA
>Ga0187886_1003980_pt1 | contig 10842 bp, 8 predicted proteins | sample June2016WEW_20_1_FD_133001 | JGI IMG/M metagenome (GOLD analysis project Ga0187886, IMG submission 133001) | Peatland microbial communities from SPRUCE experiment site at the Marcell Experimental Forest, Minnesota, USA - June2016WEW_20_150 | ecosystem: Environmental > Terrestrial > Soil >...
CCGGACGCTCTTGCCGTCGGCCACTAAGCAAACCCTGATTGTCCTGCTTGAGCCATACCAGGTATGGTCGGGAATGACCGACCACTGCTTTTGCCATTTTTCGGTGGTTTGAATCTGGCCGTCGTTGCCGCCTAAGCCGTTGCAGATTACAAAATGACAGTTAATGTCGTCGGAGCTGGTTAATCCCGAAAGTGAGGCAAGCTGGTCGAGGTTGCCGGCCTTGGTGCCGCTGTAATAAACCTCGACAGATTCCCACCGACCGGGCGCCTGGGCAACGCGGGAAGCAGTCGCCTGCTCGACGGCGTTAAGCCGGTAATAAGTCGAAAGGCAAAACGCCCCCGCTGAAGGCGGATGATTACCGAGTGCCATCAGGACAATCGCCCCGACGGTCATCGATATCAGGAGAACCACTAAAACCCTCGTTACTCTGGGCTGATTAGCCATAGCCGACCTTCCGTCACCAAACCACTGAAAAAACCTGCCCGCGATTCCCGACCCGGCTACGGCTCGGCGCGCTTGTTCTTGCATTGTGCCTATTCCTGCCTTCGCCGAGACGAGCAAAAAGGGACGCTGGGCCACAATAAGATTCATCGGCTACACTCCCCCAAAGCTATAAAATTTTATGTGTGAAATTGCGCAGATTTATTAAATTATTGTAAATAACAAGCGCTCCTCAAACTTATATCCGCCAAACAGCTTAAAAATTATCTTGACCTTCTCAGGCAAGGTTGCTAAACAGTCAAACCAGCGCTCAGGAAACGACCTGAAAACCACGGATAGTCCAATAACAAGGAGAGCCGAAAATGGCGTCAAAATGGCGTGTTTTAACACCGGCTGAAATCAAGCAGCTCACCGCCCAGGGCTGCACCTGCGGCGACTGGTCAAAAGTCCAGGTTGCAGACGGCTTTAACGCTGAACGGGTCAAAACCACCCATTTTTCAGGCGACGTCCGGCTGGGCGTATTCCAGAAAGAAGTCAGATTCGACAGCGGTTTGACCCGCCCCACTGGTCTTTCAAATGCTGCCATTCACAACTGCTACATCGGCAACAACGTTTATATCAACCAAGTCAAGGGCAGCATCGCCAATTATCAAATTGAGGATGATGTGGTTATCGAAAATATCGACCTGCTGGTTGTGGAAGGACGGTCAAGTTTCGGTAACGGCGCTGAAGTGGCGGTCATCAACGAGGCGGGAGGCAGGGAAATACCCATATATGACCGGTTATCGGCGCAAATCGCATACGTAATCGCGCTTTACAGGCACAGGCCAAAGGTAATCGAGAAACTGCGGGTAATGGTCGCCCAATACGTCGATTCAGTTACCTCCTCGATGGGGCTTGTCGGGGCGGGAGCCAAAATCATCAACGCCCGAACCATTAAGAACGTAAAAATCGGCCCCGCGGCGACAATCGAGGCCGCCAGCCGGCTCGAAAACGGCTCTATTAACAGTACCCCGCAGGACCCGGTATATATCGGACCCGGTGTTTTCGCCCATAATTTCATCGCCTGCTCCGGCGCCAAAGTCAGCGACGGCGCGATTCTTGCCCATTGCTTCGTCGGCCAGGCGACCGAGCTTGCAAAGCAGTATTCCGCCGAAAACTCGGTCTTTTTCGCAAACTGCGGCGGATTTCATGGTGAGGCGTGTTCGATTTTCGCAGGCCCCTATACCGTAACTCATCACAAATCGACCCTGCTTATCGCCGGCCTGTTCAGCTTCCTTAACGCAGGCAGCGGCACGAATCAAAGTAATCACATGTATAAACTCGGACCGTCTCATCAGGGTATCGTCGAACGCGGGTCAAAAACCGCCAGCGATTCGTATATGTTATGGCCGGCGAAGGTCGGGGCGTTTACTGTCGTTATGGGCAGGCACTATCGAAACTCGGACACGTCGGACCTGCCTTTCTCATACCTCATCGAGCACGAGGACGAGAGTATTCTCGTTCCGGGCGTTAACTTGCGAAGCGTAGGCACCGTTCGCGACGCCAGGAAATGGCCCAAACGCGACAAACGCAAAGACCCCAACAAATTAGACCTCATCAATTTCAAGCTGCTTAGCCCATATACAATTCAAAAAATGCTCAACGGCCTTGAGATTCTCAATGACCTCAAGGCAACCAGCGGCGAAACGAGCGATTATTTCACATATCACAGCGTAAAAATTAGAAACGATTCCCTATACAAGGGCATAAAATTTTACCAAATCGGCACAGACAAATTCTTAGGCAACTGCCTGATTAAACGGCTGGAAGGTAAACAGATTTCGGACGTTGAGGAGCTGCACCTGGCTTTGAAACCGCAGACCGAAATCGGGCCCGGCAAGTGGATTGACGTGGCCGGCGAGTTTGTGCCGGAAGAAGTGGTAAACAAAATTTTAGATGATATCGAATCGGGGAAACTTGCAAATCTCGACTCGATTACAAAGGCGTTTGTCGCGGCGTATGAGAACTATCCCGCGTACGAGTGGGCCTGGGCGGCAAACGTTTTGCAGCAAAGATTAGGCAAGACCATCGACGCGATAACGCCCGGCGATATTATCGATATGACAAACAGGTGGAAGGCCGCCGTGGTCGAGCTGGATAATATGCTTGCGGCCGACACGGCAAAGGAATTTACTCAAGCCGCGCAAATCGGCTACGGCATCGACGGCAACCAGCAGGATAGAGCCGCCGATTTTGCCGCCGTTCGCGGGACTTTCGATGATAACAGCGTCGTTAAGGACATTAAAAAACATATCGAGGACAAAACCCGGCTCGCAGAAGAGCTGATTCGCCGAATGCAAAAAATCCGTTAGTAAAAAACCCAATACCTTAACCCAATGCCAAAAGGAGGAACGTATGAGAGTAATCATACAACCGGGCTACGACCTTGTCTCGAAATGGGCCGCCGCCTACGTCGCCAAAAAGGTAAATGAATTCAAACCCACCAGCTCAAAGCCCTTTGTCCTGGGGCTGCCTACCGGCTCGTCGCCGTTAGGAATGTACAAAGAATTGATTAAACTGAACCAGGCCAAAAAGGTGTCGTTCAAAAACGTGGTAACTTTCAATATGGACGAATACGTTAATATACCCGAAAACCATCCTGAAAGTTACCACTCGTTTATGTGGAATAATTTTTTCAGCCACGTTGACGCCGTAAAGGAAAACGTCAATATCCTCAACGGCAACGCGAAAGACCTGCCTGCCGAATGTCAGCAATATGAGGAAAAAATGAAAAAAGCGGGCGGTATCGAGCTATTCATCGGCGGCATAGGCCCCGACGGCCACATCGCCTTTAACGAGCCGGGCTCATCTTTAGCCAGCCGGACAAGGGTTAAAACGCTCACACAGGATACCATAATCGCGAATTCGCGTTTCTTCGAAAACGACGTGAAAAAAGTGCCAAAGACGGCGTTAACCGTCGGCGTAGGGACAGTTATGGATGCCAGAGAAGTGATGATTCTTGTCAACGGCCATAACAAGGCACGCGCCTTATGGCACGCAATCGAAGGCGCGGTCAATCACCTCTGGACAATAAGCGCTTTGCAGATGCACCCCAAGGGAATCATCGTCTGCGATGAGGACTCAACTGACGAATTGAAGCACGGCACGGTGAAATATTTTAAGGATATCGAATCGGTCAATCTTAATCCTGATTCGATGCTGAAATAAAGCAGGGCAGGCAGCGGAAACCGCAGAGAATTTTGCTGTTGAAAAAGGCGGGGATTTAAGGTTTATATAGGCCGGTGCGATAATAATAAGCGAACCGGCCTTATTTTTTGGTCGACAGAGGGTTGAAAATAAGGTAGGAAAAGGTAGAATTTGGAATAATATACGTAGGAAATTAGGTTGTGATAGATTGGACTCGCGGACGATAATTTAGTAATAATATTTGAGGGAAACATGCCAAAACCAAATGATGTAGTAATAAAACCACAAGAAGAATATGCATACGGCCATATAATTAAAGCACTAGCAGGAGGGCTATATCCGAATAAGTTCCATGTTGCCAGAGAATATGTACAGAACGGATTCGATGCAATACTAAACTGGAAGCAAACAAAAAAACAGGCAAAATGTCAGATTAGAATATCAATACAAAAACCATCTATATTTATCTACGATAACGGTACTGGGATGGATAGGCATACGTTGAATGAGTACCGAAAGGTGGGTTTTTCGAAGAAAATGGTTGGTGAATTCGCTGGATTTAGAGGCATTGGAAAGCTTGCTGGAATATCGGTAGCAAAAAAACTAATAGTGACAACTTCGCCATATGGTAAATCTGAGAAATACATTCTTACCTTTGATGCCGAAGCAATGATAAATGAAATAGACGCTCTAAAGAAGAACAGAGATAATATATCCTTGAACAATCTCATTGCGAAACATACTACGATATCTTCTGATCAAGAACATAAAAATGAGCATTACACCATGGTAGAGTTACATGACATAAAAGCTGACTCAAAGATTCTTTTAGATAATAAAAACCTATGTAATTATTTATCCCAAAATGCACCAGTGCCATTTGACCCAAATTTCCCTTACGGCAAAGAGATAGAGGATGATATTAGAAGATTTGTATTAGATTACGATAGCGTAGAATTATTAGTAGATAACGTGCCAGTATATAAGCCATTCGCTCCAAATCTGAATCCTCATAAACATATCTTAGTATGGGATTTGAAAAGACAGAAACAAAAGGCATTTTGTTGGTATTGTGAAAACAAGGGAAAAGGGCAAATTAAATCAGATGAATTGAGCGGATTTATTTATAGATATAAGAATTTTGCAGTTGGTGATAATTATCTTACCAGAAAAACAATCTGGGGAGTATCATCACACTTGGCATTTTATTTTGTGGGAGAGATTTATATAACAGTTCCAGAAATCATACCGACTTCGCAAAGGGACGATTTTGAACAAAGCATAGAAAGAGATACATTTTATGATGACGCCAATGTTATTGCAAACGAAGTGAACAAGCTTGCGAGAACGAGTTCTGACATCCGGAGAGCAAAGGAAGTTGTTGATGAAGGAGCAACAGTGGTATCGGCCATCGGGAAAGAAGTAGATAAAAAGGAACCTTCTCTGAGGGATCTAAGCGTAGAAAAAATTACTCGTCTTTCAAATACAATTACAAAAATCCAAAGTCGCGAAAAAAATATTCCACCAGAAGACAGAGGTACAATAATTCTAGCAAGGAGAGTTGTAAAAAAGGCCCAGAAATTATTGGGGCAAATTAGCGAGATCGAAAAACAAGAAAAAAAACAATATAGCATTATTGATGCGCTTAGATTTAACAACCAAGCGAAAAGGGTATATTTGACAACGATACGAACGCTAAAAGATGTACTTGTTGACCAGCCAGAAGAATTGGAAATCATTATAAAAGAGCTTCATAGGAATTTAAAAAAAGAATTTGGGATATAGTGAGACCTAATATCTGTGTTGCCCAAACATTATCACTCAACACCAAACAAAGACCGCGTTAGGGAAGAGGACGCCAAGCTAATTGTCCAGGATTATAGAAGCAAAAAGAGGGAACTTGTCTACCTTGGCATGCCCTCTGGTGAAATGAGGGATATTCTTACTTGGGAAAAATATCTCGGGAGATGCACCGCTGTCGAAATCGACGAACAGATTAGGAGTAAGCTAAGCCTTAATATAATAAGAGGTGGTCTTGAGGATAAAATTCGTGTAATGTACGGTGATGTTGAAGAAATTCTCATAAAAGGAAAAGATAATCATGGCAACCAGCTCGAACTCCCTTACGACGTCATTTTTCTCGATTTCTTCGGGACTATCCTCTATAAAAATCTAAAGCGAGTCGATGCTTTAAAATCGCTCATTCAAAAACAGAGGGGTAGTGATTTTTTGTTGTTGATAACATTTAATTTGAAGGAAAAAAATTACAGTAGAGACACTTTGATACGGACCTTCGATAAGATAAAAGATGACCTCGAAAGCCTTTATTCTTTTGATAACGCCATGAAACTCCATATAAATATAAAGAGAGTAATAGATGCCTACAAATCAGAACAAACACACGAAATGTACCGACAGAAACTTTTCGTCCCATATCTAATAAAAGGTGTTAGCGAAAGTGTTGGATTCAAAGTCCATGCTTACCCACCAATTTTTTATGAAGGATACCATAAAAGTCCGATGATACATTTTAGGTTTAAGATGCTTTCTCAGCATATTATGCCTACTCCAGTAGTGGTTAGCGATCAGAATATTGTTGATTTAATTGACCTTAACATGAAAGAGGTAGCCGGTGGAAAACTATTTGTAAGAACGGAACAACTCCCGCGACTTGGAAATATATACTTATGAAAAAATTGGTACTTATCATAAATGAGTAAAATATTGCTAGTTGAGCCCAATTTTCCGATTGCTACAAAGAGCAAGAATCACGCGCATTTTTTGCCGATAGGTCTATTGAAAATAGGGACATATCACAAGCAAAAAAGGGACAGGGTTAAGCTTGTGCGGGGATTAAAACGGTGCGGTTTTACACCGGACAGGATTCTTATTACATCAATTTTTACTTACTGGTCTAAATATGTTCACGAGGCAGCAAAGTTTTATCACGAGGCGTATCCAAAGGCACGGATTGAGATAGGGGGAATTTACGCTTCACTGATGTATGAACACTGCAAGCAACATTCGCCTTTTGCGTATGTGTATAAAGGTTTATATCGTGGAGGAGTGGCAGAAAAAGTTACTCCGGATTACTCATTGCTGCCGGAGAACCTTGATTATCAGATTATTCACACATCGAGGGGCTGCACAAGAAAGTGCGCTTTTTGCGGGACGTGGAAGATTGAGCCGGAATTTAAATGCGTTGATACTATTAGTAATCTCATAGAGAAACAGAGATTGGTATTTTATGACAACAATCTTCTCGCGAACCCGCATATAGACAAAATTCTCCGTGAGGTTTCTGAATATCGGTTAGAAAGAGGACATCGCCTGAGTTGTGAAAGCCAAAGCGGGTTTGATTTGAGATTGCTGACACCGGAACGAGCGAGATTGTTGAAGGCCGCTCGATTTATGAATCCGCGCGTAGCATGGGACGGGTCTTATAAGGACTGGCCGAGAGTAAAGCAAGCGATAGAATATCTAAAGGCCGCAGGTTATACCCACAACGATATTTTTGTGTTTATGATTTACAACTGCGTGCTTTCGTATGAGGAGATGAGGAAAAAACTCGATGCTTGTCGGCGATGGAAGGTTCGCGTGATAGATTGCAGATACCGGCCGTTGGAATATACAGATGATGGTTATAAGCCGGGACGAAAACCGCAAAAGGGGGCAGAATACTACATACATAAGGGGTGGAAAGATTGGCAAGTGCGGCGGTTCCGTCGATGCGTAAGGGAACAGAATATAGCCATTCTCCTGAATTTGCCAAATGGAAGATATATCCCCGGTTGTGAACGGCATAAAGTTGCAGTTTAGCAATATCTTATGGATACCACCAGACCCTTTGCATACTACCACATACAAGCACATACTACGTTTTTTAGCGTTGGGAATAATGGGAACAGCAATCTTTCTTTCCACCCCGCGCTTCCTTCGACTGGTTCGACCCCCGATAACAACATTCCCCCAGCCAACAGCTTGCTGGGGCAGGCAGGACAGGTCTGTGTCTTTATTCGGTTTCTCTGAGGATTTTGGCGTCGAGGATGTCTTTGTCCCGGCCGGTTGATTCCTTGTTTAATCAGGCATGATTCGTTTTTTAAGAATTGCAACATCTCTTCGCATTGGTTGTTGAGCATCGGTTCGCCCGTTTAAAGACCACAATTCCTGCGTAAGTTCCCAGACCATAGCGACTCGTTGAGCAGGTGGGGCGTCGACATAATCCCGATTTATCGAAGATTTGCCTTTGATTAGCGCCGCCCGACTGCGGTCAACCCTGTTGAATTCCTGCTTTTCATTCATATCCATACTAATTTTACGGCAAATTCGGCTCTCCGGCAAGAGAAAAAACGCTGATTTTCTTAAAAATATGTTATGGCCGCCTAAGCATATCTATTTTAATTACAAGAGGTTACATCGCTGATTAAGAAATTTTTGCTTAAAATGTTATATTTTGCTTGACTTATTAATAATTTTTAGTATAATTCTAACTTGCTGGGCCGCACTGGTTCAGCAAAGGTAACAGGCCCAGATGGGCCAAGGTTTCAGCCCAAGATAGGGCAAGGGAGGGGCAGCAGCCCCATTTCAGACCCCGAGAAATCCGAAGGATTTCCGGGACTTAGTCCTCGAAATTTCTTTGAAATTTCTGAGGGTTTCGGATTGTAACTAAAATTAAAAACTTAGTGGCTTAGTGCCTTTGTGGCAGAAAGAGGAGAGATATATGTCAGCAACATATTCAATTTCAATGCCGATTTGGCTCGACCTGATTTTCGCGTGGCCGGTGATAATCTACAGGCAATGGAAATACGGCTACACCTTTCGCAAAATTTACCTCGACGAGGGAATATGGACAATCGTTGACCCGCAGGATTATTATCGCTTAAAAAATTTCAACTGGTTTCTCTCCGGCTCAAGCAAAAAATTCTACGCCCACCGCACCATTAAAATTGGAAACATAGAAACAAAAACCGTATCGATGCACAGATTGATTATGGATGCTCCAAAAGGTCTTGTCGTTGACCATATAAACGGAAACGGCCTTGATAACCGCAGGGCCAACCTTCGTCTCGTTACGTCTTTACAGAATCATTGGAACGGACGAAAAATGGAAAACACCTCATCACGGTTCAAGGGGGTCTGCTTTTATAAAGCATACAGGAAATGGATTGCTTATATTAATGTAGCGGGGAAAAGAATATATCTCGGTTACTTCGATGTAGAAATCGAAGCGGCCAAGGCATACGATGCGGCAGCAAGGAAATATATCGGTGAGTTCGCGTGCCTGAATTTTCCGAATACAAGTCCCCTTTCGCCGGTGGAAAAACAGGGATAAAACTGTAACAAAAAAACGGCCCCGAACCGTTCCTGGTTCAGGGCCGATGATTTTTAAACAAAAGCCGGAATTAGTTGGGCTTTGGAGCCGGAGTCGGCATCGGCGCCGGTTTGGGGGCCGCAGCAGGTGCTCCGGAAGGACGCATCACTTCCATCGTCGGCGGCGCTGGCTCTTTACCCGGCGGGTAAACAATCGACGCCTCGGCCATGAGTTTATCCTTGTATGTCCTGAAAAACATGGCCCTTTTTTGGTCCAGAAGCATTTTTACTATCTGGGGTTTAACTTTCTCGAACGGCGCCATTTCCCCAGGCTTGTGGAGCGCAACCTTGATTATGTGATAGCCGAACTGTGTCTCAACCACGTCGCTGAGGTCGCCTGGCTTGAGGGCAAAGGCAACATCCTCGAAGGGCTGCACCATTTGGCCTCTCGTGAACATTCCGAGGTCGCCGCCCTTTGCCTTGGAGGGGCAATCCGAATTTTCTTTGGCAAGCGTCGCAAAGTCGGCCCCTGCCTTGAGCTGCTGGAGCAGTTTTTCGGCCTTTGCCTTTGCCTGTGCCTTGGCCTGGTTGACGTCAGGATTGTTGTGGTCGGGCGTTATCAGTATATGGCTGGCCTGCACCTGTTCGGGGGTGTTGTAGTCCTCTTTGCTCCGCTCATAAAAAGCAAGGGCTTCGGCGTCGTTGATGTCTTTTGAAGGAAGCTGGCCGTCAATCAGCTTTTCGTAGCCGACAGTTTTTCCAATCTCGTGTTTGACCTGCTCGAAATCCTGTCCCTGTGCCTGCAGCATCGATTTGAAGACGTCCATCGTCATACCCTGCTGGGAGAGAATTTCGGTGATTTTGTCATTGACATCGCTGTCTGTAACGGTAATACCCATTTTTTTGACCTGCTCATCCAGGAGGCGTTCGAGAATCATACCTTCGAGCATCTGTGCTCTCATACGACTCTTGTACTGTTCGGCCATGGCAGGTGTAAGCTTACTGCCTAATCTGGCCAGGCGCGGCATTATCCTGGCGTCAAGCTGGCCTTCGGTAATTGCAGAGCCGTTGACCGTAACTGCAACCTCGTTGTTTTCCGGTGCGGAGGGAACTGCGGGAGGTTTAGGCAGGTTCGGTTCGACTTTAGGCGGTTTGGCCTCAGGGGCGACCGGCATTGCCGGGGCCTTTGGTGCAGCGGGCGCAGCAGCAGGAGGTGCTATGGGTTTTGCCGCGTTTACGTCTTTAGCGGGGGCTGCTGTTTTCGCGGCGGGAGCATTTGCGTCCTTGACGGTCATTTTGGCGTCTTTCGCGGGTTTGGCAGCCGCAAAGACCATTGACGCGGACACAAAAACTACCAGCACTGCCAGCTTCATGCTGATTTTCATAAATTATCCTTTCGAAGAGAATAGATTTTAATAAACGGTTCAATCATGAGATACAAGTGCATAAGTTTGCCATAGTATGAACATAAAGTCAATACTACGCTGAATTTTTATTTATGGTTCGATACTGGATACTGGATACTCGATACTCGTCTCGCCGAAACGAGACTCCGCCAAGGGCTTCGTGGCTCAAAGAGGACGGATGACAGCGGACGGAGGATAGCGGGTAGCGTTTAGATATTGCCGATTGCCGATTTTAAGTATTCACAGCGAGCGGGGACGGTTTTTAGATGTTGAAAAAGGACGATGGTTGGGGTATTGTGGGATCGGGAAATTATCGCTTGAGGCGCTTATGAAACAAACAGACGGGCATTCAAAAGAACAGGTATCGCTGGCGAGTATCGCTGACAAGCTTGTTGAAGCGGCAAGGAAGATACTACGTGAAGCCAAGACAGAGGAAGACCTTAAAATAAGGTTTGAGAAGGTGCTTGGGCCTTTAGTCGAAAGCGCTGGTATCGTA
>Ga0187886_1003981_pt1 | contig 10839 bp, 10 predicted proteins | sample June2016WEW_20_1_FD_133001 | JGI IMG/M metagenome (GOLD analysis project Ga0187886, IMG submission 133001) | Peatland microbial communities from SPRUCE experiment site at the Marcell Experimental Forest, Minnesota, USA - June2016WEW_20_150 | ecosystem: Environmental > Terrestrial > Soil >...
GTGCAAGCCGTAGATAGAGCAGGAAATGCAGGCAACTGGACCGCAGCCCATTCCTTCCGAGCCGGACTATTGCCCCTCTGGGCGTTCATTCTCATCATAGTCGCAATAGTGGTGCTACTTGGCGGCCTGATTTACTTCTTCATAAGGAGAAGAAGATATTATTACGATTAGAATAGCACCATCGCCAGGAGATTGCCACGCACCTTTCAGGTGCTCGCAATGACACTCGCTTCTTGTCATTGCCAAGAGCACTTCCTCCCCTGTCATTGCGAGGCTGACGAAGCCAGCCGAAGCAATCTCAACAAATTTGTCCCAAAATAGTCAACCCTACTTACTTTTTAGCGGCATTTTCGTTTATAATAACAAAATGGAAGTGAGTCAAATGCGCTGGCTATCTCGACTGCTGGTTGTTCTCCTTGTCTGCCTTGCAGCTATGGCACTGCCGGCTGCGCCCGCACAAGCCGATGGTGGAACACCCTCTATTACGCTCACGCCCAACAACGGAGTCCCCGGCACAAGTGTTACCGTCCGGGGCTATAATTTTGTGGATGATGAGTTGGTTGACATTTACTATTATCTGAACACTGACAGGACCCTGGTTAAAATAGATGTCCCGTCCGGCACAGGAAACTTCACGACCATCTTCATCGTTCCTGAAAGCTACCAGGGAACCCATAAGGTGTTCGCCGACGGGGAGAATGACAGCGCCTCTTCTAACTTTACTGTGAAGCCGGGGTTGACGGTAAGCCCTGAAGAAGGCCCTGTGGGCACTAATGTTACCGTGACAGGCCAGGGCTTTGCCGAGAATGAAACGGGCATCGAGCTGAGATACTACCTCGATGGCAACTACACAACGGTAGCACAAAATATCAGCGCTGATGATTACGGCAGCTGGAATTGGACTTTGCCAGTTCCTCCTTCCACCATGGAAGTGGGAGGCCATAAGATAGACGCCCAAGGTCACACTAGTACCTTCGCCCAGGTTAGGGATGCCTTCTTCGGAGTAACGCCGGGGATAGGCCTAAGTGAACTATCGGGCAGCCCAGGCGAAAACATAACGGTGACGGGCAGTGGATTTTATGCCAACGACAGGTACATCACGATATTATTTGCGGGAGAGGAACCGGAGCCGGAAATCAGGGTTGATGCTGACGCCCTAGGCAACTGGACGAAAGTGTTCGAGGTGCCTGAGATGCCCACAGGCACAAATAACGTCACCGCTTACGGAGAGTCGACTCCCAAAGCCGCCGTCACTACGCTCAGCTTCAAGATAGAGCCTGGCTTAGCGTTGTCCCCCGACGAAGGACATGTGGGCACCGACTTGACCGTCACCGGCGGCGGATTTCCCCCGGACGAAGATGTGTCTATAACGTATGAGGATAATCAGGAAGCAACAGCCACGACCGACAGCACAGGCAGCTTCGTGGCAAATTTTGTCGTGCCTAAGAGCCAACATGGCGAACATCAAGTAATAGCTGCGGATACTGTCGGAAACAATGCCACCGCGACATTTATCATGGAATCAAAGGCCCCTGACACACCGGCACTCAGTTCACCGCCCGACAGAAGCCGGGTGGGATTCATAGGCAAGGTGAGGCCAACGTTTAACTGGTCGGCGGTATCCGATGAAAGTGGAGTCTACTATAGCCTGCAGATAGCAGCCAGTGCTAATGTCACCGCCACTGGATTCGCTGACCCCATAGTCTCGGTTGCCGGCTTGGTCGGAACGAACTATATCCTGAATGCGACACAAGCCCTGCCCTACGGCACTTACTACTGGATTGTGCAAGCCGTAGATGGAGCAGAGAACGCAGGCAACTGGACCGTGGCTCGTTCCTTTCAAGCTGGACTCTTACCCCTATGGGCATTCATTGTTATCATCATTGCAATAGTGGCGGGCATCGGCACCGCAGTTTACTTTTTCGTAATAAGGAGAAGAACATATTACTACTAAGGGTGCGCTAATGTGACGCACAGTTCCTCTCCTGTCATTGCGAGGCTGACTTCGTCAGCGGAAGCAATTTCGGAGGGGCTGCTGACGAGAGAGATTGCCGCGCTCCGCATTCGCTCCGCTCGCAATGACAAGAAGTGAACTAGCTTTCTCGTAGCCAACCTCTGGCTTCCCGGGGGCTAAGACCTTTAGCAGCCTGGACCACCAGAGCTAGGCTCATGAGAAAGTCATCATGTCCCTCTTGAGGGTCCACATAAAAGTTCATCGTTTGGTTGGGGCGATATCGCACCCGGGCTCTTTCTAACTCGAACAGGGTCTCTCGATACTCCTGGGAGCCATCTTGCTTGTAGAGTTTAAGCCTTCCAGAATTGACAAAGGACAATAACTCAAAGCCCATGTCGGATTTGCTCTTGGAGGTAATGACGAATGGTATGACCCGGCTTCCCAGCTCCTTCCTGAGAAAGCTGGCTATAGGCTGACCGATGCCTGTGGCGTCCACCATTATCCTCTGGCAGTTCCAGATATTCTTAAGGATAGCCATCATCTGAGTATAAAGCTGGCTATGGGGCGTTCCCGTCCACTGGTATTGTTCCACAACTTTCAACACTGGCTGTGATGGATTAGTGGCCTGCCCGCCAAGGCTTGGCAGGCGGGCATCCACCTCGGCAATGGTGATTACTGTGGAATCACATCCTCTCCCCTCGTCATTGCGAGCGAAGCGTGGCAATCTCATATCCATCAGGGATTGCTTCGTCGCTAATGCTCCTCGCAACGACATCTCCACCTCATGCTCCCCGGCCAAATCGACTCCAGCAATATAAGACCTCTTCCCTTCAGGCTGTGATTGCCTCGAGTGTTCTCCCAGCGCCAGAGCTATCTGCTGCCGTGATAAGAAGCCCCCGCCGTGGGTGATAGGTAATAAAGCATATTGAGTCCTGAACAGGGGATGCTCTTCGCCCAGTCTTTGCCGCTCTGCCTGGACGAACTTGGCATAGTCCGGATTGTACTTACCGACCTCCTGCCAATCATATCTAAAGTGGCGCTTAATACCGTCTTCTCTTTCCAGTTCCAGATTAGCCTGCTTTACCTCTTCCAACAAGGTGCTATCGTCCCAGGTAGTGCCATAAAGAATCGTGGTCACGTTGGTAGCGGAACCCATGGGGCGGAATTCCTTGGTGTACTTTTCCTGGCTAATATCTTGCGATTCATCAATCTCCAGGAGTATGTCAGCGGTGTGTCCCACCACTGAAGACGAGCCCTCAGCCGATAGAAAGATGGCTTTAGCGTTGCCGAGCTGAACAATATAGCTCATCTGGGGTCGATAAATGCCATCAAAACCGAAACCATCCAGCCTCTGCTTCAACCTTTCTAGAGAGATAATGGTCTGAGGCTTAAAGGTCGGGGAGCATTTTATAATATTGCCTCCGCTGGCTATATATAGCGTCAACAGCAGAACCTCCAGATGCGCTGAAAGCTCGTTTTTGCCTCCCTGCCTGGCAATCTCCACAGAAAAGGTCAGTCCCATTCCCTTCTGGATAGAGTCCATAGCCGCCCGGGCTACTTCCATTTGATAAGGTCTTAGCTTCATAGAAATAGTGGTAGTAACAAGAATACAGAATCCAGTAGCCAGTAGGGGAATCTTCTGAATGCTGAATTCTGACTACTGGCTACTGACTACTAATTTCAGGATTTAGTGCTTAGGATTTTTCCGCCCACCCCTACCCCCAGGGGTACAGCAACCTCGGTCAAGACTTTCTGGATGGCTTCCTTAAGAGACTTCTTCTGTTCTTTGGTGATTTGATATCGGGTTTTTACCAGACGGGCTATGATATTAGCTGCCTCGAAGTGCAGGTCAATCCGCTCCGGCTGCTCTTCTAAAAGTTCCCTGAGCTTCACTCTGAGAAGGGCAATCTCCTCATCAATTCCTTCGACATGAGAAGCTTCCTCCAGCTCGAGCTTTTCTGCCTCGTCCAGAGCCCGGCTATAGAAACCACGCAGGTTACTCTTTTTCTGGCTTTTTCCTTTTACCGCCATAACACTTTTTAGGATTTTTTACTGAGGCTTTGACCAAGCCATAGACGAGGACATGAGCTGCCAGATTGTAATCCTGCTTCTGCAGAGCCGCCGGCAATAGCTTCAAACTCAATTTACTTTCCTTATTGAACCCTTATTACCCATTTAGCGAAGCTAAATTATGGCACAGGTGTTCTAAAGAGGCAAAGAGGTTTTGTCACCTTACAAGGCAATCTTCAGAAGCGACGCTATTATCCAGCCGAGGGCAGCACAGACTGGGAAGGTTATTATCCAGGTCATAACAATGTTTCGTGCGATTCCCCAGCGTACCGCCGAAAACCTCTTGGTAGCCCCCACCCCCATGATAGCCGTACCTATACAATGGGTGGTGCTCAAGGGAATGCCAAAATGGGAAGCCAGTAAAATGGCAATTGCACCGGAACTCTCAGCAGCAAAGCCGTTTACTGGCTCCAGCTTGGTAATTTTGAAACCCATGGTGCGGATTATGCGCCACCCCCCAAAAGCTGTTCCAATACCCATCACGCCACCACAAAGCAGCATTACCCACACTGGAACAGCAAAGTGTGCCATCTTACCTCCCAGCACCAGTGCTAATGTAAAAATTCCCATAAACTTCTGTCCGTCGTTGCTGCCATGGCTAAACGCCATAAAACCAGCGGAAAGTATCTGAAGGCGGCTGAAGGCACCGCGAATAGATGACAGGCTGGTTCGCCGCAATATCCAGTACAGGCTGGTCATTACTATCATCCCCAGAAAAAACCCGAGAAAGGTAGAGAAGCCCAGACCAATAAGCACCTTTTTCCATCCCTCCCAGAGCAAAACAGAGGGGCCGGCAGTGGCCAGCCCTGCCCCAGCAAGTCCGGCAACAAGCTCATGGCTTTCGCTGGTAGGTATGCCGTAGCGCCAGGCGGCTGTGCTCCAGATTACAACAGTGAGCGTAGCAGCAAGCAGCACAGGAAGGCCGATAAGCTCTGGCTTTACAATATCCTTGCCTATAGTGGAAGCCACAGCCGTGCCGGTTATCACAGTACCCACGATATTAAGAACAGCAGCCATGAGGACAGCCAGAGATGGGGGAAGAACACGAGTAGAAACTACGGTAGCAATAGCATTAGGAGCATCTGTCAAGCCATTGACAAACTCGGCAGCCAGCGTTGCTACTAAAGTGGCTATCAGAAGAAAACTAACGTCAGGCATACTTGAGGACTACCCCTTCCAGGACATTAGCGACATCTTCACCCCGGTCAGTAGCATCTTCCAAGTGTTGGTACAGTTCGCGCCATTTGATTACCTCACATGCGTCACTGGCACAAGTTTCAAACAATTCAGCCAAAGCAGCATGATGCACATCATCAGCCTCGTTTTCCAGAGTGTTAATCTCCACACATTGCTTTAGAATCCATTTGAACTTGTCACGATGACGTAACTGAGGCATTACCTCGTTCAACTTGCGGGCCATCTTACCCACGATTCGGGCCAGCTCTCGGGCCCTCTCCGTGGGTTGAGCAATATGATAAAGCCAAGCTGTCCTGCCCGCAGCCTCGATGAAATCCATGACATCGTCCAAGCTGTGAGCGAGAAGAGTAATATCCTCACTGTCAATGGGTGTCACAAAGCTCCGATGCGCCCGGGCTATTATCTCGTGCGTTATAACGTCGCCTCTATGTTCGAAATCCTTAAGCTCTTTGGCTTTTGCTTCCACGTTTTCATAGTTGTTAAAGAGGTCAACCAGCTTTTCTGCGGCAACGGCTAGATTAGCCGTCTCTTGTTCGAACAGGTCGTAGAACCCCATATCTCTAGGGACGAAGAATAACTTAGCCAAAGCGCACCTCCATCAATACATACCTTCTATCTCCAAGATCCCCTCAGGTCAGTCTCGCATTATAGCACGCGGTAAGAAACTTCCACTATGCTTTACACCTCTTCATGTGACTCCCCCCACCACTTCTTTAGCCTGTCAGCAATCTCCTTTTCATAGCCTTGCTCAGTGGGAACATAATAGCGTTTTCCCTGAAGCGAAGGTGGTAGGTTTTGTTGCTTGACAAAATGGTCAGGATAATCATGAGCATATTTATAGCCCTGCCCATGTCCCATCTGACGCATCAGGTCAGTTACCGGGTTACGCAAGTGGAGTGGCACAGGCTCATTTCGGCCTTGTTGTATATCTTTCTGGACTCGGGAGTAAGCCTGGTACAAAGAGTTGCTTTTAGGAGCAACGGCCAGATAAACGACGGCCTCAGCTAAAGCCAGATTCCCCTCGGGTAAGCCCACGAAGTGCACTGCCTGCTGGGCAGCTACCGCTATCACCAGCGCTTGAGGGTCAGCCACGCCCACGTCCTCAGAAGCAAAGCGCATCAGACGACGGGCGATATACAGAGGGTCCTCTCCAGCTTCAAGCATACGTCCTAGCCAATATAAAGCGGCATCAGGGTCGGAGCCTCGTAAGGATTTATGCAGTGCCGAAATCAGGTCATAATGCTGGTCACCACTCTTATCGTAGAGCAAAGCACGATGTTGCAGTGCCTCCTCAATGGCCGACAAGTCTATTGACCGCAAGCCATCACTGTCAGACAAAGTAGCAAATACCGCCATCTCTAAAGCGTTCAATGCCACCCGAGCATCCCCATCGGACATGGTCACCAAGTGGCGCAGAGCTTCCTCACCTATGGTAATCTGGAACTTCCCCAGCCCTCTTTCTTTATCCTTAATGACTCGCTCCACAATGAGCCTGACCTCGTCGTCGCTCAACAGATTCAATCGGAAGACCCGGCACCGGGAAAGAAGCGGAGAGATAACTTCGAAGGAGGGATTTTCCGTAGTGGCTCCAATGAAAGTCACTGTACCATTTTCCACGAAAGGCAATACGGCGTCCTGTTGCGCCTTATTAAAACGGTGAATCTCATCAACAAAAAGAATGGTTCTCTGCCCTGACGATTTCAGCCTCTTCTTAGCTTCCCCGATAACACGCCGCAAATCAGCCACCCCGGCACTCACAGCACTAAGAGAGCTGAAGTGCGCTCTGGTGACATTGGCGATAATGTGAGCCAGAGTTGTTTTTCCACTGCCGGGCGGTCCCCAGAATACCATAGAGGGTAGCTGGTCGGCTTCGATACATTTTCGGAGCACCCGTCCCTCGGCAACTAAATGCTCTTGCCCCACGAACTCAGCAAACGTCTGTGGTCGCATCCTTGCCGCCAAGGGCATACTCTGGGGCAAATCCTTTTCCTCTGGTAGGTCGAAAAGAGGCATCTTTTCCATTATTAGTAACCACGACCTGTTACTTGAATCTTCTCACCTGAAAGCGATAAAGTTCAACCGGCTCGCTGGCTAATATCCCCGCCTTGAGACGGCAAATAGCAATTTGCTCCTCAACGCTATCCACACCCTCTAAATCAGGCAGTAAAAGTCCCCTTTTCCAACCACACTCCACGATAACGCCATATGTCATAGGGTCAAGCTGGTTGATATCTGTGACCGGCTCAGGCTTAGTAAGGATATCCACACCATATTCCAGGTCATCAAGCTCAGACGCAGTCACCCGGGGAAAACGAGGGTCTGCGGTAGATGAGCTAATAGCGTTGGCAATGATTTCTTCAGCCACATTATCCTTGGTTGGCTCAAAGGTGCCAATACATCCTCTTAATTGCCCATGCTTATGAAGTGAAACAAAAACCCCCGCTCGCTCTCTCATTTCCGGAGTCAATTCCTTCGGCTTGGGCGTTTTCCCCGCTCGGACATAGCTTTCCACAGCCTCCTTAGCCAGTTTTACCACAGGATGAAGTTCCTCAGCCATAAAGCACCTCCCTTATGTCCGGAAATTAAGGTCAGCTCCGCAGAATTTACACCTCGAGCCATCCAGCCCCACCACCTGAGTATCATAGCCAATGCGATGAACAACCGTCTTGCCACAAGAATAACACACAGTATTTTCATACTCGTGCCCCGGCACATTGCCCAGATAGACAAATTTCAGCCCGGCCTTTTTCCCAATCTTATACACCCTTTCTAAGGTGGATACCGGTGTAGCCGACAGATTAGTAAATTCGTGCAGGGGATGGAAACGAGTCACGTGCCAGGGAGTGAGCTCACCCAGACTATCTCGAATCCAGGTAGCAATGTTCCTGAGTTGCTCTTCGTCGTCGTTCATCGTAGGAATGATATTGGTCACCACCTCAACATGCATATTCCATTTCTCCTTAGCCCGCCTGGTGACATCTAGAATGCCCTGCCAATGAGGGATTTTGGCTAGCTGCCGATAGAACCCCTCGTTGAAGCCTTTAATATCTACCCTCCAAGCATCAAGCCAGGGACCCATGGTATCCAGAGCTTCAGGCGTGGCATAGCCATTGGTCACATATACGGTGTACAGATTATTTTCTTTAGCCAGCCTGGCTGAGTCCAGGGTGTATTCAAACCAAATCGCCGGCTCATTGTAAGTCCAGGCAATGCCCTGACAATTATACTTTTTGGTTAGCTCTATTTCTCTTTCCGGAAGCAATTGCTGCGAACCCTGCGGAATATCCACGCAGGAAATCTCCCAGTTCTGACATCCCTTGCAGTGGAAATTGCATCCCCAGGTGCCCAAAGAGAAGGCATATGTACCAGGAAAGAAATGAAATAGAGGTTTTTTTTCAATATGGTCGGCTGCCATGGAGGATACTTCGGCATAATTCATGCTATACAGCCTGCCTTCTCGATTGATGCGCATACGGCAGACGCCAAGCTTACCGGGATTAATAAGGCATCTCCACTGGCAAATATGACACCTCGCCCTGCCGCCAGGGAGTGTCTCATAGAGCATCGCCTCCCTTTCCATCCAGTATCATTATACCACCATGAACCACCTCGATATACCTTACAGAAATTCAAAAACCAGAGGTCAAAAATCAAAATGACAAGTCAAAACGCAGAAATGCTTATATCTTCACTTGACTTTCGCACTTTGCATTTTGAAGGGGTTTGTTTGGAGCTTGGATTTTGGGATTTTGAAATTTAGCTCTTGTCAATATACACCTTGCTCAGGTCGGGAACACCCAGAGGATTGAGCTCATAATCTCTGACATAAGGCTTCACCAGGATATAGTTGGTGTCATGGAAGAGGGGAAGACAAGGGGCGTCAGCAACTACCAGTTGCTCAGCTTGTTGGTACATAGCCAGGCGGACAGTGCTATTCTGTTCTATAGCTGCCTGGTCAAGTAAAGCATCTAGGCTGGAGTTGCTGTATTCGAAGATATTATTTGCGCTTCCGGAATGAAAGAGGATATCCAGGAAATCATGCGGGTCGGGGTAGTCAGCTACCCAGCCCAGTATGAACATCTCATCTTTCTCTTGCTTTAAGTTATAAAGGAACTTCTCTGATTCCAGTTGCCTCACCGAGACTTGCACGCCGAGATTTTGCTGCCATTCTTGGATGATGGCGCCTAGATAACTGGGAATGTCATTGCCATAGCCTTCAGTAGTTATTGTAATAGGGGGTAAGTTCGAAACATCTCCGTATTTCGAGGCGGCGATGAACTCTTTCGCTTTTTCTACATCGTAGTCCAGTCCTTCGAGAGTCTCATTATAGCCAGGCATGCCCGGCGGCAAAATACCTTCAGCTTCACTTACCATGTCCCTCAATATCACCTTAGCGATATGCTCTTTATTCACAGCCAGACAGAAAGCACGACGGACATTAGCGTCGTCGAAGGGAGGTTTAGCAATATTGAAGCCAATATAATAGAGACTGAGTTCAGGTGTTACAGCTAACTCTTGATGAAATGGATTAGTCTCATCGTTAACCTCGTCAATGTAACTCGTGGAAACAGGAGTGACATCAATCTGCCCTGTTTCGTAGAGGGCCATGGGCGAACCAGCTGAAAAATGAAAGACAACCTGGTCCAATTTGGCAAGTTCGCCGTAATAAATCTGACTACGCTCCAAAATCAGCCGCTGCCCTAGTTGCCATTCCTTCAGCTTAAATGGGCCTGTCCCGTTTGGCTTCCACCACCAGTTCGCACCGGAATCCACATTAGCCCGATCAACTACAAAGGCGGTGGGATAAACTAACTTATCCAGGAAGTAGGCCTTGGGAGCATCAATGGTAACCTGAAGAGTGTAGTCATCAATGACTTTGACTCCGGAGATTTCTGTCGTTTTTCCCGCCAGCATATCCTTGGCACCAACAATATCGCCCAGATACGTAGCGGCTGTGCCAGAGCCAGTAGCAGGGTCACAAGCTCGCTCCCAGGAGTATTTGAAATCGGCAGCTTTAACCTCTCTGCCGTTATGAAATTTCACCCCCTGTCGCAGGTGGAAGGTATATGTTGTGTTATCGGAGCTCACATCCCAGCTCTTAGCGATATCGGGTACTATTGTCAGATTCTGGTCCAAGCGAACCAAGCCAGAGAAGATTTGCATGATGTAGACATAAGAAGACATATCGGCAGCAATCGCCGGGTCAAGCGTTATGGGACCGGTATCCCAGAGATTAAGGACGTCCTGACCGCTGCAAGATGGCTGGCAAGCAGTCAAAGGTAGAATCAAGAAAGCCGCCAAAAACAGAGATAATAAGGCAAGACGCCGAATTCTTTTCACTGCTCACCTTCGGCAAAAAGAGACTGTAACGCTGCCAATAATTGAGAAGGCTTTTGGCAACTTCCGGCCAGTTTCTCGAAAGGACACAAGTCTGTGCCATCATAGTTGGAGATATAAGGCACTACGCTCTGACTATTAACGGTCACTCTTTTCTCCTTGAGCATATCAAGCGCTCCCTGGCTCGCTATGCCAGCATACACCGAGGCTATTCGAGCATAAAGGCAAAGCATAGCTACAGCTAAGCCTACAATGCGGTCAGCTACCGCAGCATTATGTAA
>Ga0187886_1003982_pt1 | contig 10837 bp, 14 predicted proteins | sample June2016WEW_20_1_FD_133001 | JGI IMG/M metagenome (GOLD analysis project Ga0187886, IMG submission 133001) | Peatland microbial communities from SPRUCE experiment site at the Marcell Experimental Forest, Minnesota, USA - June2016WEW_20_150 | ecosystem: Environmental > Terrestrial > Soil >...
AACCGGCGCTACCGCTGCCTCGACCTCGACCCGGAGGCGCCGGCGGCCGTCGAGCAGCCGGCGGGGGCATTTCTGATGGTGCGCCGCGAGGTGTGGCGGCAGCTCGGCGGTTTCGATGAGGGCTTCCGGCCGCTGTGGTTCGAGGACGTCGATTTTCTGAAGCGAGCCGCCCAAGCCGGCTACTCGGTCCGGTACGTGCCGGAGGCCGTGGCGGCGCATGGAGGCGCCCGCTCGGCCGGGCGTCTGGAATGGGGAGTCAGGGAAGCGTACTGGTATGGTAACCTACTGAGGTACACAGCCAAGCACTTTCCCAGCACCAGTCTGCGGGCGGTGTGCGGGGCTGTGATGGTGGGCGCGTTGCTCCGATCAGTGGTCGGGGTTCTTCGGCGTGGGAGCCTGAAACCGGTTGGCGTTTATGGTAGGGTAGTTCGTCTGGCCGGGGCGTACGGGATCTCGGGCCGGAGCGAAGGCCCCGTGTGTTCGACTGCCTTCGCGGTTCAGTAGGGCGGTACGGTTCCAGTAGCTGTTGTGGTTTTGTGCAAGCTGATACTTTCATGGCCCATACTGACTTCGTATCCGTAACGATCGTTACCTACAACAGCGGCCGGTTCATCAAGAGGTGCCTGGAGTCGGTTCTGGCCCAGGGCCACCGCCAAAAAGAAGTTATCGTCATCGACAACGCCTCGACGGACGGCACGCTGGCCATTCTGGAGCAGTTCGAAGAGCGCTGCCGCGTGGTCCTGAACGAGGAGAACATCGGGTTCGCGGCGGCGCAGAACCAGGCCATCCAGCTCTCCCGTGGGGACTGGGTGCTGGCGCTGAACCCAGACGTGCTGCTCACCCCCAATTTCATCGACGCGCTGCTGGAGGCGGGCCATCTGGATCCCGGAGTCGGCACGGTGTGCGGCAAGCTGCTGACCATGCGGGCCAGCTTCGCGCTGCCCCGGGAGTCGCTGGTGGATTCCACGGGGATGTACTTCACGCCCATGCTGAGGCATCTGGACCGCGGCAGCCAGGAAATCGACAACGGCCACTATCTGAATTACGAGTACGTCTTCGGCGCCACGGCGGCTGCCGCGCTCTACCGCCGCGAGATGATCGAGGACGTCTCGATCCAGGGCGAGTTCTTCGATCCGGACTTCTTCGTCTATCGCGAGGACGCTGACGTGGCCTGGCGGGCGCAGTTGATGGGCTGGCACTGCATGTACACGCCGCGCGCGCGCGGCTACCACGTGCGGACGGTCCTGCCCGGCAATCGGCGCGCGCTGCCGCCCGCGATCAACATGCACTCGGTGAAGAACCGGTTCCTGATGCGGATGAAGAACATGACCGGCGACCTGTACCGGCGGAACTGGGTATCGATCACGGCGCGCGACGTGGTGGTGCTGGGCTGCTGTTTGGTGCGCGAGCAGGCGTCGCTCAAAGCGTTCTGGTATCTGGCGCGAAACTGGAAGCGCGTGATGGGCAAGCGCCGCGAGATAATGGAACGTCGGCGCGTCAACGATGACTACATGGCGACCTGGTTCCTCTATACGCCCGTTAGCAAGCCGGCGCCCTGCCCGGCGGAGGAGCCCCGGCCGCGCTTCAAGACCGCCGACGCCTCCCGAGCCGAGCAGTTCGAGTATTAACGGCCAAGGGCATCGCTTTCACTCCCGCCACCTGACTCTCGCAGCCCGGCTAGGGTTGTATGCCGGGGGTGGGCAGTGAGGATCGCGATTCTGGGTACGCGCGGCATCCCTGCGCGCTACGGCGGCTTCGAAACCTTCGCCGAGGAGCTCTCGACGCGCCTGGCCGCGCGCGGCCACCAGGTGACGGTCTACTGCCGCCAGCGCCACTCCGAGCCCTTCTTCCGCGGCGTGCGGCTACGGTGGCTGCCGACCGTGCGGCACAAGTACTTGGACACTCTGGCGCACACGTTTCTCTCGACGATCCACCTGCTGTTCCATCGCGCCGACGTGGCGCTTTACTGCAACGCGGCAAACGCGGTTTTCGCGTGGCTGCCGCGGGCCTTCGGGATACCAGTGGCGCTCAACGTGGACGGCGTCGAGCGCAGGCGCAGGAAATGGAACCGGCTGGCGCGGGCCTGGTACCTGGTCTCGGAGCGGCTGGCGACGTTCTGCCCGACCGCGGCGGTCAGCGACGCCCAGAGCATCGCGGACTACTACCAGCGACGCTACGGCAAGCGGACCCACTTCATCCCCTACGGCGCGGAGACGGGCCCGGTGGCGGCCACCGAGGTCCTGGAGCGGATGAATCTCGAGCCCGGGCGCTATTTCCTCTACGTCAGCCGGATGGAGCCGGAGAACAACGCCCTGCTGGTGCGGGAATGCTTCGAGCGGGTCAAGACGGAGTATAAGCTGGCGCTCATCGGCGATGCGCCCTATGCCAAGGCGTACATCGAGCGGGTGCGCGCCACGGGCGATCCGCGCATCGTCATGCCGGGCGCGATCTACGGGCAGGGTTACCACGAGCTCCAATCGCACTCCTTCGCCTACATCCATGCCACCGAGGTCGGGGGCACGCACCCGGCGCTGATTGAGGCGATGGGCCGCGGGGCGCTGGTGCTCTACCTCAACACGCCCGAAAACGTCGAGGTGGCCGGTGACGCCGGGATCCCGTTCACCGAGCGCAATCTGGCCCAGAGAATGGAGGAAGCGCTGGCGATGCCGGAGGCCGAGCGCGCGGCATGGAGGCGCCGGGCCCAGGAGCGCGTGGCCGAACGGTACAGTTGGGAGACGGTGACCGACGCCTACGAGAAGCTGTTGCGCGGCATCGCGGGCCGGCGCCGATAGGATCTATGACGACACAGTATCGATGCTGGGTCGAGGTTTCGCGGCGGCAGATTGCGGAAAACTACCGCGCGGTGCGCGCCGCCGTCGGCGCGGGAGTACAGATCGCCGCCGTGGTGAAGGCCGACGCCTACGGCCACGGCGCGGTCGAGGTGTCGCGGGTGTTGGTTGCGGAAGGGGCGCGCTGGCTGGCCGTGAGCACGGCGGAAGAAGGGGTGGCGCTGCGCGAGGCGGGCATCGACGCCCGCGTGCTGGTGATGGCCGACTCCCTGTCGTTCACCCGGCTGGAGCTGCTCGGGTATGGGCTGACCCCGGTGCTGCACTCGGTCGAAGAGATCGCGGAGCTGGATGAGTTCCTGGGCTCGCGCCAAGTCCGCCAGCCGTATCACCTGAAGATCGACAGCGGCATGGGGCGGCTCGGGATTCGCGCGGGGGCGGAGGCGATCGCGGCGGCGGTGCGGCGGGCCGGCAGCCTGGAGCTGGAAGGCCTGATGTCACACTTCGCCTCGGCCTCCGACTACCGCAGCGCGCAGACCGATGAACAGGTGCGCGCATTCGACGCGATGTGCCGGGAACTGGCGCGGCTCGGGGTTGAGCCCGCCTTCCGGCACATCTCCGGCACCAACCCGATCGCCTACGGGCGGTGCGAGGCCTGGTACAACATGGTCCGGCCCGGACACGCACTCTATGGGTACGTGTCGCCGGCGCGGGGGCACGCGCCGGCGCGGATCCTCGAGGTCCGGTCGGCGCTGAGCTGGAAGGCGACGGTGCTGTCGGCCAAGGACGTGCCGGAAGGCGCGCTAATCGGCTACGGCGGCATGTTCCGTGCGACCAAGCCCATGCGGATCGCCATCCTGGGCGTGGGTTACGCCGGCGGCCTCGCGCACCGGCTCTCCAACCGCGGGCACGTCATCGCCTGCGGGCGGCTGGCGCCGATCCTGGGCGCGGTCTCGATGGATCTGACCACGATCGACGCCACCGACTGCCCCTCCTTGCGCGCGGGCGATGCGGTTACGCTGCTGGGCCGGGAGGGCGAGGCCTCGATCGACGCGCAACAGATGGCGCGAATGGCCGGGACGATCTCCTACGACATCCTGTGCGGCATCCGCGCGCAGGTGAAGCGGGTGTACGTGGATTAGGGCGGGGCGGGGTTACACCAGGCGCAGCCGGATGAGCTTCCGGGCCAATTCGTAAACGTCCTGACGCGAGCCTTCTGTGCGGATGCCCGCTGCAACCACCAGAACGACGACGCGCCCGCGGTCCACCCTGTAGATGATGCGATAACGCTGGCCTACGGCACGAAGGCTGCGCAAGCCCTGGAATTCAGCTAAGAGGGGCTGGCCCTGCTTCTCCGGCTCGCGAGCCAGGCCGTCGATGCGCTTGGACAACTCGGCCCGGATCCGGCGGTCGGAGATGGCGGAGAGCATGCGCAGCGCCGCCGGGGTGATGACGATCGCGTAGCTCAAAGCCGCAGTCTCTTCTTCGCCTCTTCCCAGGGGATGGTCTTCCCGGCCTCGCACTCGCGCAGGCCGCGCCGCAAGGCCGCGGTGAGTTTCTTGTCGGCCATGATCTCCAGCGTCTCGGCGAGCCCCTCATAGAGCTCCCAGGGCAGGATCGCCAGCACCGGCTTGCCGCGCCGGGTCACGGCCACGGCGCCTGCTTCGCCCTCCCGCTCCAGCTCCTCGGGAAGGTTCGTGAGGCGGCTGCGCGCCTCTATCATGGGCAACGAGCGACTGACAACCATCGTACCTCTAATCGTACGCTTTGGCGTACGGTTGGTCAAGGAGCCGGCCGTGTCCAGCTACCCAGCCCTTTCCGCGTGGACCGCGCTCGCGATCAGGTCCACCGCGCGTGGGACGGCCGCCGCGACGGCCGGGTGCATCGGCCCGCCGACGGTGTGGCAATCGACCGCTTCGACGGCGATGATCGTGATCTCCTCGGGGGCGTTGAGGCCGAGCTGGCCGGCGAGGCGCAGCGCGTCAAACAAACCCATGCCGTGGGGGCAATCGGCGGCACAGTGCCTTCTCGCTCATCAAGACGGACTGTATCGAGATCGATCCCGATACCACTCACATCCGCGTCATCCGCGCCTGCTTCATCTGCCCGGCTAACCCTTCATTCCTGTTGCTCACGCGGCCGGCCGCCCGTGGTATGCTTCACTGCCATGCCAGTTCAGCCCGATTCGGGAACCGAAATCGTCAAAGCGATTCGTGAGCTCAGTCAAGCTGTAGCTTCTCTGCGCTCCAATATGACCCTCAGCGTGCTCACCTCCGTGGGAACAACGATCATAGGATTCGCGGGAGCAATCGGGGTGCACACAGCCATCGAGAGATTGAAGGAGCGCAGAGGCCGAAAAAGAGAGTTTGAGAAGCTTGCCAGGACGCTTCTGACATGCCGCGACGCGTTCGATCTCCCGCAACCGATGAAGGACCTCCGAGTCTTTTGCGTGCAGGAGCCCAAAGTCCTGCGTCACCCCAAGCGCAAGCTATTCTTCGATGAATATTTACAAGGGAGATCTCATTCGCTACAAGAGGTTCAGGACGCGGTCCAAAGGATGCTGAGCTAGGTTCAGCCGTTCGTGTGTGACACAGCGCGCGCGGAACCAGGAGCCAACCTCCGTTCTCCGAGTGCGGCCCTCGCGTCCATCTCGAACGGAGCCACGCCAGCCCGCTAGCGCGAGGCCCTCCGGCTCAAGCCCCGTGCTCGGCTATCTGAGGCGTAAAATACCTCTGAGATGCGGTCGTTCAGCCAAGCTCTCGTGGAAGTTCTGCGCCGGGGTGGACCGACAGAAGTTTTTCAACTGGTCCGAGCGGCCTTGAAGCTCAAGCCTTTGAAGAGGAATGACGAGTGGCCTCTGGTCGGGTATGTTTGTCAGATGGCGCGAAACAGTGATTTCGGGCTGTTCTTCGTCGAGGAACCCACCTATCGTCTGATCGCAAACCGGCTGCCGAGAAAGCTGCCACACTCCCTGCGCCTTCGTTCCGCGCTCTTGGCGTTGGGCGAGGCGAAGAAATCGCTGTCGCTATCCGACCTCGTTCGAGCATACGACGAGACGTACGGCGATGTCTCTATTTGTCCGGAATTCGGGATGCTGCACCTGCTCGAAAAGGGAGAGGGAAGACGGTTTGTACAGAGAAGAAACCGGCTCGTGATTGGAATTCGAGGCGGAGCGCTGGAGGCAGTAGCCAGTTCAGCGGCGATGCCACAGCAAAAGGACGCCGGCTATCGTCCTATCGCAAGCAAGATCGACGAGAAGAGTCTTGAGGGGATGCTAGCTGGCAGGCTCGAACTGCTTGAGCCAGGCCTGACTCTCATCCAGCGTCAGTTCTCAATCGAAGGGGTCGGACGGATCGACCTCCTCTGCCGTGACCGTAAGAAAGACCTTGTCGTGGTAGAGATCAAGAGGCCCTCGGCGGGCAATCGCGAAGTCGTGGGACAGATCGCAGCATATATTGGGTGGATTCGCAGGAACATGGCCGGACCCGGTCAGCGCGTCCGCGGAATCATCGTGGTCGGGAAAGAGGACGAAAAGCTCCGCTACTCAATCGAGGCCCTGGAAAACGTCTCAGTCAGGCCCTTCTATTGAGGGGGCCGGACCCAGGTAGCGCAACTCAAGGTGCGCGGGCCTGCTGGTATCCGTGCCGCCGAGCGCGTGGAAGCAGGCAGAAAGCCTCCGGATCCCTTACGAGTGCCTGTAGACCTGACCGCGGGTGTCGATTGTGGCCACGTGGATCACCCTCGAATCGCGATCGACGGTGAACAGAATGCGCCAGCCGCCTACACGCGACTTTCGGACGCCAGCTCGTTCGGTGAGCGGCGACGAGAGGCGCGGACCGAAGGGGTCTTCAGCAAGCAGGAGGAAGCGTGCGCGGATACGGCGCTCTGTGGGCCGGTCGAGCCGGTCAAGCACCTTTTCGGCTTCGCGGGCCAGATCGACGGTCCAGGTCACAATCCGCGTTCGCGCTCGTACTGGTCGAGGCGCTTAACCCGGCCGGCAGCAATGTCCGCCAGACCTCGATCCAGCGAGGCGAGGGCCGGTTTGCCGAGCGGCGCACCGTCGGGGTCGCTGGCGTCGCGCAGGTCTTCCAGCCACTGCCGCACCAGCTCTGCCTGCGCATCCGGCAATTGCTCGACAAGCTGATGAAGAGCTTCTCTCGTAGTCACGCGCACCTCCCCAGCCATCCGCCGCGGCGCCAGAGGAGCGCCGCCGTGACAGCTACGAGGCAAACGCCGCAAACGGCATCCCGCTGGAAGCTTTGCGGCCTTCCCGTTACGACGGCGCTAACGGTGTCCTGACAGTTCGACTCAGTGAATGTCCACGGCACGCCAATGATCGAGCGCGCGCGGTGTATCCGGTCCCACGCCGTCGTCGCGTCCGGCGCCGCTCCGACCAGCTCGAGCCAGGCTGCATTCCGCAGGACCTCCGGCAGCGTGGTCACACCGAATGCCTGCCCTGGGCCGGGAGAGTGGAAACACTGAGAATCGTAACCAGCAAGGAAGTCGTGCGCGATAACAGGCACGCTAGCCCACCGTCGCATCCAGTCCCCAGGGCTGAACTCCACCACCTGCCCGTCCGGGTTCCGAAAGGAGTAACGACCCGTGTCCACGATCATGGAGGTTCTCCCAACCAATCATACCGCGGTCAGCTCCAGAGCTGGCGATCGGGGGCGCTGAGGCCGAGCTGGCGGGCCGGGGGCGGCCTCCCGGTGAGGAATACACACTACAGTACGAATATAAATGTGTATTATAATCTGAATAGAGGCAAGATGATGCAAGGGACCGTTTTCACGGACAAGATTGTGACGGCTACCGATCTGAGCCGGCACTCGCGGGAGGTTCTAGATCAGGCGTTGGAGAACTGCATTACGGTCGTGCGGAACGACCAGAGCTTCGCGCTGCTGCGGCGCGATAGAGCGGCTGGGATGATGGCGGCTGTGGCACGGCTGGAGGTCACCACTGACTTGCTGACGACGATTCTCCGGGTGGCGTCCGGAGAGCGCATCGAATCGGCGCACCCGTACGAGTGGGTCTCGGCGTTCAGCTTGGGGGACCTCAAGGCGCTGGGCGCCGAGCTCTCCTCGGCGGCCCTTCGCGCCCGCAGCGGGGAGATCACTTGGGAGGAGTTTGACGCGGCCGTCCACGAATGGCAGGAGAGCGCATGGGCGGCCCGCAGCTCTGCTGTGCGGGCGGCCATCGAATCCGAAGCCGGGGAAGTGCCCTTGCCCGCGGTGAACACCTCACCCACAGCAGAGTGATACGGGGTCCACGGCGCGCGGGATGGCGGCTGCGACGGCCGGGTGCATCGACCCGCCGACGGTGTGGCAGTCGGCCGCTTCGACGGCGATGATCGTGATCTCCTCGGGGGCGTCGAGGCTGAGCTGGCGGGCCAGTGCCAAACCAACGCACAAAATGACGAAACCCTATCCCGGTGCTCCCCCTACGGCCAACCATCCCTGGAAGCAACGCTATGACGGGATGAAGGTCTGGAGGCCTTTGCGGCCGGGGCTGGATGAAACGGAAACCGCTCTGGGGCTGCCCCTGCGCTCCGCCCTGAACGCTCGGCCTTTGGGTTCGCAGGGCTTCGCTTCAGGGCAGGCCCAGAGCGACCCAACGGAAGCAAACCACAGGGGACACTTCTAATGAGTTGACGATGGGGACATTTCTAACGAGGGTTGACAAAAACTGCAATTCCGCGGATTAAAGGCAGGCGGCTGGGTGTATACTGAACAGGACCCGGGAGTCCAAAGGGAGAATTCCGGTTCATTCCATGCCAGCCCGGCGGAAAGTGCAGCAACACGGTGCACTTCTTGAATCGGGGGCTAGAGTCCCCACTCCCATTCGACGGGCCTTCCTAGGGCGACAAGCTCCATTCCTGGTCTGGGCAGGCTGTGACGTTTGTCCGAGCCCGCACGCGATGTGTAGCACCGTTAGGGAACAGCCATGCTAAAAACTGCTTTTATCAGCGCATTCGCATTGACGCTGGTCACCTACGCGGTGTTCGGCTGGCTCCAACCGACGACACCGCTTAATGCCGCAGAAACGACGGTGATATTTGCGGCATGGTTCGGCATTTCTGCTTTGCTCCGGTGGTTGACTAGTCGCCGGAAAAGAGGAGGTAAAGGTGCCCGCTGATTCCTGCCACAACGAGGCAAGTAGACGCAGTTGGTTAGCCGCAACGGCCCGCGGCTTTTGGGCGCTTGCGGCAGGCGTCGCGCTCTCCCCACGGCTTGCATCCCAGGTTCCCACGACGTACCTGACGGGGACGATTACGGATAGCACTGGCGAGGCTGTGCCGGACGCTCGAGTGACGATTACGAACAAGCAGACCCGAAGGTCATGCAGCACGTCGAGTGGGCCGGATGGGCACTATGTGTGTGCTGAATTGCCGGCCGGGACTTACGACGTCACTGCCGCATATCCTGGCTTCGCGGTGGCTAGTCAAACCGACATCGTCGTGGACGTGGGCCGAGCCGCTAGAGCTGATATTGTGCTGACCGTGGGGGCGACAGAAGTCTCGCTGCCCTTGATTACTGGGAGGCAATTCTTAGTGGGCGAGAGCCGTGAAGAGGCTGGGTACGGGCTGTACAGCTACGTGCTGTTTGGACGACGACCGGTCACGGATGCAACCCGCAAACGCTATCTCGCCGTCATCGCCGAATACCTAGCCTTTCCAGAAACCGTGCAACTCAAGAGGGCGGTACCCAAGGCTCAACTAAACGTCACGTACTTGCCAACGACGAGGGAGCCATTGGACGCCGCGCCAGAACTCGTGCTCAATTCCTATAATTACGTCCAAGCGCAGGTGCTACTCGCGAAGGTTCCAGGGGGACCGCGGGTCGACGGACCCTACATCATATCGAGCGAGATCCCGCTGAGCCAACCACATGGGATGCTCGATGGGCCCTACCTTTATCAGGACCTGTCGTCCGTTGAGCCACGCATCGTAGGGCTTTGGATTCGGGAGTTCATGATCCAATCGGGCAAGGAGGACTACTGGCGCGAGCGTAACGGGCCGCAGGCTGCGCTGCGGCTGCGCACCGCAATCGCCACAGTGGCTGCTGGCTTCAATCCGACCACGGAAGCGTTGAAACGGTGGCAAGGCATACTGGCGAGCTTGCTGTTCTGGAAGTCGGCCTCGTAGGGAAATGGCGAACATCGCTGACACGTTCCTCCCTGGTGGAACCTTCCCGGCAGGCTGGGGTACAACTGCGCTCTCCGATTTGAACGAGTGCCCATCGCAGTGTTTTGAGCTCCAGGAGGACCTCGCCTGGCCGCAAGGGAATGACTCTACGGGGCTCGCAGGCACGCTTCAGGTGAGAGGGGTTCATTGGAAAGTTCGAAAGGTGCCCAGGGTGGGGAGTCAGACTGCTCCGCTCCAATGATCGGGCACTTTGTTTGTTGACTCCTCTCCACGCCGCGTGGCCGTAAGGTTTCGAGGAACTTCCGTCTCGGTTTGTCTCTCGGTTTCGATCACGTCGTCGTCATCTCAGGCGTGGCCCTTCCCGGCCAGTCTCTCGGCCGTGCTCCCGAGGCCCGATGGCCTCACATCCGGTCAAGAAGGATCAGCTGAGGCGACCGGAGCAGGAACGCCAGGCCGAGACCAGCCACCCACCGGCCTCTCATCGCGCCTCGCTACGATCGTGGTGAAGCATCCGGGCTCGCGGCGGGCCGCGTCACCCGCAGCAGCGTGCCACGGCGTCCACCGCGCGGGGGATGGCGGCTGCGACGGCGGGGTGCATGGGCCCGCCGACGGTGTGGCAATCGACCGCTTCAACCGCGATGATCGTGATCTCCTCGGGGGCGTTGAGGCCGAGCTGGCGGGCCAGGCGCAGCGCGTCAAACAGACCGATGCCGTGGGGGCAATCGGCGGCCGAATGGGGCAGGTCCTCTTCGCGGAGCACGTAGATGGCACCGGGCTCGGCGCGGCCGGTCTGGACGGTATCGACTACGATCAGGCGGGAGCAATCCAGGACGGAGTCGAGCAGGTGCAGGCCGGATGCGGAACTGGAAACCACCTCCACCTTATCGGGCGGGAACAGCCCGGCGAG
>Ga0187886_1003983_pt1 | contig 10835 bp, 8 predicted proteins | sample June2016WEW_20_1_FD_133001 | JGI IMG/M metagenome (GOLD analysis project Ga0187886, IMG submission 133001) | Peatland microbial communities from SPRUCE experiment site at the Marcell Experimental Forest, Minnesota, USA - June2016WEW_20_150 | ecosystem: Environmental > Terrestrial > Soil >...
ATCTTGTCCTCGGCATACTCGGCGTCCTTAAAGACACCCAATAACGAGCCGCGAACCTCGAGCTGTTTGGGTTCCTGGCCCTTCTTGACAAGTACCGGATACGGATGACCGGCCCTTGCGTAAGTAAGCTCGAGCGTGTCGGTATTGAGCAGGCAATAGCAGCAGGTGGCGAACTGATAGCCGGAAAGTTTCTGGGTTGACATACGCTTATTGAGATTTTTCATTACCTCAGCGGGCGAAAATATGTGATAGGTATTATCCACCGTTGTCCGCATTATAAGAGCCTGCTTGAGGAAAATGGTCAGCAGAGCCGCCGGCATTCCGTGACCTACGACGTCGGCGACGTAGAAGCCGATATGCTTTTCATCGATACGGACTGCGTTGTATATGTCGCCTGAAACCCATTCGGCCGGCAGAAATACCGACGCCCATTTAATCTTGTCTGAACTGGGCAGGTGCGTGGGCAGAAAATCCTGCTGGACAAGACCCGCAAGACGCAACTGCTCGGTGAGATTGTCAACCAGGGCACCCGTCATACTGAGCTGCTCAGCGAGTTTGTTTTTGTAAATGGTTTGTATCTGCTTGGGCGGGATTGCGGGCTTAACCGCCATACCTTCGCTCTTCTTTCGATAGGCCAGATTAACGCTGACCCTGGTCCACAGCTCATCGATGGATACGGCCTCGGTAGTGCCGCTCATAGAAAAGCTGCTCTTGGCCGGGGCAAGAGAAAAGCTTTTCATCGGGACCTGGACGCGGTCGGTAATCAGAATGACGCCGATATTTTCCATTTCGAGCGTTTCTATTATCCGGGCAAGCTTCTGCTGCTCGGTCGAATCGGATTCCTGGGCGTCAATGATGACGGTTCCGACCAGTGCGAGCTTGGCCCTGACCTCGGCGAACTTGTCGATACGAAGAATCCTGTAGGAAAGATTTCTTTCCTTAAGCAGCCGCTTGATTTCGGAAGGCATCTGCTTCTGATTGCTAAGATAAAGAATATCGGTAAAATGTTTTTCCAGCTCGATTGCACTTAACAGTTCGGTCTTGACCATTTGTCAATCCCCTTAATATTTTTTATAAGCCCTTAAAAGGTCAACCGCAGAGCTGCCGGCTCAATGATGGCACACAAGTTAAAATATACAATCCGCCACAGGCGGGTAAAACCGCAAAGCAAATTATCGGTATGTTCGAGACGTGACTTTGCCTGATTTTTTACTTTTTTCGTTACTGGCTAATAAAACAATATATTCAAAATATCAGCATCAGGCGATGAATGGTCCGAAAAAAACGCCATTTTCAGTGCGGCGGGATAATGCGTGAAGGACGTATCAAATGCGAAAATCAGCCGGAAAAAATCGCAGAGCCGATACGGAGAATTGTCGCCCCTTCCTCGACGGCGATTTCGTAATCGGAGCTCATACCCATACTAAGCTCTGTGAAGTGCTTGCCGACGATTTTTTCGCCGCGGATTTCAACGAACAGCTCCCTCGCCCGGACGAAACATTCCCGGATTACGTCTTTGTTATGGGTCAGGGGTCCCATTGTCATAAGGCCGACCAACCTGAGATTAGGCAAGCTCTCAATCTGCTCCGCCAGGTGAGGCGCTGCGCCGACCGAGACGCCGAATTTTTGCGGCTCCTGCGAGGTATTGACCTGAAGCAGGACGTCGGGGCAGACGCCCATTTTGACGGCATCAGCGTTTATTTCCTCGGCCAGACGCAGCGTATCAATCGAATGCACGGTCGTTACCAGGGGAAGCACCTGGCGGACTTTGTTTCGCTGTAAATGACCTATCATATGCCAGTGAACCTTGCGGGGGAAAGCCGGGTCGGCGGCGTTGGCCCGCAAAAATTCCTCGGCCTGGGTGTAGATTTTTTTAAGCTGCTGCACCCTGTTTTCGCCAAGCTCGGTAAAGCCCAGCCGGATGACCTGCTCAATGGCTTCGAAAGTCGCGGATTTTGTAACGACGACCAACTTGACCTCCGCCGGGTCTCTCCCCGCCCGCGCACAAGCCGCGTTTATATTTGCCCTTACATGCTCAATGCGTTCTTTTATCTTTGTCATAATTCAAATAAATTGTAACCACAGATTTCACAGATTTCCACTGATTCCTTCGCCTCCCCCTGATAATCGCTTATGGCATCGTTCCCCCTCGAACACCCGGCCAAAGGCAAACCATAACCGCATCTTCTCCCGCTTCTGCATCGGAAAGGAACTTTTTTTCTTGCAAATTTAAAAGGCGATGTGATATAGATGATATATGTCCAGATGGGTCTATGTTTCTCGAATGATACTTTGATAAATTAGAATGGAGGAAAATAAAATGAACGTTCAAAAGCGCTACCGGGGGCAAGGGGTTGGTTTTTACCTGTTTGTTTCGGTTTTTTGCATTCTGACAGTATCGCCGTCTGCCCTTTTCGGAAGCCAATTTACCGCCATCGCGGCAGGAATGGACTTCTCTCTTGCCCTGAAGTCCGACGGCTCAATCGTCGGCTGGGGTAGCAATACTTGGGGTCAGACGACGCCCCCTGACGGAAACAACTTCATCGCCATCGCGGCAGGATATGGACACTCTCTTGCCCTGAAGTCCGACGGCTCAATCGCCGCCTGGGGCGACAATTACTACGGTCAGACAACACCTCCTGCCGGAAACAACTTCATCGCCATCGCGGCAGGAGGGAACCACTCTCTTGCCCTGAAGTCCGACGGCTCAATCACCGCCTGGGGTGACAATAGTTATGGTCAGCTGAATCTCCCTGCTGGAAACGACTTCAACGCTATTGCAGCAGGAGGGTGGCACTCTCTTGCCCTGAAGTCCGACGGCTCTATCGTCGGCTGGGGCAGCAATAACTACGGTCAGACAACACCTCCTGCCGGAAACGACTTCAACGCCATCGCGGCAGGAGGGTACCACTCTCTTGCCCTGAAGTCCGACGGCTCAATCGTCGCCTGGGGCTACAATGATTATGATGAGTGCAATGTTCCAGCCGGAAACAACTTCATCGCCATCGCGGCAGGAACTTTCTTCTCTCTTGCCCTGAAGTCCGACGGCTCCATCGTCGGCTGGGGCAGTAACTCCGACTATTATGATGGAGACTGGGCTGGTCAGGCAACGCCGCCTGCCGGAAACAACTTCATCGCCATCGCGGCAGGCTCGTACCAATCTCTTGCCCTGAAGTCCGACGGCTCCATCGTCGGCTGGGGCTACAATATAAGAGTCACCAAGTGCACGGTCACGGCCGGCAAAACCCAGGGGCGGGACGAGAACGACATAAGCAACATAAAGGATTACTTCTCAACGTCCGGAACAGCCGACTTTCGGGCAGACCTCAACGACGTTAATCTGATAAAAGTCACCATTACCGATGTTTGCGATAACAAGGTTATTTACAGTCAGTCAATTGATTTCAACGACCACAACAACGTGGCCCTCAAAAAAGGGAAATACAGTTATTCACATAAAATTGCCAAGGGTAAGGCAGGGGCAATTACTTCACTGAAAATCGACTTCACCAAGAGTCCCAGTACCTTTTCGGTGATTGCAAATAACATCGACCTGACGGGGCTGGGATGCCCCCTGAGGTTAGGTTTCAACATTGGCAACTACGTCCTTTCGAGTCAGGAGGTCAATGAAGCAATTGTCAACGGCAAGAAAACATTAATTCCGACACGTCTTACGAGATTGTCCAAAGACACCCTCGTCGTCAGCAAAGCCAAGGCCAAGAACAGCACCAAGTCATTGGGTGATTCACTGACCGTCAGCGGCAACATTACGGTGGCAGATATGGACCTTGACGCCAATGAGCCGAACCTGGTCAGCGAAGATGTCAATATTGTCTGGGGCAGCAGTACCTTCACTATCCCGGCTGCCAACTTTAAGACCGTCGGGCGCAAACATTTATATAAGTGCAGCAAAAGTCACTCTGTTGAGGACTCAAACAACCTGGTGACGGGAACGATAGACCTCGACCAATGCACCTACAGTATTTCCGTTAACAAAGTCAACCTCGCTGATGTTGATACTTCGGGCACTGTTACGTTCGGCATAAACTTCGCCACCCCACATGGTGATTTCAACAAGACAATCAACGTTAATCTCGCCACGGGGCGCTCGTATTAAACCTTTTTGGGGCGGGCGACCTGAATAATGTTTGCAGGGTGGACTTGGCCGACTTTGCGATAATGGCCGACAACTGGCTTGTCGATTGCTATTAAGACCCTAATAATCCGGCTTGTGTGCCGAAGTAGTCGCTGCTGTATATGAAAATAAAAAGAGCACAAGTTTTCTTACTTGTGCTCTTGCGTGCCTGTTTCCTTGTGCTCTTATTTATCCTTGGCCTCGAATTCAGCATCGATTACATCGTCGCCGCCGGGTTTTCTGTGGACGTCGCCTTCCGGCGGGGGTGGGGGCTGCTGTTGAGCCGGGCCTGCGCCGCCCTGTGCGCCTGCGGTTTTCTTCGCTGCTTCCTCGTATAGCTTTTTGCTTAATTCCTGACTTACGCTGTTCAAATTCTCAATCGCCCTTCTGATTGCGTCGGCGTTGTCGCCTTTGGCGGCCTCCTTGAGGTTATTTATCGCGTTTTCAATTTTGCCCCGTGTGTCGGCAGGCACCTTGTCGCCGTGCTCCTTGAGCGTCTTTTCCGTCGCGTAAATTATCGCGTCGGCCTGGTTCTTCAAATCCACGACCTCGCGTTTCTTCTTATCCTCCGCGGCGTGCGATTCGGCATCCTTTTTCATTTTATCGACTTCGCCGTCGCTAAGCCCCGAGCTGGATTTAATCTCGACCGACTGCTGTTTGCCCGTCGCCAGGTCTTTGGCAGAGACGTTGAGAATGCCATTGGCGTCGATATTGAACGCGACCTCAATCTGCGGCGTTCCTCGCGGTGCTGGCGGAATACCCGCAAGCTGAAACCTGCCTAATGTGCGGTTATCGCTTGCGAACTCACGCTCGCCCTGCAAAATGTGAATATCAACGGTGGTCTGACTGTCGGCAGCAGTCGAGAAGATTTCGGTCTTGCTGGTCGGTATCGTGGTATTGCGTTCAATCAGTTTCGTCATAACCCCGCCCAATGTCTCGACGCCCAGCGACAACGGCGTTACGTCCAACAACAGGATGTCCTTTACTCCCGTATCACCCGCCAAGACCGCACCCTGAATCGCCGCGCCCATCGCGACAACCTCGTCAGGATTCAAGCTTTTGTTCGGCTCCTTCTTGAAAAGGTCTTTTGCAATCTGCACGACAATCGGTATTCTCGTCGAGCCGCCCACCAGCAGAACTTCCGCGATGTCTTTCGGTTCGAGTTTTGCGTCCTGCATCGCCTTGACGCAGGGATTTTTCAGCCGGTTGAATACCGGCTCGCAAATCGCCTCGAACTTGCTGCGGGTAATCGTCATCTGCAAATGCTTCGGCCCGGAAGCGTCAGCCGTGATAAACGGCAGATTCACCGTCGATTCTATTTGCGTGCTCAATTCGCATTTTGCCTTTTCCGCTGCCTCTTTCAAACGCTGATGAGCCATCGGGTCCTTGCGAAGGTCGATTCCCTCCTTCTGCTTGAACTCGTCTGCTATGTGATTTATCAAAACCGCGTCTAAGTCGTCGCCGCCTAAGTGCGTATCGCCGTTGGTGCTCAAAACCTCAATGACGCCGCTCTTATCTTCGAAACCGCCTATATCAAGTATGGAAATATCAAATGTGCCGCCTCCGAAATCGAACACGGCGACTTTTTCATTTTTCTGCTTATCGACGCCGTAAGCAAGCGCCGCAGCCGTCGGCTCATTGATAATCCGCTCGACCTTCAATCCCGCAATTGTGCCCGCGTCCTTCGTCGCCTGTCGCTGTGCGTCGTTGAAATACGCCGGCACAGTGATTACCGCCTTTTCCACCTTCTCGCCTAAGTAATCCTCCGCCGTCTTTTTCAAATCCTGTAAAATCATCGCTGATATTTCTGGAGGCGTATATTCCTTGCCCCGGACGTTCACCTTTACCAGCTCTTCCGCGCCGCCAACGATTTTATAAGGCACGATTTTTTCCTCGGAGCCGACCTCGCTGTGCCGTCTTCCCATAAACCGCTTTATTGAAAACACCGTATGCTCCGGGTTGGTTACCTGCTGATGCTTGGCAATCTGGCCCACCAATCGTTCGCCCTTGTCGGTAAAGCCGACAACCGAAGGCGTCAGCCGTGAGCCCGATGAGTTAATCAAAACCTTCGGCGCGTTGCCTTCCATCACCGCAACAACCGAATTTGTCGTCCCCAAATCTATCCCAATTATTTTATTCGTAGCCATAATCAATCCCCTTTCGTTTTATTGAATATGCGCAATAGCTTTCACATTCAAGAATTGCAAACGCCGTGCCAGCAGTATCAGCGCACAAGAGCATAAGAACACAAGCCATAAGTTCATAATTAGCAAGCAGTTAAGCTTTTTTGCACTTTTGCACCCGTGCTCTTGTGCTCTTTTTTATGCCATTTTGGCAGACGGTCTTGTGTCTGGGGTCTTAACTACTAACCATTGAGTGCTGCGCGAATGATTTGCGCACGCAGCGCGTCTCGGTGGGTCGAGTCAAGCTCTTTGCCGTAGTTGAGCTGTAAATGTGCGGGTAAGGTGAGTAAAAACAGGCGGTTTACCGTGGCGATTGAAAGACGACAGTGTTCTGAAACGCTGCCACCATCGTGTCCTAATGAGCAAAGCCGGTCAATCGCCGGCGTTGACGCCCCCTGGTGCTCGTGCATATTCAATCCGAGGCGAATGTGACTTAGCAGAAACATCGCCTCCTGCGAGCTTATCAAATGTGCGCTCTTCAAAAGCGCCAATGCCCTTGAAATCTTGTCGTCCAGAACGCTGGGCTCTTTTGCCAGCAGCCGCTTGCGGGCCGAATGCTCGAATTCCACAATCTCCGGTATAATTGTTTTTTCGAACCGTTCGGCGATTTCCTTCTCGCGGACGCCAAGCGTAACCTGATTCGATAACTGGTAAAAATCGCCCGCCGCGTCGGTCCCTTCGCCGAAAAGCCCCCGCACCGCCAGCCCTAATGATTTTGCCGCGTTGAGAAATTTCTCAATCTGCCCCGTTATTTTAAGCGCAGGCAGATGCAGCATAACCGAAACTCTCGCCCCCGTGCCCAAGTTCGTGGGGCACGCCGTCAGGTACCCGTATTGCGGGCTGAATGCGTATTCGATTTTCTCCTCGATTGCGTTGTCGATACGGTCAATCTGCTCTATGCACGCCGGCAACTGGCATCCCGACTTCAATACCTGTAATCGCAGGTGGTCCTCCTCGTTTATCATCGCCGTAAAAAATTCACGCCGGGCTATTACCGCGCCCCTCGGCCCCCTGCCGAACGCGTGATGCTGGCTGATTAAATGCCTCTCCACGAGAAACCGCTTCTCTAAAATCGGCGCCTTGTCGATACCGATGTAAAAAACCTCGTCGCCCTGGAAATCCAGCCCCATCACGACATCTTTTAATTTCTTGAGTATCTCCGCTTTCTCCGCCGCCGTGCACGCCGCCAGAAACTTATACCCCGCCACGTTCCTCGCTAATCGCACACGCGACGAAATTACAACGTCCCCTAACGGCCCCTCGCCGCTGAACCACTCGTTTATCCCGCCGCTTATATCAGTCAGTTTCATCTTAAAATATTTAGCCCCCCGATTTATCGGGGGGTTAATTTTTCATTTCCCGGCCAGCTTGTCCCGCAGTTTCGCCGCAAGCTCATAATCCTCGTTTCGAACCGCCTCGTCAAGCTGCCGGCGAATCTGCGTAATCTCAATTTCCCTTTTCGAATCCTTCGGCGTCCGCGTCGGTATCTTGCCGCAATGCGCGACCGCCCCGTCATGCGCCTTCTTAATCAATGGTTTCAACTGCTGCTCGAATGCCTCATAATCATACGGGCATCCCAGCACACCCTTTTCCTGCAGCTTATCCAGCGTCCAGCCGCAGCGCGGACATACCGGCCCTTCGCTTTCGCCCGGCATCGCCGCTTCCTCTTCCTTGGGCCCCGCCGCTAACAGGTTGTTCAAAAACTCATTGAGTGGTATGTAATTTTTCGACCCCACTCCCTGCTCCTGCGCACACTGCTCGCACATATGCGTCTCGGTCCGAACGCCGTCGGTAATTTCCGTCAAATGTATCGTCGCCTCTCTGCTCTGGCAAAATTCACATTGCATAACACTGTCCTGTTTTACATACCATTATACCAAATCCTCCGCCTTTTGGACGGTTGTTGTTTCACATACTCCGTCTTCCGTCCTCTGCTTGCCACGGCGTAGCGTAGCGAAGCCGGGTCGTCCGTCATCTGTTATTTGTGATACTTCGCCGAGCAGCCAACCTGTTCGCTGACGGTAACGCCTTCCAGCCGGACATCATTCGGCATATTCGATTCCAGCGACTCGTAAAGGTACTTCGCGACGCTTTCGGCTGTTGCGCGATTTTTCTTAAAATACTCGACTTCGTTGAGCAGCCCGCCGCTTAATTGAGAGGTAATATCATTCATCCTCGCCTTAAGCTGGGCAAAATCAAACGCCATACCCCTGTCATTGAGTTTTTCAGCGCTCACTTCAACCGCCACGGCCCAGAAATGCTCGTGCTCCGGCTCACTGGTGCCATTGTGCATCATTACACTGTGGCTGGCCTTAAACTGGGTCTCAATAATTATCGTAAACAATGATTTACTCCTTCCTCAAGTCCTCTTAAATCGTTCCTTCAATAGTTTATTCACGTTTGCCGGCACTAAGTTCGATATATCGCCCCCTAATGAGGCGACCTCCCGAATCAGCGTCGAGCTTATAAACCCATACTGTTCTGTCGTCATTATGAACACAGTTTCTATACCCGCAACCGACCGGTTTGTCATAGCTAATTCAAGCTCATAATTCACGTCCGTCAAGCTTCGCAATCCCCGTAGTATCACATCCGCTTTTTTTAGCTTCGCGTATTCCACCGTCAGCCCCTCGAAACCCTCCACTGATACCCCCGGCACGTCCTTGACAAGCTCGGTTATCATTTCGATGCGTTCCTGCGGCGTGAAAAGCTGGTTTTTCAGCGGGCTTCTGCCCACCGCCACTATCACCTCGTCGAAAAGCTTAATCCCCCGCGTGATAACGTCCAAATGCCCGTTTGTTATCGGGTCAAACGAACCCGGAAATATCGCCCGCACAAATTTCCCGTTCATATTCCTTTCCTTCCCGGCTATTCCCGTGATTTACCAGGACCAGCCGCGAAGCCCCGGCACACCGGGGCAAGGCCGCATTATAACCCAAATTTTTACAAACAGCGTGTAAATTTTGCGCATTTTTGGTAAAAAATCCAGATATGAACGAAATCGAACAACCCGGCAATATCGGCCAGCCGTTCAAACACAGGCGCCGCCCCCGATACACCGGCACACACCCGAAAACCTACGAGCAAAAATACAAGGAGCACAACCTCGCCGCCTACCCCGAAATCGAGCAGCATCTGCGCGCAAAAGGCAAAACCCCAGCAGGCAGCCATATTCCCGTCCTGCTCGAGAAAGTTATGACCTGCCTTAAACCTGCACCTGGCGAAATCGTCATCGACTGCACCCTCGGCTATGGCGGCCACGCAGCCGAATTTCTCAAACATATCGGTCCCACAGGCAAGCTTATCGCTCTCGATATCGACGACGAAGAACTCCAACGCACCAGAAAACGACTCAGCAATGAAAACACCCCCGTCAGTTTTCACCGCTGCAATTTCGCCGGCATCGCCAAAATCCTGAAGCAGGAAAACCTCGCCGCCTGCGACATAATTTTCGCCGACCTCGGCGTTTCGAGTATGCAAATAGATAATCCCGCCCGCGGATTGAGCTACAAATACGATGGCCCCCTCGATATGCGTATGGACGCTCGCCTCAAACAGACCGCCGCCGATTTGCTAAATACCCTGCCGGAAGAAAAACTGTCGAAATGCTTTCTGGAATTTGGCGACGAACCCGACCATTTGCAAATCGCCCGTGAAATCGTCGCCCGCCGCGCCAAAAAACCGTTTCAGCGAACCCTCCAGCTCGTTGACGTAATTTTCGAAGCCAAAGGTATCGACATAAAAACCTGGCGCAGGCAGCGCCGCGATTCGAAAGCCGGCTCACTACACCCCGCTGCTCTCGTCTTCCAGGCATTGCGAATACTGGTCAATGATGAGCTTGGCTGCCTGAAGGAGCTTTTAAGAATCGCCCCATATTGCCTGCGTCCCGCAGGCCGAATCGGCATCATCAGTTTCCACAGCGGCGAAGACCGTATCGTCAAGCACGCCTTCCGCGATGGCCTCAAAACCGGCATTTACCAGTCAATCGCCGACGACCCCATCATCCCGCAACCCGATGAAATCGCCTCGAATCCCCGCTCCTCCTCCGCCAAATTCCGCTGGGCAATCCTAAAATCCCCCTAAAACTCCGATTATTGTATTTCAACGAAGATTTGGGTATCATTGCGGCATTGAAAAGATTGGTTGCATAGCCAAGTGCTTAATAGGAAGAATTTTGTATGCTTTCCTCGGATTTCAAGGAGGATTAATTAGAGGGATTGTATGAAGGACTTTTTCGAGAAAAACAAGATACCAATAACTATCATCGTTGCAGCATTAATAATTGCCGGCTCGTTCTGGTTGTCAAGAAGGCCGGCACCGGTCAGGCCGCAAAACGTAATTGACAGGCAGCTTGAACCGCAACAACTGTCAAAAACAACCGAACCACCGCAACAGCCGAAAAAGGTCGAGCCGCTGCAACAAACCGCCATACGCATCGACTACAATGAAGCGTCAGAACACGTTGGAGAATACGCCTGTGTGGCAGGCAAAGTGGATCATGTTTATACTTCTCAAAA
>Ga0187886_1003984_pt1 | contig 10831 bp, 9 predicted proteins | sample June2016WEW_20_1_FD_133001 | JGI IMG/M metagenome (GOLD analysis project Ga0187886, IMG submission 133001) | Peatland microbial communities from SPRUCE experiment site at the Marcell Experimental Forest, Minnesota, USA - June2016WEW_20_150 | ecosystem: Environmental > Terrestrial > Soil >...
CGCCCAGGTCATGCGCACTCCCCTCACCAATGTAGTTGTGCCCGAGTCGAGCTTTGCCGGTTATGCCGGGGCGCCGCTGGTCAAAAAGCTGGGTATCCGCTCCCACACGACGGTGGCTCTGCTCGACCCGCCGCCCGGCTTCGAGCAAAACTTGCCCGGGCTACCTGAAGATGTACGCTGGTGCAGCCAGGCGGGCGTGGCGTGCGACCTGGTGATCTGGTTCGTGCGCACTCAGACAGAGCTGTTCGAGGGCCTGCCGCATGTGCAGCCCGGCATCGACAAAGCTGGCCTGTGGGTAGTATGGCCCAAAAAGAGCTCGGGGATGGAAAGCGACCTGACCCAGGCCATCGTGCGCCAGACCGGGCTGGCTGCCGGCCTGGTGGATTACAAAGTCAGCGCTATCGACAAGACCTGGACTGGCCTGCGTTTCGCCATCCGGAAACCGCGCTAAGGCCAAGCTGAAACGCCAAACCAATATATAATTGAAAAAGGATCCCACTAAATAACCAGGAGGAAACCATGCAGAAAAATATCCTGTATTTTGAACAGCCGGGCAAAGCCAACACGGAGGCCACATTGGGCGCAGCACGCGCCCGGGCGGAGGAGTTGGGTATACACCAGGTGGTGATCGCTTCGTCCCACGGGTCGACCGCCTTGCGCGCCAGGGAGCTCTTCAACGGCCTGCCGGTGGAAATCATCGCCGTGACAATCAACGCCGCCTACTCCGACCTGGGTTGGTCGATGACCGAAGCCGAACGCCAGCCGCTGATCGAGCTGGGCATCCAGGTGCTGACCTCGGTGCATACCCTGGGGGATGATGTGAATGCTTCGTTTGACATCAAAGCCCCCAACGTGGTCGTACGCGAGACGCTGTACACCTTCAGCCAGGGGATGAAAGTGGCGGTGGAGATTGCCTTGATGGCGGCGGATTCCGGGCTGCTGGATATGAGCCGTGAAGTGATCGCCATCGCCGGCACGGACAATGGCGCGGATACGGCGATCGTGATCAAGCCGGCCTACAGCCGCAAGTTCACCGAGCTGCGCATCCACGAAATCCTGGCTAAACCCAGATGAAGACAAGATAACCCCAAGGGCACAAAGGCCACAAACAAAACACCACTGTCGCGTGAATAAATTCTGGAGCTGTCTGGAGATCGAGAAATTCTACGGAATGAGCTCTGATTTTCAGTCCGCTAATAGACCAGCCAGGAATCTGGAAATAATTGCACCTTTTGTATAATTGTGGCATCCGTCCCAGTCTGACAGGCTCGAATAGACTCCCGAAGCGCAGCAGCCAGCGAGGCTACATAGGGTTCCTGGAGGATGTGAGAGTGCGTCCCTTCGATGATCTTCACTTCCAACCCACCGGTTGCCAAACCGTCCCAGCCCATATGCGGGTCGAAGGCGCGGCTGGGCGAAAAACCGCGCACCCGGAATAGGGTGATTTTCCCGGGATAAGGTTGAGGGTTGTAAATTGCTGAGGATTGGTGTTCGACCAAGGTCAGCTCCACTTCTTCAAGCGAGAGTGAGTCCGGATCTACCATCAATTCTGAAGGTCTGACCGGAATTTTTCTGCCCAGGATCTGCCCAATACTGCGCAAAACTCGACGAAAGGCGCGCCGTAAGGTCCAATCGACAGTTCGGCCGGTCACAAAGTCATAGGTCCAGATGGACAGGCTGACCAGAAAATGGCGCACCCGTTGATCTAAACGTAATGGCGAGCGGACCCGCCAGCGCGGAGGGGCGTTAGCTTCAAAAATGGCTACCAGCGCTGTCTTTTCACCCTGCTGCTCGAGCTGCCGGGCCATTTCAAACGCCACCCTCCCACCAAAACAAATCCCTCCCAGCAGGTAAGGCCCGTGGGCCTGGACGAGACGGACTGCTTCAAGGTAATGGGCGGCCATCTCAGGGATAGTCTGGTCTAAAAGTTCCTGTCCATTCAATCCTTTTGGCAGAATGCCATAAAAAGGTTGGTCGCGACCCAACAAATCCGACAGCCGGCGACATTCGAGCAACCCACCTCCCCGGCTGTGCACGCAAAAAAAGGGCGGTTGGCTGCCTTCCTTCTGGAAGGGCACCAGGAGAGGGGAGTCGTTTTGGTGAGATGCGCGGTTGGCAAGGATTTTACCCAGGTCAGCCACCGTCGGGGCCGATATCAGTGTGATCACCGGTAAGCGAAGATTGAACGCAACCCTGATCTCAGAAAACAAACGGGCTGCCTGGATTGAATTACCCCCCAACTCAAAGAAATTGTCTTGCATGCCAACTTGCTTCACTCCCAGAACTCGTGCCCACAGGCCAGCTAACTTTTCTTCCAAACCGATTGCAGGTGGTTCAAAGGCAGAATTGACCTGAGGGGGGTTCCAATCTGGGGCAGGCAGCTTATTTCGATCCACCTTAAGGTTGGAGGTCAGAGGAAGCTTATCCAGCAGGATAAAATGATCCGGAATCATGTAAGCAGGGAGACGCTGAGCCAGGGATTCACGCAGGCGAGCAGAAATTTGGCTGGTGGACTGGTCAAGGATTTTTCGATCCGGTACAACATAGGCTGCCAGGCGCCTGTTTCCTTTCGGATCGTCCAGCGCGACCACCACAGACTGAATTACCCCGGGCATTTCAGCCAGCGCGGTCTCCAGCACCCCTAATCCAACCCTAAAGCCGCGGATTTTAACGATCGAATCCAGCCGGCCCTGATGTTCAAGGCAGCCATCCGGGCGCAAGCAGCCCGAGTCACCTGTATGATAGATCATCTGCCCCTTTTCAAGAGGATCAGGTTGAAACTTTGCTGCATTCAGTGCGGGGGCTTTCCAATAACCGGGTGAGAGAAAGCGGCTGCGTACCGCAATCTCTCCGACCCCACCTTCCTGGTCGAGAATCAAGATTTCTTTACCAGGTACAGGAAAGCCAACCGGTAGAATGCCGCTGCCCAACTCGTCTTGCGGGTCAACCTGGTAGGAAGTGATGATGCCGGTTTCGCTGGAGGAATACTGGTGGACCACGCTACTGTTGGAGAAATGCAGGCGGATGGCCTCGACATCCTTGCTGCGCATGCTGTCACCGCCTAAAATCACCAGGCGAACGGCTGGGAACCCTTCGCCTGGACCCAGGCCGGCCAAAAATTCGCGCATCATGGAAATCGGGGGATGCAGGATGGTGATGCCTTCTTCACGGAGCCAGGTATCCAGGCTGGTAATTCCAAGGGTTTTCAAATCGTAGGGAACGAGGGTCGCTGCGTTTAATAGGGTGATGAAAATATCGTTAATCGAAGAACCAAAGCCGCTGTGCGCCATCAGAGAACGCCGGTCGCCAGGTCCAATGTGAAAGCGCTTGTTTTCATACCAGGCGCGATGAAGCAAGTTGCGGTGGCTGCGGATTACCCCCTTGGGTTTCCCGGTGGAGCCGGATGTGTACAGGATAGATGCAAAGGCATCCGGATTGTACCTGCCCGTAGAATTAAATGGATTCCCTTCTGAATCAAGCTGGTCAATATTGAACAAATTTCTTCGCCTGACGTCCAGACTACCAGCCAGGGAATAAGTAGTGCTGTCGGTGAGAATCAGGCTGCTTCCGGCATCCTTAAGTATCTCTTCAAGGTGGTTGAACGGGTCGCCAGGCGCCAGGGTCACAAAAAAGAGTCCTGCCTTCAGAACTGCCAACATACCGATCACCTGGGAAATCCCGTGGCCAAATAGTAGGGCGATTGGGCTCGCCTCTTCGTCCCGACGGGCCAGGATGCTGAGGGCCACTCGTTCTGCCGCGCGGTTTAATTGCGCATAGCTAAGATTTATTGGCGATCCCACCGTCTGGGATGCTTGTATCGCCAACACGTCCGGGCACATCCGAACAATCCGCTCGAAACGCTCCGGTATGGTTGCTTCGATTTCTTCTTCAGAAAAAGCAATAGCCACCATCATTGTCTTATTGGGTTTGATCGATGAAGCCACTATTTTTTAGTTCGTCCAGCAACCCCGTATCGAGGATATCCTGGACCTTCAGTTTGGTGGCTTTGTCATTGGAAGTTTTAGCGTCGTCCAAAACATTTTGCGCGCCAGGGATTGAGGGATAAGGGGCGCTTGGCAGGTAGTTTACAATCAGGGTATCGTAAATGGCATCCAGGTAGTTTTTATCTGCAATAGGGTCCAATGACAGATATTTGGCGATGACCGCCCGGGACCCTTCCCGATCTTTTTTCATCAGACCAATCGATGCGACGATAGCCTTCATGAAATTAAAAATTTCCGGGCGGTTATTTTTTAAATCGCTTCGGCGTACGGCAATGACAGTTCGCATGTACGGGAGTTTCAGCGTCTGCATATCCAGGATTTCATGATAGCCTTTGGCAGTGATTTTAGGCGAAATGGGGATCGTAACCAGGCTGGCGACTACCTGGCCCGAATCCATGGCGGCCAGGCGAGCCGCATCATCTCCTACAGCCAGGATAGTTACATCCTGGTCCGGCTGCAAGCCAAGGAACTTAAGCGCCGTACGCATAGCCCTGTCCTGGTCGGAGCCCAATTTGGTGATAGCCACCACTTTGCCCTTTAAATCTATAGGCTGTTTAATGGACGGCGCAACTACCAGCGAATAAAGGATATCGTTAAACAGGCTTGCGATCACTCCTACGTCTGAGCCTTCAGCAATCGAGCTGACTACCGCGGCTGAGCCAACCACACAGGCTGCCATTTGCCCGGCGATCAGGGCTGAGACCGCCTGCGGCCCACTGCTGACCGCCAGCATGTTCACATCCAGGCCGTATTTTTTGAAAATGCCTTTATCCAGCGCATACCAGGCGATGGATTGGGTGGCCGATAGGCTGGAATAACAGATGGTCATCTTCTTTAGGGGGAGAGCAGTCGCGGTTGGGGCAATGGGAACCGGTTGAGCAGCCTGTTGGGTGCGCTGGCAGGCAGGCACCAGGGCCAGAATGAGTATAATGATTGGGAGAGAGCGGAAGATCGATTTCATCGACATCTCCAGAGGTAAATTCAAGTGTTTTTTCTTACCTGGAACTTTGGGAAACCTGAGTATTCCCTCGCCAGGCGTCGAAACGGGCTTCCAGGCGCTGAAGCAGGCCTGACAGTAAGTAACCGCAAGATGCGATCAGTAAAATACCCACAAAAACTTTGTCTGTTTGGAAGCTTGCTCCGGCAACGGTGATCATGTGCCCGATTCCGGCATTGGAAGCGACCATTTCACCGACCACGATCCCCACCAGGGCGCGTCCCACCGCCAGGCGCAGGCCAGCGATAATAAAGGGGATTGACCCGGGTAGGGCGATGGTTAAAAATACCTGGCGTCCGTTAGCTCCGAACGAGCGGGCACAGCGAATCAAATCTTCGTCGATAGAGCGCACCCCGGCAGTGACGTTGACCAGGATTGGAAAAAGGGCGCCCAGGAAAACCAGCGCCACAGTCGATTTGATCCCTATCCCCAGCCAAAGAATGATCAGGGGCAGCAAAGCTACGCGGGGGGTAGCGTTTAGTGCAGAGATAAAAGGATCGAGTGTGTGGTAAAGGTAATGATACCAACCGAGAGCTGTGCCCAGAGGGATGCCGACCAGCACTGCCAGGCACAAACCCATAAAAAATTCGCCGGCGCTGATCGAGATATCATTCCACAAGCCGTGGGCGAAAAGCCACCCGGCGGCCTGGATGATCCGTGAGGGCGAGCTGACAAACAATGGCCTGACCAGTCCAAGGTCGACGATCAATTCCCACAGCGCCAGGAAGACCAGGGCGGCGAGGAGAGCCAGCCAGGTTTGCTCGTGGTTTCGGATGAATCCTTTCCAATATGAAATTTCTGCCGGTTGGTTGGCGGCAGGTTGTCCAGAGACAGCATCGCGGATACTGACTGATTTAGCCAATCTGCTATCTTCCTGCCAGGCCCAGGTGGCTGGCTCGCACTAATTCTGGGTTAGCCCCGGCGAGCAGATCCCATAATTGATCTTGCAGACTGTGGAATTGCGGCGACCTGCGCCAATCTGGGAGGCGCGGGTAGGGAGTGGGCACAGGCACTTCGGCGAGCTTCCGCCCGGGGCGGGTCGAAAGAACGATCACGAAGCTGGTCAGGAAAAGCGCTTCTTCGATATCATGCGTAACCAGAACAGTGGTTTTCCCGGTTTCCTGCCAGATCTGCTGAAGCTCGACCTGCATGCTCTGGCGCGTTTGAGCATCCAAGCCGGACAACGGCTCATCCATGAGCAGAAGCTCCGGTTCGGTGGCGAGGGCACGCGCCAGATTGGCGCGCTGCTGCATTCCCCCGGATAACTCATTGGGAAACATCTCTTCGAACCCGGCTAGGCCGACCAGTTTGATATAAGCATTGCCGCGCCGGTTCATTTCCTTTCTTGAAAGGCCTTGCAGCTCAAGGCCGTATGAGACATTGCCAATGACTGACCGCCAGGGCAGGAGGGCAGGGGTTTGGAAGACCATTGCCCGATCGCGACCTGGACTGGCAATAACCTTGTGGTTCAGTAAAATCTGGCCTGAATGCACCGGCAAAAGGCCGGCGATTACGTTCAATAAAGTAGTCTTACCACAACCGCTAGGACCAATGACGCTGACAAATTGCCCGCTTTCTACCTGGAAAGAGAGCCGGTCCAGAGCCTGGATGGGTTGCCCGGTTCGTTTAGTCATATATTTTATAGAGAGGTTCTGTACATCCAGATGCGTCATAAACCCGTCGCGATAAAGTAACTACCTGATTTTTAGAAAGTTAGTATTTGTTGGTGGGTACACATTATTATAACTCGATAGTCGAGTTCTTTATACACCCGGTTGGTTTCACCTGTTCCTCCGTGCTATAGTCTTATATAGCTTATCAGCCAAGGAGGAAAATAAGATGAAACTGGGGATGACGCTGACCAATCTGGGCCCGCTGGCCACTCCGGATAATATTGTCAATTTTGCCCAGGCCGCCGAAAACCTGGGCTTCGCTTCGCTGTGGGTGACCGAACGCCTTCTGCTGCCAGTGCAGCCCAGGCAGCCGTACGCCGGAGGCGCCTGGCCTGACGTGTACAAACAGGTCTTAGACCCGCTGGATGCCCTGGTGTTCGCGGCGGCCATCACGCAAAAAATCCGCCTGGGCACCAGTGTGCTGGATTTTCCCTTCTACACCCCGGCGCGCCTGGCCAAGCGCATTGCCACGCTGGACGTGCTTTCCAAAGGCCGGGCGGTGATCGGCGGCGGGGTAGGCTGGTCGGAGGACGAATTCCTCGCCAGCAACGTGCCTTATAAAGAGCGCGGGGCGCGTCTGACCGAGATGATCAAGGCGCTCAACACCCTGTGGGGACCTGACCCGGTCGAGTTCCACGGCAAGTTCTACGAAATACCGGCGTCCACCTTTGGCCCCAAGCCAGTACAGACGCCGCACCCACCGCTCCTGCTGGGCGGTTTCGTCCCGGCGGCGCTGAAGCGAGCGGCGCGCCTGGCAGACGGCTTCAACCCGGTCGTCCAGCCTTCCCAGGCGGCGGTAGAGGCCTTTTTCAAAAACGCCCACCAGGCCTGGCAAGAAGCGGGCCGCGCCCCGGCCAAACCCGAAATCGTCTTGCGCGTCAACCACGGGTACATCACCAACGAAGCGTTGGGAGCCGACCGGCCGTTCCTGATCGGATCAGTCGCCCAGTTGCGCCAAGACGTCAAGAAAGTGGAGGAATGGGGCGCTACCGAAATCTTTTTCGACGTGGTCAACCGTTATGGGTTACAGCCCTCAGGGGGGCCCAGGCTGGTCCTGGAGCAGATGAAAATTCTGCGCGAGATCGTCTAGGGCTGGTTGAAATCCAGCATCCACCCGCCGGAATAGGTCGAGCCATCCGTATTCTTACAATCGGGCGCCTCGATCTTAGATACCAACTCGCCGCCCTCACCGATTTGCAGGTTGTAGGTCACACCGGGCGCCATGACAAAATCGGCGTAACCGGCGTCCATCTGGGGGAAAAGGCCGGTGAAGAACGAATCTTGCCCGCTGCCCCAGGTCACGTCCACGCGCACTCCGCTGACCGGGGCGTCGGCAGCATTGTGCACTTCGACCTGCAGCAGTCTATTGATCAGCTTTGGATCGCAGACTTTATTCTTATCCTTGAGCGCAAAAGGCGCCCCTGGGGTAGCTGAAGCATGCACCGGGGCGCGTGGGGTAAAAGTATCCATCGGGGTAGGTGATTTGGTGGGAGCTCTGGTAGGGGTCAGGATCACCTGGCCAATTTCTAGCGTGGCGGTAGGGGTGGTCTTGGATTTAGATTGTTTGGGAGCGGGGGTAGGTGTGGCGTCCTGCTCGCCCGGGCCGGGTGTACCGGTTGCCAGGGCGGACTGCATGTCAGCGGCCAGTTGCGCCAGGGCACGCGCCTCATCTGGATTGATGTTTTTGGCCAGCATGCGCTGCGCCTGATCCGCCATCACCTGCAGGGGGTTGGCATCTTGCAGCAAGGCCAGGCGGGAACGCGCCCGCGCCATGTCGCCATCCGCCATATAAGCCTGGGCGATCAGGCCGCGCAAAGTCTCTTTAGCATCGCTGCGCAAGGAGAAGGGAGCGGTATCGGTGTATTCAACCGGGTAAATCACCCAGGCGATCAGCAAGCCCAGGGCTACGCCGATCAGCACACCAGTAAAGAGATACCAGGGTCCGCGACGCTCGCTCATGGCGTACTCCCTGCCTGCGTCGGAGCCGGCGCCCAGTTTTGCATGGCTCCGGCCAGGTGCGCCAGGCTGTCCATATCCCGCTGGCTGTATTCGAGCTGCCGGGCGGAGAGGATGGCTTCCTGGACGATTCTTATAAGGGGATCGCTGCCCAACTCGGCCAGGCGGTGGGCTGCCAGAGCCTCGCTGCCTTCTTTCTGGTATACTTCGGCCACCATCAGCACATAATCAGCTTTGTAATCGGCGCGCAGGCTGGCGGGCTGAGTACCGCCATAACCCGCCGGCTTAACCAGCCAGCCGTAGGCCAGGCCAAGCGCCACGCCCAAGGCGATGCTGAGCAAGAACCAGATCAGACGCACCAAACGCATAATACGATTATACGATAGGTATATATTTTATGGGGGGAAGAAGAGAAGAGCTAACCACCCAGGAACAAGAACACCACAAATAAGAAGCGAAAAAAAGCCTGTTCAGGATTTCTCTCGCCGGCAGGCCCTTGCCAGCCGGCATTCCGGAAGCATTAGTTGTCAGGTCCAGAGTTGGTCAGGCGCGTTTCCATCTCCTTGATACGCCGTTTCTGCAGATAAATGATGTCCTTGAGCACATCGCCGATGGAAACTACCCCCAGCACGTGCTCATTCTCCACCACCGGAACGTGGCGGATGCGGTGATCGTTCATCAACCCCATGCATTCTTGCACGGTCTGGTCAGGATGGATGGTGATCACTTTGCTGGTCATGATCTCACCCACGCGGGTATCCTTGGAGCTTTTTCCTTGTAATATGACCTTGCGGGCATAATCTCGCTCGGAAATCATCCCCACCAGGTGATCTGTTTCCATCACCAGTAAAGCGCCAATGTCTTTATCTGCCATCAGCCGCAGGGCTTCCAAGACGGAAGCATTCGGGCTGATCGACCAAACGTCGTTACCTTTTACTTGTAAGATATGCCGTAATGTGCTCATGATTTCCTCCACTACTAATTTTTACACAATCGAGGTCTATTTTCAACAAGGGATTGGATTAGAAAATATAAGCTTATAACCCCACGCCGCCGGGAAGGATGCATCACAGCAGGTTCATCGGGTCCACTTCGATGCTCCAGCTTCCCGCCCCGGCGCGCCGGAGCATGTCCAACCCTTGCCGGTTGTGCATCCTGCCACTTAGGAGACGCAGTGGGTCAGGGCCTCGCAGCACGATCTGCCAGCGGTACAGGCCGGCCTGGCGGGCGTAGAAACAGGGCGCCGGGCCGATGATATGAGTGGCGGTGAAGTCGTCCTCGTCGATCCAGCGCTGCACCTGGGCGGCCATGCGCCGGGCCTCTTTTTCGGCCTGCCCGGCCTCGGCATGGCGATACTCAAGGCGCAGCAGGCGGGTGAAGGGTGGGTAGCCCAACTTGCGCCGCTCGGCCAGCTCACGCCGGTAAAAACCAGCGTAGTCGTGATCGGCGGCTGCCTGGATGGCATAGTTATCGGGCATAAAGGTTTGCAGCACTACCTGCCCGCCCAGGGCGCTGCGCCCGGCCCGACCGGCTACCTGCACCAGCAGTTGGAAGGTGCGCTCGGGGGCGCGGTAATCCGGCAGGTTCAGGCCGACGTCCGCCAGCACCACCCCTACCAGCGTGACCAGCGGCAAGTCGAGCCCCTTGGCCAGCATCTGTGTGCCTACAAGCACATCGGCGCGATGGTTAACGAAATGCGAGAGGAGGATATCGTGGGCGCCCTTCTGGCGGGTGGTCTCGTAATCCCAGCGCAGTGTGCGCACGCCGGGGAATTCCTTCAACACCTCGGCCTCCACTTTTTCCGTACCGGTGCCGAACTGGCGGATCTGACTGCTGCCGCACTGCGGGCAGGTTTTCGGCATCTGGCGGCGGTAGCCGCAGGTATGGCAGACCAGGCTGCCCGTGACCTCGCCAGCCACATGGAAGGTCAGTGGCAGGTCGCAGTGCGGGCAGCGCAGGCTGTAGCCGCACTGGCGGCAGAAGATATAGGTGGCTGAGCCGCGCCGGTTGAGGAAGAGGAGCGCCTGTTCGCCGCGTTCGCGCGCGCGCTCGACCCCGGCGATCGCCTTCGGCGAGAGCCAGCGCCCGCGCGGCGGCCCTTCGCGCCTGAGGTCGACGGTCGTGATGTCGGGCATGGTCGCAGCGCCGAAGCGGGAGGGAAGCCTCAGCCAGCGATAACGGCCCGTCTCGGCGTTGAAGCG
>Ga0187886_1003985_pt1 | contig 10830 bp, 5 predicted proteins | sample June2016WEW_20_1_FD_133001 | JGI IMG/M metagenome (GOLD analysis project Ga0187886, IMG submission 133001) | Peatland microbial communities from SPRUCE experiment site at the Marcell Experimental Forest, Minnesota, USA - June2016WEW_20_150 | ecosystem: Environmental > Terrestrial > Soil >...
CCCCATTTCTTCACCGCCCCGGCGCGCAAGGGCAGCCAGTAAGCCACCATGCCGGTGCGCGGATTTTGCTGGGCCAGGATGCCGTTGTAAAGGTTCCTCTCCCAATAATCGGCGTAAACCGCCTCGCCGGTCCATTTCTGCAAGTATTCCGCCAGGCGCATCATATTGAAGACGGTGCAGTGTTCCTGGGTCTTCTCTCCCAACCGGGTCGAAAGCTGCCCGGGGGGTGACCAGACCTCGCCGTTGTTCTGCCCGCCGGTGCAGTAATAACCCCGCTCAGTGACGGCCGAACGCCAGTAGGCATCCACGATCTGGCGCCAGCGCTCTTCCCCGGTCACTTCCCAGGCGCGGGCAGCCCCCAGCGCCTCGGGGATGGTGGTGTTGGCATGCTGGTTGACCAGCACATCTTTGCCAGCCAGCAGGGGATCGAATAAATGCCGATGGTCATAGCGCTGCATCAGCTCGTAATGTTCCTTCTCGCCGGTCACCCCGTACAGGTTGGCCCACACTTCCAGCATCCCACCCGTCTCGATATCCAGGATGCCATCCCACTGCTGGCGGGTGAACTGGGACGACCAGCGGTAGAACCAGCGCGTCCATTTGACCAGTATATCCAGGGCCTGCGGGTTGCCGGCCCAGGCGTACATGTCGTAGAGACCCATCAGGGTTTTATGCAGCGTGTACTGCGGCGCCCAGACTTTCTTGCCCCGCCCCAGCCAGTCCAGGTATTTCTCGGGGATGGAACCGGCCCATTCCCCGCCGTTTTCTACCTGACAGCGCGCCAGCTCGGAGACGATGTAATCGGCTTTGCCCTTGATCTCCTGGTCCCCGGAGCTGGCATACATATGAGCCGCAGCCGACAGCCAGTGTCCCAGGAAATGCCCGCGCACCTGGCAGGTGGGAGATTCCCAACCCCAGTGAATATCTTCGGGCTTTTCACGCGGCGACCACAACCCGGCTTCCATGTAATAACTCTGCAACAGGTTGTGGGTTTTCAACGAAAGCATGTACTGGCGGTTCAGGTTGTAGCAGTCTTTGATCAACCCGGGCAAAAGGGTTACATTCCCAACTGAGACGGGAGCGTAGGTATGTAGGCTTGCGATAGAGGATTGGGGTACTTTCATATCCATAGGTGATTCTCCATTCTTTCTAAACCAGCCTGCGCCCAGGAAGGCACGAGCATAGCATGGCCCTACCCTTCCCAATTCCACTGTGAGACAGGTTCCGCATAGCGAAGAAGGACAAAAGATCTGAATTATGCCCGGCCGAGTAATACGTTTTCCATGCGATGCCGGTCTAGCGTTTGAATTCGATGATGGTAATCCCTTTCATGAAAATATTCTGGGAGAAAAAGAACAGGATCAGGCAGGGCAGGGTGATCATGAGCGCCGCCGCCATATACAGGTTGTAAGGAGTTACCGTCTGCTGGGGGATTCTGAAATTGGTCAGATACATGGTCAGGGTGAATTTCTCGGGGGAGGTCAGAATGATGAGCGGACCGAGGAAATCGTTCCAGAAGAAGACGAAGGCGAACACCCCCACGGCTGCCAGGGCCGGCCTGGAAAGAGGTATGATGATCTTCCAGAAGATGTCCCAATGGGTGGCCCCATCGATGATGGCCAATTCATCATAATCCATCGGAATGGACATGAAAAACTGGCGCAGTAAGAAAATGTTGTAGGCCGAACCAAACCACTGCGGGATCATTAACGGTAGGAAAGTGTCTATCCAACCTATTTTCGTCCAGAGAATGTACTGGGGTACCATGACCACCGCGAAAGGGATCATCAAGGTGCTCAAGATCCCTAGGAAGAGGAAATTCTTCCCTGGAAAGCGCAGGCGGGCGAAAGCGTATGCTACCAGCGAGCTGGATAACAATGTGGCCACAACTCCGTTCAGGGTGATCAATGAAGTATTGAGGGCATAGCGCACCATCGGCGGCACTTGCATGCCCGAACTCTGGCTGCCAACGTAGCTTCTGGTCGCTGCGTCGATAAAATTCCGCCAGATCGGTGGGTTAGGAAGCCAGGTAGGAGGAATGGTGTAAACCAAATCACCCGACTTCAAAGCTGTATTGACCAACCAATAAAATGGGAGCAAGAACAAGGCCGTTAATCCAAACAACAGTACATAGGAAACTACTTGCTTAATCAAGCCAGGGTGAAAACGGTTGCCAAACAAGATATAAGTCAATCGCCTGGCAGACTCCGATCTGGATGCAGGAGTCAAAGGTTTTCCCGTGCTTAGATTGGACGCCATAATGGTTTCTCCTCAAAAGAGACTAACCTTCCGAGCCTTCATAATAGACCCAGCGGTTGGCAATTGTAAATTGAAGGACCGTTAACACTAGGATGGTGATAAACATGATCCAGGCCATCGCAGATGCATATCCCATTTTCAAAAAGGCAAACGCGTTTTGATACAGGTATAAGCCAAAGAAGAGGGTCGCATTTTGCGGCCCTCCCGATGTCATGACGAAGGGTTCAGCAAATGTCTGGATGCCGCCGATGATAGCCATGACCAGATTGAAAAAGATAACTGGAGTTAGCAGAGGCAAGGTAATATTGAAGAATTTTGCAACCTCGCCTGCGCCATCAATTTCTGCTGCTTCATAAAGGAATTTAGGCATTGCTTGCAAAGCGGCCAGGAAGATCACCATAGGCACTCCGACGTTCCAGAGACGCATAATGATCAACGAAAGGAGGGCTGTGTGCTTGTCATACAGCCATCTTGGACCGGCGATACCCACGAGACTAAGCAGGGCATTGATCATCCCAAGTTCGTTGTGATACATCCAGCGCCAGATGACGGCTCCGGCAACCCCGCTGATGACGGCTGGCACATAAAACGCCGTGCGCCAGAAGCTGGATAAGCGCACATTCTGGTTTACCAGGATAGCCAGGAACAGGGCCAGGATCAAAGATAATGGTACTGAGATGAACACATACTCCGCTGTCACTACTATGGATGTTCGAAACAATGCATCAACAGAGAACATATTGATGTAATTGGTCAGGCCAAGAAACCTGGGAGGGGTGATCATTTTCCAGCTAAAGAAGCTCAAGATCATCGATGCGATAATGGGACCACCCATAAACACGATGAAACCAATTAGCCATGGCGAGATAAAGGCATAACCCGCAAGCATTTCACGAACGCGCAGACCTTTGAGTGAAAATCTGCGAGAAGGAAGGTTTGTTTTAGAAATAGCAGTCATTCGAATAACTCCAAGAAGGATACGGTGTTATACCGATTGGCGTCCTTTTAGGATCACATCCCCTTTGTGTCTGGAAGGGGCTGCCTTCTTCTTAGGCAGCCCCTTCCTGGTTTTTCGCACCGCTTGGGTCTAAGAGGTCAGAACTGCAGTGACCTGGGGGGCAATTGTCGGGAAAAGGTCCTGGGCTTTGCCATCGCCAGCGTAGATCTTTTGGAGTGCATCGCCTATGATCTTCATCGCCTGACCTTCGTTGGCCGGACCGGGGAGCACGTGTCCGTACTCCAAAGCCTGTGGGACCACATCCCAGTCAACCGTATAGGGAAGATCAACCACCCAGGGGTGAGGGGTTATGAGATTGGTCGATTTCCGCCCACCTGGGAATTTGCCAACCACGCCATAGTTATAAATACCCTTGGTGCTGCAGCAGTAATCGAGCCACTTCCAGGCTGAATCTTTATCCTTGGTGGTGGTTGGGATTGTATTGAACGCACCGTGGGTGATCGTGTCGCGGATTTTCTTGCTTGGTTCAGGAACCAGGTTAAACTTTATCTTCGCGGACACCAGGGTGTTGACATTCCAGACCCCATCGTGCATCATGCCTATTTTACCCGCAGCCATGAGCGTCGCCTCATCTCCCGCGCCACCAACATCCACAATCTGGCTGGGGGACGGCATCACCTTTCCGCTCAGGAGCTGGTCGGCCCAGAATTGGATCGCTTCGATAGCTTCCGGGCTGTCGATGATGCACTTTGTATAGTCTGGGGTAAAGAAATCTCCGCCATTTTGCCGGACCAATTTTAAAGACCAATAGGTCCACCCAACTGGGATTGTCTCGGAACCCCAAACCTTATTGGGGACGTCGGTGATTTTGAGGGCTTTTTGAACGTAATCATCCCAGGTGAAATTATCTTTGTCCGGATAGTCAACCTTTTTATTATCGAACAAATCCACATTGTACATGGTTACGTGCGGGGCGATCACATCCGGAACGCCATAGCGTTTTCCATCAATGACGGGCCAATTCCACCAGTTCTGATAAAAGTCGTCTGGCTTGAAGTTCGGGTCCGCGTCCACATAGGGTTGTATGACTACAATTTGTTGGGCACGGGCCAGATCCAGACACATGGCCTCCCAGCTACGAAACACGTCTTGCAAACTACCAGCGGCAGTCATGGCAGGCACCTTATTGGCAAAATCACCAATCATCTGCTGTTCAACTTTGATATTGGGATACAGAGCCTCAAATTCTTTTACACTTTGAGCACCACCAGCCACATCATCATGCCGGCCATAAGTGATAGTGATCTGTGCGGCCGAGGGTGCTGCGGTGGTGGGGATGACGGCTGGTGCAGAGGTGTTAGTAGGGGCTGCAGCAACCGGTGCACTGGTATTGGTGGGAGCAGCCGCAGGCGCCTGGGTGGCGGCTGGCGCGCAGGCGGCCAATACGCCACCCGCAGATGCAATGGAAAGCATCCTTAAGAAATCGCGTCGATTGATTTTGGAGGAAACTTTACGGGACATGTCTTTATCTCCTGTAGGGATTGAAATTTGGGAAATGGATTGGTGGAAACAATGGACTTTTGGGGGCTAAGTGATCCCCATACCTGAACCTAAACACGGTATTAACTTATCTGTCGAAACGCCTCCTTGATCATCCGTAGATTTATCACATTTTTTTGAGAAAGTAGGGAAAACGATTTCCTAAATTATTATAGGGTGTTGAAACTCAAATGTCAAGAGGGAATTTAACAGATTCGGGAACCACAATCTGGTTTTGAGCTAATAAATGGCCTTTTTTAGCGACTTTTCGCCCTTAAAACGGCTCATATGACCTTTAAAACTCCAGCTTGACAAGGCTGGTAGAAAACTTTATAATCGGGAAAGGAGAGTGCAAACGTTTTCCTTTTTTCCTAGCCCAAAAACATAATCCAGACCGTCCGGCCAGTTATAGGTTTTTTTCGGAGGGACCATGCCCATCACAATCACCGAAATCGCAAAAGCTGCCGGTGTTTCTCCGGCGACCGTTTCCCGGGCGATGAATAATACCGACCATCCCATGAACCAGGAGACGAAAGAGCGCATCCTGCGCATTGCCAACGCCCTGGGCTACCAGCCCAACATGGTGGCGCGCAGCATGCGCACCGACCGCACCTACACCATCGGCATCATCGTCGAAAATATCTTGAGCCCCTTCATCCCACCGATTATCCGCGGCATCCAGGATTTCTTGCACCCCGAGGGCTATTCTAGCATCATCATCAATTCCGATTGGGACCCGAAGATCGAAGCCGATTCGATCTCCTCGCTGAACAACCGCATGATCGACGGGATTATCTTCGTGGAAACCTGGCACCACTCGCCGGATGCGATCGAGAAGATGACCACCAAGCCGTTCGTGTTCGTCCATCGCCTGTTCAATTCGCACAGTCCCAACTCGGTGCTGCCGGACGATTATGGGGGCGCACGCCTGGCCACCCAGCACCTGGCCAAATTGGGGCACCAGCGCATCGCCTTCATCAACGGCCCCAAGGATTGGGATGCTTCGCTGAACCGCATCCGCGGTTACAAGGATGAGTTGGAAGCCTGCGGCCTGCCGCTGGAAAAGAACCTGATCAAAAAGGGCGATTGGGAAGTAAAGGGTGGCTATCTGGCCACCCTGGCCCTGGCGGGAATGCGCAACCCCCCGACGGCGGTGTTCGCCGCCAACGACCTAATGGCGTTGGGCACCATATATGCCCTGCAGGAAGCAAAACTGCGCGTGCCGCAGGACATCGCCGTGGTGGGATACGATAACCGCAATTTCAGCGGTTTCGTGCGACCGGCCATTACCACGGTGACCCTGCCCTGCTACGAGATGGGCGTCTCGGCCGCCAGATTGCTCTCAGACCTGATCAACGACAAAGTAAAAGCTGTCGAGCCGATCGAGGTCAAGGGCGAATTGATCGTGCGGGAGACCTGCGGTGCCATCCACGAGCCGTGGGAAATGGAAGACGACCAGGGTTCCAGCGCCTGGCGCGAGAAACGTCGCGAAATCCTGCATAACTGGTCCGGTAAACGTAACTAATAAGGCCTATAGCATGCCAGAAAACAACCCTTTCATTCTTGCCCACAATTTTGGGGGAATCAACAGCCTGAAACGGCGCGCGGATGTATTCGACACCGAATACATCTGGCCCGAAGAGACCCTGGGCAACGCCATTATCCGCTATCGTTTCCCTGGCGAAGATACCTGGCGCGAAGTGAGCGCCTTTTCATCCGGGGATATCCGCACAGTCGAAGAGAGTCCAGACTCATTGTCCTTCATTTATTCGGGGAAGTCACAAGGCGTCAAAGGCATTAGGGACTTCACCCTCGCGGTCAGATTCGAAAACCGGGATGGCAGCCTGCTGTGGTTGGTCAGCCTGTACAACACCAACGGCCAGGAAATTGAAATCGGCGACCTGGCTCTACCCCTGCCCTTCAACAACAAGTTTATTCATGATAACCTGACCAATTTCACGCAGACTGTCTCGCGGCACAGCTTCATTTCAGGCCATGCTTCATTCATATTTTGGATGCGCCAGAATGGGATTGGGCCTTTCCTGGTGATGACCCCCGCCGGCGGCACGAAGTTGGAGTATTACCAGCGCCACGATTACAGCACGCGTGAGATCTCTGCCCCCTATTGGGTCTTCATTCACTCCGCCGCTAACGGCGCCGGCGAACAGCGCGGCACCTGGCGCCAGCCGCATACCTCTGCCAGGCTGGCGCCGCAGGGCAAACCGGGCGATGCTCTCAAGTATGCCTTCAAACTGCAATGGGCCGTCGATTATAACCAGGTGCGGCAGATCCTGTTCGAGGAAGGACTCTTCGACGTTCAGGTAGTGCCAGGCATGACCGTCCCTGAAGACCTGGAAGTCAAGTTTTCACTGCGCACGCATAACCGCCAACACCAGGTCCGCCCGGAATTCCCGGAGCAAACCCGGGTAGAATACCTCGGAGAAAAAGAGGAGAACACTTTCCTCTACCGGGTCAAATTTACCCGCCTGGGCGAGAACGCCCTGACGGTAACCTATGGCGATGGGCGCTATTTACTGCTGGAGTTCTTCGTCACCCAGCCCCTGGAAACCCTGATCAAAAAAAGGGCCGCCTTCCTGGTAGACCGGCAGCAGCACCGCATCCCTGAAAAATGGTACGACGGCCTGTTTTCGATCTGGGATATGAAAAACCGCGTTCTGCGCGGCCCGGAAAACACAGATGGCTTCGATTACTGGTATGGCTATATCGTCGCCTGCGACGACACTGCCCTGCCCAAAGCCCCGTACATCGCCGCTAAAAACCTCCATTTCCCGGACAAGAAAGAAATCGAGGCCCTCGAATATTATTTGAAGAATTTTGTGTGGGGAAAACTGCAGCGCACCGATCAGGAAGAACCTTATCCGTACGGCATTTACGGCGTACCTAACTGGTTTGAAAACCGCTACAGCGAACACGGCTTCGATTCTCAGGGCATGGGGCTCGAACATGTCTGGCGCAGCTATGACTATCCCCACCTCATCATGCTGTACTATCATCTGTACCAGATCGCCCGGCAGTTCCCCGGCCTGGTTGGTTATCTGGATGCGCCCGGCTATCTAAAGCGCGCCTGGGGCACGGCCAAGGCCTATTTCGACACCCAGACCCTGCCTCAAATGGTGGGCTATCCGGCGCTGCCTTTTCAAAACAAGCCACGGACCACCCTGTATTGGGCTTACAAAATTGGCATTTACAACGAGCTGCTGATCGTGGATTTGATCGAAAGCCTGGAGCAAGAAGGCCTGGCGGAGGAAGCCGGCTGGTTAAGAAATGAATGGGAGAAAAAAGTCAAGTTCTTCATCTACGACGATCCCTATCCCTTCGATTCGGAATTCCCTTTCGATACGACCGCCTACGAATCCACCCACGCCGTGGCGAAATATGCTCTGGACAACCGGCTCGAACCGGACGAGAACCTGTGGTACGATGAGAACCGCGCCAAATGGTATTCCCACCCCTCCATCAAAAAAGAAGACGCCCAAGCCTTCATGGAAAAACAGATACAGGCTAACCTGGCCGTGCGCGGCTGGCTGGAACCGGCCTACTACCTGCTCGGCAGCGATTACCGCGGCGGCGAATCGGTCAGGTACCAGCTCAGCTATATGTCTCAACTGGGCGGCTGGGCCATCCTGGATTATGCACTGAATTACGCCAGCGATCCTTTCCCCTACCTGCGGTTGGGTTATGCCTCCTACCTGAGTTCCTGGGCGCTGATGAACACCGGCACGCCCGAAACCAATTATGGCTTCTGGTACCCGGGACCCGAAAATGACGGCGCCTCGGGCTGGGCCTTCCTCCCTGAAAAATATGGGCAGATGTGGATCCGCAAGGGCACCGGGCGCGGAGCCTGGTTCTACGATGGCGAGATCGACCTGGGCTACTGCGGCGCCCTGCGCATGGCGGCGGCGGTGATCGCCGATGACCCTATTTTTGGGCTGGTGGCCTATGGGGCAGAACTCACCGCCAACAGTGAAACCATCGAGATTGTACCCAGGGATGGCTTGAGGAAACGTGTCTGCTACGTCGACCGGGCGGTGCGGCTGCAGATGGCACTGGATTGGGATGGCTTTGCCGGCGAACAACCGCTCCGATTAAGCAAAGATCTGCACACGTTGCATTTCACCCTGGAGAACCGCACCGGCGATACACACGTCACCACCTTGAGCCTGCAGGGATTCCCCATGGGGAAATACGAAGTTTCCTGGAACCAGACGATCCTTCCCCTTGTCTTTGGTAAACAGGTCGACGTTCACATCCCGGTGAGCGGAGAAAGGCTCCTCCAGGTCAGCTTGCGCCGCATGGATTAAAATAATCCCACTGCTCTGCAATCCCATTCAAGGAGAATCCGCATGACCACCTCGGCCGTCCGCCTGTACCGAAGTAATCCGTGCCTGTTCATCAACGAGCAGCCGGTTCCCCCCGTGTCTGCTTTCGTCAAGCCCAACCACATCGAACGCTTCAAGCAAGCCGGGGTGACCCTGTTCACCAGCCTGTTCTGGAACGTGAACTGGTGGATCGCTCCGGATACATACGATTTCAGCGTGCTCGACGAGCAATTCTCCCAATACACCGCTGTCATCCCAAACGGTTTTTTGATGCCGCGCATCGACCTGGCTACCGCCGGTTACCCCTGGTGGGGCCAGGCAAACCCGAATGAAATGGTGGTCCTGCGCAACATCCGCACCGGCGAGATGATGGACCCTACCGAATCGGATCCACGCGGTGAACAGCACCTCCACCACGGCATCCATCTAAAAAAGCTCAACCTGCATTCTTATCATTCCACCAAATGGCGAGTGGATGCCGGCCGGGCCATGGCCACCCTGGTGCGCCACGTCGAAACCCAACCCTACGCCAACCGGATCTGGGGCTGGCACATCTGCGATGGCTGGCCGCAGGAATGGTTTCACTGGGGGGAATACCTGCTGGACGGCCTGGAAGACTATTCGCAGGCCGAGCAATCCGGTTTCCGAAACTGGCTGCGCCAGGCCTACCAGAACGACGAGACCAGGGTGCAAAAAGCCTGGGGAAGACCAGTGTTTTTCGACCAAATCGTTGTGCCCGAACCGTCCGAGAGGGTCAGGACTTCGCACGGTGAATTCTATGACCCGGTCAAGGACCGGCTGGTGATCGACTACACCCAATCGCTGAGCGATTCGGTGGTCGATTCGATAATCGAGGTGTGCCAGGCGACCAAAGACGCCTTGCACGGCAGTAAGGTCATCTGCACCTATTACGGTTATCCGTTTTGCCACCTGCCCAGACCGCAGTTGATCGGGCACAACAACCTGGCCAAGCTGCTCGCATCGCCAGCCGTCGACCTGATCGCCAGCCCACACAGCTACGATAACCGCGGCTACGGCGGCTACCACTCGCCCCAGAGTATGGCCGACTCGATCCGGAGAGCGGGAAAGATGCATTTTGACGAGGTGGATTGCAAGACCATTTGGACACTCGAGGTGCCGTGGAAAGACCACATCAGCGTCCCGCCCACTGCGAAAGCGACAGTTGAGATGATGAAAAAAGATGCCGCTTACCAGGTTGCCTCGGCCAGCGGTATGTGGTGGTGCGACCTGTTCAGCCAGGGTTGGTACGACGCCGAAGAATGCCTCGAACCCATAATGAAAATGCTGGCGCTGGAAGAGAGACTGATGGAAATGGACCGGGCGGAATACGGTGAGGTGGCGCTGGTGGTCAGCGAGCGCGCCCCTCTGTTCCAGGCCCAGAAAGACGGGCTGATCGACGCCACCCACGAGATGTTCCGCAACTGGTACCTCAGCCGCATGGGGGCGCCCTTTGAACAACTGCTGCTGAGCGATCTGGCCCGGGCGGACATCCCCCACTACAAAATGTATATCCTGGTCGACGCTTTTTACCTCTCACAGGCGGAAAGAGAGCTGATCAGACAAAAGGTAGAAGGCGATGGGGCTACCGTGCTGTGGTTCTACGCTCCCGGCTTCCTGGATGACCGCTGCGCCTCGCTGGAGAACATGCAGGCCATCACCGGAATCCGCTTTGGCCAGCAGGAGCTCAAGGATGAGCTGAACATCAGCCTAAGC
>Ga0187886_1003986_pt1 | contig 10829 bp, 7 predicted proteins | sample June2016WEW_20_1_FD_133001 | JGI IMG/M metagenome (GOLD analysis project Ga0187886, IMG submission 133001) | Peatland microbial communities from SPRUCE experiment site at the Marcell Experimental Forest, Minnesota, USA - June2016WEW_20_150 | ecosystem: Environmental > Terrestrial > Soil >...
CGGTGAAACGGTGGAATGGTACTACGACACACAATCGCGGATTGCCCGACTTGATAAAACAGTTGTCAGCTACGTTGACTACACAAATCAGCAAAAAGACAAATATCTAACAAACATAGCGAAAATCAATTTTTCAATGCCAATTTCGAACACAAACTCTGTAGACAACAGCCTTCAATTCTCCGTAGACGCGCTTGGAGGAGGAAAGGATCGAGCCCCAGTGGTCAGCAATGGCATTTCATACTCTGGCATGCTTTCAGATTTTCCAGAGTATTACCACCTGCAGTCATCAACATCGTCACCAAAGCCTCCCACAACAACGCCTACTCCTGAATCTCTGCGCATAGGGCTAATTGTATTATTCGGAGTTTGTCTTGCGTTGATTGTAGCTGGCATAATAGCGGTTCACAAGCACCGCGTTGACGTTATCAAGAAAACTGAAACACTCAGATGAAACCCTCCGTTTTCTGGTTCTGCGCCAAAAGCGTTTTTCTTCGAATTTCGGCTGGCAGGTGCAGCTGCTTCCAGCATGGACAGTGTTATGGACCTTACCGACTTGGTGAGGAATCAGTATTGAGAAACCTCTTTCTTCTTTGGTCTAGCGCGCTAAGTATACAGTCCATGTAACTGTCTTTAACTGTTAGTGCTTGCCTTTAGTAACAATGTGTCTGGTTCTTTTCCGTTTGCTTATGAGATATGTTGGAAGTTTTGGGGCGTTGCATCTTGGGAATTTCCTGAGGCTTTTATCTGGGTTTTGTTCAACCATGGCGTGGAGTAAGCGCGCTCTATCTTGTCAAGAGGTAGTGATTCTGTTTTTCTTGAGGTATTTTTGATAGATGATTTTGATTTTGTTTTTGCTTATGTATATTGTGCATATGATTAGTGTAGTTATTGATATCGCGGCGCCAGCGTAGAATAGGTTTTGAGGCGTAAATTCTAAAGTTATTGTGTATGTGCCTGTTTTGTTGATGTACCAGCCGTTGGCGTAGCCGTTAGCTGTGAAATGATATTGACTGGGTATTTGTTGTCCGTTGATGGTTGCGATCCAGCCGTTGTCGTAGGATTCGCTGAAGATAAGATAGAATGGGCTTGAAGAGTTAACGTGAACTGTGTATTGGGTTGGGTTGATTTCTTCGTAAGTAATCGAAGCGTTGTTTTGTTGGTTAGAAGAAAGCAAGTTATCGGTGTTTACGAAGGATTCGCCATTTTTCAACGAATAAAGCAACATGCCATTTATCTGCGGGATGGAGACGTTTCCTTCAGATGTTGTTATTGTGTGGGAACCAGCAGTCAGGTGTATGGGTCCAATGTATTTGTAGGTAAAAACTGGTCCTTGCTCTTGTGAATTGAGATCGACGCTAAAGGACTGGTCATCAACTTTTACTGATAAATTTCCGTAGCCATATCCCGTTGCGACGTTAATCGCTAGTAAGTAGTCGCCGGCGTTAGGTGTGACTATTGTGGTTGGGATTTCAGATAGGTTTTCTGTGGTTAAAGGATTTTTCCAACCATCTGTAACTGAAAGCGCTATTGGACCATTGTTTGTTTGGAGTGTGATATTACTTGCCTGCTGATTCATTTGAATGATTGCATTTTGGTTTGAGGGTATAGTTATTGGCCAACCAGTTATCCACGACGTACCTGTCTGCCACCAAGCCCAAGCAGCAGCGGTGACTGATACTCCATCGACTGTTATTGAGTTGATTGTTAACGGTGATGAGCTTGTTGTTACATAAATTAGCGTGGAACTGTACGCATTCCAGCTTGTAAAATTTTTCGAAAAAGCACTCAAGTAGGAACATTCGCTAGGCGACGAAAAGACTATCATGCCCGGGTCACCTTGCCCGTTAGTGCTTACTACACCCTTCCAGCCTGAATAATAACTAGCTGTTGCAAATGGTTGGGAGTTTAGCACATAGACAATTCTTCCATCATTCTGAACACCGGAAACGGGGTTGTAAGTCAAGTTAAGATCAAGGTTTTGGACGAACACTGTGTTCATCGGAAGAGCTGAGATTTGCTGAGCATCAAGTTGATTAGAAAGCAAGATAACAGAGCCGCTGGGAGTAAAATCGTTCCTTTCCGCAATTTGTATTAGTTGGTCCACGTTCCCGTCAGATAGAATACTTGTGGACACAGAATAAACCTCCACAGGTTGCCAATAGTTGTTTTTGTAGAAAACGAGTTGCCCAAATGTCTTTTCAAGAGTGAAAACACCGCTAGAACTTAAAATCGATTGAAACTGTTCGGGTGAAGTTGAAATCCATGATGGATTATTTTCCACATATAGCCAATTTGTATCTCCTTGGAAGAGAACATATTTGACATTCATTAAAGCCAATATTTTACTTGCTGCTGTGGTTTGGTTATTAATTATTAGTTGCGCTGCTATACCTGCTATTCCGTTGCCAGCTGTTGATGAGGTTATTACAGCCTTGGGAAATAACCAGTCGGCGGGATATGGTCCATCGTAGCCACCGTTTGTCCACTTTAGTTCAGCATTGCCAATCGTGGAAATTGGCAGAACGAGTATTTTGAAGTCTGACGGATCGGATCCTAGCCAATCGCTGGCAGTTTGGTAGTAAGGTGGCATTTGATATCGGTTTGACTGTAATACTTGGGTGCCAGGTCTAATCACGTCTCCAGTCCATAAGGGAAAAGCATAAACACCGACAATAAGGAAAAGAATCAAAACTATTGGAATCCCACTTATTATTTGGCGTCGAAGGTATCGAGTTTTCTTGAGATGAGTTGTTAAGCGACTGGAGATTTCTGTAAGAGCGTAACCGATTAGAAAAGCATAGGCGAGAACAATATACATTCCAAATCTCAGATAGGGTGTGTTGAAAAGCGCTCCAAATAGTGGTATATGTGAGTATATCCAATTTCCTACTGGAGAGTTACTACCGTTAACTAGTAATAGACTTATGATCGCGAAAGATGTGAAGAAAAGAACGTGTTTATCTTTGGGTTTTAATAACGCTGGAGTAAATGCCAAAATGGGTATTAAGAAGCTGATAACTATGAGGAGAGGGTTCTGGTATGCTGATGCCCAAATAAAATAGGGAGCACCTTTATAGCCAGAATTTAAACCCCAGTACCCGAGGAGACGAATAGCCCCGAGAATAGGAGCGCTGTTTAACTGCACTATTGATTGAAAGGACACACCAAGGCTGCTGTAGGCGCTGGCAACCTTTTCAAATTCATTTGAGAAAGAATATACATCTGGAATTAACCAATAGAGGTTCAGTAATATCCATGTTACCACCAATGCCACTGAGAATTTGAATGCTGAAAATAAAGCAGTCTTTTTAGGGTTAGTCAAAATGAAGAATATTAAGTACAGGAGCAACGGCAAAAAAGTAAAGGGGATAAATGATGGATCTACATATACTGATGTAGGTAGTAGCATGACAAAAGCAGCAATTATAGCGAATCTAATATTTCTCTTTTCAGTTAAGCCCTTGACAAAAATACCGAAAATTAATGGGAGTAAGGCATAAATTATATAGCTTACTTGTCGCAACGGCAGTATGTTAATTGCAACATAAGGGTTTAGCATGTAAAAAAGACCCGAGATCAAACCAGCTAGGCGCTTAAATTTAGCAGTCCTGGTGTTTATCAAAGTGGTAGTCAGATAGTACATGGATAAACCGCTGATTGTGAAGACGCCATAGAAAAGAATTTTTTCGGCGTTTATTACGGAAACGCCTATGATTTCGGAGAAAGCAAAATACGTCCAAACTGGGAACGTTAATGCTAATATGCGGGGATTAGCACTGCCAAGCGATCGGGAATCCCAAAAATAAAAGTTAGCTGTGAAACTTCTGATTCTGTTGAGCGGCATTGAAAAATCAGTGGCGGATATCAGATAGTCTCCTCGGAACCAAGAGACAGAAAGGAGACCGATAAGCCCTATGATCAATAGGGCAATGATTGTGCACCTACGCGGATAGAGATATCCCCAGAAGGACTTCAAAAAAGCCGTAATTTTTATCGGCAAGGTTATACGCGTTCCACAACTATTGTCATACTAACAGCTGACCATCTCAGTATCTTACGCCTTTCAAGTGAATACAACTTGTAAAGAGGCATGTGGATATTTGATAGCCTAGGAAAAAAATGATACAGAACGCTCAAAACACCAAGAAAAAGGAAAAAACCATGATAGTTCAATTCCAGTATAGTTAATTCATTTGAATGTTGCTTTACAAAGTTTACATACTCTTTGGGACTACGGTAAATTATGGGAGGTAGATTGCCATACCGATCGATATGAGCAGCGTTTTCCCGTAAAATCATTTTAAAATTATAAGGTACCAAAGGATATGCCAAAAAAAAGATGTCCTGAAGTGGATTTCCTCTTATTTTATCATCGATTAGCATAAATCCTTTAGAATTTAGAAGCCCAATAACATTACCCAGAGGTTTAAGAGTTGATAAGTGGTGCAGTACGTTTCTTAGTATAACCATGTCGCATACATTATCTCTTAAAGGAAGAGCATCCATATCACAAACTATGAAGTCTGCCGTCTCGTTTTTTTGTTTAGCAATCTTAACGCTTTCAGTGGATAGATCGATTCCAACTATATGGCAAGTATTTATCATACCGTTGGTGATTTCATTTATGAAAAAACCTGTACCACAACCTGCATCAATAATAATACCACCTTTTCTGACCTTCTTAATGTAGTTCGTTGCTATCTGCGCTACAGACTGCCCATCTTTTTGTAATAGTAGTCCCAGAGGTCCCGATTCATTATTAGAAATATCGTTTGCTACTTCGCTGAAGATTTTCTGTTGTTCCTTCTTGTTCTTCCACAATGACATGATTCTTCTCACGTACTCATTTCTTTCCAATTATCCTACTGATCTGCGATCCTAAAACTTCAAATGAAACCATTTTTGACACAATAACTGCACGCATTTTGAAGACCACTTTTGTTGGTTTTTTTCGTCCTGACTATTTTACGTGCCTGTCGATACTTATCATTATTCCAGACGTTCTTAAAACTGACGTCGAAGGCATTTCCAAAATCGTATTTTTCATCATACAAAGCGCAACAAGGAGACACAGATCCGTTCCAATTGATCGCGGATTGAACCCAGAGGAAATTGCACGTTTTAGGCCGGTTTTTCCTCATGCCAGTTGCCAAATCATAAATGCAAAATTTCTCGTTACGAGGTAGCCACTTCGCCGTCTTTTCAAGTCTCGTTTTATCATCCCAGAATATTTCTCGCCCCATATCACAATGTATAGCAAAAAGATTTACCTGGTCGACCGCTAACTCTCTCGCGAGATCTTTCGCCTTGGATATTTCATGTTCATTATGCCGCATAACCAGAAACTGCCAGATTATAAATGGTTTCGACGTACTCAATTCTTTCTTTATTTCAGTTACCATTTTAATACTATTCAGCACCTTATCGAATCGTCCGCCTACACGATATTGCATATATGTTTCTTGACTTGCCCCATCTAATGACACTATTAGCACGTCCAAACCAGACTTTACGAGTTTTTCCGCTTTCACCTGATCAATAACATTGAGATTTGAACTTACTCGCACCTCAATGTTCATAGCCCTTGCGTAACTTATCATCCGATAAATTTCATCATTAAGCAAAGGTTCACCCCAGTTATGCAAATCAACCCTGTAAAGATAAGCGCCCAACTCATCTATGATCCTTCGGAAGTTGTCAAAAGACATTTTTCCTTTGCTTCGATCGCTCCTGCCCTGACCCGTCGGACATAAGGGACAATGAAGATTACAAATGTCGCAAGGATCTATTACCAGCTCCACTGGATATCCAATCACGCGAGTGGGTTTAATTATGGAATATTGGAAAGATACGATACAGAAATTCAAGAATTTCCTGAACGTGATATTTTTAGAGAACACAAACCTTTTAGCTAGTTCTATCAATCTGCCTTGCAATTGCGCTCACACCTGCTTTTCATGAACCGCATCGGAACTCACGAACCAATTAATATATTTGACTAATTTCTCGTTCATAGGTTTCTTGGCAAACGACCCACAAATGATGATCAAGTATATTGAAAGGTATCTCAAGCAATAACGAGTCATTTTCAATAAGTAAATAAGTGTTGAACAACGCTTAACAGTTCCTCAGCTCTTTTGTCCCAGTCCCATTCTTTTGCCCAGTCCAGCGCGTCTTTGGATGTCTTACTGTAAAGATTTTCGTCATTCAGCAATCTTAGTATGTTTTCAGCAAACGCCTTTAAGTCATAACAGGGTGTCTTAAGCATCCCCTTTGGATAGTAAGTTCTTAGTGCTGGAAGGTCAAAGCTCACGCCTGGTAATCCGCAGGCCATAGCTTCGCAGGCAGCCATACCGCCACTATCATAAGTTGCTGGGTGCACGACAACCCGGCTATCCTTGAAAATCCTAAGCTTTTCAATACCATCCTTAAAACCGAACATTGTAATATTATCCGATAACCCATATTTGTTTATCTTTGCTCTAACTTCTCCTTCCAAATCGCCAACACCTATAATCGCCAACATAGCACCTTTCTTTCTCTGAACAACGAAATTCCATATATCTATCAATTCCAAAACCCCCTTTTGAGGATGTAACCGCCCGATAAAAACCGCATCATACTTCTTTGTTTTAGGTTCAGGTATGAGGGAAGACGCCACAACGTCAACCCCACCCCGCACAGCTATAACATTATCCGGTGATATCCTGCGACTAACAAATTTGCGTCTGTCAGGCTCGCTTGTAACCCAAACCATATCCGCAAATTTTCTTACAATCAAGTAAACTGGGAATTGAGAAAAGTAATACGCCAGCCCCTTTAGTCCCCGTGCACCCTTGTAAAGGGAAGTTTTGCCAAAAGGTTTAGCCGCAAACAAGTAAAACCCTGCAATCCACTTGATACGTTTAACCCTTGTTTTGGTTATCCATGCTGGAATGGAATCAGGCCAAAAGTCAGACGACGAATAGACTATGACTCTCTCGGCGCCAATTTTCATCCTCGGCACCGAAGTAACGCCATTTAACATTCTCAAAAAATACAACAGAAAAAGGGGCATGCTATGTTGTGGGGAGACGATGAAGAATTTGACCCCCCTCAGATCATACCTGCGGCACATTTCGTACCCTTCAGCGCACGTTACTATTTCAATCTTATGCCCTTTTTTGACCCAACGCTTGGCGCATTCGATGAATATTCTATCTGCTCCAGACAAGGCGTCGCCTCTTGTTTGGGCATTAGCAATTATTATTATGTTCAACTTTTGCCCTCGTTAACTCAATACGTTAGAGTTGACTGACAAGAGCGCCAAGCGCCACGGAAGCAGTTTGTATCAGTTTCATTACTAACATTCCAATATAGTGTGTTGGATCTGAAAAGAAGTAATAACGATGTCTAAAATAGGACGGTCTAATTATGGATATTTGTTTTATTCCGCTTAAGCCATGTTTTTTCGTAAACAAACCTAATGAACCAGTTTTTCCGTACTTAATCATCCTAACCACAACTTCTTTTAAGGTAGTAGCTTCTCCAAGATGCCACAAAGCTGAATCCTGCAACGAAGACATTTTGCACCATGATTTAAGCAGTCTGTTATGGAGATCATAGTCTTCCCAAGCCACGATTGTCTCATCATATCCGCCTATTGACAAGAAAATACTTCGATTGATAAACCGGGGAGCAACATTAACCATGTCATCCAGCAACATTTTCTGTTCCAACATCCTGCAGGAAATCCAGAAATTATTCGGACCACTTGGATGTGGCAGAACTGGAACTACAATCGCCTGGGCTCCTTCGTGACAGATTTTGAGACATTTTTCAATAAGGTCTCTGTCCAAAACCATGTCTGAATCGACGCGGAGAACATATTTGCCTTCTGCGCACTTCACACCAAAATTCATTTGGGCAGACCGTTCAGGTCCAATCTGTAACGTCTTTATGCCATAACCTTCCGCAATTTTCATTGTTTCATCCAAACTATAATTGTCTATCACTATTATCTCGATCTTCTGATAAGTCTGTGCTTTAACTGAGGCTATGCAGGTTGCTATGGTACTCGCGGAATTATATGTTGGAATAAGAACGGAAACTAATGGTTTGTCTCCTGAGCTATTTTTACTATTTTTATTGAAGCTATTTACTTTTGCCAAAGTCCTTCACGTGCCCCAAGACTTTTGCTGCACCCTTAACCGAGTATTTTACGTCTCTTAATGATCGTATTCGAACAAGCTGTTTAAGCATGTATTGCGGTGTTAAGAATACTTTGTAAATTTCGTCGCAGAGTTTCATTACTTCTTCAGGCGTCATATCAGGCGTAGTCATGACAGGCTCTTTCATGTCAAAACGTTCATAATCCTTCGGGTCAACTCGGAACCAGCCATTCTTCAATGCTTCAGCATATAATTTACTTCCCGGATAAGGAATAACAACGGTAGACTGCAGGGTAACAGCCCAGCCTTTCTGCATCATCGTTTTGGCAACATTCAAAGTACTTAATGCTTCTTGGCGTGTTTCCCATGGATAACCCACCATAATCGTTATGTGCGGTTCTAATCCTTCTTCTCGGGGTATTCTGCACTCGTTCATGATATCGTCGATTTTTGTTCCTTTGTTAAGTCGATTAAGTGTAGCTTGGCTTCCAGACTCAACGCCGAAAAGAAGCATTCGGAAACCAGCTTTCTTCATTAAGCGATAATCGTCCCGTGTTAATGCTCCAAATCGCATGTTGCAGCTAAACTGGACTTTTTTGTTATATCCTCGTTCTATCATCAGGTTGGCGAAGCGTCTAAGCCATTCTCCCGCTGGAAAACAGCCAGTATCATCAAATACAGATTTAACACCATAACGCTCAATTAACAAGCCGATCTCGTCTGCCAAATGTTCAGGCTTCATCACTCTGAAAGTAGGATACAGGGTAGGCCAGGAGCAAAAACTGCAGCCGCCGTCTTTCCTCCACCAGCAATCACGACCTGCCATGGTGTAGGCGCCTGGAGTAACCTTGAAGTTGCCGTTTCGTTCGTTGTAAAGTTGCCATTTCGTCAAGTCACGATTAATATGCGGCAAATCATCCAAACTATGGTTCAACTTAAACTGCCCAGTATTCTTTATGTTCCCGTTTTCACGGTACCAAATCCCAGACTCAAGCTCTTTTGCTTTGCCATTCAGAAAATTAACCAAGTTTAGTAACAGAAAGTCATAGTCGCCACCCGTCAGAACAAAATCAACCTTGCTCTGCTCCATCGATTCCTGAGGTAACGCAGTAACATGATCGCCAACCAAAACAACCTTCGAATTAGGAAGAACTTTTTTCACGTTGCCAATCATGGACCAATGCTTCTTTACCACTGGGGTTTTAGTCTCAATCATGATAACATCAGGATTGGTTCGCTCCAGATCGCTTAGCCATTGGTTGTAAGTTTTTTCCTCTGCAATTCCGTCATCCCAAACCACATCATAACCCGCGTTCGCCAACAAAGTTGCAGCATACGCTGGAACAACAGGATAAATGTACGTGGGCGATTGAAAGAATTGGAATTGTCTGTTTTGCGATAGGAGTGGGACACCTTTCTCCGAAATGATTGGCGGATAGGAAATGCTAATTTTCATCGTTTCAAATCACGCTTCGCTAGGCCGAACAGAAAGAATGAGCCGTAGACTAAGTGTGTTGTGATTATGCCTAACCATACTGAAAGGAGAAGCTTCATGCCCTTCACCTGCAATGCTGCTGCAGTTAAACTCGACGCGAGGTACAGAGCTAACCCTAATAGTACAACATATGCAAAGAGCGGGAAAAACAATGAAAGAAATATTCCTGCAATAAGAGAGGAGATAAGCAGAGACGGAAAGAAATAAGTGAGCTTCACTGAGTTCTCTGGAAACTTTTTGGCAAAGAACCCTCTATGCTCCCCAAATCTTGAAACCTGTTTAAGATGTGGCTTAAACAGTGAACGCCGATGGTGATAAACAACTACATCAGATGATTCAATCAGCTTTTTGCCAAGCTTTCTTATCGCCAAGCACATGAGCGTGTCTTCACCTGGCCAATATTTCTCATTCCACCCGCCAGCCTCCTCTATTATCGCTTTTCGAGCTATGAAATTGCATGAGTGTATATCATCTGATTCGAAACAGCTTTTAATTTTGTATCTACTCGATAAATTGCCTACCATAAATGACGAAAGAACGTAGCCGCCAGCTTTTTGCAGTAAACCATCTGTTTCGGGTGTTAATCCAGGTCCCCCGACGCCACCAACCTGTGGATCTTCAAGATGCTTTAAAGCGTTGGTTAACCAGTCACTTCGAGGATAAGCGTCATTATCTATGAACGCACAGAATTCGCCACTTGAGTTTTTAACACCTATGTTTCGTTTAACTCCTGGCGGCACGGGTTCAGTGGCTATGATAATAACGCCATCAATCGCTTGGGTAAAATAATCAGGTAACAATATTATCTCAAAATTTGGATAATCCAAGCGTCTACAATTTTCAATACATTCTCTCGTGTAATCGTCCACGTCTTTGCAAGGAATAATAATTGAAACAAGTGCCTTTGATGACATTAATGTTCACGAAGAACAAATGAAACCATGTTTTGAAAACCGTTTTTCTTGGAAAGCGGACGCTGATACCAATGTATGATCCGAAGTCTGTACGCTATTCCAAGCAAATCAAGAAACATGTGCAACATCTCGTTTGGCTTAAATGAAGCATCTAACTTGATATTTACAGGCATCTCCACCACTTTTAAGCCATAAAGATGCGCCACAGATAACAACTCAACATCGAAAGCATAACGCTTCACAGCCAATCTGGGGAAAATGTCAACG
>Ga0187886_1003990_pt1 | contig 10815 bp, 10 predicted proteins | sample June2016WEW_20_1_FD_133001 | JGI IMG/M metagenome (GOLD analysis project Ga0187886, IMG submission 133001) | Peatland microbial communities from SPRUCE experiment site at the Marcell Experimental Forest, Minnesota, USA - June2016WEW_20_150 | ecosystem: Environmental > Terrestrial > Soil >...
CCATGCGGCCAGCCGGGATCAGCAGCACGGCGAACACCAGATTGTAGGCGTTCAGCACCCAAGTGACGGTCTCGATGTCAGTGTGAAGATCGCGCTGGATAGTGGGAATGGCAATGTTGACGATAGAAGAGTCGAGGATGGCCATGAACAGGCCGAAGACCGCCGCCCCCAGGACAAGCCACTTATGCTGAACCAGCATGCTTGCTCAGCGAGGCCAAGGGGCCTAGGCCGAAGTAGCTCACCAAGATGCTCTGCCGCACGTAGCCCCTATATCACACCCTCTGCCACTCCCGCAACCAGGGAAAGCGGAAAGGGAGCCCGAAGGCTCCCAACCATACACAAGCTGGTGGAGACGGGGGAGAATCGAACTCCCCGTCCAGAAGAAGGCCACCCTGAATATCCTACAGGCTTAGTCGGCGTTTTGATCTCGCCCGCCGTACCTCCACCGACGGAGTGTCGCCGGGCCAGCCGATGTCTCTTTGACAGCCCTTATCGGCGTCGGAGCTGCCGCACCTCGACATTATGGCGCCGAGCCCCAACCCATCGAGGAGAGGTCAGGGTCGACGTGGCCTGCCTAGATTAGGCGGCCAGTGCGAACTCAGATTCGCCAGTTACTTTTTGCCACCTGTTTTACGAGGGCGATGGCTACCTCGGCCTGCAATCCAGATTCAACCTTCCCTGTCGAACCCTTTCGTCCCCAACAGGGATCTAGCGAATCTACCTTATTATACCACGAGCGCAACCACTTGCTTAGCGCAGAGCGTCCTTTTTGGACCCAGTTCCGACCGTCTTTCACCGCCAGCAGGGGAAATCGCTCGCACACGCCAGCAGTGATCTGCGCTGTGAGCGAAAATGCCCGCAGGTTCATCTCGGGGCTCACTGTGGATATGCGGCGTTGGGCGATATTCTCCTAAGCTTCGCGAGCCACCCGCAACTGTAGGCCGTGGGAAGACGCTTGACGGGTCTTGGGTTGCACGTATAATGAGCCCTGTTCGTCGTGGGGAACCGTTCTCAGCCCCCGCCATGTTCATGGAGACAATCCCGAAGGAGGCATTGAATGTTACGAACACGGATGCTCTTGACGATAGCCGTCCTCTCGCTACTTTTCGTCGCCTTTGCCGGCTGTGGTGGCGGCGGCGAGGAGAAGGCAACGCAAACGCCGACGAAACCACCCGCGACAACTGCCGCGCAAACGCCGGCGAAGCCGACCGCGGTAACCCCCACAGAAGCAGCCGCGGTTACGCCCACCTTGCCCCAATTCTCAGGCAGCGCCACGGCCAGTGTCACGGTCGGCGACAAGACTTTCACCTTCAGTAACGGCAAGTGTGACATCGCCCCAGATAACACCTGGCTGGTAGTGAATATAGGCCAACCCAGCAGCGACGACTACTTTGGCCTACTCGTTGGAGCGAATCCGTCGGCCCCAGGAGGAGCAAGACTGGTCAGCGGCGGCGGCGTGTTTACCGACGGCGAGATCGCCCTCACCGCAACACAAGGCGGCAGCAGCTTCCTTATGGGTGGTACCAGCGCTGCCGCCGCGGCAAACAAGGTGACCCTGGCCGCTGACCTCAAGTCAGGGGAGTTCGTCGGGACCACCCTTGACGGAAATCCGATATCAGGCTCGTTCAAGTGCTGATTGTGGCCGCTCCCGGGGTCGCGCGCCTGTAGGGGAGAGGACGTGACATAACGCCAACAACGGGAGCAACGGGCGCGGTGCCTAGCGACTGCGGTGGCGCAGCGCTCGCTGCATCTCGCGCTCCGCCTCGCGCCGGGCGATGGCTTGGCGACGGTCGTACTGGCGGCGGCCGCGAGCCAGGGCCAGCTCGACCTTGGCCCGCCCGCTCTTGAGGTAGAGCCGCAGGGGTACAAGCGTCAGGCCTTTCTCCTCCACCTCTCGCGCCAGCTCAAGGATCTGCTTTCGGTGGAGGAGAAGCTTGCGGCGGCGGCCAGGCTCGTGGCTGAAGCGGCCAGCAGCAGCGTAGGGCCCTATGTGAGCGCCCACCAGCCACATCTCGCCCCGCTCCGGCCGGGCGTAAGCATCCCGCAGGTTCACCCGCCCATCGCGGATGGCCTTGATCTCGGTGCCGGTGAGGACGATCCCCGCCTCCAGCCTCTCCAGGATGTCGTAGTCATGTTGGGCCTTGCGGTTAACAGTAATCGTCTTTTCGGCCACCGCTCACCCACCGCCATCCTCAGGGCACCGTCGCCTGGATGCTCTGCCTCAGGTGGTCGATAGCTGCGAAGAGTTCGACGTCGCGGCCCGCCTTGATGTCATCCTCCGTGGGCTCCACCTTGATGTCCGGCGACAGGCCGATCCCTTCGATCTGCTCCCTGTTGGGAGTAAGCCAGCGAGCGATGCTGATGTAGACGGCGCCGCCGTCAGAGAGCTGGCGCAGGTGGTTCACCGTTCCCTTGCCGAAGGTAGTGGTGCCGATGAGGACGGCGCGTCCGTTGTCCCGCAGAGCCGCGGCCAGCACCTCGGCACCGCTGGCGCTGCCCTTGCCAACCAGCACCGCCAAGGGCATCCCCCCACTCTCGTCGCCCTCTTGTGCCCGCTCGACGGTTTCGTTGCCTTCCCTGTCCACCTGGATCAGGATAATCCCACTGTCCAGAAAGAGATCAGCTATCTTCACCGTCGCGTCCAGGCCACCGCCGGGGTTCCGCCGCAGGTCGATGACAAGCCCTTTGTAGCCTTTCTCCTTGATGTCCCTGATAACATCCGTCAGGGCGCTAACAGTGTCCTCACTCATCTGCTGCAACTCGACATAAGCTATATCCTGCACAGCGTTGCCCTCGGCATCCTCAAGCTCACTGGTGAAGACGGTAGGGACAGTGACGACGTCGCGGGTGACGGTGATGTCCTCGGTCTCACCGCTCTCGTGACGCACGCGCAGGGTCACCTGGCTGCCCTGAGGCCCGCGAATACGGCGAACCCCCTCGCTCACTGTCCAGCCAGCGGTGGATTCGCCGTCTACCGCCAGGATGACATCGCCGGCGCGGATGCCTGCCTTATCGGCAGGGGAATCGCGGAAGGGCGCAACGATGACTATTTCGCCGCTGACCGGGTCTTGCTCCACGCGGGCGCCAATCCCCTCGAATTGGCCCGTGATGATATCGATACCCAGAGAGTAGGTCTCGGGATCGATGTACATCGTGTGCGGATCGTGCAGAGCGGCCAGTTCGCCGTCTATCGCCCCTTCGCGCAAAAGCTCCGGATCCACGCTATCTGGAGCGACGAAGTCTTCCCGAATGATGCCGTAGATCTCGTTCAGGATGCCGAAGTTCGGCCCACCCTGCAAAGGGGACGTAGAGCCAGTGCTGGGGCCCTCTTCACCACCACCGCCGATGCGAAAGCCAATCACCCCGGACATGACCGACAGGAGGACCACTAGCAGGCCAAACATGACCCACCGTAGCGTCTTCATGATCAGCCACTCACTTCTTCCACTCGTCATCGGCCACCATCCCCTTACTAGACGACTCTTCGCGGCTGTAGTGTAACATTGGCCCCAGCCCTTTGCAATTTGACCGCCGCCATTGCACCTTTATGTCGAACAGTGCCACAGGTGTGGTCGACATAAGAACTATAGTGCGATCATAGCTCCTCAACGATCGCCCTTCCCCCGTCGCCTCGTTGTGCCAAACCCTCGCTCCCGCTATCATGGCCTCACTGGCAAGCTCCCATCATGAAGTACAAGATCAGTGTCCAGAGGAACACGCTTCGCTTCTCCGCCGCCCACTTCACCACCTTCCAGGGCCAGGCCGAGCCGCTGCACGGCCATAACTACGACCTGCTGGTGGAGGTAGAGGGCGAACTCACCGAGGACGCCTGGGTGATGGACTTCGGCGAGCTCAAAAGGATCGCCGAGGCCCTGTGCCAAGAGCTCGACCACCGCTTCCTACTGCCACGCGACAACCCGGCCCTCACTGTCACTGACCTCGACGATGCCTGGCAGATCGCCTCTGGCGGTCAGTGTTATGTCATCCCCAAGAGCGATGTATGTGCGCTGCCCCTGGACAACTCCACCGCCGAGCGCCTGGCCGAATGGTTCTGCCACCGCCTGGCAGACGCACTGGCTGGGCGAGGCAATATCACCGCCATCAGCGTGGGCGTGGAGGAGGCACCCGGCCAGGCTGGCTGGTGCACCCTCAGCCTGAGCAACCGTTGACACGGCGGCCAGAAGCATTATGATCAGGATGGAAAAGGGCCAAGAAAGGTCTCGCTCATGCAGATAGACTGGCAAGGGACTATCAACGAGATCCTCTCCAGCGAGATCTGCTGCCCCCGTTGCGGCGCCCTGGTGCCGGAGGTAGTGGTGGGCTACTCCCGCACCGCCTCAGCCAGCCAGTTCGCCCCTCTCTGCCAGGGCTGCAACCCTCGTGAAGAGTGCGACGCCCGCAAACTGGTGCTGCTGTGCGAAGCCTGCGCCCTCGAGCTGCGTCTGCGCGGGCGCAAGCTTAACCAGGAGGGGATGATGGTCGCCCTCCTGGAGGAGTGCCGGCGCAACCTGGAGGAGAGCCTCGACTATCTGGCTGAATACTGGCGAGAAGACCTAGACATCGAGCCCGAGGATATGGATAAGCGGCTGGAAGAGGTCGACCCCCAGCTCTTCGCCCAGGAGGACGCCTGGCGCCGCTACCTAGAGGAGCAGTATCTGAAGTTCCACCGCTGGTTCCGCGAGCGCGGCCTGCGCATCCCCAATGCCGCCTGGCGCTCCGAGTACGTGGAAGAGATCATCGCCCTGGGCTACGAGACCCTCCTGGGCGACTAGGCTGGCCTTGCCTTCGGAAAAGACCACCCCCTGGGCGGCGGCTAGCCAAACCTGCCTAGCCACAGCATCTGGACGTGCTGGCAGCGGGCTTCTGGGCGCGAATGAAGGCGCTCACAAAGCTGAGAAGGGCCTGCTCCTTTGCCTCAGGCGGAAGGCAGCCAACAACCTCTGCGACCTCGGTCCCCCGAAGGTCCTCTTCCTTCCACACTCGCGTGACCTCGATGCCAATGTTCTGGAATCCGGCGGCCTTCAGCTTGCCCACGTACTCCTCTTCCTTCAGCGCTCCGGCCACGCAGCCCGCCCACAGCTCCAGGTTGCGCCGCAGCCCCTCCGGCATGTCACCCCTGACGACGATGTCGGAGATGGCGATGCGCCCGCCGGGCTTGAGCACGCGATAGGCCTCGCGCAGCACCCGGTCCTTGTCAGGCGATAGGTTCACCACACAGTTGCTGATGATCACGTCCACTGAGTCGTCAGGCAGAGGAACGTCCTCTATCTCCCCCTTGAGGAACTCCACGTTCTCGATGCCCGCCTTCCTCTGGTTCTGGCGGGCCAACTCCAGCATCTCGTCCACCATGTCCAGGCCGTATGCCTTGCCTGTGGGGCCCACCCGCCGGGCGGAGAGGAGAACGTCGATGCCGCCGCCGCTGCCCAGGTCCAGGACCACCTCCCCCGGGTGCAATTCGGCCAGGGCCACGGGGTTGCCGCAGCCCAGGGAGGCCAGCGCCGCCTCCAGGGGAACGTCCTTCAGGTCCTCGGGAGCGTAGAGCTGGCCGCTGATGGGGTCGGCGACCGCGGGTTCGGCCGGCCCGCAGCAGCTCGCCTGGGGCGCGCAGCAGCTAGCGGGCGCCCGCTGTGCGGCCTGGCGAGCAAGCTCGGCGTAGCGCTTGCCCACTTTGTCCTTGATCTCCTTCTTGCTGCCCATCGGCTGCCTCCTTACATCCAAACTGCCGAAATTGTGCCGTTCTCAAGCTATCGGCCCAGACCGCTCAGGGCCGCGACCACCTGGCCCAAGACGTCCTTGCGCAGGCGGAAGCGGCACCACAGCCCCTGCTTCTCGACGTCGAGCAGGCCCGCCTCCTTGAGCACCCTGACGTGATAGGAGATTGTGGGCTGACTCAGGGGCGTGCAGTCAACGATGTTGCACTCGCAGACACCGCCCGGGTTCCTGGCCACCAGGCTGAGGATTTGCAGGCGGGTGGGGTCCGAAAGGGCCCTGAAGACGGCCGCCCAGCGCTTGGCCTCCCTCTGGGCCCCACCGGTGACCTCCGCCGCCATGCCGGGACAGCAGCCCTCGACTATGGACGTCCACGGCCTCTGTTTCACCTGATCCATAACACTAATAGCATAAGGCCTATATCGAAGTTTGTCAATATAGTCCGCGCAAGAAACCGCGAATTCTTCCGGTGCCTTTCCCCTACCCTGCCGGCTGCACCCGATAGCCCCAGGAGGCGGTCTCGCCCTCCTCCCCGAGGCCCAGGGTCGCTTCGATACGCCCCAGGAGATCGGTCAGGCCCCAGCCCTTGAGCGCAGACACCAGCAGCAACGCATCCGGCCGCCAGTATCGGAGGGAGGCCCGTACCTCGCCCAGGCCCTCCAGCCCCTCGATGGGCAGCCCGTCCGGCCCGCAGATCAGGTCGGCCTTGTTGAGGACGGTGATGCAGGGCTTGTCGGCCAGGCCCAGCTCGGCCAGGGTATCCTCCACCGTCTGAGCCTGCTCAGCGGCATCGGGATGGGTTATGTCCACCACATGCAGCAGGAGGCTGGCCTCGGACAGCTCCTCCAGGGTCGCGCGGAAGGCAGCCACCAGTTGGGTCGGCAGCTTCTGGATGAAGCCGACGGTGTCGGTGAGGAGGAAGGCGCCGCCCTGAGGCAGGGTCACCCGCCGCGTCACGGGATCGAGGGTGGCGAACAGCTTGTCCTGCACCAGCACGTCGGCCCCCGACAGGGCCCGCATGAGGGTGCTCTTGCCAGCGTTGGTGTAGCCCACCAGTGAGACCACCGACGCCCCCTGGCGCGCCCGCCGCCGCCGATAGAGGGCGCGCTGCCGCCGCACCTCCTCGAGCTGGCGCTTCAGGCGCTGAATCTTGCCGCGGATCAGACGGCGGTCGGTCTCCAACTGGGTCTCGCCAGGGCCGCGGGTGCCGATGGCCCCCTCCAGCCGCTCCAAGTGGGTCCACTGGCCGGCCAGGCGAGGCAGCAGGTATTCGTGCTGGGCCAGCTCCACCTGAAGGGCCCCCTCGCGGGTGTGGGCGTGCTGAGCGAATATGTCGAGGATGAGAGCAGTGCGGTCGAGGACCTTGATCTGGAGGGCGTCTTCCAGGTTGCGCTGCTGGGAGGGCGACAGCTCGTCGTCGAAGACTATCGTGCTGAAGCTCAGGCGATGACGCAGAGAGGCCAGCTCTTGCACCTTGCCACGGCCCACGTAGTAGGCGGGCGTGCGTCGCTCCAGCCGCTGGACGCACCTGCCGACCACATCGGCGCCGGCAGTCAGGGCTAGCTGGGCCAACTCCTCCAGCGAGCTCTCGCTGGTCCAGCGACTATTGTCTCGCCCCTTTATCTCCACCGCCACCAGATAGGCCCGCTCGATGGGCTCGGCGGTGGCGTAGCCGCTGCTAGGTATGCTCGTCGCCCTCCTTGACAGAATGCCTTTCCCCTACAAGTATACTGCAAATCGGGAGGGCTTGCTCCGGCTGAGGCGGCCTATCGGCCAGCTTCGGGCTGGATTGCCACCTCGCTCAAGGGTGCCACCCCGCCAGCCGCCGCAGGCCCTCCTCCATCTGCTCGTCGGGGATGGTGAGCGACAGGCGGACGTAGCCCTCGCCGTGCGGCCCGTAGCCGATGCCCGGCGTCACCACCACGCCGATGTCGTCCAGCAGACGGCTGGCGAACTCCAGCGAGGTGCGTCCCTCGGGCAAGCGCGCCCAGATGTAGAGGCTGGCCTTGGGCGGGCGCACCCCCAACCCCATCTTGGCCAGGGCCGCCACCAGGCGGTCGCGCCGCCGCTGGTAGATGGCGTTGTGCTCGCCGATGCAGTCCTGCGGCCCCTCGAAGGCGGCAATGGCCATGCGCTGAATGGCCTGCGGGATGCCCGAATCGAGGTTGGACTTCACCCGCATGAGAGCGTCGACCATGGTGGCGTTGCCCACCACCATGCCGATGCGCCAGCCGGTCATGTTGTAGCTCTTGGAGAAGGAGTGGAACTCCACCCCCACTTCCCTGGCGCCCGCCGCCTGGAGGAAGCTCACCGGCCGGTAGCCATCGAAGGCCACCTCCGTGTAGGGGGCGTCGTGGCAGACGGCGATGCCGTGCTCCTTGGCGAAGCGCACCACCTGCTCGAAGAAGTCGAGCTCGGCCACCGCGCCCGTGGGGTTGTTGGGGTAGCTGATCCACATCAGCCTGGCCCGGCGGGCCACCGCCTCGGGGATCGCCTCCAGGTCGGGCAGGAAGTCGTTCTCCTCGCTGAGGGGCATGAAGTAGCAGTCGCCGCCGGCGAACATGGTGCCCACTGAGTAGACCGGGTAGCCCGGGTCGGGCACCAGGGCCAGGTCGCCGGGGTCGATGAAGCAGAGGGCGATGTGGCCGATGCCCTCCTTGGAGCCGATGAGGGGCAGCACTTCCCTATCGGGGCCAAGGGAAACGTCGAACCGCTGCTCGTACCAGCGGGCGATGGCCCGCCGCAGGTCGGGCAGGCCGTCGGTCTCCGGGTAGCGATGGTTGACGGGGTCGCGAGCGGCCTGGCAGAGGGCGTCGATAACGTGGGAGGGCGTGGGCATGTCGGGGTCGCCGACGGCGAAGCTGACGACGTCCACCCCCTGCGCTCGCTTCTCGGCGATCTTGCGGCTGATCTCGGCGAACAGATACGGCGGCAGCTTCTCGACGCGCTTGGCTAGTTGCATCACCCCTACTCCCGCCACCGCACCTCATACAGGCGCACGGCCTCCTCGAACCCCCGCAACTCGACCTCGCCCCGGTCCGCGAACAGGAACCCCTTGCCCGCTACCAACTGCCGCACCACGTCCGAGGCCAGGATCTCCCCACCTTCCGCCTTCGCCGCAATGCGCGCCGCCATGTTCACCGCCGTCCCGAACAGGTCCTTCTCCTCCGCTATTGGCTCCCCCGCATTGAGCCCGATGCGCATTCTTATCGGCTCCTCGGCCTGCTCGTTGTGCTCGGCGAAGGCCCTCTGCATGGCGATGGCGCACTCCAACGCTTGTGTCGCCGACGCAAACGAGGCCATGAACCCGTCCCCCATCGCCTTCACCTCCGCCCCGCCGTGAGCCCGCAGCGCCTCCCGCACGATGCCCTCGTGCGTCCGCAGCACCTCCCTGGCCTTCGCATCGCCGAGGCGCTGGGTGAGCGCAGTGGAGCCCTCGATGTCAGTGAAGAGGATGGTGACCGGTGCCGGCTCCGCAGAACGTGGTCGCCGTCTCCTCGTGTGCGGCTTCAGTTCGCGCTCGTCTGCCAGGAATTCATCGATGGCTTGAAGGACGGACTCCGCATCGCCGAAGAAGGGTTCGTCCGAGTCCCCGTCTAGCACTGTCAGACGGGCATTCGGCAGCAGGGAGGCGAGTTCGCGCCCGGCTTCGAACGGGATTCCCCGTGCGCCCGAGCGATGGAGGACTAGGGTCGGCATGGTCAGACCTTGAAGGAGATGGGCCACGTCGACCCCCCCCGTAATCTCAGTTAGGGTTTGCAGAGTATACTCGAGGGAGGCCGTTTCCTTGTAGAAACGACCTATAGCCTCAGCAAGTTCGCTGTGCAATCGAGGGTTTGTAAGCAATGCCAGTGTCCTGGTTCCGAATTCCCAGTTCGCCTTCACGAAGTCGATGAACGGCTTTGTTTGGCTGCGCCGCACAGATGAACTGCGAGCGTAGGTGCCATAGAGGATGAGCTTCCGCACTTTTCTTGGGCTGCGAGCAGCGTAGGCGATGCCCGCGGGGCCAAAGCCGCTCCAGGCAAATAGAACGAATGCTCGCAGATTCAGCCGATTGACGACTGCCTCTAAGTCCTGTGCGCGGGCGAGCACTGATAGATCCTCAACGTTACGGTCAGATAGGCCGGTGCCGCGGCCGTCATAGAGGACGACTCGAAATTCGCGGGCCAGACGCCCCAAGAAGCTCGTGATCTCGCGGAATTCCCATATCCGTTGCTGGTGCCAGTAAACAGGTGGCATGAAGACAAAAGGGTATCCCTCTCCGAGGGTACTGAACGCAATGCTCACCCCGTCGGCTGTCGTCGCGTACTGGATGCGCGGCTCCATCGTCCCTACTCCCGCCACCGCACCTCATACAGGCGCACGGCCTCCTCGAACCCCCGCAGTTCGACCTCGCCCCGATCCGAGAACAGGAACCCCTTGCCCGCTACCAACTGCCGCACCACGTCCGACGCCAGGATCTCCCCACCCGCCGCCTTCGCCGCAATGCGAGCCGCCATGTTCACCGCCGTCCCGAACAGGTCCTTCTCCTCCGCGATCGGCTCACCCGCATTGAGGCCGATGCGCATTCTTATCGGCTCCTGCGCCGTCTCGTTGTACTCGGCGAAGGCCCTCTGCATGGCAATGGCGCACTCAAGGGCCCGCGTGGCCGACGCGAACGAGGCCATGAACCCGTCCCCCATCGTCTTCACCTCCGCGCCGCCGTGGGTCTGCAGCGCCTCCCGCACAATGCGCTCGTGCGGCCGTAGCACCTCCCGCGCCCTGGCGTCACCGACGCGCTGCGTCAGAGCCGTGGAGCCCTCTACGTCCGTGAACAGGATAGTGCGAAAGGCACCAGGAGCCGCTGGTTCGGCCGCCGCTGGAGCTTCCTCGGCCTCGCCCAGGAACTCGTCGATGGCGCTGGCGACCGCCTCCATGTCCCCTAGAAATGGCGCTCCCGACGTCCCCTCCAGAAGGACGAGGCGGGCGTCCGGTATCCGGGAGGCAAGGACCCTGGCGACGTTCACGTCAGGTACGGGGCTCTGGCGGCGGTGAAGCACCAGCGTGGGCGACTTAACCTGCGGTAGGAGCGCTGTAACATCAACCTCGTCTTGAGCGCTTATGACC
>Ga0187886_1003991_pt1 | contig 10813 bp, 9 predicted proteins | sample June2016WEW_20_1_FD_133001 | JGI IMG/M metagenome (GOLD analysis project Ga0187886, IMG submission 133001) | Peatland microbial communities from SPRUCE experiment site at the Marcell Experimental Forest, Minnesota, USA - June2016WEW_20_150 | ecosystem: Environmental > Terrestrial > Soil >...
AATAAGAACATTGCATCAAGGAGTGCAAAAGTTTCAGCGAGAGAAGAAGATGATAATTTCTTATTTTCGAGCTGCCAGAAGGAACGCTTTTTAAAAAACTGACTTTTTCTACAGGCTCGTTAGGTTAGGAATTTGAAATATGGACGTGGATCCCACACTAGAAAAGAGAATTGAAAAACTTGTCGCCGATATAAGAAGTCTACAGCCTCAGCTTGATTAGATGTCCAAGGTGCTTCAATAGTAAGAGACTACAAAACCTGGAATTCAACAAGGAGGATTAACATCTATCCGTTAACCCAATTTCGTCCAAAAATTTGTCTTGACTTTTGTGGGCAAGTAGATAGAAAAATGGGTGATATTCTTCTTCTCAAAATTGAAAAATTGAAAGAACACGAAGAGATTAGGCCTAATTCCTTGGAAGAATTGAAAAATTAGATCTCGTTAGATGACATCCTTAAATATCCATAATCTGCTTGTAAAAACTAACGGATAAAGCATCAAGGAGATATTTGATTTGTGTTGTATAGGTTCTCAAAATTAAAAAACTTTTGATCGCGAGGATAGAACAAATGGAAAAAAAAGTTGAGCAAAAGTTTATGAACATAATTGGGGCAAATCTAGATAGATTGATCACGATCGATTGGCGAGGACAGGGGCATATTCACCCCCTCTACCAAGCGGCTCGTGATAAATCGGATGGTCCTTTGACTATGCGTGCAGCACAGAAGTTCGTGGATAAGGTCAAAGAAGGAGATGTCGTCTTTATCACGGCCGGTTTTCCAGTAGGGCCCTTTGATGTTCTCCAGGATGGGAAAGTCATCAAGGAACATACTTTTAGTAGCAATATGTTAGCTCCTGAAACTGACGGAATTGTTGCGGCAGCCTTAATTGCCCGTGCGGTTGATCTTGGATTTAAAGGGAAACCCGTTGTTTTTTGTGAAGACGAGAGCGTATATATCGTTGAAGGCTGCTGTGAAGCAGCAGGGCTCAGGGTATTCAATGATTTTAAAATTAGCCTATTGATGCCCCACACGGTTACTGTGCTTCCGTTTACCAAGGATGCCCAAAGAGCCCCGGAAGAAGCCAATAAGATATTGGATGAGATGAACCCCAAGGCAGCCATTTCCATTGAACGTCCGGGAAGAAACGAAAAGGGGTTTTATCACATGGCCAATGGGCGATCGATCACTGATTTTGTGGCAAAAATTGATGAACTTTTCGAAGGTATGGGAAAGAGAGGTAGTTTAACCATTGGGATAGGCGATTTGGGCAATGAGTTAGGAATGGGGGCTCTAAAAGAAGCTACAAAAAAAACGATCTTTTATGGAGAAAAATGTCGATGTGGTTGTGGTGGAGGTATTGGAGCTTATTATCCTGCCGAGGCAACCATTTTCGGCGCTATTTCGGAAGATGCCACCTATGCCTTTTTGGCCTGTTTGGCGTATCTCTTATCTCAGCCCGAGATTCTTCAAAGTACTGAAATGGAGACTCGAATTCTTGAAGCGGCATGTAATCGAGGAGCTATTGATGGTCCCTCTGGCTTGAGGAATCCCTGCATCGATTATCTGGATGTAAAAATTCACAATCATCAGATTGAATTGATGAGAGAGATAATACAGTCTCCTGGAAGATTTTTTAAACTTCAACCTTTTTTCTATGGCGACCTCATTTCCAAGTGAAATGGGAAAACCTGTTAATAGAATAAGAAATGATATCCTTTCAACTTCTTCTTCAGTCAAGCATCAGCGGGTTGTTGATAGGGGGGATCTATGCCCTGGTGGCTGTGGGTCTCTCCCTTATCTTCGGACTTATGAACATCGTCAATTTTGCCCATGGAGATTATCTCATGCTGGCGATGTATGCGACTTTTTGGGCAAATTACCTTCTGGGATGGGATCCTTTGGTCACCCTACCTTTTGTGTTGTTTATTTGGTTTTTCGCTGGAGCAGTGACTTACAAAGTTGTTATTCGCCGGATCCTCGATGCCCCTATGGTAGCACAGATGTTCAGTACCTTTGGCTTAGGCCTGTTCTTACGTTACGGGGCCTATTTCTTCTGGAGTGCTGATGTTAGAAAAGTAAATGACAATCTGCTGTCAGGGATTCTGGATATTGGTAATATTTATATTACCAAGGCCGAACTGGTAGCATTTTTCGGCAGTTTTGCAGCAACTGCTCTTTTATTTTTATTCATCAAAAGGACAAAACTTGGAAAAGCCATCCAGGCAACCTCTCAGAATAAAGAGGCAGCAATGGAGATGGGGATTTATACGGACAAGGTCAACGCCATAGGATGGGGAATCGGAATTATGTGTGTTGGACTCGGAGGTGTGCTTCTGGCCACATACTACCCAGTACACATATATTCGGGCTGGATGTTTACCCTGATTTCCTATATCTCCGTTGCCTTGGGAGGCTTTGGGAGTTTCTGGGGAGTCTACCTCGGAGGAATGATGATTGGCGTCATTGAGAACGTATTTGGCACAGTCTTCGTTCCAACATTTAAAATGGTTTTCGTGTATGCGACATTCATATTTATTTTAATATACAGACCTAAAGGCCTTTTCGGAAAATTTTAATGTCATTGCATTATGGGATTGTGGGATGGAAAGAGTAATTGAGAAAATAAGGGGTTATAAAATTTGGGGCATAATTTTACTATTGGGTTTTTTAGTTTCGTATCCCTGGATTTTTACCGACCCTCATCCTAGGCATGTCATGATTATTTTGCTCATGTATGTGGTGCTCGGTCAGGCCTGGAACATCCTTGGAGGATATTCAGGGCAGATCTCTTTGGGGAATCACATCTTTTTTGCTCTTGGGGCCTATACATCAACCATGTTGTTATTAAAAGTTGGTCTGCCTCCTTGGATAGGCGTGGTACCAGGTGCTATCTTGGCTTCAATCGCAGCCATTTTTATAGGTCAGATTTGTTTTGATCTAAGAGGACATTATTTTGCTATCGGAACCCTCGGACTCGCAGAGATTACCTATATTATATTTCTGAACTGGAACTTCGTGAATCGTGCTTTCGGTTTCCAAATTCCTATTCTGAAAAATTCCACCTATTATGTGCAGTGGGCAAATAAGGAGCCTTACTTTTACATTATATTAACGATGGCCGTTTTAGTGGTGGCCTTTGTTTGGAAGATGGATAAATCCACCCTCGGGGTTTATTTAAAGGCCATTAAAGAGGATGAGGAAAGGGCCAAAAGCCTTGGGATCGATTCTCGAAGGTATAAATTGCTTGCCTTTGTCATTAGTGCTGTGATTACGTCATTTACTGGTACATTTTATGCTCAATACATTCTTTATATCGATCCTGATAGCCTGCTCAATTTAGAGTTTGCTCTTCTTATTATCATCATACCCATGGTGGGTGGGATGGGAACGGTATTGGGGCCAATTTTGGGCGCAACTCTTTTAATCCCTTTAGCCGAATATGCGCGTACGGCTTTTGGAGGAGGAGGGAGAGGAGTTCATATCTTGATTTACGGTTTGGTTATTGTTCTATTAGCTCTGTATGAGCCCAGGGGGTTGATTGGAATTGTTAAAAGGAGATTCGGGAAGACTTTCATGTTATATGGTGATGACTCGGCCCCACTTTTCGGAGAAGGCGATAAGTCATGAGTGTCCTGAATATCCATGGGTTGACAAAGAGTTTCGGCGGCTTAATAGCCATTGATGAAGTGGATATCACCGTGAAACAAGGGGAGATCGTGGGTTTGATCGGTCCAAATGGGTCAGGGAAAACCACTCTTTTTAATTGTGTCACAGGCCTTTACCAAACAGATAAAGGGAAAATCATGTTTAAAAATGAAGACATAATTGGCTTCTCCCCTTACAAAATTGCCCAAAAAGGGATTGCCCGAACTTTTCAGCTTGCCCGGGTCTTCCATGATTTAACCTTGTTCCAAAATATGGTATTGGCCCGGAATCATCTTGGGGAGAACTTCCTTCGGACGCCAACGAAAAGTTTTGATCAACTCTTATGTGACCTGGTAGACTATTGGCTTGAATTTGTTGGTCTGACAAGATTGCGAAACGAATTGGCAGGGGAGGTTTCGTATGGGCAGCAGAAACTTCTTGAGTTTGCCATGATCCTCATACCAGACCCTGAATTGATTCTTCTCGATGAGCCGACCTCGGGCGTCAATCCTGTCATGATCAATAAAATCATGTCATTGATCAGGAAACTTCATGATCAGGGAAAGACCATGTTCATCATCGAGCACAATATGAAGGTGGTGATGAATCTGTGCGAGCGTGTTTATGTCCTGGACCATGGTAAAAAGATATGTGAGGGGACCAGTGCCGAGGTGCAATGTGATGGAAAAGTGATCGAGGCCTACTTTGGATACTAATTCATTCTTTAAAATAGACAATATTTTTTCTACATATGGAAAGTTTGATGTCCTAAAAGGCGTCTCCTTTGAAGTCGATAAAGGGGAATGTATCTGTATCATTGGGCCGAACGGGGCAGGAAAATCAACGGTTTTTAAGTCAGCCACTGGCTTCTTACATCCTCGAAAGGGTTCGGTCTACTTCAAAAAGGATGATATTACCTATCTGAATGTGGTAGAGATCATGAAAAAGGGGATCGTGTATGTGTTTCAGCACCATAGCATTTTTCAAAGGATGAAGGTGATAGAAAATCTTGAAATGGGGGCCTTTACACGAAAAGACAAAGTTCAGATAAAAAAGGATATTAATACAGCTCTGGAGATGTTTCCTGTTCTTGCAGAAAAGAAGAATGAATTGGCGGGCACGATGAGCGGAGGCCAGCAACGAATGCTCGAAATCGCTCGAGCTCTGATTCAAAGGCCTGAACTTCTTCTTTTGGACGAACCCACTCTGGGTTTGGCCCCTACCATTGTCCGCGCCATTTTCCAGAAGATTAGGGAGACCAATGAGCAACTTCAAATCACAATGATGATTGTCGAACAGAATGCAAAAAGTGCATTATCCATATCGCACCGGGCATATGTGCTTGAAAATGGGAAGAACAGAATGGAGGGTCCCACACAGGAAATTCAAAACAACCCGGAGGTCATCAAACTCTACCTTGGCGGTGAATAGGAGATGGAATGACTGAGTATTTCATACAAAAATATAAAGGAAAGGAGGACATGATTATGAAAGGGAAAATTTTTATCAGTTTATTTCTAGTGGGTTTTCTTCTTTTGGGGTCGTTTCCTGCTCAAGGAGCGGAAAAAACGATCAGGATTGGAGCGATCTGGCCATTGAGCGGACCTGTTTCACGTGAAGGCCAGGAAGCAAGGGGTGCGGTTGAGTTAGCCAAAGACATCATCAACAACAAGACCGACCTTAAAGGGATCCCCTTGGCCAAAACCGAGGGACTCCCGAATCTGGGAGGAGCCAAAATTGAAATTGTATGGGGAGATACCGAAGGAAAACCTGAAATCGGCCGGGCGGAAACAGAGCGATTGATCACCGTTGAAAAGGTGGTGGCGATTATAGGTTGTTATCAGAGTGCAGTCGCCATCGTGGCCATTCCGGTGGCAGAAAGGTATGGAATCCCTTTTGTTGTTGCCGACGCCATAAACCCGGATATATGCAAGAAAGGTTACAAAGTCGTATTCCGGACAACGCCCATCAATACGGCCTATGTAAGGAATGCACACGACATGATTGATGAGTTTCAAAAGGAATTTGGTACAAAATATGAAAGGTGTGTCTTTTCACATGATACCTCTTTTCAGGGCAATGATTTTGCCAAAGCTGGCACGGAACAAGCATTAGCACGAGGCTATAAAGTTATTGGGGCTGTAGCTACTCAAGAAGGTGTAACTGATGTTACATCGGATGTTCTCAAAATAAAGTCCATGCAGCCTGAAATTCTTCTGCTTCATCATTATTCAGGGAATGCCATCCTTTTACAAAAGGCATTTGCAAAATATCGGGTAGATGCGAAAGTGTTTATGGCCTACCCGGACTCTTATAACCTATCAGATTTTTTAAATGCTACTGGCAGAGATTCAGACTATATCTTTTCTCCAGGGATCTTCCCGCCGCGGCTTGTCGAAACCCAGCCAAAAATGAAGCAAGTAAACGAAATGTTTAAGCAGAGAGTGAAGAGAACTGGCCAAGACTTACGGATGAGCGACCTCGGCGCTCGTGCTCTTCAAGCCCTATTGGTTCTCGGTGATGCTATCAACCGCGCTAGATCAACGGATCCTAAGGCCATCATCAAGGCCCTTTTGGAGACTAACTTAAATCAAGATCAGGTGATCGTGCCATGGAAAGGGGTCAAATTTGATTCAACGGGTGAAAACATCCTGGCTTCGGCTGTGATACAGCAACGTCAGAAAGGCCGTCATGAAATTGTTTGGCCGTTGAATATGAGAAGTGCTAAACCGATTTGGCCGGCTCCAACGTGGGAAGAAAGGCTTAAAAAAGAGGAATGAGGAGAGATTTCTTGAACTCCGATGAAGAAAAATCGAACCCCATTCGAAAGATAAAAAGGGCAGGGCTTGTTACTCTGCCCTTTTCGCTTAATTTTAATTAAGGAACGGAGGAAAAGCCCGTGTTGGAGAACATCATTGGCCGACATAAGACTGAAGTGGATACGCCTGCCCTTTTACTTTACATGGATGCTGTGGAAAGAAATATCGCCAGGATGGCAAGTTTCTTTTCTGACAAACCCTGCAAACTCAGGCCCCATATCAAAACGCATAAGCTCCCCATGATTGCCCATAAACAGATCGAGGCAGGGGCCATTGGGGTTACTTGCGCCAAACTCGGGGAGACGAAGATATTTCTCGAGGCAGGGATTAAGAATGTTTTGATCGCGAATGAAATTGTAGGGAATGGAAAAATTCAGAGACTGGTTAATCTTTCCAATTATGGAAACCTCATCGTATGTGTTGATAATTTTGAAAACGCAAGGAATATTTCTGAAGCGGCGGGAAAGATCGGTGGGAAGATGAATGTCCTTGTAGAGATTAATGTCGGATTGAATCGGTGCGGGGTCAGGTCTGGGAAACCAGCATTAGAATATGTACAAAAAATAATGGAACTAAAGAATTTAGTCTTTTGTGGCTTAATGGGTTATGAAGGTGGTTTATTTATCAATGACATCGAAGCGAAGAAGAAGAAGTGCACCGAATGCAACAAATTATTGGTGGAGACAAAGGACCTCATTGAAAAGAACGGTTTTTCTGTCGAAATTGTCACGGCCGGTGGATCAAATACGTTTAACCTTACAGGCCTTTATTCCGGAATTACGGACATCCAGGTCGGCTCCTACGTCACCATGGACAGTCATAATAAGTTTTATGGGCTCGATTTTGAGCAGGCCATCACAGTTTTGACGACGGTCATCAGTCGACCCGAGAAAGAAAGGGCTGTAACCGATGCCGGAATGAAGTCTCTTTCAACAGATGAAGGGCTCCCTGTCTGTAGAGAGGCTGGGATCACTGTCTCCAGACTGAATGAGGAACACGGCCACCTGAGAATAGAAAACCCGGACCATGATCTATCCGTCGGGGATAAAATCGAATTGATTCCAAGTCATGGCTGTACAACGATCCCCCTCCATGATCGTTATATTATTATCCGTAACGATTACGTGGAATCTGTGGCTGAGATTTATGCTCGTGGGGCAAGTCAATAATGGAAATCTGTAAGCGCTGACTTCTAAGGATGACATTTTCAAAATAGGAACTCCTGCGCGGGTTAAGAAACTACAATGTTTATCATCATGAAGCTATGCCGGATGTAAGAGGGAAATTGATTACAAGCAATAGAAAGATGACCCTCTCTTCTCAAACATGATTGTTTACATAAGTGTCTCCCAGATTTCTCTTGACATTGCTTTATAATTGATACAAAATTTTCCATAGGTTACAGGAGAGATCCCTTGTTAAAGGGGCGCCGAAGGGGCAAATCCCGAGGGATCAGGACGAAACTCTCAGGCAAAAGGACTGTAACTTAATTAAATCCTGGAAAGATCCAGGCCTTCGGCCTGGACACCGAAGGGGAAAAATCCAAAGTTTTTAAGGGATAATCTCTCAGGTCAAAAGACAGGAGGAAGGCGATACGAATTCAATCGTCTTCCTCCTTTTATTTTGGGTGAAATTGATGAAGGATGAGAAACCATGAAGAAGAAAAAACCTCTCCGCAAGATTCATCCATCAAAGCGGTCATTAGAGATTAGGTTACAAATCGCGGATAACATTTGTTTGATCGACTTAGAAGAATTGAAAGAACACGAGGAGATTCGGCCTGATTATTTGGAGGAATTGAAAAATGAAATCCTATCCGATGGGATCCTTAAAATGCCCATCGCCGTGGATAAAAAAACTTACATCATCTTAGACGGACATCACCGATTACACGCTTTAAAAAAGATAGGGTGTAAAAGGATTCCTGTCATTCTTTTTGATTATCAATCACCGGAGATAGAGGTACTTCCTTATAGAGAAGGCGAAACCGTTACAAAAGAAATGATCATTCAAACTGCGTTAGCAGGTAGAAGAATGCCACCTAAAACTTCTAAACATATGATTCTGATCGAGGGTGAACTGAGGCACATCTCCATCCTCGAAACGGTTATCAATATTCCCTTAGAAAAATTGCGATAAAGGATTATAATTGATATTGGGTGAGTTTCAAGGCCACGATTCACTTGTCAAAGAACCAAGGCGGGGTCAGAAATGGCTCTGCCTCTTTTGTGCACATTTCTAATAGAAATCGTCAGCTTTGGAGATTAGATTGAAATGAAGATTTGTAGGTGAAAGCATCAAATTGAACTTTTGGATCGGCTGGATTTTGGAAAAAAAGGATAACTTCCTTGTACTAAACACTTTACTGATTTTGTAAAAAAGTGTATATTGCAGGCGGTAAACCTTAGTCGGTATATCCGAAGTAGTTCGTCCTTAAGATTTATAAGGAGATACAAATATGGAAAATTTGCTCTCTACTGTAAAGTCTGTTAGCGAGTTAATAGATGATTTTGAAGGAGGGTTGATTGCTGTTCCTGAAATCCAAAGAGACGTCGTTTGGAAATCAGACCAGGTTAAGCAATTGGTCGATTCCATAAGCAACGGTTTCCCTTGTGGTTCACTAATCTTGTGGGAACCCAGAGAAAAGGACGCCAATTTTGTCAAATCGCTGGTACGGCCGGAGAGGCTTGAGAAGTTTAGTAATTCCTTACCAAGGTACTTTTTGCTTGATGGTCAACAGAGGGTAACCGCCCTATCCTCAGTTATTCTTAAGAGAGATCTCCTTAAGGATCTCTTGAACGAATTAGTGGAGGACATGCCCCTAATTTTTATAAATCTTAAGAAATTTCCGAATGAAATAGAGGCAACACAAACTGCAGCTGGCTATAATTTCCCGTGGGTACTTTACAATAGCTTGTTTGATGGTTCACTTTATGGTTCTGGTGAATACGAAACATTGGAGACAGGAAAGAAGGAAAAGATAAGGCGGTACGTCCAACGCATTAGAGACTATAAATTCCCTGTCCAAATAATAAAAGACCAGAATTATTCCACGGTTGCAGAGATCTTTACAAGGGTGAATTCACAGGGTACTCAATTGACTGGGGCTGAAATTCATTTGGCGAAAATTGTTCCTCATTGGCAAGGAATAACAAAGGAATTTAGAGATTATAGAAAGGAATTGAGAAAAAATTATTATGATTTGGATTTGACTTTCTTAATGAGGGTCATTACCGCTATAGAGTGTAATGTCCCCCAGATTAAGAAACTTGCAGAAAAAATCGCTAAAGATAAAACTTCCAAGGCTTCTTTAAACAGGACTTGGGGGAAGGTAAAAACATCCACTAACAAATTGATTAGGATACTAAAGAACGAATTATATCTGGATAAATCAAAGTACGTCATTTCAAAAAATGCTTTGGTGCCTTTGGTCTATTACATCGCATCCGAAAAGAAGAGCGCCGCAATCAGCAACATCAAGAAATTCTTTCTTTTAGCGCAACTTTCTGAGCATTATGGTGCCTCCGCTGATTCTATCTTACGCAAGGATTTCAAGGTTCTTGTCGAGGCCTCGAAGCCACGACTCGGTCTTTTGGAATTGGTTAGCAACTTAAATCGGGAGGCACGACAGAATTACCGTGGTCTTAAGATTAGACCTGACGATGTAGGGGGAATACCCTCAAAAAATGTTCTTCTTCTCTTAATGTACATACTTATGAGGAAAAAGAAGGCTGCTGATTGGGGGATCGCACATACACCTCTGGAAGATATTGAGCCGAGTAATATTCAATTGCATCATATTTTCCCTTTTGATCTCATGATAAAGGATAAGAACGCTTGGAAAAGATATGAAGATGAAGGGTATTCTTTAGCTGAATATAGGGCTGACGTTAACGATATAGCAAATATTACTTTCTTATCAAATCCTACAAACGTGTCTCTAGGCAATACTTCGCCATCTCAGTATTTGCTCACTGAAACAACACGAGATATGCGAAAGGCCCATTTTATTCCTGAGGATAAGGAATTGTGGAAAACAGAAAATTTTATTGACTTCCTTAAGGAACGCAGAATATTGATAGCAAAGGCAATAACTAATTTCCTGAGATGAATGTTTTTAGCCCCCTTTCTTGAAGCGGTGGAATGATGCGCCGCTGGTTTATGTCGTCATACTTTCTTTCTAACGGAAATCATCAACCATTGATGTAGACCTTTCCTCACTCTTTGTAGGTGAAGTGATTAGCCAAAAATCAACTGACTGTGCCTATTAGAATGAGTTTTGTTCAGAGCAACGAATTGGGGAAATGACGTCACGCTTGACTTTTTAGCATTCGAAAGATGACAGAG
>Ga0187886_1003992_pt1 | contig 10812 bp, 14 predicted proteins | sample June2016WEW_20_1_FD_133001 | JGI IMG/M metagenome (GOLD analysis project Ga0187886, IMG submission 133001) | Peatland microbial communities from SPRUCE experiment site at the Marcell Experimental Forest, Minnesota, USA - June2016WEW_20_150 | ecosystem: Environmental > Terrestrial > Soil >...
CGGCCGAATTATAAAGCCGAAAAAAGAAAACGGTATAAAACTTGAAACTTTTGTTTTTGATGCCTTGCCGCTTGCGAAAAAATCAATTATTCTTGAGACGATTCGAAGCCAGGAATTTGCGCCTGTGAAGGACAAAAGCGGTGCAGACAATCCTAAGGTTACAAAGCGGATGATGATTGCCTGTGCGGCCAACTGGCTCCGAGAGGCGGGAGTAAAAATTCCAAGGAAATCCAACGGTTCAGCAGGCTGCAAAATCGAAATTGCTCCGTCCTTTGCGATATGCAAAGAAGATATAGCGAAAAAGAAAGCTAAAATCCCGCCAATCAAATCAGGGGATGTAATTTATCTTGAGTAAGTACACTGCCGCCGGCCGGTAGTTTTATTGCAAAAGGTTATCTTTGTTTTTTTGCAGATGCTCCTGCAGCCATTGAAGTTCCTGCTGTTGCTGCTGTGCGGCAAGTATTTTTTCGAATTGCTTTTTGTTGCTAATCCATTCAACCTTACCGTTAAGCCACAGCACGAGATATCCTCCCTTTACGAATCCCCTATAATTTTTTTCAGAATAGGCAAGAATAGTTGTATTGGGGTCTGCACCGTATTCAATCCATTGCGCCCGATATTGTAAATCCGAAAGCCGCACAGCGCCTATTGCTTCTTCATACTGTTTTACATACGTTTCCGGCGGAAGAGAGCCGTATTTTTGACGATACTGCAGAATTTCTTTGCCCAAAATTCCTATAGCCCTTGTTGCTTCAGAGCGGTTGATGACATTCTTTATATTTGCAAAGCCTACAACCATAGCTGTAGTAAAAGCCACAACTATTACAACATTTGCTAAAAGTTTTTTCTGTTTGCGATTCAAAGACAACATTCCCTTAAAATATTTTTTATTTTATCAGAACCCGGTTGCCTTTGACAACCAGTTTATCTGCTGCGAAAAGCCTTATTGCTTCAGGATATGCGATACATTCCTGCTCGAATACTCTTGCCGCCAAACTATCCGGCGTATCGTCATTCATAACCGTGCAGGTTCGCTGGACAATAATCGGTCCTTTGTCGTATTCGTTTGTGCAAAAGTGTACCGTGCAGCCGCTTACTTTGCAACCCGCTTTTAAAACCGCCTCGTGCACGAAATGTCCCCACATTCCCTGTCCGCCGAATGCCGGCAAAAGCGCAGGATGAATATTCATTACTCGATTTTCCAGTCCCTCAGGGATTTTCCAAAGACACAGCCAGCCCGCCTGCAAAACAAGGTCAACCTTCGCCGCAAGAAGCACTTTGCTTATTTGTTTGCTGAAGCCATCGATATCCGGATAATCTTTTTTCCTGATTATCTCCAGCGGCAATTTCGCCGCCATTGCCTTTTCGACTCCCGCCGTCTCGGACCTCGACGATATAACGGCCACAATCTCTGCGTTTAACTGTTTTTGTTTTATCAGCTCATTAATATTAATCATTGTTCTGCCCGAGCCGCTGATAAGAAGCCCCAGCCGCAAATGTTTTGTTTTTTCTTTTTGCTGTTTCTGTTCGATATCGCCTGCTGCGTCGATTGAACGGTTCACGAGTTTGTCTGCGATTTTATTTTTCTCCCGCGGGATATGATTAATCTGCCAATTCTCGAATCCGTCGAGCAGCTCGAAACACCGGCTGAAAAGCTCCCTGATATTATCGTTTTTGACTTTGTAATCGCCGTTGATTTGTCGGACCATCAGCTCGCTGTCGCTGAAGATTTTTACATTCTTTGCTTCGAGAGATTTTGCTTTTCGCAGTGCCGTTAAAAGCGCGGTGTATTCGGCGATATTATTCGTGGCGTTGGGCAGAAATTTCGCTTCTGCGCTGATTTGTTTTCCCGCCGAATCGAAGATAACGAACCCACCCGCGGCAGGGCCGGGGTTGCCTCTGCTTCCGCCATCTGTGTAAATGGTTATGGTTTCGGCCAAACCTTCAGTTCTCCGTGTCCTTCATATACAGAATACGGGTGCAGTTCGGACAGCGAATTATTTCATCGCGGCTCATCAGAGTGTTTGCCGTCTCTGTGGTAAGCGACATAAAGCATCCGCCGCAGGTATAAATTCCGCTTCTGTTATCCTGTACTTCGATTTCCGCGATTGCCTCGCCGTCATAAGTATCGGCAACTCGTTTGAAAACTTCCAGCGCCTCGGCCGACACATCGCGAGCTGCCTGCTGCCAGTGCCGTTCGATATCTGCTATCTCGCCTTCGAATTTTTTCGCCTGCTCTTCGGTCTGTTTGCGAATTTCATTAAGCTCGTTCTTGGCCAGTTCAATCTGTTGTTTTATCTGGTCGCACAGAACCTGGTCGGCGTCGATATTTTTCATCAGTTCAAGAGCCTGGTTTTCTATTTTGCTGTTGTCGGCCTTGGTGGTATTAAGCTCCGTAAGTATCGCCGCGTATTCCTTGTTGCTCTTGGCGACGTTCAAAGCCGCGCGGTACTTGGCAAGCGTCTGGTCCACACTTTTTATCTCAAGTTCGAACCTGTCCGCCTGGATTTTCGTTAGCTGGATTTCTTCCTGCTTGGCCTGAAGAGAGTTTTGAAGTGTACGGAGTTGGTTTTCTTTTACAATAACATTTCGTCGACAGCGCGTTAGCTTTGCCTTAGCTGCCCTTAAGCTGTTTTCAACGCTTTGTAGTTTTACCAGAGCATTGAGTACTGTTCCCATGAACGCTCCTTAAATTGCTAAAGATAAAAATAATGAACCATACATTATCAGCAAAAATTCCCCATTTTCAACAAAAAATTTTGTTTTTTTCTCCCATTTTCTGCCAATTACTTGTAGTTTACTGTCAGTTAAGGATTAAGGAACTGCTTTTGAAACCTGAACTTACAGCCCCTGCGGGCACTTTGGGAAAACTTATTTGGGCCGCCCAATATGGCGCAGACAGCGTCTATTTCGGCACAGATTTCGGCTCTTTAAGGGCTTACGCCGGCAATTTCACCCTCGACGATGCCGCCAAAGGCCTCGATTATCTTCATAAAAACGGTAAAAAAGGCTACGTTACTCTAAATATTTATCCGTTCAGCGATGAATACGCCAAACTGCTCGATATCGCCGGAAATCTCCGGGACGCCAAAGCCGATGCCCTGATTATCGCCGATATCGGGCTTATTTTTGAGCTGAAAAAAGCCGGCATAAAAATCCCAATCCACATCAGCACCCAGGCAAACACCACAAGCAGTCAAACCGTCCTTGCATATAGACAACTCGGAGCGGCAAGGGTAAACCTGGCAAGAGAACTGTCTTTGGCGCAGATAAAACAAATTTGCAAAGATACTCAGCACAGCGGCGTTGAGCTTGAAGTCTTTATCCACGGAGCAGTCTGCTTTTCATATTCCGGCAGATGCGCAATCAGCGACTACCTCACCGGCCGGAAAGCAAACAGGGGCGAATGTACTCATCCGTGCAGATGGGGGTATTCTCTTGTTGAGGAGAAAAGACCGGATGAATTTTTTCCTGTATTCGAAGACCAGCGGGGCCAATACCTCTTCAACTCCAAAGACCTTGCCTTGGTTGAATATGTCGAGCCTCTTGCACAGGCGGGCGTCTCTTCATTCAAAATCGAAGGCAGAATGAAATCGGTGCATTACATCGCTTCTGTCGTTTCGCTTTACAGACAGTTAATCGACGGCAAAAAAATCAGTAATGAAGATTGTATGAAACTTTTAAGCCGCGTAAAAAATAGAGGCTACTCGGCAGGCTTTATCAAAGGTTCAATTACGCCTGATGATTATAGCTATGAAAAAAGTCAGTCAAAATCAGGAGCCGTCTTTGTGGGAGATATCGTTGATGAAAAAGTTGAGACCGGCAGTATTTGTTTTGTGCGAAACAAAATTTTCGCAGGCGAAAAACTTGAGACCTTAACACCGGCAGGCGAAATCTCAGAAATCACAATGCCGAATCCTTTAAAAACCATCGATGGTGAATCTGTTGAATTTATCAACAACCCGCAAAGGATCGTTCTCGAACAGAACCTGTCTGCATATTCGATTTTGCGAAGAGTAGAAAAAAAGGTTCCTGACACCTTTTTTATTTAAGTATATGTTTTTAATCCTAAAAACCCATTTTTTAGCATAAAAATTGGCATTTTTTGAAAAATTCTCAAAAATTCTGAAAAATTTATTGACAAAATCAACTCTGTATCGTAGAGTACTCTATGTTACAGTGAAGATTAATTAGAAAGGAACAATTAATGGATAAGTTAGATGGCGAAAATGCTCAGGATTCGCTGGCAGTGATTGAAGAAATTATGAAACAGACTCGCAAGGCCATAGCTTCCTCCCATGCAAATTCTTTACTGATTCTTTGGGGTGTTATCTGGGTAGTTAATAATACTGTGCTTCAATTTTATCCTGATTATGCCCATTATATAAGTTGGGGTTTTGTTGCAGTCGGCATGTTTGGCACATTTCTAATCCACCATATTTCTCATACCGAGCCTTGGGTTAGGACTTTTCTTTCGCAAAAGACAAGTCGGCGTCTAGGGTGGTTCTGGATTCTGTTGTTTGTTTACGCTTTTATCTGGCTTAAAATATTGGCACCTTTCAATGGTCTGCAGATCAACGCCGTCTTTTCCACAGCGGCCATGTTTGGGTATATTGTAATGGGGCTTTGGTTTGGCAGCTACTTTATGGTCTGGCTCGGACTAGCGGTAACAGCGACGACCCTGACAGGCTTTTATTTTTTTCCGCACTACTATTGTATTTGGATGGCTATTACAGGCGGCGGCACAATTCTCTGCACAGGCTTATATATTAGATTGCGGTGGAGGTAAAGATGTCTGAACTTGATAACATTATTCATCAGCCGCTCAGATTGCGAATTATGGCCGCGCTTATTGTGCTTGAACCTGCCGACCAGATGGATTTTATTTTTCTGCGAAACCTCTTAAAGGCGACCGATGGCAATCTCGGCGCTCATTTGGCAAAACTCGAAGGTGCCGGTTACGTCAGGATTGAAAAAACTTTTGTGGCCAAAAAACCGCGCACTTTTATCAGTGTTTCGGACAAAGGCCGGGATGCGTTTACTCAACATATTGCCGCACTTAAACTGATAATTAAAACTTCAAAAGGCCTATAGGGGAAAATTGTCTGAAATGCGGCATTAAAACAAAGGTGAGCAGAATTTTTCGGCCTATTCAATAATTTAGCCAAAAAAGCCATAATTGGCTCAATTTAATAATTTATTTAATATTTTTATAGACTTTTAAAGGTCTATTTCGTATAATTTATGAAAATTAGTTGTTTTGGTGTATATTTTTTCATCTCTCAAGAGTATATTTCCAAAGTAAATTAAAATCGAGAGATAGTATTTTTTATCGCCTTTAAACAGGCCAAGGAGTTAGTAATGAGTACAGGTACAGTAAAATGGTTCAATTCGGAAAAGGGTTATGGTTTTATTACTCCAGATGACGGCGGCAGCGATTTGTTTGTCCATCATTCGGAAGTCAAGACCGCAGGTTATGCATCACTCAATGAAAACCAGAAGGTTAACTTTGAGGTTGGCCAGGGCAAGAAAGGCCCTTGTGCAAACAATGTAACGCCTGTCTAACAACAAAGAATTGCACACAAAAGGCTCGCCCTCCGGCGAGCCTTTTTTATTAATTCACAGATTATGAATCGTCAAATAACCACGTTGAAAGATTCGGCTCAGTTACAATAAATATTCCGCCTATACGTATAGATATTCTTCGGCTTGAGAAGATATTAGTTCCTCAGTATTTTCCTGGCTGATATTATTCTTCGAAATAATCTGTCCGTATGTTTCCAGACTGATGAATCCATACAATAATGCTAATGTGTAAAATGCTTCAATATTTTCCATTTGTCGTATCCTATTTATTTAAATTTTAATTAAAATTTATAATCCGACTGCGAAATAAATAGGACAGCAACAATAAAATATGTTATTTTCTTTAAGGGTGATATACTTCATCTAAGACTCCTGGAACAGCCATGTCGAGAGATACCGTTCTCCCGTGTCCGGCAAAATAACGACTATTAATTTATCTTTGTTTTCTTTGCGTTTGGCAACCTCGAGTCCGGCCCATAATGCGGCGCCGCCGGAGATACCGGCCAAAATGCCCTCTAACTTTGCCAGTTGCCTTGCGGTTTCGCCGACATCTGCGTCTTTAACGCGAACAATCTCGTCGACTATTTCTCTGTTCAACACATTCGGAACGAAACCGGCGCCTATGCCCTGAATTTTGTGCGGACTTGGTTTTCCGCCCGATAGGACTGGCGAAGCATCCGGCTCGACCGCAATCGCCTTGAATGTCTTTTTTCTTTTTTTGATTACCTCGGCTATGCCGGTAATGGTGCCGCCTGTGCCGACGCCGGAAACGAGAATATCGACTTTGCCGTCGGTATCTTTCCATATTTCTTCTGCTGTGGTTCTGCGATGTATTTCGGGATTGGCCGGGTTGTTGAATTGCTGCGGTATAAAGCTGTTCGGCGTTTGTTTGGCAAGCTCCTCTGCCTTTTCAATTGCTCCTTTCATCCCTTTCGGCCCTTCGGTAAGCACAAGTTCTGCGCCGAAGATTTTCAGCAGCTGTCTCCTTTCGATACTCATTGTTTCGGGCATAGTAAGAATCAATTTATATCCTTTTGCCGCGGCCACAAACGCCAAAGCAATGCCCGTATTTCCGCTTGTCGGCTCTATTATTATCGAATCCTTGCGCAGCAGACCTTTCTTTTCCGCATCTTCAATTAACGCTACGCCTATTCGGTCCTTGACGCTGGAAAGAGGGTTAAATGATTCTATCTTTACAAGCACAGTTGCATTTGTCCCTTTAGTAATCCTGTTGAGTTTTACCAAAGGCGTATTGCCGATTGTTTTTGTGATATCTTCAAATATTTTTCCCATTTTTTATCTCCAATCTAACTGTTTATGCTTTTTCCAGAGCCTGATTAATATCCGCGATAATGTCGTCGATATGTTCAAGACCGATAGACAGACGAATAAAATCAGGTGTAACGCCGGTTGCTAATTGTTCCTGAGGCGAAAGCTGCTGATGTGTCGTAGTTGCAGGATGAATCGCAAGGGATTTTGCGTCGCCGACATTGGCAAGATGCGAAATAAGCTCAAGCGAATCGATAAACTTTTTTCCTGCTTCCAGACCGCCCTTAATTCCGAAACCTAAAATAGCGCCTGCTCCGCCGCGAAGATATTTTTTTACTCTTTCTTTTTCTGGACTTGTTGAAAGGCCCGGATAGTTCACCCACGATACTTTCGGATGTTTGCTCAGATGATGAGCAACTGCCAGAGCGTTATCCGAGTGTCTGGGCATTCTTAAATGCAGCGTTTCCAGTCCCTGCAGGAAAAGAAAAGAGTTAAAGGGCGACAGTGCCGGCCCCAAATCTCGCAGCAGAGTTACTCTTGCCTTGATGATATAAGCGATATTGCCCAGCGGCTTGAGCGCTTCTATAAAGTTAATGCCGTGATAGCTCGGCTCAGGTTCAGATATGAGCGGGAATTTTCCGCTCGTCCAGTCGAACTTTCCGGAATCGACAATAATTCCTCCGATAGATGTTCCGTGACCGCCGATAAATTTGGTCGCCGAATACACTACAATATCCACGCCAAAATCAATCGGTCGCAGGATGTAAGGAGAAACAGTGTTGTCCAAAATGAAAGGAATGCCATTTTTATGAGCGATTTTTGCGATTCCTTCCAAATCAGCGACATCTAATTTAGGATTACCTATAGACTCAGCGTAAATCGCTTTCGTCTTTGGCGTAATTGCTTTTTGAAACGCGTTCAAATCATTCGACTTGACGAATTTTACTATAATGCCAAGCCGCTTGAAAGTATAGTGCAGGAGATTATATGTTCCGCCGTAAAGATTATCCGCTGAAACAATTTCATCTCCGGCCTGTACGATATTCAATAAAGCTAACGTAATCGCAGATGAGCCGCTTGCTGTCGCAAGAGCTCCCACGCCGCCATCGAGAAGGGCGACTCGTTTTTCGAAAACATCCGTTGTTGGATTCATAATCCGGGTATAGATGTTGCCGAATTCTCGCAGTCCGAAAAGATTCGCAGCGTGGTCAGAGTTTTTAAACTGATACGAGGTTGTCTGATAAATAGGCACTGCCCGCGCCCCGGTCGTTTGGTCGGGTTCCTGCCCGCCGTGCAAAGCGAGAGATTCTACTCTTAATTTTTGGTCTATTTTACTCATTTGTTAACTCCTTTAAAATGCATATTGAGCGCTTAAAACAACTCCGTCGCCGAGTCCGACAGCGGGACTTCCCGTTCGATTGCCGGTGATTACATAAGCGGCAACCAATGAAAAGTTTTTATTTACAAACCAGGCAATATGGGCATCCCAGTAGTCGGCATTCTTAAAATCGCTGAATTTCGCTCCCTGCCGGTATTCAACGCCAACGGCCACATTCTCAAGAGGCAGCACATCGATATTTCCGAAAAGCACTTCATCGCGTTGGTCATCGAAGCCAAGAACTCCAAGAACTTTTCCTTTTGTGGAGAGCAAACCGCCGCTTATCAGCACAGGCTTGGGGAAAGTTTTCTTGATAAGTTTTGTTGCCACTATGTAATAGTCCCAATCGGTACTGTCTTTAGCGCCATCGTAGGTTGTATGTTTAAAGACCGTGCCGACTGAAACAGCAGGGATATATTCCTTTTCTTCCAGCACAAGCAATTTTGCGCCGAAGTTGTGTTTCTCTATATTATTCTGGAAGCTTGTTGAAATATGTTCATAACCGTAAGAAAGCTCTAAACGGTTAAAAAAGGTTTGCGCAATACCAACTGTTGACCAGTCTATTTTGCTTTGTTTAAGATTTACATACCAGGTGCCAATCTGCGGTTTACTGGTGACGACATTGTCGAGAGAAAATTTACTCGGCTTATTAGACTCTTCGATTTTCTCGCCGGCAGTATAAGCCAGAGGGTTAAAAGCAATGCCTCCAACTCCTTCAAGGTTAATTAGCGGGACGCCGGCGTATGAGAGAGTGTTTGCTGACACTAGTCCCAGGCCGACCAATACAATTATAACCAGCTTTTTCATTGGAAAATCTCCTTAAAATATTTTTTGTTCTTTTTTAAGCAGGATTTTCCAGATGTCTGGTTGTACCCGTCTTTAATATTTATTTATATCCGTTCCTGCGGCATGACCGCCCGGAAAAACTTTTATTTAACTAAATGCCGCCTCCTTTCTCGACATTACAGGATTCATCGAATCGTTTTCGTTGTGTCACTTCAATTTGCACTATTTGTGCGTTGTGCACTTTGATTAAAACGCTTCCGAATTCCAGACCGGCTACAGCCGTTGCAATATCGCGTATAATGGCATTAGTTATAGATGCATCATTTATATTATTTTTCGAACTCATTTTATTCCTATTATTCCTATGGTTTTACTTATAGTGTTCCTAAAAAAAATCAAATTATATAATCCGGCACATATTCTTTTGTCGAATTTAATTCTTCTTCAACAAGATTAGCAAATGTTGTATTGTTATAAATGTCGGATATTGAATCATTTAATCGCTGCCAGAGATTTGAAAAAGCGTAATCGCCGTTTCTAAAAGTTATGTTCTCGGACATCGCAAACTTATTCATTAGAGAACCCTGCACGAACAAAATTACTTCACCTACCGTCAGCTTTGAAGCAGGCCTTTTTAACATATATCCGCCGGCATTGCCGAGCCTCGATGCTACAAATTCCGCCTGTTTAAGTTCCAAGAGAATATTTTCCAAAAATCGCGGCGGTATACTCTGCGCAGCGGCGATTTCAGCAATTTTCATCACGTCTGACTTCTCGTGACTAGCCAATTCAAATATGGCCCGCAATGCATACCTGCATTTTTGCGAAATCATTTTTGGTGTTACAAATACTGCTTTCATTATCACTATTCCTATAGACATAGTAATATAAGGCCTTATATTTGTCAACAATATTTTTAAATTTTTTTTTCGTGTTTTTATATATTAATATTTAAAAGGCTATAATTTGTCCTTGAAACCTGTTGGGTAACTCTCTAAAATTCGCCTAAATCCTTTAAGGGACTTGAAATGTATGTAATACCGGCCATAGATTTACTTGGCGGCAAATGTGTTCGTCTAATCCAGGGCGAATACAACCGTTATATAAATTACGAGGACGACCCCGCAAAAAAAGCCATTGAATTTCGCGCTGCCGGCTCAGAATGGCTGCACATTATTGACCTCGATGGCGCAAAGCTTGGCAGATGCGTGAATTGCGACACGGTTCGTGAAATTGTTTCAACAGCAAAAGGTTTAAAAATCCAGGTTGGCGGCGGAATTCGCGACAGGGATTCCATCACAACTATGCTCGATATGGGCGTAACTCGTGTGATACTCGGAACTAAGGCCGTCAGTGATTTCGAATGGTTCAGCGCTGTAGCGAAGGAATTTGCCGGCAAAATCGTGTTAAGTCTTGATGCCAGAGGAAGTAAGATTGCCACAGATGGCTGGAAAAAAGACAGTTCTCAGGAAGTGATTGAGCTTGCTAAAAAGGCGGCGGATTTGCCGCTTGCAGCGATTATTTACACCGATATAAACCGAGACGGAATGCTTGCCGGGCCTAACATCGAGAGGACAAAGGCTTTAGCCGAAGCGATAAAATTTCCTGTAATCGCCGCCGGCGGAGTTACGACAATTGAGGATATACAGAAACTGGCCCAAACTAAGGTTATTTCCGCAGCCATTGTCGGCAGGGCGCTTTACGAGGGAACTATGAATCTTGCCGAGGCGATAAAAGTCTGCTCCGAAAACGCATAATTCACCATCCGAAATTCCGTTGACTGCCGGCCTAAA
>Ga0187886_1003994_pt1 | contig 10809 bp, 13 predicted proteins | sample June2016WEW_20_1_FD_133001 | JGI IMG/M metagenome (GOLD analysis project Ga0187886, IMG submission 133001) | Peatland microbial communities from SPRUCE experiment site at the Marcell Experimental Forest, Minnesota, USA - June2016WEW_20_150 | ecosystem: Environmental > Terrestrial > Soil >...
GACGGGCAAGATAATCGTTAACGGTAATAAGGTGCGCCCCCTGACCAGTCAAAGCGTTAAGGTAAAGAGCGAGAGTGGCCGAAAGAGTTTTTCCCTCCCCCGTCTTTTGCTCGGCAATTTTTCCCTGGTGAAGCACAGCCCCAGCAATCAACTGAACATCAAAATGACGCATCCCCGTTGTTCGGCGGGATGCCTCTCGCACTACCGCAAACGCCTCGGGCATAATCCCGTCAAGCGTCTCCCCCACCTCCAAGCGCTTACGAAACTCTTCGGTCCTGTTTTTAAGTTTTGCATCGGAAAGCCTTTTAACCTCGGGCTCTAAAGCATTAATCTTCCCTACCAACGGTTCAAGACGGGACAGTTCACGAGCGTTGAAATCGAAGAGATTTTTCAAGAAATTCATCTGGGATTAAGTATAGCTTACAAAGGCGTTTTGACTATTAACTTTCGTAAAACGCACTCCCAACTATGATAACCTCTAGAAGATGCCAAAGAAGCGTAAAATCCTATTTATAATTCTCGTCCTGTTAGTTCTTCTGACAGTACTGGGAATCCTATACCACTTCGGGTTTTTCAACAAACTCTTAAAATCGGCCACATATAATCAAACTACTAACGAAACTTCCCCCCAACCGACATACTCTAAATTCTCAGGAGAATTTGTCACTGCCACTACCCTTGAAGACTGGAGTATTGTGGAGTACAAAAACGGAACAGGATCTACAATGCTCACTTCCGGCCTAACCTACAAAGGGCTAACTGGGTTGGGAGTCAAGAATTCCCAAGGAACGGTAGTATTTAAGCTTGAGGGAGTTTACGGGATCGGGGGGGCAGGGGGGTGCACTACCTACTTTAAGTTTGATGACGACTCTTCCACCTACTACAACTCCATTGTTTCCGCCAATGCTGAAGTTAGCAGCCCTGCTCCCACCATCGTTGATCTTAGAGGCCTACCCTACAGTACGATTATCCTGTTTGGCACAAAGATGCGGAGAATTGGAACAAACCTTTACTGGGATACGGATCCGGCCGTGACCTATTTTGAAGCCGCTTGCGGAACTCAGGAGAGGATCTTTACCTTTAGTTCACCGCAGTTTACAATCTCAGGCCCCCAAATCACACCAGAAACATTAGGAAATTACCAATTTGAAGTCCCCAAAACCGTAACCGCAGGTGATCTGATAAAGCTGGATGCGGTCCTAAACTCACTAAAAGTCAAGTAATCTGCCGGTAAAGCAGATTAAGGCGCCTGCTGTCTCTATCCCAATCAACCTTGTCTTAGGGCATTGATGCCTAACGAAATTTCCCAGCAACCAAAAGAAACGTTTGCGGCGGTGGTATAATTTGGCCAATGCAAGAAGTTGAACTTAAACAGATTGAAACCTTCCACAGCCCCACGTACGGGGTGCTAAATCTCCCTCAAATTATCGAGAAGATCAATAGATTCATTCACAAAGAACCAGACCACAGGTACAAAATCATCATCGGTACCGATTCCCAAAGTCATAATGGGAGCGGAGTTGATTTTGTCACAGCACTCGTAGTCCATCGGGTTGGAGGAGGAGGAATTTACTTTTGGAAAGGGTACAACAAAAAGCATCCCTATACACTAAAAGAGCGGATTTACGAAGAAGCGCTTGCATCGCTGGATTTCGCCAATACTTTTATCCTTAATCTTAAGAGAGAACCCGAGCTTCTCCAAATCGGGCTCGAGATCCATGTTGACATCGGAGAAAACGGCAAAACCCGTGAGATTATTTCCGAGATCGTAGCAATGATCAAAGGCAATGGATATGAGGTTAAGACCAAACCAGACTCTTTTGGCGCATCCAAAGTAGCAGACAGACACACGTAAACCCAACTCCTCCCTTCCTTCCTCAGAAATCACTATAATGTGGTGAAGATGACGAGACTAGGCATTTTTCTCAGAAAGCTACTCAGCACCCTTAAGAAGCTAATCCTCATCCCTATTGTGTTTTATGTCATGCTCATCCCCATCGCTACGTTCGACTACTCTGCTTTCACTTGGCAGCCAAGCAAAATCTACAATGACGTAAGGCTCTGGATCACCGAACTTATCACAACACCTCAAATCAAGGAGAAACCTACAAAAACCATCTCAAAGCTCGTAGAAGCACCTTATATCCAGGCTTTTCTTCTTATTAAGGAGGACGAAAGATTCGAGTATCTCGCCGATTTCGCAATCCGTTACAAAATCCACATCGTGACCGTAAAATCCGGATGCAGCAAGAATTTCGCGTGCTACCAGGCTGCTACCTGTCACAAACCTGGAACAGTCTACGTTATGAGCCCCCAGATTGCAGCAGCCAGAGTAGATAGAACTGCTTCCGTTCTCGTGCATGAGATTTCCCATGCATATTACGAGCAAACGAAGAAGGACTATAACTGTGGAAAGACTTTCCTTTCCGAAGAGTTCTACGCATATTCAAAGGAAAACCTCTTCCTTAGCAAATACAGTAAACCAAGCATGGTTGATCGAAACGGTGTCCTAAGCAAATACTGTCTTTATATAAAAATAAAAGCGGATTATTCCGATTTATATGACGACATAAGGCTCCAACCGCCAGATAGCAGTTTTGAGAATTTCCTTTGCAACTTCACTTCTCTAGGAGAGTAGGGTAAAACGAAAAGGTTCAAAATTAAAGAGCTACCAAGAGAAGAATCCCCAAAACAATGCGGTAAATAGCGAATGGGATCAAAGAATGTTTACGCAAAATCCCAAACAAAAACCTGATTGCCAGAAACCCTACCACAAACGAAGTTAGAATTCCCACAGCAAAACTAGACTCTTGACCAACCAACATTCCCTCTCGCCAAACCTTCAAAAGCTCCCAACCCCCCGCGGCAAAAGTAACCGGCAAGGAGATGAGAAAAGAGAAGTACGCCGCACGGTCGCGCTTTAACCCTCTACCCATACTAGTAAGAATCGTAATCCCCGAACGTGAGACACCCGGGATCAACGCCAAAGTTTGAGCAAATCCGATAAGCAAAATATCCCCAAAACTTGCCTCACCTTTGTGTGAAGAAGCCGCACGATAGATCCTCTCAACCAAAAACATCAAAACTGCAACAGCAACTAGAGCTACAGCTACCGACGCTACTCCACGAAACGCATTCTCAACCTGATTTCCCCACAGCACCCCAAACAACCCAGCCGGCACAGACGCCACAACAATCCAAGCAATCACTTTCCAAGAGCGGGACAGAAACAGGTTCAGCCAGTCTCGAAAAAAGAAGGCAAGAAGAGCCAAAGCCGTTCCCAAGTGTAAAGCAGCATCAAAAGCCAGGGGGTGTGAAGACCATCCTAAGAGCGCAGGAACCAAAATGAGGTGACCTGAAGAGGAGACCGGAAAGATTTCCGTAATCCCCTGAACAATCCCTAAAACTAAAGCTTGATATAAAGGCATTTAAATACTTCCTTCCTTAATATGAGCCAAGGGCGAACCGCAAACAACTCACCAAACCGGAAAAAGCTCGTGCAAAGCCTTAAAGAACCCAGCAACAACTACCCCGAGTATGAGCCCCCCTAAGATATCTACCGGATAATGCACTCCTACCAAAACCCTCCCTATTCCTACTAGTACAGCAAGAAGAAAGATTAACACTCCGGGAATTTTCTCAGTGAAGAAGATTGCTGACCCCAACGCAGACAGGTAGGCAACGTGTTCCGAAGGAAAAGAACCATAAAAATCCCGAGGAGAAATACTGACCAAGGGGGTAAAACCCTCGGCAACAAAAGGGCGTGGAGTAGCAAAGTAAGTCTTAAGTATCTCTGTCACCGCGAAAGTCACAACCACAGTAACGAGAATGCGAATGAGATCATGCTTTTCCCTCCGCAACCAAAGATAAGGAACCGCTAGGAGAGAGAAGTAAACTAAATATTCGGCGAGAAAAACTATTAGTGAGTTCATTTCTTCTTAATTCTACCTCGAACAGAAGTAAAGGAAATTCCCCAACCCTCCCAAAAAACCCGGAATTGGAACCTTAACTACTTCCACCTGAGCAAACACTTCCGAAAGAAGCGCCTCAAAAGAGCGAAGGTTAAACCCCCCTGCGCAGTTAATCACAACTACCCCATTCGGAGAAGTGATATCACGCAATCTTAGCAGAAAACCACGCTCCTCAAAATGAAGCGGAAAGTTCCCCCCGAGATATGTATCCACAAAAATTAGATCAAACGGGTTTCCTTGGTAATTTTGGACATACTCTCCCCCGTCTTGGATAAGAACCTCCAACTTCCCAATCCGATCCAAATCAAAAAATCTCTTAGCTACCCTAACAATCTCGCCATCCAACTCTACTCCAACCAGCTCCAAATCGGGAAACTTTTGCCTCAAAAGATGCAAAATTGTCGCTCCCCCAACTCCCAACAACAGGGCGCGAAGAGGATTTTTAAGCCTAAGCGAAACCTCCTCTACTGCCCTAAACCAATAACGCTCTTTAAGATCTGGAGTATTTATGGAAACAGACTGGGGGTAACCACCTACCTCAAGAACCAAACTTCCCCCGTGGTCCCAAACGTTTATCTTTCCGGAATAGGAAGAACTAGTCGTGTAAATAACGTGGGGCTTATCGTTGCCCACGGCAGAATCAACTCCTTTTAGCGGGGAGAATAACTTCTTTCCCCACGTAAGGAACCAAAACTCCAGGCACTTTCACAGAGCCATCTTCCTGTTGATAGTTTTCGAGAATTGCGATAATTGTACGGCCGATCGCAAAAGCGGTGCCGTTGAGGATATGGACGTAAGCGGACTTGTCGCCGTCTTTGTACTTAATGTCCAAACGCCTCGCTTGGTAGTCCGTGGTTGTTGAAATCGAGTGTGTTTCCCTATATCTGCCCTCCCCAGGAAGCCACGTTTCTATATCGTACGTCTTTGCAGTAGGAAAACCTAGATCACCCGCCGCGAGCACAACCACCTGGTACGGAAGACCAAGATCTCTCATCATCCCCTCTGCGATTTTTAACAGTTTCTCGTGCTCCTTCTCGTCGTCATCCGGCTTAACAAGTTCAACCATCTCAATCTTGTCAAACTGATGAACTCTCAAAATTCCTCGAGTATCTTTTCCGTAAGAACCAGATTCGCGACGGAAGCAACTCGAAAAAGCAGCATACTTTTTGGGTAAATCTTGTCCTGCCAAAGTTTCCCCAGCGTGCATTGGCACAACCGAATGTTCCCCCGTTCCGACCAAATAAAGATCCAACTCTCGTTCTTCCTTTCCTTCCCCATTTTTCTCATAATCCCTTACAAAGTAATAGTTCTCGTTTCCCCCACCATGCCAATAGCCCAACTTGTCGGTGATTTCTTTCTTAATTAACATCGGCGGAAATACAGGGTTAAAACCTTCCTCGATCAATTTTTTAAAAGCAAAATTAACCAATGCCAACTCCAACAGGACCCCATCTCCCTTCAAATATGCAAACCGCGAACCTGCCACTTTTGAAGCTTGCTCTACATTAATGATTCCTAAATTAACTCCCAATGCTAGGTGGTCCTTAGGACTAAAGTTAAACTTTGTTGGCTCGCCTTCTTTTCTAAGAATCTTTTTATTTTCCTCAGGTCCTTCAGGGACATCTTTCTCGGGCAGATTTGGAATTCCATACAAAGTTTCTTTTAACTCTCTTTCTATTTTGCTTAATCTTGGCTCCTTTTCAGCAAGTTCCTCTTTAAGCCTTTTCCCCTCCTTTGAGGCTTTTCCTTCCTTCGCTACCTGATTTCGCTCACTCCTTAATTTTTCAACTTCCAAGAGTAGTTTCTTCCTATCCTCATCTAAGCTCAGGGCCTTATCCACCAAAGAAAGGTCGGAAAAACGCCTTTTTTTCAAGCCCTTTTTAACCGTTTCCAGATTGTCTCGGATAAACTTTAGATCAAGCATGGGGGCGCAAAGTCGGAAACAAAATCACGTCTTTCAGTGACGGCTGCCCAGTAAGAATTGCTACAAAGCGATCAATCCCCAAACCCCAGCCAGCCGTTGGAGGCATCCCACACTCCAAGGCACGGATGTAATCCTCATCCGTAACCATATGCTCCTCCAAACCCTTTTTCCCAAGCTTTTCCTCTTCTTCCCAGCGTTCCTTCTGCTCAAGCGGATCATTAAGCTCGTTGTAAGCTTTGATTAACTCTGCACCGTTAACGAGAAGCTGAAAAGAGGCAACCTTACTGGGATCCTCCTCTTTTCTTTTGGCCAGGGCAATCATTTCCGCAGGGTAATCCAAAACCAGAGTAGGCTGGATAATCTTGGGGCGAATATATTCTTTGTAAAGCTTGTCACACAAATCTCCGTAACCGTGGGTCTCCCCAAAACCAATCTTAAGTTTCTTTTCCTTTACGGCCTCTCGCAACGCCTCTTCAGTTTTAACCTTGTCAATGTCAATTCCAGTAGCTTCCTGCAAAAGCTGTCGATAAGTTTTACGCGGCCAGGGCGGGGTGAAATCCAATTTCTGTCCCTCGTAATCCACCTTGAGGGATCCGCAAACCTCTTTGACAACCGAAGAAATCATTTCCTCGGAAAATTTGATCAAATCCTCGTAGGAAGCGTAGGCCCAATAGAACTCCATCATCGTAAATTCAGGGTTGTGAGCCCGATCGATTCCCTCGTTTCGGAAAACATGGCCAATCTCGTAGACTTTCTCAAACCCACCCACAACCATCCTCTTAAGGTAGAGCTCATCGGAGATTCGCAAGTAAAAATCGGTGTCCAAAGTATTGTGGTGCGTAACAAACGGCTTCGCGCTTGCCCCTCCGTAAATTGGCTGAAGTGTGGGCGTTTCTACCTCAAAAAACCCATGCTCATCCATAAAACGGCGCAGCAACCTTATGATCTTGGTTCTCCGCTCAAAAACCTCTCTGGTTTCGGGGTTTGCCAAAAGGTCCGCGTAGCGTTGGCGGTAGCGCTCCTCAATATCTTTAAAGCCTGACTTTGAAGGAAGGGGCCTAAGAGACTTTGCCAAAAGAGCAAAGCTTTCTACTTTAATCGTCAACTCCCCCGCCTGCGTCTTAAAGGTTTCCCCAGAAACACCAAGGAAATCCCCGATGTCTAAGAAATCAAGCAGCTTGTAGCTAGCGGTGGGAAGTTCATTTTGCTGGAAGAGAATTTGGATCTTGCCGGAGGAATCTACCAAATCCGCGAATACCAACGCTCCATGGGAGCGCCACGCCGCAATACGGCCTGCCGTTCGGGCCTTGGAACCAAGCTTAGCCTCACGAACACGCTCAATTTGAGTACTACCTTCAAATTTGCTCGGATACGGGTTAACACCCACCTTCTTCAGCGCCTCCAATTTCCCTAATCTAACTTGGCGAAGTTTATCCAACGGACGGGGCATATAGACAGATTATACAGATAGGTAGCTATGATTTACTAGTAAATTGTTGGGTGATTTACTCAATCTCCAGAACGTGATAAATGAGTTTGCCTGCAGGAGCTTGAATCTCAACGTTATCCCCTACTTCTTTGCCAAGAAGCGCTTTGCCCAAGGGAGAATCGTGGGAAATCTTTCCTACGGTCGGGTCCGCCTCAGGCGCCCCCACAATCTGAAACTCCTGTTCGTTTCCGTCAAGATGAACTCGAACAGTTGAACCAACTGAAATCTTCCCAGCCTTTTCCTCTGCCACAACCTCAACTCTTTTCAAAAGGTCCTCCAACTCCTCAATGCGACCTTCAATAAAGGCCTGCTCATCGCGCGCTGCGTCGTAAGCGGCATTCTCAGAAATGTCACCCAACTCCCGAGCCTTCTGAAGCTTAGCCGCAACATCCTTACGTCTGACGGTTACCATCTGGTCATACTCGTCCTGCAATTTCTTAAGACCGTCTTTGGTCAAAAATACCTTTTCTTCTACCATTGTTTTTTCCTTCAAAAAAATAAACCCCCCTCATTGGGGCGTGCAACTAATTAACTTACGGCTGTAATTTAGCAGATCAAGAACCCAAAGTCAAAGCTAAATTAAAGCAGTAAGCTTAGAGTAATAAGACTCCCTACAGCAATAAACAAGAAGAGCACAAATGAGCAACTCGTGCAACTCTTAGTAAAAGAGCTGATAAAGTCATTGATCACATCTACGAAGTCTTTCATCGATTCCTAATTATATCAAGCAAAACAATACTGGTGCCGCCAACCAGAGTTGAACTGGTGTTTTAGCCTTGAGAAGGCTACGTCCTGACCACTAGACGATGGCGGCCTTCCAGGAACAATTATAACTTACTCTCCTAAAGCTTCCCGCAGTGCCTTGAGTGGCAAAAGGGCACACTCCACGCGTGAGGGAGTTAGTGATCCTCCAAACCAAGAGAGAACTTCTTTCTCAGTCAATTTTTCTAACTCTTTTTTAGTCTTCCCTTTGATTTTTTCCGTTAGGATTGAGGCCGCGGCAACACTAATCGCACAAGCGTCCGCCTCAAAACCGACTCGGATAACTTTAGGCGGATTACCTTCCAAAACAAGGGTGAGGTCTACCACGTCTCCGCAAAGAGGGTTAGGAACGTGAGCCTCCAACGTAGGATTTGGCAACTTCCCCAAGTTGCGGGGATTGCGGGCATGATCCAAAATGTCTTCCCGATAAAAATCCATCATTTAGAACGCAGCGTCTTTTTCGCCTCCCCAATAGCCCCAACCAAAGCGTCAACTTCTTCCTTAGTGTTGTAGAGGGAAAAGCTCGCTCGGGCGCTGGCACCAATCCCCAAGCGTTCATGCAGGGGCATGGCACAATGGTGGCCAGAGCGGATCGCAATCCCCTCTTGGTCCAGCACAGTAGCCAAATCGTGGGGATGAATACCTTCAACATTAAAAGCAATTACTCCCCCTCGATCCGCGGGGTCTTTAGGCCCGTACACGGTTAATTCCCCAACCTTTCCTAATTCCCCAAGTGCATAGGAAGCCAGTTCCTCCTCGTACTTGCGGACATTTTCCATCCCGATTTTAGTAAGGTACTCCACAGCCACCCCTAGTCCGATTACCCCAGAAATATTGGGCGTACCGGCCTCAAACTTGTGGGGTGGATCCTTAAATGACGCCTCTCTAAGAAAAACCTCTTTAATCATCTCCCCTCCCCCAAAAAACGGGGGCATCCCCTTAAGAATTTCCTCTTTAGCGTAAAGTATCCCTGTTCCCGTAGGTCCAAGCATCTTGTGACCAGAAAAGACATAAAAATCACATCCCAGGCTTTCAACGTTCACAGGCAAATTGGGAACCGCCTGAGCCCCATCTACCAGTACCCTTGCTCCTACATCATGTGCAACTTTGATTAGGTTTTTGACTAAGTTTATCGTTCCTAAAACGTTGGAAACATGGGCAAAGGAGAAAAGCTTTGGTTTAACTTTCTTGATCATATCCTCGGCATTCTTCAAATATCCTTCATCATCAACATCGATGAATTCCAACTTAATTCCCTTGCGCTTAGCTAAAAGCTGCCAAGGAACAAGGTTACTATGATGTTCCATGACTGTAAGAAGAACGATATCCCCCGCCTTAAGGTTTGCCTCTCCCCAAGAGTAGGAAACTAAATTAATCGCTTCCGTAGTTCCATGAGTGAACACCACTTCCTGTGGATTACGCACTCCAATAAACTTCGCGATCCTTTCCCGCGTACCTTCATATCCAGCTGTTGCCCTCTCGGCCAAAGTATGAACCCCACGATGGATATTTGCGTTGTACTCGCGGTAGTACCGGGAAATAGCATCAATCACCACTTCCGGTTTTTGGGAAGTAGCTGCGTTGTCTAGATAAACTAACGGCTTACCGTTAACTTTCTGGGTAAGAATGGGAAAATCTTGGCGAACCTTATAAACATCAAACACTTTAATTAAATCTCCACGAAGAGTTCTTCTCCTCCCACCTTAACTTTGTAAGCTTGAATAGAAATAGGAGCAGGCAAAGCACGCACCTCTCCCGTAGCAAGGTCGAAGCGTGCACCGTGGCAAGGACACTCCACCTCTCCGTTTGAGACCGTCCCTCCTCCCAAAGAGCATTGAAGGTGGGTGCAGGTGTCATCCACGGCGAAAAACGCTTTCCCCACGTGGGCAACGGCGATCTTCTTAGAACCAACCGCAAAAGTACGGATCTGCCCCTCTTGAATATCTGAAGTTTTAGCAACTCTAACCCAAGGCATATTTTTTTACCCTTCCACACTCTAAGCCTACCCTTTTGTCCTGTTGACCCGCAACCGACTGCCCAAGAAAACCGTCAACCAAAAGACCGACTGCTTGCTCCTCTGAGAGTCCCCGGCTCCTTAGGTAGAATAGCTGCTCCTGGTCCGGCACTCCCACAGTCACAGCGTGGGAAGCTTTTACATCGTCATTCTTAATCTCAAGATAAGGAGAAATATCAACCTTCGCCTTATCCCCTATCAAAAGAACCCTTCCCTCCATAGAGTCCTCAGATTTCTTGGCATTTTTTTCAATTCTGATCAGGCCCCTCACACGCGCCGAGGCGCAGTCCCGCAAAACTCCGCGGACAACAATACCCCCCTTAGTTTCGGGCGCTTTATGAATGGAAGAAAGATCGAGGTCAATTCGATCATGACCCCGCCCGGCAAAAACTACTACCATCTTTCTCTCTTTCCCTCGACGGTCCAAGGAAACGCTCACCCGCTTCTTGATACTACCTGCAACCGGAACAAAAACCATCACCCCACCGCTCCTTCCATCTCCAATTCAATTAGCCGATTAAGCTCAACGGCATACTCAAGAGGAAGGGCTTTAACTACCGGTTCAACAAAGCCGTTAATGACAAGAGAAACTGCCTCTTCTTCGGAAAGTCCCCGGCTCCTTAGGTAGAACAGCTGCTCCTCCCCGACC
>Ga0187886_1003995_pt1 | contig 10807 bp, 9 predicted proteins | sample June2016WEW_20_1_FD_133001 | JGI IMG/M metagenome (GOLD analysis project Ga0187886, IMG submission 133001) | Peatland microbial communities from SPRUCE experiment site at the Marcell Experimental Forest, Minnesota, USA - June2016WEW_20_150 | ecosystem: Environmental > Terrestrial > Soil >...
CGGAGAGAGGTACGTGAGCAGGTCGTATGCCGTCCCTTCGACACTTACCGGGGAAGCCCCGCCCGGCGCAAGATCCCCGAAAAGCGTTCTGGCGGCAACATCCAGGCAGTCGTTGTTTTTGGAATACAGCCCGTAATAGGCGTAGATTTTGCTGATTTCGGTCGAATCCAGGAAGTACGGCGCATTCAGCGCGAATACGAATATATTCTTTTTGCGGATAAGATCCGGCCGATCCGCCAGCAGGTTTTGAAATGCGTAGGATTCCGGAATGGATGCGGTCGGGCTGCGCAGGAGCACAAGGATGACGGTCGAATTGGTGAGAGCAGTCTCCAGCTCCGGCGAGGGAACCCCCTGAAGATAACTGTTGAGGTCCTTGAAAGTATAGGAATGGATGCGCGGGGCGGCAATCAACCCGCTGGCGCCAGGGCCGTATAAACGCAGAATCGTGTCCGCCATGATTCCGGGGGAAAGATCCGCTTCCTGGGCGCAGGACGGGCAGGGAACCACCGCGCGCGAATCGGTCAGCACTACGATCCGGTCCGCGGATGTGGGCGGTTCGATGGGAGTCGCGCCCGGCGCTTTGAGATTGGGACTGATCAGCGTCACGCCGGCCTTGCAGCTTTCGGAAGCAAGCTCGGTGTCCTGCTTCAATCCGCCTAAGGCATCCTGTCTACCCTGCACCAAATTGTTGGAGAAGATCGGGTAGATCCGGCTCTTCAAAGCCAGAATTCTCAACACCGCCTGATCCACCTTGGATGCGAAATCCTTATCGGCCTGGTACTGTTGCTGGAAATATTTGATCGTATCGATGACACTCTGCAATTCGTTTCCGCTGTCGGTTCCCTGGAAATCGGACATCTGTAGAATATCATTGCCCGCCTGAAGAGCGGCCAGGGCGACCCCGGGGTAGGAAAACGTCATGCCCGACGTGTCATAGAATTTCCTCACCGATTGCGCGCCAAGAGAATCGCTGATCGTAATTCCCCCCGCCGACCTCCAATTGACGAATTCCGGAAGGGCCATCAACTGCTGGCTGAGAGCCTGAGGATCCAGGCTGACGGGTTTCGTGCTGGCGCGAATGTTCCCTTGCAGCCCCTGGTACCGGATGTGGGAAACCAGAAACCCGTCGGCGATCGCCGTCGAACCCGGCGCCGCATCCGCCACCGACGCGAACGGCGCCAGATCGATCAGGCGTAAGTCATCCATCCCCTTGCGGATCGTCGCCACTTCCTCTTCCGGATTGCGATCCGATGCGCCAATGCCGGGAAAGTGGGTTGCGATGACGGCGATCTTCTGCCCGCTTCCTTGATGGATGCCCCGGATATACGCCCGGCCCATTTCCCCCACCCAATAGGGATCGCCCCCGAAGGTCTGGGCTCCAAGGTCTCCGGTAGTGCCCGGATTGGGATGTTCCAGGACGTCCAGTGACGGCCCCAGGTATAGATTGACCCCGATCAAGGACAGCTCCTTCCCCAGGGTAATTCCGTTCGTTAAGGCCATGGACGGCTGCCACGTGGCGCCAAGGGTCATCTCCGACGGCAGGTTGGTCAGATCGGTGATGAACTGGCTGTCGGGATATCCGTCGCCGCCGCCGTTGAGGGCGATGAACAGCGGGAGGTATTCCCCGCCGGCGTCTCCGCCCAGCGGAGCGACCGCATCCGCCTCGATTTGCTGCAACCCGTTGCTGAGGGTAAGCGCCGCGGCCGCTTCGCCCATGCCGCTGTGCCAATTGCCGTTTTCCCGGTCCAGGAGCACGCCGCCGACGTGATAGGAGGATAGCAGGGTGTAGATATCCGAAGTCGGGGAAATATCCTTCCCGGAAAATGTCACCATAAAGAGCTGACCGATCTTTTCCTCAGGGGACATGCGGCTGAAGAGATCCGCCACCCTTTGGGAAACACCGCTCGGATTCGGATTCCCAAAAGACATCCCGGCCAACCCGGCCAGAAAAAACAGCGCGCTCCAAAAAACCCTTCGTCTTGGCATAAATAAAGTATACCCCATGGATATCCCGTCCCAAAACTTTTTGTGCTCATCCAGGTTCCGGTGCGCAGGTTCCACTGGTCCCTTTCTTGTCAAGCCGGGGGGATTATGCTATGATTTTTCCGTTCCCTGCATGCGAATTGCAATGATCATTGCCTAATCCACGTGAAGAAATCAACGTCTGCATCAATCCGCCGTTTGCCCCTCGGAGATGGGCAAGGTCGAACGGCACATTTTCCGTCCCAGCCATGATCGCTGGGGAAGGATAGACTCATGACCGATCAACCGGTTTTCCTAACGAAGGACGGCTACAAAAAGCTGGAAGAGGAATTGGAGCTGCTGCGGACCAAACGCCGGGCGGAGGTGGCCGAGCGCCTGCATGACGCCATGGAAGGCGGGGAATTGATCGAAAACGCCGAATACGAAAGCGCCAAGAACGAGCAGGCGTTTGTCGAAGGGCGCATCCTCACCCTGGAGACCATGCTCAGCAACGCCATCATCATCGAGGAGGGCGGGCCCCAGGATATCGTCCGCGTGGGCAGCAAGGTGGCCATTCAGGAAGGCGACAACCAGCCGGAGCAATACGTCATCGTCGGCGCCGCGGAAGCCAACCCCAAAGAAGGCCGCATCTCCAACCAGTCGCCTCTGGGCCAGGCACTGCTGGGCCGCAAAAGCGGCGACGAAATCCGCGTCAGCGCGCCGGCGGGCGTCCTAACCTTCCGCGTGCTGTCGGTGAAATAGCCAATCCGAAAAACTATGACGCCCCCGGTTTTCGGGGGCGTCTTTGCCGCAGATGGAATCCGCATGCGCGAACTGACCGACCTCGAAAAGAACCGCCGAAACAAGGTTCAGGAGCTGCGCGAGTCCGGGATCGAGCCGTACCCCGCCCGCTGCGAACGAACGCATACCAGCGCCCAGGCCATTGCCGCGTTCGAACGCGCGGCGTCCGGTGAAACGATTCACGCCACGGTCGCGGGACGCATCCGCTCCATCCGCCTGATGGGAAAAGTCATCTTCGCCCATCTGGAAGACGGCGACGGTCCGATCCAGATCCTCCTCAAATCGGATCTCCTCGGCCAGGACATTCTGGATCAATTTAAAAATCTTTACGATCTGGGAGATTTTGTCCAGGCCGGCGGCGTGCTGTTCCGCACCCGCAGCGGGGAGATCACGCTGCAAGTGGAAAAAATAACCATGCTGGCCAAGGCGATCACGCCCCTGCCCGCGTCGAAGGAGACGGTGGAAAACGGCGAACGCGTGGTGCACTCGGCTTTCGATAATCCCGAAGCCCGGTACCGCCAGCGGTATGCGGATCTGGCGGTCAATCCGGAAGTCCGCGCCATCTTCCGCACCCGGGCGCGGATCATCTCCGCCCTCAGGGAGTTCCTCGACGGGATGGGGTTCCTGGAAGTGGAGACGCCCATTCTGCAGGCGATCTACGGCGGGGCGGCGGCCAAACCGTTCGTCACCCACCACCACCAGCTGCACCAGGATTTATTCCTCCGGATTTCCTTCGAGCTCTATCTCAAACGATTGCTGGTCGGCGGCATGGAGCGGGTCTACGAGATCGGAAGGGATTTCCGCAACGAAGGCGTCTCCTTCAAGCACAATCCGGAATTCACGCAATTGGAATTCTACATGGCCTATGCCGATTACCGGACGGTCATGGAGATCGCCGAGACGATGATCTCCTCCGTCGCCGAACGCGTGACCGGCAGCCGGCAAATCACCTTCCGCGGACATCCGGTGGATCTCACGCCTCCCTGGCCGCGCCTGACCCTGCGCGAAGCCATCCGCCGGGAAAGCGGGATCGACATCGACGACTACCCGTCCGCGGAGTTGCTGGCCGGCGCGATGCAGCAGAAGGGGCTGGCGCCCAAGGCCGAAAAACACCGCGGGAAGCTCATCGAAAACCTGCTTTCCCATTTCGTCGAACCGAGCCTGATCCAGCCCACGTTTCTGATGGACTATCCGAGGGACATCTCCCCCCTGGCCAAAAGCAAAACCGACGATCCCCGCACGGTCGAACGCTTCGAAGGGTTCATCGCGGGCATGGAATTATGCAACGCCTTCTCGGAATTAAACGATCCTCAGGACCAGGAACAACGCTTCCTGGAAATGGGCCGGACCTTTTCCGAGGAGGAAGAGGATCGCCATCCGACCGATGAGGATTATTTGAACGCAATGCGCTACGGCATGCCGCCCAACGGCGGCTTTGGCCTGGGAATCGACCGCTTAACGATGCTGCTTACCAACCAACCCACGATCCGCGAGGTGATCTTGTATCCGCACCTCCGGCTGAAGGAGGAGGAAAGTTGACCACCAGCCGACGGACTCCTTCCCGCGAACATGATTTGCGGATGCACCTGGGCGTGGTTCTCATGGCACTGCAGATGCTGTCCCGTCCCCCCACGACCCCGTTGAAGGCTGACCAGCAGGAACTGATTGACATCATCCAGCGAGCCTCCAAAGCCATGCAGGATCTGCTCGATAACCCCCCCGCCCGGTCGCGGAAGAAAGTCGGTCCCAGGGGCAAGGACGCTTGACGAAAGACGCCCTCGACAAAATGAAAGATTGTGATTATTATCTCAAACTGATCCAACCCTTTCCAAGGGCGATCCTGGGGAAGGTTGCTAATCCGACCGATCCCCTCCCATTCTTCCGGATTAACCCGGTGAACCTTCGGAGGTTTTGAAATGGCCAACCAGCCCAAGAATTCCGCGTGGACCGTACTGATCACGGACGGCTTGCAGGAATCCGCAATTACCATTCTGGAAAAGTCGTCCACAGTCCAAAATCGACCCGACATCTCCCCCGACGACCTGATGAAGGCGCTCGCGGGAGTCCAGGCCATCATTGTCCGGGGACGCACGAAAGTGACGGCGGACGTATTGGCCGCTGCGCCGGATCTGAAAGTGGTCGGGCGGGCCGGCGTGGGTGTGGACAACATCGATTTGAAAGCGGCTAAGGCAATAAATGTGGTGGTGGTCAACGCCCCCCAATCGACCACGATCGCTGTGGCCGAACACACTATGGCGCTGCTCCTCTCCCTGGCCCGTCAAATCCCTCTGGCCGATTCGGGTTTGCGCCGCGGCGAATGGCTGAAGAAAAAATTAGAGGGGTTTGAACTATCCGGAAAGACTCTGGGGATCGTCGGGATGGGCAGGATCGGTTCTTTTGTCGCCGCACGGGCGGCCGCCTTCGGGATGACCTGCGTCGGATACGACCCGCAGCTGTCGAATGAGGAGATAGCCAAGCGCGGAGCGCAGCCCGCGGATTTGAATACCATCCTCCACCGGGCCGACGTTCTCACTTTACATGTGCCGCTTACCCCGGAAACCCGGGGAATGATCAACGCCGAGCGGATGGGACAGATGAAACATGGGGCTTACATTGTGTGCACCGCGCGGGGGAATATCATCGATGAAACCGCGCTGCTGGCCGCGTTGGAAAAGGGCCAAATTGCCGGCGCAGCCCTGGACGTGTTCGCCACGGAACCCGTGACGGATTCTCCGCTGGTCAAACATCCGAAGGTTGTCTGCACCCCCCATATCGCGGCCCAAACCGCCGAAGCCCAGGAACGGGCGGCCCGCGATATCGCCGAGGAAATTCTCATCGTCCTGCGCGGTGAAGCACCGCGCTGGCGAGTCGCCTGATAAAAGAAGCGGGTGGAAACACCCGCTTCTTTTTTTTATGCGGTCTGGGATTTCATGCCCCCTCGCGGCGAGCGCCGCTTGGAGGCCGCATGGAGCAAAAGGGCACCGGATCCGAACAGTGAGAGGGTTTTTATCCCGATCGTCGCCACGGCGGCAATCGTCGCCACCGCGCCGACCCCGATGGTGGCCAACGTTATGATTTCGCTTACCCTCTGATTCCGTTCCAATTCGACGGGCATCCGCGTGCCCTTGAGCAGCCTGGCTTTTAGCGCCGCGGCATAGCCTTTTCTGGGTGCGATCGGAATAAGCGCCCGTTGAATTCTTTTTTCGAGATTCTCTTCCCTCATCATGATTTCCTCTCCTTGCCTGCGATCCCATTCAGGGTTAATCGTTTTGGTTTTTTTCGACGGTTTCTCTTAATTGCAGGAGGGTGCGATGGTACAGGCTTTTAACCGCTCCCTCCGATTTTCCAAGAATCGATCCGATTTCCGTGTTCGAATATCCTTCGGCGAACTTTAATATCAGCACCTGCTGTTTGTCGGCGGAAAGCTTCCGGATGATTTTCAGGAGCATCTCCCGTTCCGCTGTGCGTTCCGCCGCCGAGCCCGGTTCCTCCTCGGTGGAGTGCCGCGTCGCCTCATCCAGGCCCACAACCTTCCGGCGGCTTTGATCGCGGTACCAGTTTGCCACCATATTATGGGCGATGCGGTACAACCATGCGGAAAAAGGAAGACCCTGGTGCTCGTATCCCGGAAGGTGGACAAAAGCCTTCTGAAAAACCCGCGAGGTTAAATCCTCCGCGTCCGCTTGATTGCCGACCCGGTAATAAATATACGTATAGATTTTTTTAATGTAGCGCTCGTATAACTCGCCGAACGCCTGCGGATCGAATTTTGCCTGCCGGATCAACCCCTCTTCGTCCCTCTCGGGTGACGCCCCTTTGCGGGGTTTGGTTTTCGTCGCCATGCTTAACACCGGTTCCCTTCCTGCGTTCCATTCCCTTTACTTACCGGCGGGCTTCCTCGGCTCCCGGGCGACGCTTTCCTCCCTGCGAATCTTCTGATAGGCCGCCACTAGATTCTGAAAATGGAGATCCGGCGCCAGGCCGTTCAGCAAAATCCGGCTTTTTCCGCACTTCTCGATCGGAATCTGGCGCAGATCCTCCACCGGCCAGTTCCACCGCACCGCATTCAGCGCTTCCTTTTTCACCCGTTCCAGATAAATGAGGTGGGAGGCGATCATTTCGTCGATTTCCCCCCGCAAAATCACGTCGCCGTGACCCTGGACGATGTTTTCCAACCCCATCGCGGTGATGGTCTTCAGCGTGGCGACCATCTGGTCCATGTCGCCGTCGCGGAAGAACGGCAACGGCATCATCGCATCCCCCGCAAAAAGGATGCGCTCTTCCTCCAGCAGCACTCCGATACCGTCGGGTGTGTGGCCCGGGAGGGGAAAAATCCGGATGGTCCGTTTCCCCACCAGAAAATAAATCGACCCCTCGCGGAAGGTCACATTGGGAAGGATGATCTGCGCATTGGAAAGGTCCTTGTTCTCCTGCTTGGCCGACGCCAGTGCGCCGCGGTCCTTCGAATCCATCAGGCTTCGGCACAGCTCGTGGGAAATGATCTGCGCTTCCGGGAAAAAATAATTTCCGCCGCAATGGTCCGCATGATGATGGGTGTTGACGATAAACCGCACGGTGGAATTCATCCGCTGCTGGATATATTCCCGTATTTCCTGCGTTTCGGCGGGCAGCGCAAGGGTGTCGATCAGGATCGCCCCGTCGGGAGTGCCGATCACGCCGGCGCAAACCTGGGCGTAGAGATCGCTGGAAAAAAAAGCGACATCCTCTGCAATTCGCTCTCTCAACATCTTTTAATCGGAGCCTCCCAGGAAGGCGTTCGCCGTTAAGACTATGCGCGAGAATAGCATATTTGTGCAGTATTAGTCAAGTATTCAGACTATTATTGTCTGATTACAAGACGCACATCGAATCAGGGTAATTGATTTATTAATTGGAGATCGCCGGCGTAACAATGACCGATGCAAAATCGACGTCGGGGAAGACCGAAGTTACCACCCGTCAATCGCTTTAGCCGTTCATGGCTGCCCGCCATTCGGCTGACCATCGGACTTTTGCAGTCTTTCTTGACTTGTGACCCATTAGCCGTTAGAATTCCGCGGCTTTCCGGATGGAAAGCGGTTTATAAAAAACCTTTATAGCGGGCGAAGGAAGCCACTCCATGGCTTGAGGCGCTCCGAGGAAGGAAATCATGAACGAAATTGTTATGCAGGCCGGTGTTCGAACCGCGGTAGGCAAGGGGCTTTTCGCCCTGAGAAAATCCGGAAAGATTCCCGCGGTGCTTTATGGACCGGGCGTCGATGCGCTTCCGATCGAGCTGGAGGAAAAAACGGCGACGCGGGTGTTAAACGCGCTGACCGGATCAACGCTCATCCGTCTGGAAGTCGGGGATAAAAAATTCTCCGTCTTGTTGCGGGACTTGCAGCGCGATTCCATATTGCGGACAATCCTGCACGTCGATTTCTATGCCGTGCCCACCGACCGGGCCATTCGCGTCCACGTTCCCCTTCAGTTCACGGGTGAATCCGCGGCAGTGCGCGATTTCGGCGCCGTATTGGTGCATCTGCTCAGCGAGCTCGAAGTGGAATGTCTCCCCAAGGACCTGGTCAACGGCATTCAGGTCAGTCTCGCTCCGCTGGAAAAAGTCGGAGATTCCATCGCGATCAAGGACGTTCTTCTGCCTTCGGGGATCAAGGTTCTGATGGATCCCGAGGACAGCATCATTACGGTCACCGCCCAGGCCGCCGAAGAGGAAGTGGTGGCGCCGGTTGCCGCCGCGGTTCCGGCGGAGGTCGAAGTGATCGAGAAGGGCAAGAAGTTGGAAGAGGGAGAAGAGGCGGAAGGAACGGAAAAGCCGGCCAAGGAAGCCAAAGAACCAAAGAAACCGTAATTGCTCCATTGCCTCCGGGTTGCCCATCGGGATCGAAGAATCCGACGATCCCGATGGGTATTTTTTTAACATTGCTCTGCGGTTGCCGGAAAGACGATCCGTATGACCATTGGATAGTCCTCTGCGGGGGGAATATCAATTTAAGAAGACTACCGGCTGGATTTTCCTCCTGGCTCAGTGTTGGCACAAAAAAATAACCATTGAAAGAAAACGAATCTCACCCGAGGAATATTTTCTCTCGAACACCTTTTTTCGCCCGGTCTTCCGGCTTCCGGCGGATTCTTTTTCCACTTTAATCGCGCGGGCAGGATCCCAAATGTTTTTTCCTCCCGTTGGCGCATCGGATCTCAAGATTTTCCCGTGGGAAACCTCGTGCCGGCCTCACTTACTCCGTTCGATATTAGAGATTTCCCCGGGATGGACGCTCCCAATCGACAACCGATTGATCCTGCATTCTTTTAAGGTTGAGGTGGCCGCTTTATGTTGATTCTTGGTTGACAGGATGATAGAATGTAGTCTCTACCGAAAATACCGGTAGTGAGATGGCCCAATTCCCATATATGGCGTAGAGCAAATGTTCTAATGCGCTGCGTTTATTGCGGAAAAGAGGATGCGAACGTCATTGACACCACCCACGACGCACGGGGAGGTATCCGCCGCCGCAGGGAGTGCCTGGCTTGCCATCAGCGTTTCACCACCTACGAGAGACCGATTTTTTCTACGCCGCTGGTGGTTAAGCATGACGGGACGCGCGAGGAGTTCGACCGGGAGAAACTGGCCCGGGGAATTCGCATCGCGTGCGCCAAGCGCCCTGTCCCCGCTTCGGAAATCGACCGGATCGTCGGCGAGGTGGAGGCCAGCCTGCAGCAAATGAACAAGCCGGAAATTTCCAGCCGGGTCATCGGCGACATGGCGATTTCCGCCCTGAAGGAACTGGATCACATCGCCTATATCCGCTATGCCATCGTCTATCTTCGCTTCGACGACCTCCGCTCGATCCGAGACGAAATCAACCATCTGTTGCGCGAGGGCTAAAGCGCCGATTCCAAGGTCGGGTATTCCCTTGGTGAGGAGGAAAGCGTGCCGCATACAACCGCCATATCGAACCACTCGAAAACCAAAGGAAACAGCCGGCCGGTTTTGGATTCGGTGACGCTTTCCCCGAACGCAAGAATCGTTTTGGAAAAAAGATATCTCCGCCGCGGGAACGACGGGAAGCCCGCGGAAACGGTGGAAGAAATGTTCTGGCGCGTAGCCAGTTTCGTGGCCCAGGCCGAATCCGAATTCGGCGGCAAGGTGGTGGAAACCTCGCAACAATTCTACGAGATGCTCGCCGGATTGCGGTTCTTTCCCAATTCGCCGACGTTTACCGGCGCCGGAACGCCGCTGGGCCAACTGGCGGCCTGTTTCGTGCTTCCGATTTCGGACGACATGGGCCGGGAAAAATCGGGGATCTTCCAGACGCTGCGGGATGCGGCGCTGATCCAGCAGACCGGCGGCGGGAACGGCTTTTCCTTCTCGCGGATCCGTCCCAAGGGAAGCCTGGTGAATTCTTCCGCCGGCCAGGCGACGGGGCCGGTCGGTTTTCTCCGGGTTTACGACAAAGCCTTCGGCGAGATCGCCCAGGGGGGAACCCGGCGCGGCGCCAACATGGCGGTCCTGCGCATCGATCATCCCGATATCGAAGAGTTCGTCAGGTGCAAAACGGACGAGAATGCGATCACCAATTTCAACATCTCGGTGGGAATTTTGGATTCCTTCATGCAGGCCGTACGCGACGATTCTTCCTGGGATTTGCGTTTCCCGGACGTGTATGCGCCGGAATACCGGAAGTTCAACGGCACGCTGGAACAGGCGGAACGCGCGGGCATTCCCATTCGGACGTATAGCACCGTGCGCGCGCGGGAGCTGTTCGATAAGATCGTCCAGCAGGCGCATCACAACGGCGAGCCCGGAGTGCTTTTTCTAAACACCGCCAACCGTTTCAATCCGGTAGCCCATTTGTACGACCTCGAAGCCACCAACCCGTGCGGCGAGCAGTGGCTGGGGCCGTACGAGAATTGCTGTCTGGGTTCGCTTAATCTCTCCCGCCATTTCGGGGAAGGGACAGAGGTGAATTGGGAAAAACTCCGCCAGGACGTCGCCCTCGCGACCCGGTTCCTGGACAACGTCGTCTCGGTCAACAGTTATGTGCCC
>Ga0187886_1003996_pt1 | contig 10805 bp, 10 predicted proteins | sample June2016WEW_20_1_FD_133001 | JGI IMG/M metagenome (GOLD analysis project Ga0187886, IMG submission 133001) | Peatland microbial communities from SPRUCE experiment site at the Marcell Experimental Forest, Minnesota, USA - June2016WEW_20_150 | ecosystem: Environmental > Terrestrial > Soil >...
GCCCGAGCGGGAAACGTATGTGCACCTCAAAAGAATCGAGGACAACTGGGGAATTGGGTTTCTGGGAAAAGGCAGGATAAATGATTTTGCCGACGAGCTGGAGGAGTATCCCACCGGCGAGTTTCACCTGACGGGGCAATCGATTTTCGACGACAAGCTCACGCTATACAGCGACACGCAGGGGGGCCAGTACAGGCAGAGGATAGGCGACGGCCACGACACAATAATGAACCAGGAGCCGTTTGCCGACGCGACGCACAGGACCGAGATTGACGCTCCCGTATGGCTCAACGGCGTTAAGGCGGTGCCCTATGTCGCCGGGACGGCCGGCTACGACGACCGCAACGGTTTCAACAGGGGATTGGTTGACGGCAGCAACAGCGGTGAGTTCGGTGAGAGCGCTGTCGGTATCGGGGAAGCCGGGTTACGTATGTCGAGCGAATACTGGAACCTGTATCGGGCAGTGCAATCCCGGCTGTGGGATATAGACGGCCTGCGCCATATTGTCAGGCCTGAGCTGGATACGACGGTTTACTCCGTAAGCGACCCGGTGGTCGAGCAGCACAACATGGTGCATATCGGATTGTCGCAGCGATTACAGACCAAGCGAGGGCCCGCCGGCGACCAAAGAACGGTTGACTGGATGCGGCTGGATTTGGGCGGAACGTGGTTTGCCGACGATGAGCCGAGACAGGACGGTAGCGCCCCGTTCAGGTATATATGGAACAGGCCAATGACGCCGCTGAGGATGTTTACGATGCCGACAATTCTTAACGGGGATTTGAAGCAGGACGGATTGAAAAAATTCGAGACCTACGGGCCGCAAAGGGATTATTACAGTTACGATTACAGTTGGCAGCTCAGCGATTCGACGGCGTTTTTAAGCGACGCTTATTACGACATTCACAACGGGACGTTCGAGCAGGTTGACGCTGGTTTTTCGAGACAGCGCCTTCCCGACCTGAGCTATTATATCGGGACGCGGTATCTGGCAAATACACAGATATTGAAAGAGCACGGGACCAACGCATTTGTGTTTGCCGCCAGCTACCAGGTGGATGAGCGATATACGCTCGTGTTCGCTCAGCAGTATGATTTTGACTACGGGGCCAACGTCGAAAGCGATTTAACGATAATCAGGCGTTATCATCGGGTATTCTGGGCGCTGACATTCGCCACTGACGCCTCGCTGGGCAGTAATCTTGTTATGTTCAGTATATGGCCCGAGGGTATGCCTGAGATGGCGCTGGGCACAAGGCGATACACCGGCCTGCTCGGGCCGGGCGGCTACTGATTCTGCGGTAATTATATTACTAATTAAGAATAAGGGAGCGTATGATGGCACATAAATTTATAAACGTAATTAACCCGGGCGAGACGGTCGATGATAGTTACCTCATCAAGGAGCCAGTTCTGCGCCCGACGACGCGGGGCGACCAGTATATCGCGATGTTTATCTGCGACAAGACCGGGCAGTTGAACGGGCGCGTCTGGAAGGCCAGTGAGGAAATGTATGGTCGATTACCCAAGCCGGGTTTTGTCCACATACAGGGAAGAAGTGAGGTTTATCAGAGTAATTTGCAGATTGTGGTCAATAACATCAGCGTAATCGACTCAACCAAAATCAACGTCGAGGATTTTCTGGCGCGGACCAACAAGGACGTCGACAAAATTTTCGCCGAGACAAAAAAAATGACGGGGGCGATAAAAAATAAGCAGGTAAAGGCGCTGGTTGACGAATTTTTGGCTGATGAGCCGCTAATGAAAAAGTTTAGGAGTTGCCCCGGCGGAATGTCGATGCATCATGATTTTATCGGCGGGCTTTTAGAGCATACCTGGAATATGCTGCGGGTGGCGACAGCGATACTGCCCCTGTATCCCGACATCCAGGCGGACCTGGTTCTGGCGGGGATTTTTATTCACGATATGGGCAAGACCGAGGAGCTTGTTTACGATACCGCTTTCTCATACACCGATTCAGGTCAGCTAATCGGGCACATAACCAAGACGGTCCTGATGCTGAATAAAAAGGCCGACGCCCTTGCGGCTAAGGGAGTGAAAATCGACGGCGCGATTTTGGATTCGCTGGGGCATATTGTCTTGTCGCATCACGGCCAATACGAGTTCGGCTCGCCCAAGCTGCCGGCGACAGCCGAGGCGTTTATGGTTTGCTATATCGACGACCTCGACGCGAAAATGGACCAGGTTACCCGGCTGATTGAGGAAGACCGCGGCGAGTCGAACTGGACGGGCTGGCAAAAGCCGCTGGAAACAAAATTGTATCGCAAACGCATTGACAGCGATTGAGGAAACGGGCGGTGAATGATTTATTCGGTAACCAGAAGCCGACACCCAGCGAAGCGAAAAGCCCGCCTCGGACACGCAGCGCAGCGGAGGGCCCGCCTCGGCAAGTTTATACCGTCAGCCAGGTAAATACGCTGATAAAGACCGCGCTGGAGAATAACCTGCCCGGGCGGTTAACTGTAACGGGCCAGATTAGCGACTGGAAGGTTCACGCAAGTGGCCGTTATTTTTCACTCAAAGACGAGAGGGCGGTGTTGCCCTGCGTGATGTGGTCGGACAAGTTTGAGAAGGTGAAATTCAAGCCGGAGAATGGGCTTGCGATATTTGCGACGGGCCATGTTGATGTCTATCCACCAAGGGGCAGATACCAGTTTTATGTCGAGTCAATGGAGCCGGCAGGAGTGGGGGCACTGCAATTAGCATTCGAGCAAATGGTCAAGCGGTTGGCTGCACAGGGCCTGTTCGATGAGGCGCACAAAAGGCCGTTGCCGAAGTTCCCGCAAAGAATCGGGATATTGACAAGCGAATCGGGTGCGGCGTTACAGGACATCGTAAAGAGCATTTTTGACAGATGGCCCTGTGTGCGACTGTGTTTTTACCCTGTGCCGGTGCAGGGCGAGGGGGCGGCGGAAAAAATCGCATTGGCGATAAAGGACGTCAACCGGCGAAACGACCGGCTCAAATTAGACGTTTTGATTGTGGGTCGCGGCGGCGGGTCGTTAGAGGACCTGTGGGCATTTAACGAGGAGGTTTTGGCGCGGGCGATTTACGATTCGAAGATACCCATAATCAGCGCGGTCGGCCACGAGGTCGATACGACAATCGCGGATTTGGTGGCAGACGCGAGGGCATCGACGCCGACGAAAGCGGGGGTCGTGGCGGTGCCGGATAAGCGTGAGGTGCTTGAGAAATTAGCGGTTATGGAGAGACGATTGGCTGGTGATATCGGCTCGCGATTAGCCCTTGGCGGAGAGCGCCTGGAAACGATATGCGCAAGCGCAGTATTTAAGAATCCCCTTTTGCCGATTCGAAACCGCCAGCAGCAATTAGATGAGGCGGGAGGCGGCGTTGCGGAATCGTTAAGGGATATGCTGTCGGCGGCGAAAGACAGGGTGCGGGGGATGTATGAGCAGGTGGTGAAAATAGAGCCGCATCGGCTTTTGGGAAGGAAAACCGTTGAGGTCAACGAATTTAGAAGCCGGATAAACGCAGCAATGGCAGTCGGCCTTAACAGGATGGGTTTACTGATTACCGCACAGGAAAACCGCCTGGCGGGACTGAACCCGAGGGCGGTATTGAAAAGGGGTTACTCGATAACGACCCTCAAACAGACGGGGGCGGTGATAAAAAGCATAGCGGACGTGCAGGTCGGGTATCTGCTGACAACGGAATTAGCGGGGGAAAATTTGATTGAAAGCAGGGTTACGAAAAAGTAAAAAGAACCACGAATTAACACGAATTAGCACAAATTACTGGGTAAAAGAATGGCTAAAGAAGAAATAAAAGGCGATTTAGGCAAATTAACGTTCGAGCAGGCGATTAAGGAATTGACGGGTATCGTCGGCAAAATCGAGCAGGGTGAAATTACCCTGCAGGACAGTATCCAGCAATATGAGCGAGGGATGACGCTGATAAAGCACTGCAGGAAAATCCTGCAGGAAGCGGAAAAACGAATTGAAAAGATAGCTGAAGAACAAGGGCAGGAAAAATAGTTTTGGAATTTGCCCCGCCAGAATTTTTGCTTCGCAAAGCTACGCAAAAATATCAAACCTCGGCAACATTTCCCGAAGCGGGAAATACGACGCCGAGACAGGCGGCGGGGCTGAAAAATAAAATATTTTTCAGCGAGCGTGGCGGAACTGGCAGACGCGCAGGGCTTAGGACCCTGTGGGATTAAACCCGTGGAGGTTCGACTCCTCTCGCTCGCAGTGATAATAGTCACACAGACCCACACTGACGGTAACACTGACTTACACCGACTGTAACGCATCGGTCAGTGTCAGTCAGCGTTTTAGTCCGTGTGAGTCCGTGTATAGCCAAGACAGGATATCGATTATGGCGGGCGATTATTTTGAGCTAAAGGCCAGGGGGACGAACGTCAAAACGGAAATCGTGGCGGGGGTAACGACGTTTCTGACGATGGCGTATATCATTTTTGTCAATCCCGATATGCTGAGCAAGACCGGTATGGACAAAAACGCCCTTGTGGCGGTGGTGTGCCTTGTATCGGCGATTGCGACAATCGCTACAGGCATTTTCGGCAAGGCGCCGATAGCAATGGCGCCGGGAATGGGGTTAAACGCGTTTTTCACTTATACGCTGGTGCTAAGCGGTAAAATGAACTGGGAGACGGCCCTTGGGGCGGTGTTTGTTTCGGGCGTCTTATTTTTACTGCTCACGCTGATAGGGCTGAGGAAAAAACTCGTTGAAGCGATACCTTCCGGACTTATCTCGGCGATATCCGTCGGCATCGGCCTGTATATTACGTTTATCGGGCTGGTTGACCTTCACGTAATAGTTCGTAACGAGGCAACGCTCGTATCAGCCGGGCCTCTGGGCGGCACGACACTGATAGGTCTGGCGGGATTGCTCTTTATAATTTTTCTCGAAATAAAGAAGGTAAAAGGGTCGCTGCTTATAGGTATTATTTTTTCAACGCTCCTGGCGATTGCCTTTGGATACGTGGACAGGCCGGAGAAATGGATTTCTTTCAACGTTGACATAAGACCAGTTGCGTTTCATCTGGATATTTTAGGCGCGCTTAAATGGGGATTATTCGGCAGCGTTTTCAGCTTGATGTTTATAAATATGTTCGACGGCTTAGGCACATTGGTCGCGTGCAGCCACCAGGCGAAATTAGTCGATAACCAGGGCAAAATAAAAGGGTTAGACAGATTGCTGGCGATAGATGCGCTCGCGGCTATAACGGGGGCTGTGTTCGGGACATCGACAACGACGGCGTATATCGAATCGGCGGCAGGAATAGAGCAGGGAGGCCGCACTGGTTTGACTTCGGTAGTAACCGGACTTTTATTTTTGTTAGCGATACTTTTTGTGCCTGTCGTGGGGATAGTGCCGAAGTACGCGGCGGCCCCGGCCCTTGTTATGGTGGGTTTATTTATGATGAAAGAAGTAAAGGCAATCAATTTCGCCAACATTGAGGAGGCATTCCCGGGATTTATTATTATTGTGATGATAGCGCTTAGCTACAGTATCAGCACGGGACTTGCTTTCGGATTTATTTCCTTTGTGCTAATCAAAACCGCCGCGGGCAAAGTCCGCGAGGTCAAGCCGACAATGTGGATTATCGCGGCCTTGTCGCTGGCGTTTTTAGCAGGCGACAAATTAGGCGACTTGTTGAAATTCGTTAAGGACTTCTAAAACATAATGAAAAGGACACAGATTAACACTGCTTTTTTAGACACTGATGGTCGCGGCGACCACACGGATTAACACTGTTTTTTCTTTTTTCTCTGTGACCTCTGTGCCCTCTGTGGCTAAAATAAATTTACTCTGTGGCTTGGTGTGGAAAGGATTACGATATGGAAAAGTTATATGAAAATGCGGAGACGGGGTGCTGTCCGAGGTTTGAGCCGGGGCCGTGGGACAAGAAAGAGGTTACATTCAAAGATAAATTGTTCATTAAAGACGACGTAACAAGTTTCTTTCATATCCCGCTCAATATGAACAAAGTTATGGTGCGGAATATGGAAAGTATTGCAAAGGCGGGGGCGCTGGCGGCGGAGCCGATGGTGCTTTGCGATGAGAATTCGCTTTGGGGAGCGGATATCTATATCGCCGTATCGAAGGATGTGTCGGGAGCCGAAATGGTAAAGCTGTCGGGGAATTTCCTGAGCGGGGTTTTCGAAGGCCCGTATAAGAATATTCGTCAGTGGATTAAACAGATGACCGATTACGTTCGTGAAAAAGGCAAAGTTATGAAGAAGCTTTACTTTTTCTACACGACCTGCCCCAACTGCGCAAAATACTACGGCAAAAACTACGTGGTGCTCCTGGCACAAGTATAATATCGGAAAAAGATTTCTGACACTTTTTCTCACAAGTTAGAAAGGGTTTTTATGAATCTGAAAAAAGCAATAGCTGCGTCAATCATAATAGTCATTCTTTTTGGCGGCTTATCTTCCAGCACGACCGCAGAGGAGAATAATGCTGGGACGCAAGATGTGAATGTTCTCAAGACCAACATCGGAGAATTGAAGAAAACCATACAAACTCAGGAGGAACAAATCCAGCGAACGAACAAAGAACTTGATGAGTTAAAGAAACAGTTGGATGCACAGATTAAAGAGAACGATAGGTTGCGAGAACTCTGTAAGAAAGCAGGAATTGATACTACGAAAGAAATTGACTCGAATACCACGCCCAACGGGCGTATAATTTATCGAGGTAAAGAAAGAGACGAGGACTGGTTTAATAGAATGTACAAACGATTCTCCGACAAAATCGCCTTGGTTGGTGACAAATTTGTTGACCTTGGAACGGAACCAAAAGAAATTGGAAATGACTTTGTAGAAGTAGGCACCATCATTGATGCACGTTATGGGGACAATACCGTCATCTCAGTGATTGGAGATAGGGAAGCGTTAATTAACTATCAAGGAGGCCGCTTATCACAAATCAGTTCTATTACTAAAGTAACCTACCACATCTGCGGATATGATTATCCTTTAATTGATGGTCAGAGGTTGGACATACTTTTCAAAAAAAACCTCATTTGTGTCGGAACATACGAATATACTACGGCTCAGGGAGCTAAAAAAACTATTCAGAGCTTCAAGGTGTGGGAACCAAAGCCGCTCACAAAAGAGCAGTTTGCAGAAGCGCTAAGAAGCGGGTTTGAATTGGTGAACTATGTAGAGAAGCAGGGAAAGACGGTTAAGGTACCCATACGCTAATCTCATTAATAAAAAGACTTTGAGCTTTTTTAAGTAGCTCACCTGATCCCTTTTTCATTTTGAAGGATATACTCGAAGAGAATTTTATGAGTATAAATGAGAAAAAGCCGGAAGATGTTCTAAAGCCGGAGTTCATTCAAAAGTATAAAGAACTCCATGAGGACATCTGGCACAGATTGGTTGAAACAAACACTACTATAACCATCCTCGAAAAAATACAAAATTTTCCTTTCCAGCATATCTACGCACCCGGAGAAAATATTTTCTGGACTACTGTTTCTTGGGATTTCCTCCATATTGTGATTGTTTTCCTACATGCATTGGTAAAAGATCAGGGAAAGAATGCGCATACATTAAATGTATTCAAAAATAAAATCGTAAAATGGCTTAAAGATAGTGAAAAGGAAGCATATTTTAAGAAGATTGAAGATGCTAAGTTTTCCCAGAGTACAAAAGCCGTTCTTGATAAGATCACCAATATGCGTCATCAATTGCTGGCGCACCGGCTTCTTGACGAAAATGGCTATCTTTTGAATCCTGGTGGTATTGTGGTTTCGGAAATTCGCAGTGCATATGATGATGTCGAAAAATTATTTAACATGTGCAGCTTTGGGGCGAGATATGTTTGCAATTTTTACACAAATGATACTGTCGGAGGCAAACCCATAGAAAAAGACATTGACCAGTTGCTCGACCTCATAGTGAAAGACAGTTATTGGCTTAATCAACCTGAAAGATATCCAATGCGGTGGCAATGCGCAAAAGATGCAAGAACAAAACCGGAGATAGCTGAACTGAATAAATGGAGACAAAAATTTGGCCTTCCGTCTGTTTAATTGTTCTTCTGGATTCCCGCTTTCGCGGGAATGACAAGCAACATCCGTTATGCCGGGAGTTTAGCCAGGACGGAGGCGGCGTGCAAACCTAAAAGCATAAGGTAATCGAGGTCGCCTAAATTGTAATGGTCGTCGCGGAAGGTGTTGTTGGTGTAGAGGACGCCGAAACAGCCGGCGGTGGAAAGCAGAGGGGCAATCAGGATTGAGCGAATCTGGACTTCCTTTTGAATGGAAAGGTCCCTGGGGAGAATGAAGAGCATAAGCTGCTTTTTATTGATTGCTTCGCCGATTTTGTCGCCGAATTCAAGGTCTGCCTGCTCGGCGGCCATACCGCTTTTGTTTCTGCCTGCGTGAGCGGTCATTGGCCCGTCGGGTTTCGGGCGCACGGCGCCCCAAACCTGGTTTGCCTTGAATTGTTTTGTAACCAGATCGAGCATCATAAGAAGCGCCTTGTCGAGGTGGTCAACTTTTTTCAATTCCTCGGTTGCCTGGAGAAAGTCGGTTGCGCGTTCTGCCTGGAAGCGGATGGCGGGGGCTTTTTCGGCGCCTAATTTCCTGATTATGATTTGCGGACCTGAAGAGAGCATCGCCGGGGCTTCCTCAAGCTCGACGGTTTCGCCTGGGTCCTGAGAGGGCGCCGATTCGAAGCTGACCTCGATATTAAAGTCGGAAATGCGGATTGTATCGCCTGATTTGATGTCGGCCTTGCGAATTTCGTTGTCATTGAGGTAGGTTTTATTGGCGCTGTCGAGGTCCTCGACGACCCAGAGGCCGTCTTTTGTGTTATAGATTACGGCGTGCTGGCGCGAGACGGCCTTATCGGGCAGAAATACCTGGCTGTTGGTGTGCCTGCCGATATAGACGGGTCCTTTATCGAAGTGAAATTCGTTTACCGTCCGTTCACCTTGTTTTACTATGAGGCGCATCTTATTGTCTCTAAATTGGGTTAATTATTTATAATAGCACTTTTCGCTGATTCTGTCAAGAAAAATGGCTTTTGTAAAGGGGTAATTTACAATTCAGGCATTAAGAGGCGAAGGGGTCCCTGAAAGCGGCCTTAAAGTCGAAAACCTCGTTAAAATCGTCGATTGAGTCGGTATGCTGTGCCTTCATCCATTCAGGCAGTGCCTTTTTTCAGGTAATCTGCGATTTTGGCGATTTCATCCTTTCCACAAGAACCATCCTTTTTAGTACAATTCAGGCATGGACCAGCTTTTGTCTTATTGAAAATTTGGTAAGCAGTTCCACCAAAACAAGGGATGGCAAAGACCTTGACATTGCATGCGCGAGCAGCTTCATATTCTTCCTGAGTCCCTTCATTTCCACCAATAGTGATAAGCCATTCTTGATCCGTAAGATAGGTCTTTCTGAAAGACAGGATATGCTCAAACCACTTTCTTTTTGCGGCTTTCGAAGAAAGTTTGAGTTCTCGAGCATCTCTATCGATTGGATGGATTCCAGCAATCCTGAAATCTACATGTTCACCATATTCTCCAGATGCTATTAGACTCAATGCTTGTTCTGTAACATGCATACCAAATGTTGGCACTTGCGGACAAGTTGCAATACTAAATTCCTTATCAAAAAGACACTCAGTTAATTTTTCGGCGAAATCGCGCAATCTGCTGTTGTATTCAGTCTGGGTTGTGTACCATTTTTCTATTCCAGGATGTGACTGAGATAGATCATTTGGACAATTGCCAGCAATGAATACCCATCGGGTCTTGGATAACGTGAGAATTCTGGTCACAAAATCAGAATTCATTACTTTTTCTTGCACTTCTGCCGCAATACTGTCGCGGTTTTTGTTCCCAAGGGCGCAGATATTCGTGATAAGATGGGCTAATTGATCTTTGATAGAGATATCATAACATAAGGCTGAATCGGAGGGTAAGTCTTCTATCTCCGACACAGAAATGCTTGACACACGCGCGGGGAAACGCTCCAAACCAACTGCGTCTGCAACACCTGATTCATATAAAACCCATGGCCTCCTAATAGAATGACGTGTATAGACAGGCAAAAAAGATTGACTATCTTGGATAGCGCTCCGAATAGCATTTTTCCAAGCGGTTGATCCGGACCTATGAAGTGCCCCTGGCGCAAAATATACCTTTTTACCCATGAGCCAAAAAAGTTTCGAGAGGCATTCGGCCAACTCTTTATCAGGTTCGGCAAAACTTAGAAATGCAATATGTGTTTTCATATCAGTGTATATCCTACTTTTCTTGCTGGGACACATCAAGAAATATCTTGTCGGTTTTTCCTTGCAGACAAGTTTGATATAAACTATTTGTCAAAAGAGTATTGGGCTGTTTAAAAAACGAAGGGGTCCTTGAAAACGGTCTTAAAGTCGAAAACCTCGTTAAAATCGTCGATTGTGTCGGTATGCTGGGCTTTCATCCATTTGTGCTGAATCAGCAGGTAAACGATTTCGCCGAGGTCTCGCGTGGTTTTGATTTGCCAGTTATTAAGGACAAGCAGCGCCAGGCCGCCCCATTTTTCGAGCGCCATTTTGCGCAGACCCTCGCACAGCATTTGCCCGGTAACATGGCCGGGCTCGGCAGCCAGCCTTTTTACGGTATAGCCAAGCCCTTCGAAAACGAACTTTACGGCCCTGGGGTTATATCGGCCGTCCTGCTCGGCGATTTCCTCGATGCTTTTTTTTGCGTCCATTTGATTTTCAGCTTACTTTCCAGCCCGGCTGCGCACCGGGGTCAACTGTGAGCATAAATATGTCTTTGCCGCC
>Ga0187886_1004000_pt1 | contig 10801 bp, 7 predicted proteins | sample June2016WEW_20_1_FD_133001 | JGI IMG/M metagenome (GOLD analysis project Ga0187886, IMG submission 133001) | Peatland microbial communities from SPRUCE experiment site at the Marcell Experimental Forest, Minnesota, USA - June2016WEW_20_150 | ecosystem: Environmental > Terrestrial > Soil >...
GCCTGTTGCGAGAGGAATGCGTTGCCGAGATCGGTGGTCCAGCGCATGTCGGCGTTCAAACTCTTGATCACATCGGGGAAGACCACCAGGGCCTGGATACTGGGATCCCAATTCTGCTGGCGCGCCGCATCCACCAGTTGGGAGCCTTGTAGATTGCGATTCTGCTGCAGCCATTGCCCCACCTCGGCGAGCTCCTGGGGATAGGTGGCCGCGACCAGCACTTGGCTGAGCAAGGCATCCGGGTACAGCGCAATGGGAGCGACCAGGGTGTCCAATTGCTCCGGTGACAGGAGTTGTGCGGCAGCTTGCGCGGGAGCCGCTGGTTGTTGGGCAACCATAAGGCCGCCAGCCAGGAGCGGAACACAGACCAGACCAAGCGCCTGGCGAATAACCGACTGAATTCTGATCGTCTTCATGGTGCACCTCCATTGGGCGCCACGTTACGCCTTCCCTAGTGCACGCTGCGAACCAAACTCCAAGCTGTTGACCAGCAGCCACTTAGTGCGGCGTCTGGGCCGCGTGGATGGTTGAAAACCACCGTCTCCGGTGTATCGCGGCCAAGAGCACGGGCAGCCGCCGCGGGCCGAGGTGGAGTGCCGCACCGATGTGGAGCGGGACGAGCTGAGCGCCGCCAAGTTGCTGCGCGCGCTGGCCCGGCTACGTGGACGGCGCCGAGGCGTCAGCCAGCGGCTGAGGCGCGCGCGGTGCTAGCCGCATGGGTGCCAACCGCGCGGCATGGCGCCTTCCGGCGGTGCTGGCCGCACGGCTGGGCGGCTCACGCCGCGGTGGCGGGACGGTGGCAGCGAAGGTCGCCGGGCGTCGGCCCGCGCCCAATGACCCAACCGAGCGATCTCCGAGCGCAAGCCGACTTGTCGTTCCTAATGCCGGACCAAAGGTGGCTGAGACGCCAATCTACGGCTGGCCACTACGCGGCCAGGTGCCTGCCCGCAAGAGCCGGAGGGGCCGCGGCCGATGGCTTCCGACTGGCCGACAGATCCATGCAGAACCGCGTCCAACCTTTCCCAGGACCACCCCGCTCCGCGCGGTAATCAGCTATATCGTCGATCTGCCGCTCGGCAAGGGACAACCGATCGCGGCTGGCGTCACGGCGCGCTGAGCGCATGCGTTGATCGCATGACCGCCCTGCGCGGGCTCATCCAGCCCCAACGCCTGGACGTGGCAAGCGATGCGATCGGCGCCGCCGGGCTGGACCTCCGGCCCGGCGCTTCGGGAGTGTGAGGCCGCACTATTGGGAGGAAAGCGCTGTTGTGATTAGTTGTCGGCAAGCGATGCCCGCCCCACCGCCGCAATCACAGAGTCTTCGGGCTCACAGATTCTCCATCCTTCCGGTCGATCTTCTGCTATCATTGTGTCCGGTTACAATGGAGATTCTTGTGCTCGTTGACCTCGCAAACACCACTGTCTTTCGTCGTGTCCACAATCCGAATCCAGCGATCATTGGTGCCCGCCTTGACGAGTTTCTCAGCACTATTGGGGAGCGGGCACAAACGTTCGCTCAGGCGGAATTCTGCGACGTGCGCTTTCGGCTTTACGACGGCTGGTTTGATGCCGAAGGAAACGGGACGCAGCTCTACCGAATGGTTCGGCAGCACATCCGCGAGGCCTATCCGACGCGCCGACGGACCTTCCGGGCATTTGTGGACGTGGCGGAAGGCCCCCTCGCTGCAACTGGGGAGAGACTTCTAGATACCTTTCGAATTCAGGGAGGACTGACCCGGCACCATATTTCCGTCGTAGCAGAGCCCCCCGCTGCCTGCGCGCTGCCAAGAGAATGTCCGCTGGCAGCACTGCGTTCCTGGGTCAAAGGTCGATGTCCAGTTCCGACCTGTTCAGTCCAGTCCGAGGAGGCGGCTTCCTTCCACCAACAGAAGCTCGTCGACACCGCCCTGGTGGCCGACCTCGTCTGGGGAGGGTCACAGGGCACGAAAGTCCTTGTCGTCAGCGATGACGAAGACGTCCTGCCCGGCCTGATCACGGCCCGGGCTTTCGGTGCCACCGTGGGCTGGACCTGCCGCTCCGACCGGCCCCGCGGGGTCTACGCCCCACTAATCGCAAGACATGGAATAGAGTACTTCGTATGCTAGCGACTGCCATACTTGACCAGATCCGGCTAGACATCGCCTCGTTCGCAGACCCGGGTACCGAAGTGGAGATATCTGATCGATCTCTGGTCTGGACGCGCTCCAGAACGCAGGTCACTGTACAGCTGATTAGAAGTGCATCTGGGTTTCCAGATGTTCTCCAGGACGGGCGTCGGTACACTTATACCAGCTTCCTCGCTTCCGAAGCACTGGCCGATCTCAAGGATCTCGCCAAGACGATTTATTCCTCCACGAAGCTTCCAGCCAACTTCGTTCCAGTCTACGCGAAGACCGGGACTGAGAACGGTTCTCAACCAACCGAGGCGGAGGACGCATCCCTACTCATCCTGAAATACACGGTCGACTCCGCGTCGCTGCCGTTGGCAGCGACGCGAGTGCTCTTCGTTCACGGGAACGCTGGCACGGGCAAGACCTCGGCACTACTCCAGGTGACGCGCCTACAAGCTGAACGTTATCTTTCGGGCCAAGCGAAGACTTTGCTCCTTTATCTTGATGCGCAAGGGAAGGGCCTGAGTCAACTCGAAGATGTCATGGCCAGGACTTTGCAGGATCTGCGGGCCAGGTTCACTTACCACTCCGTGGCTGCGCTTGCCCGCCGTCACTGCCTGGTGCCCATTGTCGACGGATTTGACGAACTCATCGGGCCAAGCAGCGCGCGTGAGGCGTTCTCCAACCTGTCTCAGTTCCTCGCGCAACTCGATTGTGAGGGTGCTCTCGTTGCATCATCAAGATCGGCCTTCATCGATTATCGGACTCTTCATGAACGCGCTGCGGAGCTTGCTGCATCACAGAGTCTATCTTACGAAATCCTTCCGCTGGAGGTGCTGCCTTGGGGAGATGAAGCGATCGGGGAATATTGTCAGCAGCGGGCGCCAGGCTCTGAAAATCTGAGGCGCCGAGTCTTTGGAATGATGGCCTCACCTGATGTGGGCCCTCTTGTCCGGAAGCCTTTCTTTCTGACAAAGATCTGCGACCTTCTCGAACAGGGCGATGATATCCGGCCAGATCGCGATATTACACGACAGGTTGTGGACGCGGTCCTCGCGAGGGAGGCATCGAAGCTGCGCGACCAGCGTGGCAAAGAACTGTTGACGCCCCAGCAGCATCGGGCATTCTGTGAAGCGGTAGCGGACGAAATGTGGTCATTGGGAACTCCAGAGCTGGACTTAGGGGCGATCCGCCTCCTAGCGGAGATCATGGCTGAACAGTTCGACCTCAGTCAGCGCGATACCAAGACGCTTATCGACAGATCTGTAGCGCACGGCTTGTTGATCGCAGTGCCCGGTCGGCGCCCGGAGAAACGGGCGTTTGAGCACGAGTTGTTTAAGTTCGAATTTCAGACGGGGAGTTTGGCTGGGTTGCTGAAAGTTGGTAAAGAGGCCAGTCGTGATTACATTCAGCGCGCTGAACTGCCTTTGGAAGTCGTCTCCAGACTGCCGAGTTACGGTGTAGATGATCCGGTATTGGTCGTGCGGGTGCTTTCTGATTTGAGTTGCATCGTCAGGACAGCACTGAACAATCCGTTCTCAGCAACGAACGCGGGATCCCTGGCTTCAGCGTTGATAAGTAACCGCAATGATCTTCCCGATGGTCTCCAGTTGTTTGGGTTCTACCTTCGCTCCCAGGATTTAGGGGCATGCTGCCTCAAAAGGGCCAAGATTCAGAGTTGCATCCTCGAGCGCGTCAGGCTCGATGCCGCAACACTTGAAGAGTGTGATGTGACCGACTCGCAGTTCATAAGCTGCTCCTTTGGTGACGGTACCCGTTGGGACGGAACAGCGGTCGAGGTCGGGCAGTTCTTTGGTGTGTTGCGCACGCACCAAGGAAAATCTGTCGAGGTATACGACCCAAGAGAAATTCAACAACTTCTAGTGGGGACCGGCGCAAAGGTACTTGACAGCGCCGAGGTCGACAGAGAGGCGGTGTTAGACCTTGAGACCCAGACGCGAGTCCGTCTCGTGGAACGCCTTCTAACTCACGCTCGAAATCACTTCTACCTCGTTCCAAGTGAGGACTGGTTCAAGCATAACCTCGGGAATCAACCGGCTTGGAAGGCGGTTGAGGGTTTGCTGAGGCGGCATCGGCTGCTCGAGGAAGTCCGGCTGGCGCAATCAGGTCGCCCGCAGACGTTTCTCCGGCTGACCATGGCACCTGACAAAATTCTCCAGGCTCGTGTGTCAGCGGTCTCGAGGACCCAGACGAACGCTGCTGAGTTCTGGCAAGATCTAATCGGACGCGAGGGCTCGCGTGAATAGGGCCGACTGGCTCGGCCGCGCTCAGTTTGGCGGATGCGGGGCGCCCATCTCGGGAACGGGGCGTTATCGGGATCTACTCGGTGGAGGAGACGTTCGCGCCCTGGCGGCAACTATTCCGCGCGCCAGCTAACGGGAATCCCCTTGTTAGCACTGGCAATAGACTGTGCATTGCTTGAACTGTCGCAGGTCGGCTTTGAGCAGTTGACGGCAGGCCGACCCAGCCCGATTTCGGTCGGATGACGGCTCGACTCGGAAGCTGTCCACTTGGACGGGGAACGTCCTACGCTTCACTGTGCGTGCTGACGGCGCCCGAAGTCCGTACCCAAGAACGACATGAGCTCTCTGCTGCCGATTAGGAACGGGAAACGCGCAAGCGCAGAGCGACTGCGGTTGGGCTCTGTCAGGACCGAGAAGGGGCGGTGCCGTAGCCAACAGATGATTGCAGGCCTGATCAACCGTCCGGAGGCTCGCTAGACCGGCCACCGCAATGCGGGTTGGCGGCGGCAGAGCGTCGCCAGGAGTGGCGACGCGGCACGCTGAGAGCGCGCGCTGCGGGCGCTGGCCGCGCCACTGTCACCCATGTCGCCGGTCTGAAGTGTTACCCATGTCGCCGGTCGGTACCAGAACTGCTCCGCTCCGTCTCGCTCACGGCTGCAACTGCTCCGCTCCCTCACGGTCGCGGCTCGGCTAGTGGGCGGACGTCGTTGACCGAGGAGCACGCGGGGGTCGCCATGCGTCGCCAGGAGTGGCGACGCGGCACGCTCAAGAGCGCGCGCTACGGTCGCGGCTCGGTCTCGATGCTCACCGGTCGCGGCTCGGCTAGGGGGCGGGCGTCGTTGACCGAGCAGGATGACCTCGGAAAGCGAAAAGTGGTGTCTGGCCCCGGTTCTTGTACAGGAAGCTATGCCACGGGCAGCAGGATGACCAGCTCGAGCTGCGGATTGGGGAAGTCCCCGGGTACGTAGGCCGCCAGGTTGCGCGCGCGCAAGACCGCCTCCCAGGCCCCGCCGGACTGGTTCAGGCTGAAGTACTGGAAGTTCAGCTTCACGGGGATGGAGGCGGGGGGCCGGGCGACGTGCGTCAAGGTGATTCCGGGGAGCGCCTGGCGCACCAGATGCTCGATGTGGGTGGCCGAGCAGACCTTGATGAGCTGCGGGGTCTTGTTGATGAGCTCGGCCTCGTTCATCTCCGCCTGGATGGCCAGGTACATCTTGGTGTTCTTCAAGTACTTGTCGTCCGATAGGGCGGCGGCGTAGATGGACGGCTGCACCAGCTTGAGGGGCAGGGAAATGAAGTTGCTGGGAACGACCGTGTCGAGCAGGAAGCGCAGCTTCTCATCCAGGTCCGTGAAGCAGGTTTCCAGCTCGTCGTGATCGTAGGGGGGCAGATCGCGGGGGTGGACCTTCAAGGAGAACGTGGTCAGCGCTCCGGCCAGGGACAGCATGATGCCGTAGAGCCGCTCGGGGTGCCCGCCGCGGGTCTCAAAGATGTGCCGGAACAACGGGAAATGCGTGTTGACGGTGTAGAGCAGCCAGAAGTTGGCGATGTCGGAGGCCGTAAAGTCGGCCAGGCTCTGGTTCTTCTGGCGGCGCATCCCGGCCAGCATGCTGCTCTTGGCCGAAAGGATTTCGACCAGGCGGCGGGCGATGGCCACCAGGTGGTCGCTGGCCGAGATGTCGAGCAGCGGGGGCACAAACCGGGCATCCAGGGCCACGCTCCCCGAGGGGGTGCGGCTGAGGCGGGCGATGCGCAGGGCGGACATGCCCTGGCGGCTCTCCCCCTCCACCAGGAGGCGGAAGTTCTTCTGTGCGACCTGGATGGGTTTCTCGCCGGCGCCGGTATTCTCGTCGCGGACCACGGCCACCTCGGCCAGGTAGCGGGTGTCGGCCGCCTGCCGTCCCATGGAGACGTTCAGGCCGCGCTCGCGGTAGGGCGGGATGGGCAGGTAGACGTCCAGGCTGGTCTGGCCGCCCTCGAAGCACTGCGCGAGGGGTTTGGGAGGGGGCGGCGGGTCGGATTCGGGGATCTCGAACGGCAGGCCGTCGGGGAACAGGCCGGAAGCCGAGGTCAGGGCGAAGGCGTCGCCGGCCAGCGCCTCCTGATTGATGCTCAGGCTGCGGAGGCCCCAGGGACGGTAGTTCAGCGCAGACAGGGTGAACTCGAGCGTGCTCTCGATGAACCGGTCCTGGATCTGGAGGTGCTGCGGCGTCAGGAAAGTCCCTTTCGACCAGATCACCGGCTGGAGGCGCTTCATAGGACTAAACAGTACCAGGATTGGGGGTCGGCGTAAAGGCCGAAGCGGGGGCGAAACTGGCGCCTTGGGGCTCTCGGGCGAATAGTCGAATGAGGTCATTGAAAAGGGGGCGGATCTGGGGTACAACTGACACTGGCCGCGAAATCCGTTTTTTGCTATAGTGGCGCACAACGGACGGGGCCCGGTGCGCCAGGCCCAAGAGTCACCGGAAGGGAGCGTAGATGGCCAAGGAAAGCATACACAAGAAGTTGGAGCGAGTCAGACCTCCGCGCGTACACATCACCTATGACGTCGAAGTCGGGGATGCCATCGAGGTGAAGGAACTGCCCTTTGTCATGGGCGTTCTGGCCGACTTTAGCGGACAGCCCGAGCAGCCGTTGCCGAGGCTGAAAGACCGCAAGTTCGTCGAAGTAACGCCCGACAACTTCGACAGCGTCTTGGAAGCCATGAAGCCCCACCTGTCGTTCTCGGTGGAGAACAAGCTGAGCGAGGATCCGGATGCGGGCAAGCTCAACGTGGACCTGCGCTTCAAGGGCTTACAGGACTTCGAGCCCGAGCAGGTGGCGCGCCAGGTCAAGCCGCTGCGCGATCTGCTGGATCTGCGGACCAGGCTGTCGGACCTGCGCGGGACGCTGCAGGGCAACGACAAGCTGGACGAGATTCTGCAAGAGGTGGTTCGCGACAGCGGCAAGATGGGCAAGCTGAAGGCCGAGCTCGAGAAAGAGAAGGGAGGCCCCCATGCCTGACGCGAAACGCGCTGCCGCACCGAAGGCAGCCGAAGAAAAGGTAGTGGAGAAGAGCCTGCTCGACCAGATCGTGGAAGAGGGCCGGCTGGCGCGGGATTCCCAGGCCCGCGAGCGCGGCAAGGACTTGGTGAAGGAGTTCGTCAGCCAGGTGCTGGAGGGCTCGATCGCCGTCTCCCGGGATACGGAGGCGATGATCAACTCGCGCATCGCGCAGATCGACCATCTGCTGTCGATCCAGTTGAACGAGATCCTGCACAACGAGGCCTTCCAGAAGCTGGAGGCGACCTGGCGCGGGCTGAAGTACCTGCTAGACCAATCGGAAACCAGCGCGATGTTGAAGATCCGGGTGCTGAACTGCTCCAAGCGGGAGCTGCTGCGCGATTTGCAGCGGGCGCCGGAGTTCGACCAAAGCGCGGCCTTCAAGAAGGTCTACGAGGACGAGTACGGGGTCTTCGGCGGCGATCCGTTCGGGGCTCTGATCGGGGACTTCGAGTTCTCCAAGCATCCCGAGGACATCGAGCTGCTGGAGAAGTTGTCGCAGGTGGCGGCGGGGGCGCACGCTCCGTTCCTGAGCGCGGCGTCCGCGGAGCTGCTGAACCTGGAGTCCTACACCCAACTGGACTCGCCGCGGGACCTCTCGAAGATCTTCGACAACACTGAGTATGCCAAGTGGAAGTCGTTCCGCCAGAGCGAGGACTCGCGTTACGTGGGGCTGTGCCTTCCGCATGTGCTGATGCGGCTGCCCTACGGCCGCGAGACCAAGCAGATCGAGGCCTTCAGCTATGAGGAAGGCGTGGATGGGACGGACCATTCCAAGTACTTGTGGGGGAACGCAGCCTACGCCCTGGGGGGGCGGCTGACGCAATCCTTCGCCAGTTATGGGTGGTGCGCGTCGATCCGCGGCGTCGAGGGAGGCGGCCTGGTGGAGGGCCTGCCGGCGCATACCTTCCGCACCGACGAGGGCGACGTGGCGCTGAAGTGCCCGACCGAGATCGCCATCAGCGACCGGCGGGAGAAGGAACTGGCGGACCAGGGATTCGCTCCGCTGGTGCACTGCAAGGGGACCGACTACGCGGCCTTCTTCAGCGTGCAGTCCTGCCAGAAGTCGAAGGTGTACGACAGCGAGGCGGCCAATGCCAACGCCCGGCTGTCGGCGCAACTGCCATACATGCTGGCGGTGTCGCGCTTCGCCCATTACATGAAGACGATCATGCGCGACAAGATCGGCAGCTTCATGTCGCGGGTCGAGTGCGAGCGGTTCCTGAACAAGTGGATCATGCAGTACGTCACCGAGGACGACAACGCCGGCCCGATGACGAAGGCGCAGTATCCGCTGCGCGAGGCGCGGATCGAGGTGGCGGAGGTGGCCGGCAAGCCGGGCGTGTATCGTGCCGTGGCGTTCCTGCGGCCGCACTTCCAGCTCGATGAGCTGACGGTGTCGTTGCGTCTGGTGGCCGACCTGCCGAAGTCCGCCAGGGGCTGACGCCCGAACACACGCCGGCGGACCGGGCGACGGCCCGGCCCGCTGGTCCGGCGCCGGGAAGCGGCGCCAGGGGATGGAGGGCCGGCGTCGAGCCGGCCCGCGAAGGGGCCGGTTGAAGGCCGGCCTGATGGCGACCGACGACGCAAGAGGAGGCTTACGACATGGCTTTGGTTGACTATTTCCTGAAGATCGACGGCATTCAGGGCGAGAGCCAGGATAGCAAGCATAAGAACGAGATCGAGATCGAGTCGTTTTCCTGGGGCGCGAACCAGACCGGCACCGCCTCGCACGGCGGCGGCATGGGCGCCGGCCGGGTCCAGATGCAGGACTTTCACTTCGTCATGAGGGTGAACAAGGCCAGCCCGAAACTGATGCTGTGCTGCGCCAACGGCGAACACGTCAAGAACGCCATTCTGACTTGCCGCAAGGCCGGGAAGGAACAGCAGGAATACTTGAAGGTCACCTTCACGGACATGCTGGTGTCCAGCTATCAGACTGGCGGCTCCGGCGGCGCCGATGTGATCCCGCTGGACCAGATTTCGCTGAATTTCACCAAGGTCGAGATCGAGTACAAGGAGCAGAAGCCGGACGGCACGCTCGGCGGCGCGATCAAGGCCTACTACGACATGAAGCAGCAGATTCACGGGTAGCTCGACAGCGGCTCGTGGCTGGTGGCGCGCGGCCGGCGGCGCGGCCGCAGGGCGGTGAGGTGTCCGTGCCTGCGGTCCGTTCCAAGTGCCACAGGCCACACGCCACGAGCCTCTTGAGGGGCATATGACTCCGAAAGAACTCCTGCAGGCCGGCCGGCTGACGGAGGCCGTGACGGCCCTGAGCGCCGAGTTGCGCGACAATCCCTCCGACATCAAACGCCGGGTGTTTCTGTTCGAGCTGCTGAGCTTCACGGGCGACTACGAGCGCGCCGAGAAGCATCTCCGGCTGCTGGGCGAGGCGGGCCCGCAGGCCGAGATGGCGGTGCTGCTCTATCGCGGCGTCCTGGCCGCGGAGCGCGCCCGGCAGGAAACCTTCTCCAAGCGCGAATACGCGCTCATGGGACCGCGGGAGGCGACGGCCTTCACCGGCATGCTGAACGGCCAGCCGTTCCAGATGCTGGCGGACGCCGATCCGAGGATCGGGCCGCGGCTGGAAACGTTCTCGGCGGGCAGCTACTTGTGGCTCCCGTTTGCGCACCTGGCCTCGATCGAAATCGAGCCTCCACGGCGTCTGCGCGACCTGTTGTGGATCCCCGCCAAGGTGCGGACCGGCCCGGCGCTCCAAGCCATGGAACTGGGTGAGGTGCTGATTCCGGCGCTGTCTCCGCTCTCCTGGAAGCATTCCGACGATCAGGTTCGGCTCGGTCGCGAGACGGTCTGGGAGGAGGAGGAGGACGGAGAAGAGGTTCCATACGGGCAGAAGATGCTGCTGGTGGACGGCGAGGAGGTCCCCCTGCTGGAAGTGAGGAAGCTGGAGATCGTCGTCCAGCCGGCCGCCGAATCGGCCCAGCCCAACTGATCATGCCGCTCCGCGACGACCTGCTCAATCCGATTCCGGGATCAAACCCAAGCGGCCAGAACCTGCGCTACGCACCGGTCTATGACCAGTTGAAGGAGGCGCGGAGGGAGGACGACGAAGTCGCGCAGGGAGAGTGGCGGCACGAGCTGAAGAAGGCGGATTGGGTCCTGGTCCTCAAACTGGCCGGCGAAGCGCTCGCCAAGAAGAGCAAGGACCTGCAGATCGCCGCGTGGCTGACCGAGGGGCTGCTGCGGCGGGAGGGCTATGCGGGACTGAAGGCGGGGCTCGACCTGAGCCGGGGCCTGCTCGAGAACTTCTGGGACACGCTGTACCCGGAGATCGAAGACGGCGACCTAGAGATGCGCGCCACGCCGCTGGACTGGCTGGGCTCGCGCCTGGACGAGGCCGTCAGGCGGGTGCCGCTGACGCGC
>Ga0187886_1004002_pt1 | contig 10793 bp, 6 predicted proteins | sample June2016WEW_20_1_FD_133001 | JGI IMG/M metagenome (GOLD analysis project Ga0187886, IMG submission 133001) | Peatland microbial communities from SPRUCE experiment site at the Marcell Experimental Forest, Minnesota, USA - June2016WEW_20_150 | ecosystem: Environmental > Terrestrial > Soil >...
GAGAATTTTTATGAAACAAATTAGATATCTCGGTATTGCAGTTGCGATAGTATTCTGCGTATTGAATTTTGTTCAAGCTCAACCGATGTCGGTGACAGGGTATTACCCTACTTGGTGGTATGGTTCGGTGGACGCTTCTGCGATTGATTTCCATAGCTTGACCAATATGATTCTTTTCTCAGCGCAGGATGCAAGTGCATCATCTCCATACTTTCAGAACAATTGTGATGATGGATCGCACCTCCAAACACTTGTGGCAGCTGCGCACGCAGCGGGGACGAAAGTTTTAATTTCTGTTACAGGTGGATATGGACAAACCAATATGCCTGTTGTTGCGGCAGACGCGGCAAAGTGTTCCACATTTGTAGCAACAGCTTGTGCTTGGGCGAAAGCAAGAAATTTAGATGGAATAGAACTTGATTGGGAATTTCCCCGTACTGCCGATGCGACGGGATGGGCACGGCTTACGAGACTCTTCAGACAGACGTTAGATACATGGTCTCCCAAAGGGTTATTATTTACGAGTGCTGATTATACTCCGCCACAGCCTTCATTTGCCTATAATGTAGACTCTATGAAGGTGTTTGATAAGATACTTTTAATGAGTTATACCATGTGGATGGGAGCTACACAAGTATCACCATATAAATCCGGCTTCGATACTCCCGTAAATCTATCGACTCAATTCTCTGGTTATACGGGGACGTCATTATCACAATCTGGTTTGGCTTCTTGGATTTCCGCAGGTTATCCTATATCAAAATTAGCAGTAGGATTATCGTTTGAATCCTCTGTTTTTAGTGGTGTCACTACTATGGGGCAATCTTATTCAAGTTATACTTTTGGTTCATCTGCAAATTCACCGTATGGAAGCGGATACGCGGCTGTCCCAGCAAGCGGACGAGCTTGGGATGCTACGGCTCAAGCAGCGTATTGTATAAATGGCGGAAAAGTTTATTCTTACGAAGATACCAACTCTGTTAAAGCTATTGTTGCATGGGCAAGAGCACAGGGCTGTACAAATATCATGGTTTATGATTTTCCCGTTGGACAGGATGCCTCAATAACACCTCACGATAATCTGTTGCGTGTTTTAGCACGAGAGGCATTCGCTGGTTCTTCCAGCCCAGTACCGACAATTGTTGCTGGTTCGATTTCTGCATTTGGTAATGTTGTCATCAATACCACAGCTACAAATTCATATTCGATCTCTGCTTCCAACCTCACTCCCTCAAGTGGGAATATCACAATTACGCCTCCGAATGGCTATCAGGTTTCCACTTCAAGTAGTTCAGGATTCACATCTTCTTTGAATGTCGCTTACACCAGCGGAACACTTCCATCTACGACAATCTACATACAGTTCACTCCGACAACTGTTCAGAGTTATACTGGCAATATCACAAATACTGGAGGAGGAGCTGCAACGCAAAATGTTGCGGTCAGTGGAAGTGGTATTAATGAACTGGCACCCACGCTGGCAGTAAACCCGACATCTTTATCATTTGGGAATGTTATCATCAATACGATATCAAGTGAGCAAACTTTTTCATTAACAGGATCAAACTTATCGCCAGCAGTTGACTCTGTTACCATCACAACGCCATCAGGATTTACAATATCAACCGTAAGTGGTTCAGGCTTTACTTCGTCAAAAAAAATAGCTTATACAGGCGGAACACTTTCAGCGAAAACAATCTATGTCAGGTTCTCTTCAACAGATGTGCAGAGTTATACTGGCAATATCACAAATTCAGGTGGCGGAGCAACGATACAGAATATTGCTGTCAGTGGAAGTAGTGTGAATCAACAAACAACTTCATCTTATTTAAGTGTTAGTTCAAACAAAAGATACATACAGGCAAATGGTGTTCCTTACTTTTTAAACATTGATGCGGCATGGTCGATGATTGCACAATTGACATATTCACAGGCGAACACCTATTTGACCGATAGAGCAAATCGTAAATTTAGCGGTGTGCTTGTAAATCTGATTGAACATCAATTCTCTAATAATGCACCAAAGAATATTTACAATGTTTCGCCGTGGAATGGAACAACATTCTCAACACAGAATGAACAATATTTCCTACTTGCCGATTCGATGATTAACAGGGCAAGTCAATTAGGATTGACGGTTGTACTGGCTCCAGTCTATGTGGGCTATGCTTGCGGAAGCGAAGGATGGTGCACTGAAATACAAGCGGCAACATTCGCCGCCATGAGAACATGGGGAACATATGTAGGGAATCGGTATAAAAACTATCCTAATATTATTTGGGTAATCGGTGCAGACGCAAATCCAACCTTATATAGCGGTCTACAAGCAAAGTTGGACACATTCACTGTTGCATTGAGACAAGCCGATAATGTCTATTCACGGATCATGACAGCGCACAATGAGCCTGAATCGCAGGCAATTACAGATTGGGGTGGATCGGGTGGACGTTCATGGTTGAACTTAAATGGTTTCTACACATACTCAACGACATTATCTACGAATGCAGACGAGGCATATACTGTTTCTCCTACAATGCCATTTATTTTAGAAGAATCTGCATATGAAAATGAACATAGTTCAACAGCGCAAACTTTGAGAGCACAGGCTTATTGGACTATACTTCGTGGTGGTTGTGGTAGTATTTTTGGAAATAATCCAATATGGATGTTTGGTTCAGGTTGGCAGTCTGCAATGAGTGCCGCTGGTTCAGTATCAATGACTCATTTTGATAGTCTTTTCACTTCACGTCATTGGTATAGTCTTGTGCCAGATAAGAGTGCATCGGTAATCACATCCGGTGCAAGTAGTGGAACTGCTTTAGCGACTTTTGCTTATGCCTCAGACTCATCTACAATCATCGGATATTTACCAACAAGCAGGGCAGTGACAATTAATCCGGCGAAACTTAAAAGTAATAATACAAAGTGGTCTTGGGTCAATCCAGGTACAGGTGCATGGACGACCATCGGAACGTATGATAAGTCGTCTCGTTCAGTAACACCATCGAGTGGAGATTGGGTTCTTGTTATTGACACAACTTCAAGTAGTGGTGTTCCAACTCCAACAATTTCCCTCTCTGCAAGTTCTCACACCTTCGGGAATGTAACAATAAATAACACTTCAAGTAAGTGGACGTATACAATTAGCGGCATCAATCTGTCACCTACAATTGACACTCTTACCATTACAGCACCGTCGGGATTTACAATATCAACCGATAGTAGCTCAGGCTTCACTTCGTCAAAAAGAATACCATATACAAACGGAACACTTTCAGCGAAAACAATCTATGTGAGGTTCTCTCCAACGGCTGTGCAGAGTTATAACGGCAATATCACGAATACAGGAGGTGGGGCAACGACACAGAATGTCGCGGTGAGTGGAAGCGGTATCAACAATGCTTTACCGATCATCACCATCAATCCTGTATCACTTGCATTTAGTACTGTACGTATTAATACGACTTCGAGTGAACAGACATATACTGTGCAGGGTTCAAATTTATCACCATCAAGCGGAAATATTGCCATAACTCCACCGTCTGGGTACCAAGTATCTGTTACAAGCGATTCGGGGTTCTGTTCTTCGCTAAATATCTCATATACGGACAGCATACTATCTTCAAGAACAATCTATGTCAGATTTTCTCCGACAGCTATACAGAGTTATACTGGCAATATCGTGAATGCAGGAGGTGGTGCAAAAACGCAGAATGTCGCAGTAACCGGAATAGGTGTTTCTGCTACAACACCTGCGTTGACGGTAAACCCGAAATCTCTATCATTCGGAAATGTTATCATCAATACGACAAGCGAGTATGCTTATACATTAACAGGGTTGCACTTATCACCGGCAATTGACACTCTGACCATCACTGCACCATCAGGATTCACAATATCAACTGTAAGTGGTTCAGGTTTTGCTTCATCAATAAAAATAGGATATATAAACGGAATACTCCAACCCGTACCAAAAATAATCTATGTAAGGTTTTCCCCGACATCAGTGCAGTCATACTCGGATTCCATCATAAATATCGGAGGTGGCGCAGCAGCAAAAAATGTGATTGTGAGTGGAAATGGAGTATCAGACCTGCCTCTACCCACCGGAACATTCACCGCATCATCTGATACGCTTCCAGAATATGGCGGTCCCGTCACACTTACATGGACTTCTTCCAATGCTACTTCTGCCTCTATCAACAATGGTATCGGGATGGTCGCTACTAATGGATCTATTACGAGAATTGTAAGAGCTACGACTCGATTTATTTTGACATTATCTAATCTCAATGGACATACTTCTTACATTAAAAAAGTCTATGTGAAACCACGAAAATTATCTCAAAATAAAGCGCTCTATATGCCAAGTGCTGCTTCCAGTGTTGAATTAACAGGAGTCGAAGCACCAAAAGCAAATGACGGAAATGAATCCACGCGTTGGAGTTCTACATGCATAGATAATCAATGGTGGCAGGTCGATCTTCAAGATATATCAACTATCGATAATGTCACTGTCACTTGGGATAGTTCATATGCCGCTCAATTTACGATCAGCACATCGTTAGACGGTCTGATCTTTACTGATGCAGCAACTGGATATGCTTCTGGCCCGGATACCATTGAATTAAATTTTGATCCTGTCGATACACGGTATGTGCGTTTGACTGGTATTCAACGGGGTACTCAATTTGGCATTTCATTTTTCGAACTCGGTGTTTATAAATCATTAACCACATCTGTAGAATCAACTTCGGAAGTACCGTGCAGTTTCTCGCTGGAACAAAATTTTCCAAACCCATTCAATCCTTCAACAGAGATTGGTTATCAACTAAGTACAACTGCTGAAGTACAGTTGGTCGTTTACAACGTCATAGGCAAGGAAATTGCGACGCTTGTGAATCAAACTCAACGGGCAGGACATCACAATGTGATCTTCAATGCGAATAATCTTGCGAGTGGAATGTATTATGCAAAATTGCAAGCTGAGGGAAAATCACAAATCCGAAAAATGGTGTTAATAAAATAAAAGAGGTCTCCTAGCTGGTATGTTTATAAGGTAGAGCTTAAAGATTTTCTCTTGAGCTCTACCTTTGTGTAGTACAAGAGGACTGACCAATAGTCTCACTCTATGTTGATTGATCTGCGTCTTCAAGTAACTTTTTGCCATACTCAAATCCTTTGACAAAGGCGCGCAAATTAAGATCCTCTGTTCCTTTCGGTACAGAGACTTTCACTGCTTCGATCATTGCATGTTGATTTACCACGTCGGAGATGGCGGCAGTAAACCCTATCATAACAATATTAAGCACTATCTTTTTCCCAAGTTCTTCAGCAAAGCGAGTTGCCGGAATGGAATAATGTTTGATATCTTTTCGAAGATCGTTTGGCGTAACAAGTTCTTCCTCTGTTATGAGCGTGCCGCCCGAAATCAGCTCTGAAGAAAATTTTGTGTACGACTCCTGCGACATCAGTACCATTAAATTGGGTGCGGTAATATACGGGTATGTAATCGGTTCGTCGGATACAATAAGCTGTGCGCTTGTAGAACTTCCCCGCGCCTCTGGCCCGAATGCCTGAATCATTGTCGCAAACTTATTGTCATAAATGGACGCGGCGCGCCCGATAATGTAGCCGCTAAGAATGACACCTTGTCCGCCAAAACCACCAATTTCAATCTCCGTTCTGGGCATCGCTGAAATCCTTTATCTCATCAGAAGGAATGTACTCATCGCCGTACTTTTTCTGGAAATGTTCGTTCATCGCATCAATGTACGTCGGCCGCTCAATATCAACAAATTTACCAAGAGTAATCTTACCTTGAAAATCTATAGCAACTGTTTTCGTATCGGCACCGTTTTTTATCTCACTGTGATCCCGGAAATAAATCATTTGATCGAGACCTTCACCAAGTTTATTGCGGCGGCTGTATAGTGTCGGACACGCTGCAAGAATTTCAACAAACGAGAATCCCTTCTTCCTAAGCGCTTCTTTTATGGACTTTGTTGCATGACGCACATGAAACGCTGTCCATCGTGCCACGTACACCGCCCCGCATGATTCGGCAAGGGACGGCAAGTTAAATGTCTGTTCGAAATTTCCATGCGGTGTCGTCGATGCAGTTGCAGAAATCGGCGTTGTTGGCGCAACTTGTCCACCTGTCATTCCATAAATCATATTATTGATAAGGATAACAGTCATATCCACATTGCGACGCGCTGCATGAATAAAATGGTTGCCGCCAATAGCTGTCAAATCGCCATCGCCACTATAGACAACGACTTTCATTTTCGGATTTGCTAACTTCAATCCGGTTGCAAACGGAATAGCACGACCATGTGTTGTGTGAAACGAATCTAATTTAATGTACCCTGCCACACGTCCTGTGCAGCCGATACCGGAGACAATCGCAACTTTATCCAAATTTAATCCGCTGGTTTGCAAAGCACGGACGAAACAATTGACAGTGGTGCCAATCCCGCAGCCCGGGCACCAGATATGCGGAATGCGATCCATTCGTAATAAGTCCTCAACCGGATTAGAAGGAACGATATTGTCAATTGTATATAACGCATCTTCTCTCATCGGCATTATCTTTCCAATGAATCTCTGATTGCTGCATAAATTTCTTTCGGATTGTGCACTGTGCCGCCAGCGTGTGGAACATGTTCGACTTTCACTTTGCCACCGGCAACTCGTTCAACTTCATAAACCATTTGTCCGAGATTGATTTCAGGGACAACAAACGTTTTCACCTTCGATGCCAACTCGCGAATCCTTTTTTCTGGAAACGGCCATGCCGTTATGAGACGCAAATGACCTATTCGCATGCCTTCCTTCCGCGCTTGATCAATAGCGGGAATTGCAGTGCGAGATGTAATTCCGTACGTAACTACTACAATATCAGCACATTCAATACCATCTTCCCGATAATCAATAATCTTATCGACATTCATACGAAGTTTATTCACTAATCTGGTCACAAGCTTTGCCTGTGCACCGACCGTCATGTTCGGATAACCCTTTTCGTCGTGTGTCAAACCGGTCACATGGATCTGATATCCTTCGCCCGCTTTCACCATAGGCGGAACAAGATCTTTATCTGGCTGAAATAGCAGTAACTTATTCTTTGGACCATGATAATAGCGCCGTTTAAAAACATGAATTTCATGCGCGGGAGGAATAACAACACGCTCGATCATGTGACCGACGCATTCATCCATCATAAGCAAAACTGGTACACGAAATTGTTCAGCAAGATTAAATGCTCTAATTGTCAGATCAAAACATTCCTGCGGTGAATTTGGGCACAAAGCAATAATGCCGTAATCGCCATGCGAACCCCAACGTGCCTGCATCATATCACCTTGCGCCGGCATTGTTGGCAAGCCTGTAGAAGGACCCGCGCGCTGCACATCGACAAAGACACAGGGAGTTTCTGTCATCGCAGCATACCCAATGTGCTCCATCATCAACGAGAAACCGGGACCCGACGTGACGGTCATTGCCTTCTTCCCTGCCCACACCGCACCTTGGATTGCAATGGACGAAGCAATTTCATCTTCCATCTGAATAAACACTCCGCCGACAAATGGGAAGCGTTCCGCTATGCGTTCTACTACTTCTGTGGAGGGCGTAATTGGATAACCCGCAACGAACCGACAACCCGCCGCAATTGCACCTTCACTGCATGCATGATCACCATCGATGAAGTGTGCTCCGGTTAATACTTCTGAATCATATTGCAAGTTACTTCTCTTTCTTCTTTATAAAACCATAAATAGAAAAGTCTGGACAGACCATTCCGCAGATATCGCAGCCTGTGCAATCATCCTTCCGTACAAGTACTGGAGGATGATATCCCTTTGAGTTATATTGGCCGGAAAATTCCAAACACTTTGTGGGACAGAATTCGATACAAAAACCACAGCCCTTGCATCGCTCGTCCACAATAACGACTGTTCCTTTTACTCTCTTTGCAGCCGTCTCAACCAAATTTCTCTCCTGCCATCAGTGAATCGTCTAACGAAATGTCAATCAATACCAATCTATTGGATGGCAGATTGATATTATTGTAAAATTTTTATGTTGTACATAGACAGAATATTCAATCTTCGATAGTTTAACAGGTGAATGAGTCTGCCCGAAAAGACATGCCAATTGGAATAACAAGAACAAGATATATTTCATCCGTTCTATCATGTTAATCTAAGAAGTGTACAAACAAGCCGTCGCGGAGTTTCGGTTCGAACCATGTAGATTTCGGAGGCATGACTTTTCCATCGTCGGCAATAGCCATAAGCTCATCGAGGGACGGTGGATACATACTGAATGCAACTTTCATTTCGCCGGAATTCACCCTACGCTCCAATTCACCTAAACCACGAATTCCGCCGACGAAGTCAATCCGTTTGTCTACACGCGGATCTTTTATGCCGAGAATCGGATCAAGAAGATAATTCTGTAAAATAGAGACATCAAGCCGAAGCACCGAATCGGTAATGTTTCGCAATGTATGCCCAGCGCTGAGCGTATACCAGGCAGCATCAAGGTACATTCCGAAGTCGCCTTTTTTTGCCGGCTTAACAGGAACGGAAGATTTAGCAAAACTGAAATGTTCTTGCAGCCTGGAAAGAAATTCTTCCTTCGACATACCATTCAGCTCTTTGACAATGCGATTATAATCCATAATCCGCAGCTGATTTGAGGGAAAATACACTGCAAGAAAATAGTTGTATTCCTCGTCGCCGCGATGGTGAGGATTTTCCTTCGCACGCTCTCTGCTGTTCGTTGCCGCTGCCGCTGAACGATGCTGTCCATCCGCGATACATACATTCGGTTTCGTTCGGAAAATGGCCGTTATTCTTTCAATCGTTGCCTTCTCTTTAATGATCCAGCATCGATGCTGAACACCGTCGAGCGCAATATGATCATTTTCTGGCGGCTGGTTTGTCACTCCTGCCACAATGATATTGATATCTGCATGATCACGGTAGGTAAGAAAGATCGGACCAGAATGTGAATTGGTCACGCGCACATGACGACATCGGTCTGCTTCTTTATCCTTCCGCGTGAATTCATGTTCCTTAATTATATGGTTTGAATATTCTTCCACAGATGCACAGCCAACAAGACCGTACTGTGTGTGATTTCCCATGGTCTGTGCATAGACATATAGTGAAGGTGTCGAATCTTCTATCAATATTCCTTGAGAAATAAGTTTCTGAAGATTCTCTTTTCCTTTCTCATATACTTGCCTGTCATGAATATTAATTTGGGGATCGAGATCAACTTCCGGTTTGCCTACATGCAAAAAAGAAAGGGGATGTCCCTTCACCTCTTCGCGTGCTTCATCGGAGTTGAGCACATCATACGGTCGAGCAGCGACTTCACCAGCAAATTCCGATTTCGGCCGAAATGCTTTAAACGGTCGGATTGTTGCCATATACTTCCAAAATTATATTGCTTGATCTATTAAGCGTTCAACGCTTTCACTACTCTATTCGCAATTTCCGCACCAACGCGCTCCTGCCCTTCGACTGTAGAGGCGCCGATATGCGGCGATACACTCACGTGCGGATGAGTGATAAGAGCTTTCTGTGCTTCGGTAGGTGGTTCATTTGCAAATACATCTATTCCAGCTGCTGCAACTTTTCCTGAATTCAATGCTTCCAGTAATGCTGCCTCATCTACAACACCGCCGCGCGCGCAATTTACAATCACAACCCCTTGTTTCATCATTTCAAATTCTTTTTTACCTATGACAGGACCTTCCTTTTTATTTAACGGGAGGTGCAGCGTAATAAAGTCGGCATTAGCAAGAATCTTTTCCTTTGTTGTCATCTCAACAGGGAAATCGGCGGAATTGACGATTGGATCATATGCCATGACATGCATTCCGAATGCATTTCCACGGCGTCCAACTTCTTTCCCGATATTTCCAAATCCAAGTATGCCAAGATTCTTTTTGAAAAGTTCGATGCCTTCTCCGTATTCTTTCTTCGGCCATTTACCCTGCCGCATTTCCATCGAACTTACATGCAAGAAACGCGATACAGCCAACATATGTGCTAAGGCAAGTTCAGCAACAGATACTGATGCTGCAGCAGGTGTATTTAAAACTTTTATTCCTTTGCTTTGAGCAACCGGCACGTCTATATTATCGAGCCCGACACCGCCGCGCCCAATGACTTTAAGATTTTTCCCGGCTTCTATCACTTCCTTGGTCACTTTTGTTGCGGAGCGAACGATGATGCAATCGTAATCACCGATCTTTTTCAATAGATCTTCAGGTGTCAGCTTTAACTTATCCACCTGGTGTCCGGCATCTGTAAGGATCTTTGCGCCTTCGGACGTAATACCATCAGTCACGAGAATCTTCATAGAATACTCCATAAAAAATTATGAGTAAGAAATTATAGTTTATTATTCTGTCCAACCACTGATTGCCGCGGTTTGCCGAGCAGACCGAAAGAGAAATCAAACAGTTTTGGTTCTTTGATTATACCAAAAAAAATCCTAACCAGCAACCTTACAATCTTTTTTTCAATCATCTTTTACCGCTATTGACGATTCATTGCATTATCAGAATATTCCGTTGCAACGATATGGTAGAATGCAACGCCGCGGCAACAGCTTTTTCCCATCTATTTACGTACCTAAGAGAGACTCTTTCTAATAAAAGTTTTAATTTTGAAAAAGAATATAGACACTGAAAAAAAATATTAGTATATTTAAACAACTGTTTCACCCACCAAATGTATTTGAATAAATAAATTAGAAAGGATTATAAC
>Ga0187886_1004004_pt1 | contig 10787 bp, 8 predicted proteins | sample June2016WEW_20_1_FD_133001 | JGI IMG/M metagenome (GOLD analysis project Ga0187886, IMG submission 133001) | Peatland microbial communities from SPRUCE experiment site at the Marcell Experimental Forest, Minnesota, USA - June2016WEW_20_150 | ecosystem: Environmental > Terrestrial > Soil >...
ACCACCGCGCCGGCCGGCACGACCGGTGAGCATGGCCAGATTGGCAATAGCGATAACAGCGTCGGTGCCGTGGGCCTGTTGAGTAATCCCATTCCCATAGACGATGGAGGCTTGTTCGGCTCCGGCGAGTATACGGGCCGCCAGCTGCACGTCCTTCCTGGGGATACCAATAGCCTCTTCAACATGACCCGGCGTAAAGGCCTCCAGGCTCTTCGCCCAACCAGCGAAGTTATCTGTCATGCGGGTAACGAACTCCAAATCGAGCTTCTTTTCATCGATGATTACTTTGGCCAGTCCGTTAAGCAGGGCGATATCGGTACCAACTGCGGGTTGTAACCAGAGACGGGCAAACTGCGTCAACCGGGTTTGGCGGGGGTCAACGACGATAAGCTCGGCTCTTCGGAACCTGGCCGCCCGTTTGATGGCATAGGCTACCGCCGGTGCGGATATTTCCGGGTCCGCGCCGATGACCATAATGACCCGAGACTTTTCCAGGGCATCGAGCGAACCGGTCGTCCCCGCGTAGCCTATAGTTGCTCCCAGACCCATCCGACTCACTGCGTTATAGAGGCAGCTGCCGTTATCGACATTGTTGGTGCCCAGGACACACCGGGCAAACCTCTGCAGTATATAGTTCTCTTCATTGGTGCATTTAGAAGAACCGAAGACAGCCAGGGCATCGGCGCCGTGAGTTTCTTTAATTCGTTTCAACTCATCGGCTGCCCGGGTCAGCGCTTCTTCCCAGGTTGCTTCCTTGAACTCACCATTCACTTTTACCAGGGGACGGTGTAGTCTTTCCGGACTATGAACGAAATCATAGCCATAGCTCCCGCGGACACATAGGGTGCCCCGGTTTACCGGACCTTCCGCAGCCGGCCTGGCATAGACTACCCTGCCGTCCTTGACTCCCAGTGAAAGACTACAGCCACAGCCACAATAAGGACACACCGTCGTCACTGTAGTCGTAGCGGTACCGGTGTATGTCCTATTTTTCTCCATGATAGCCCCAGTGGGGCATATAGCCGCGCAGGCTCCGCAGAAAGTACACTCTGATTTCTCCAGCGGCATATCATTCAACGTCGCACACCTGACCGCAGCGCCACGGTGCATATAGTCGATAGCCCCTTCTACGACAAGCTCTTGGTCGACTCTGATACACTTGCCGCACATGATACATTTTGATAGGTCTCGCTCAATAAAGGGATTAACCTCCTCAATGACGTCCGACTGGGGGATCCTCTGATATTCAACCAGACCAATGCCCATCTCCGCCGCCAGCTTGCGTAGCTGGCATCGGTTTCCCTTATCACAGACAAGGCAGGAATCGGGATGACTGGCGAGCATAAGCTTGAGTATTTTCTTGCGGTGTTCCACCACCCTCGGTGAATTAGTCTGAATGACCATCCCCGGCGAGATAGGGGCAACGCAGGAAGCCAGCAAGGCACCGTTGCGTTCGTCTTCTACCAGGCAAAGCCTACAGGCGCCTATCGAAACCAGGTTAGGGTCATGGCAGAGGGTGGGAATATAAACTCCGGATTCCCGCGCCAGGTCCAGAATAGACGTCCCTGGATAACCGCTGACCTCAACGCCGTTTAGAACGATGGTTATCGTTTCCACTCGGGCTTACCCCTGACCTTGACCACGCGGTTGGAGTGATTCTATCCATGACTGGTCACCCCGGGCGACCGACCGTATCCCGGTTAAAAGCCGGGAGCTGGCAGCCGCCTTGGGGATGAATCCCACCGCCCCCACCTTTTTACTGGCCAGAACGTTCTCTTCATCATCGTACTGGGTTAACATCAGCACCTTGGCTGATTTGTGTTTCTGGCATATCTCTCTGGCGGCGTCCAGCCCGTTCATCACCGGCATGACGATGTCCATTACCACCACATCAGGTATAAGCTCACGAGTCTTTTCCAGTGCCTCCCTGCCATTGACTGCCTCCCCGACCACCTGCATATCCCGCTGCAGGCTAAGTACCGACCTTATGCCGTCCCTGACCACGGCATGGTCATCCACAATTAGAACTCTGATTTTCTTGGTAGCCCTGTCCAGCAGAGCCCGGATGCGGGGTATCAGGGCAGCGGAATCAACAGGCTTGGCCAGGAAATCTTCGGCATCCATCTGCATACCTTCGTCCATTCTCCAGCCCTTAAGAAGCTGTTTTTCTGGCGGGGCGTTGATCACCATCAGCGGCAGGTTGCCGAACCCCAGAGTCTGCTTCATCCACTTGTGGAACAGGAAGGCATCTCCCCGGGGCATAATCGTGCCCAGGACAATCATGTCCGGCTCATGGGAGCGGAGGATGCTCTCGGCCTGTTCCCGGTCATGGGCGGTGACCACGATATAGGACTCATTTTCCAGGGTTCTTTTCAAGGTTTCGACAAAATCGGTTTCGTCATCTACAATCATAATAATCTGTTTCTTTTCCATTTTAAGCCTCGTTTCATCGGGGGCATCTATAAGCCAACTATAAGACATATATTGGAAATGGAAAACAGGGAATATACCTTGATGGTGGGTGGATAAGACCCTTGAATATACCCGGATTTAACCTGATTTAGTTGAGGTTAAAATGGGAAATGGGATTTGTAGAGATTGTAACCAACTCGTAGTTTTTAACAGGAGAATAGAAGCTATGTCCTTAGATGGTTATGATACCTTTGCGCAGGGCGTATTTAACCAATTCAACGCGATTATGGATACCGAGCTTAGCCATGAGGTTCGTCTTGTGGCCTTCCACCGTCTTAGGCGTGATAACCAGCATTTCCGCTATTTCCTGCGTGCTATGCTCTTCTGCCAGCAACTTGAGTATCTCACGTTCCCGCTCCGTCAACTGGTTATAAGGGTCTTGACTGATACGTTCACCGGCGGTATGCTGATAATTTTCCACCAGAAGCTTGGTCACCGAGGGTGAAAGGTAGGAATCTCCCCGATAGACCGAGCGTATGCCGGTAGTCAGTTCCGAAGATGCGGCCGCCTTGCTAATGAAGCCGGAGGCGCCGGACTCGATTACCGGGAAGAAATACTCTTTATCATCATACTGCGTGAGAACGAGTACTTTTGTCTTGGGGAACTCCTTACTCATCCGCCGGGTGGCCTCAAGCCCCCCCATGATGGGCATGGAGATATCCATGAGCACCACGTCGGGATGTAGTTCTCTAACCATGTTCAGAGCTTCACTGCCGTTAGTCGCTTCTCCCACCACCTCGATATCCCCGGCCAGGGTCAGCAAAGCACATATACCATCCCTCACGATGGTATGGTCATCCACTACCAGCACTTTTATTTTCTGCATAATCTATTTCCTGACCAATAGGGACCTTGGCCCAGACCGTAGTCCCTTTCCCGATTTCGGACTCGATGCCACTCGCGCCGCCCAGAAAACCAATCCTCTCTCTCATGCTGAACAAACCGCGGCCTCTCCCGCTTTCCTCGACATCAGTGATTTCCGAAACGTTAAATCCCTGTCCGTCATCGCTGATGATTAAAGAAAATTCATCTGGCTTGAACTCAAGCACAATAGTTGCATTCTTTGCTTTAGAATGCTGGGCAATATTACCCACAGCCCCCTGGATAAAGCGGAAAAACGCAGCTTCAACCTCGGGAGGAAACCTCATCTCGGTCCCTCTGGTTTCTACGGTTACTTTAATTTCCAGTGGGTGCAGCCTTGTCTCGGCGTGCTGGCGAATCGCCGGTACAAGGCCCAATGTATCCAGGAGAGCCGGGTGGAGATTGGAAATCAGCCTGCTGACTTCTTTATGAACCTGCACCGTTAATGATTGCACCTTCTTCAGCCCAGCAACGAATTCAGGCTCCTGTTTGCCGGATATGGCAGACATCTCTATCAGCGCCTGTAGCTGAAGGGCTATCCCTGAAAGTGATTGACTGGTCTCATCATGCAGCTCCCGGGCAATTCTTCTCCGCTCATCCTCTTCTGCCACCAGATTTTGTCGGGCGAGCTTGCGCAACCTCTCGCGTGCTTTTCTAAGGCGCTCGTAGAGTTTGGCATGCTCAATAGCGATACCCAGTTGGTCGCCGATAGCGTATAACAAATGCATATCAGAGGTGGTGAAGTGGCGGGGTATACGGCTGGCCACATTCAGGACTCCGAGAACCTTATCTCTGGCGCGGAGAGGTACACAAATGAACGCCTTGAGGCCTTCCGCCATGACCAGTTCGCGATGTGCCACACGAGGGTCCGAGGAGATATCCTCGAGAAGAATCGCCTTGCCACTCTGGGCGACGTTGCCGGTAATTCCTTCACCAAGGCTAAGACGTACATTCTCTACAAATTCTTTACTCAAGCCACGGTGGACAAGATGGGTAAGTTCATTGGTATTTTCATCAATGAGAAGAATTTCACCAATGGTTCCGTTCATGAGGTCCAGGGTGCTTTCGAGACCGACGCCGAGAATAGCATCCAAATCCCACAGGCCGCTAAGCGCCGCCGAGATTCGACTTAATACCAGAACTTCAGAGGGTTGTGAATCTACTCTCACCCTTGACCCGCGTGACCCGGAGGGGTTCATTATACCCGCTTTCCTCCCAGACTATATAGTTTGGTGATTGTCGTGTATAGATTAGCCTATAGAAAAATCCGGTTCTTGTCAATCTTTTTAAAACCTTCTGATGGTAATTTAGCGTGATTATCTTATTAAAAGAGTCGAGAAGGCAGGTAAAAATCTTGGATAATTTTTTATTATAAGTAATATACAAGTGGAATGTAAAATAACCGTCTTACCGACCGCCGGGTTTCGGTCGGATACTTTTCCCGGAAAGCGGGAGTGGCCTCCGCCTTATATCTGGGCAACATGGGTTCAGAAATTTAGCAGTTCGAATCAGCCCGCTCGCCCATCAGCTTCAAGGTCAGGGGTAGTCCCATCTGTTTCGCCTTCTTCTTTCTGATTAAGCTGATATTGGGCGATTATCTTACCCGTCTCTGGTTCTACAATCCTGCGCAGGTTTTTACTGGCATACAGCAAATAGGAACCGAAATAGCCCACCCGCTCCCATCCCCTCATATTTTTTGGGATGTTCCTGGTCTTGTCGTCTTGAAAATAGTTGGTCCCGGTAAAACTATCGGAGTTCATCTACCGTCCTTTTTATATACCACCCGAAAAAATAATGGAGGGCTTGTCATGTCCTTCGTGAACATTTTTAAATATGATAATTAGCCAGATGGATAATGTCAAGAGGGTAAAAAGCGTTTTTATTATTACCATCGGATAACTCGGTGGGATAAAGTAGGATTATTCGTCCCGGAAATGGTTATATACTTGGTGATGTTCAGGCATGAATATGGTAGAATTTAGATATGAGTAATAAAGATACGCCTTTTGCAATATTCCTGAAGGAAGTGATGCGCCGCCGCAAACGCTTGCCCAGCCAGCTCGCGGCCGACCTGGGCATTAGCCATGCCACAGTAATTCGCTGGCTTTCCGGTGCGGATATCCCTAACCCGCGTTCCTGCCGGAAACTGGCGGAATATAGCGGCATGCCTGTGGAAAAAGTTCTTTCAGAAGCCGGTCACCTTCAAGGAGTGGCGGAAGTGGCCCGGGCGGAGTGGCCCGAGTTTCGGGAGTACGCACAGTGCAAGTACCCGGCTGAACTGGATGAAGACCTGATTACGATGATCGAGGACTTGATAGAACGGCGCAGGGCAAAAAAATATGACCAAGAGAACCGAAGACTGGGAAAATGAGCTATGGTCATACGTTAAAGCAGGCGACGGTATAAGGTGTCCTGTCTCCGATTCATGTCAGTTAAGAAAAGACGTCGCGGGATGCTTTAACGATGAAACCGAAAAAGAAAACACCAGGAAGATTCACAGGTTCGTCGATAGAGACCTTACAGATTTCACAGGTAATAATAAAGTTGTTCCGCACCTTTCAGAATGTGTAAAACGGAGCAGGATATTCGACCTGGTAATAAAACTGGCGCAAAAGTACCGTAATAAAAACTGGGACAAAACGCTTCCCGTTCCTGATAATCTTATTCCGCAAGACTCTAACAAACTCCCTATCGAAATACGGCACGTGCCGTTGAAAGCTAATCACGGGGCTGTCTGGAAGCTTGTGGACGGCTGGCTGATTCACCTGAACAGTAAAGACACCCCGGCCCGACAGCGCTTCACGCTTTATCATGAGATTTTCCATATCCTGTCCCACTGTCAGGGAAACATAGCATTCAAAAAATCAGAAGACAATGAAGTTTATTTTAACGAGTTCCTGGCTGACCACTTCTCCGCCAGCATTCTGCTGCCCCATGAATCAGTGGTTGAAAAATGGCCGGAGGTCAGGGATATCAATAAAATGGCACACGTATTTGATGTGCCCGGGACGGTCATGTACGGTGCGCTCAAGATAAAAGGACTGATTTAACCCTTCTGTTTTCGTCTATCGCCTGTCATCTTACGCTCCCCTTAATCTTTACTAATACCCCTGTTTTTTTCTTTGGTAATATCTTTTTAGTCATATTTCAAAATTTACCTGCACACCGCCGACCACTAACTTCAGGTTAGTCCCGCTTTTAATCTCAACTTAACTACCAATTAATATATTTTGTTTATCTTCTCCACGCTCGAATTTACGAGTTGTTTATCAGGATTTTAGTACTATGTTAATCGTAAAAAGATATCAGGCAAAATGGCGTAATAACATTGAAGACTCGTACGGGCAGCATTATGACAGCTATTGTCCTGGTCACTATCGTGCTTTTCCTCGCGGTAGACGCCGGTTATTTTCTCTATAACCCGGGCCGTTTTACCACGTCATTTCCCTTCGGCGTCCTCAATATCATCCGCGGCAATGTCCAGGTATTGAAAAAGGACGCTTTATCCTGGGAAAAAGCCAGCAGCGGCATGGCGCTGGAACCTGGCAGCCGTGTCAAGACCTCCCTCGATGCGCACGCGGTGATAACCTTCGCCGTGGGAACTACATCCAAACTCGAACCGGGGACTGATCTGGTCATCGATAAAATCGAAGAAGGTCAGGGGGGTTCGCAGGCTTACGCCGTGATGCTGAAACAGCAGTCCGGCAAGACCTGGAACCAGGTGGACAAGGCTGGGGGAGGAACAAATTTTCAGATAAGGACAGCCTCGGCCGAGATTACGGTCCACGGCACGCTGTTTACGACGGAAGTGGATGGGGCGGGAAAAACTATCGTGCAGACTACCGAGGGCAGGGTCGGTGTCAGCGCCGGAGGCTCTGAAGTGCAGGTATCCGCCGGTATGATGACGGAGGTCAAGCCCAATGAAAAACCATCCCCTCCGGTAGCGATGCCGCAGGCTAAAAACGAGCTCGTCATCACTGTCAACCAGCCGGCCTATAGCCTGGTCAAAGACCCGAGCGGCTCGAGCGCCGGCTACCTTGATAGCGGGGCAAAAGTGAACCAGATTTCCGGTTCGACGGTATCCGAAGTCGGGCAGTCAGGCCAGACGATATGCATCCGCGAGCCCGAGGCCGGCGATTATACCCTTTCAGTGCGCGGCATCACCGATAGCGCTGGACAGGTAAGCGTCGAAGGTTTAGTTAACGGTAAAAGCACCTTCCTGCACATCGAATCCTGCAACATCACGGCGGCCAAAGACACTTTATTAAAACTTCACTATGACGTTATTGAGGGGCTGCTGCAGCGCCCGGATGCCTCCGACCAGGGTATGGCAGCCGCGAGCAGTACGGCCTCGGCCCCGGTTATCAGCGGGCCTCCTGCGGAATCCAAAACAACTAACATAAAACCGGCACCGGCAGATACAAAAAAGCCGCCGACAACCGTTACCAAGAAAGATACGTCGGCTGATAAGGGGCTTACCTGGCTCGGCGCGGATAAAAATACGCAGTTGGGCCGGCTGGTAAGCGTCGGCTGCTTCATCTTCCTTATCACTATCATTTTCGTTTTCATGCGGCGCAAGAGCTGACGATTTGACCCAAAATCCTGAAGGAGATTTATGTTACAGCTGAACGTACAAAGCATAGTCCAGATTGGCAGCCTCGTCGTTTATGCCATTCTGATTTCTCTGGTGCTATGCTCGAAAAAAGTTACCCTGAAGAAGCTGTTCACAGTGCTACTCATGGCTGCTTCAGGCATCGGCCTGGCCGGCCTGTTGACTAACTTGAAACTGCCTTATGAGCAGCTCGTGTTCTGGAAACTGGCGGCCGTTTTGTTCAGCACCTGGCTGGTAATCGCTTATGCGCATTTTATCACAGCTTACGCTGGTAAAAATACCGGGAAAGTCGTTAAATTCGGCTACGCCTGGCTGGCCGCCGCATTCGTTATCGCGGCCTGCGGCTATCTCATTCAGGGGATGAATCTCCTCGATAATGAGACGGTTTCCGGCGCCTATGGATATGCTATTAACGGTGTCGTCATCATCAATGATGCGATTTCAGTGGCCATATTACTCTTCATCTTCAATCTCCTGAAAAAAGCCGCCGGACCTGAAGAGCGGAACCGGGCCGCCTATCTCATGGCCGGCAGTATTATCGTGGTGGCTGCCAGCGTTCTCAAGTATTTTATTCAGGACCTGCCTTTTGCCGTGTCCCAGGTGGGCTATGCGATAAACGCCATTATTATCGCTTATACCCTTATGAAGTACCGCTTGCTCGATATCCAGGTCCTGGTTAGGAAATGGTTGGTCTATTCCGGCGTAACGGTCTGCATGACGCTGGCTTATCTTACCCTTTTACTGGTCTTAAGCAACCTATTGCGCCTCTTACCTCCTCAACTGGGCATACCCGCCACGATAGGTCTGGTGATTCTCTTTGCCTACCTCTTTAACTGGGTTAAGTCGGCCCTGGATAAGGCCGCGGACAAGCTTTTTTACGGGAGCCGCTATGTGAACCGCCAGCTGCTGCTCACCTTCGCCGGGAAGGTAAGCAACTTTATCAATATCAAGGAAATAGCTAATGAGCTGATGAAACCCCTGGCCAAAGCGATACGCGCCAGGCAGGTGGGGCTGCTTTTACCCCATAACGAGTATTACTCTACGAAATTTATTGCCAGGCTGACGGAGGAAGAACAAATCGCCCCGATAATGCTGTCGGAGAACAGCCTGATAATTAAATGGCTGGAAGATAGCGGCCTGCCGCTTTCGCTGGAGGCGATAGAGCAAGACCCGCGGTCCAGCCAGCTTACCGACCAGGATAAAGAGGCCATCCAAGCTTTCCAGATTGACGTTTTGTCCCCGATAGTTTCCAAAAAAAGGCTGGTAGCTATCCTGGCGTTGAGCAAAAAACAGGGTCGCGGCCGTTATACCCGTGACGATATCGACCTGGTAACCATGTTGGCGAAAGAGTCGGCAGTAGCGATAGAAAACGCGCAAATCTATGAGAACGCAAAGGAGCAAGCAGATATGGACGGACTAACAGGTTTACACAACCATCGCAGCTTTCAGGACTGCTACAATCGCGAAATTGAACACTGCGCCCTCTCCGGTGACGACTTCTCCCTGCTTTTCATCGACCTGGATTTCTTCAAGACCTACAACGATATTTACGGGCACGCCATGGGCGATGAAATACTGAAGGAAGTGGGCCGGATAATCAAGACTTCCATCAGGGAAACGGATATCGGCGCGCGTTACGGCGGTGACGAGTTTGCCGTTATCCTGAAACAGTCCACGGGCGAAGACGCCAGGGTCGTTGGCGAGCGCATCCGCGGTAAGATAGAAGCCTGTATGACCGATAAAGGCATCACCCTGACCTGCAGCATCGGCATTGCCTGCTGGCGTGTCGATGGGGTTGCCAGAGACGCGATTATCCAGGCTGCCGACAAGGCGGTATATGCCGCCAAGCAGGCCGGGCGCAACAAGGTAGTCCTGGCCAGTGAAATCGAAGCCACGGAATCTTCTCACCGGGAGACCGTCGTTAACCTGGATAACAATGCCGCGATAGATAACATCGTATTTTCCCTGGCCTCTACCGTCGATGCCCGGGATCACTATACCTACGGCCATTCCAAGGTGGTCTGTAAATATGCCGCCGAGCTCGCTAAAGCTATGGGTTACGACTCGGGCGGGATTCGCCGCATCCGGGCGGCGTCTCTGCTGCATGACATCGGTAAACTGAACCTGCCTGACAGCATACTGACCAAGCGCGGCCCGCTGACGGATGATGAATGGGAAGCGATAAAACACCATCCGGAGCTGGCGCTGGATATTATCAAGTATATCGTCGGCCTGCGGGACTGTATCGACGCGATTTTATACCATCATGAAAGATTCGATGGCCAGGGCTATCCCAAGGGTCTCAAGGGGCAGGATATCCCCCTCGATGCGCGCATCATGGCGATTGCGGACGCTTATGACGCCATGAAGTCGGAGCGCAACTACAAGGAGCGGGGAATGACCGAGGAAGAAGCCCTTAATGAGGTGGAAAGATGTTCCGGAACCCAGTTCGACCCGGAGCTGGTCGAGGTTTTTGTCAGACTGCGCCGGAAATCAATCGAAGAGGCTTTATTCCAGGCGGCGACGCCAAACCGGCCAAAGACAGGCTAGCGCCTAAGGTCAATCTCAAGAACTTCAGGAGGGGGTATTGATTACCCCCTCTTTTTTCTTTGTTTTACCCTAATCTCTTTAACTTGACATGCTCTTATCCGTGATGTAGATTTTTCTCGACCGGCCTTTCACGGTCGGTTCAGCACTATTTCAAGGAGGAAGAAATGTCAACAGTTTTAAAGGATAAAGTAGCTATCATCACCGGGGCCGGGCGTGGCCTGGGGAAAGCCTTCGCGCTGCGGTACGCCGAGGAAGGTGCCAGGTTGCTATTGCCGGATATCGGCCTGGAGAG
>Ga0187886_1004006_pt1 | contig 10782 bp, 7 predicted proteins | sample June2016WEW_20_1_FD_133001 | JGI IMG/M metagenome (GOLD analysis project Ga0187886, IMG submission 133001) | Peatland microbial communities from SPRUCE experiment site at the Marcell Experimental Forest, Minnesota, USA - June2016WEW_20_150 | ecosystem: Environmental > Terrestrial > Soil >...
CACGGTTGGCGGCATCGTGATAATGAGGCAGGGGGAAAACGCGCTCAACGTCATTAATAACGTCAAAGCCAAAATCGAGGAGATTAGACCATCGCTGCCCAAAGGCGTCGAGATAGTTACGACATACGACCGCTCGGACCTGATTAAGCGGGCCATCGACACGCTGAAACACCAGCTCATCGAGGAAATGATTATCGTCAGTTTGGTGATACTGATATTCCTGTGGCACTTCCCGTCGGCAATCATACCGATAGTTACGATACCAATCGCAGTGCTGCTGTCGTTTATCCCGATGTACGGCATCAAGCTGACATCCAATATTATGTCCTTGTCTGGTATCGCGATATCGATAGGAGTGCTTGTCGATGGTGCGATTGTGGAGGTCGAGAACGCTTACAAAAAACTGCAATTGTGGGAGGCAGGCGGGCGCAAAGGTGATTTTCATATCATCCGGCTCAATGCGTTGAAAGAGGTGGGGCCATCGGTCTTCTTTTCGTTATTAGTGATAGCGGTTGCGTTTTTGCCGATATTTACGCTTGTCGACCAGGAAGGCCGACTGTTCAAGCCGCTGGCGTACAGCAAAAACCTCGCGATGGCAATCGCGGCGATTCTGGCAATAACACTCGACCCGGCGATACGGATGCTTTTCACGCGGATGGATTACAAGCATTTCAAACCCGCATGGCTTTCAAAAATTTACAACGCAATGACCGTGGGCAAATACTATCCTGAAGAGCAGCACCCGGTGAGCAAAAGATTATTCGCGATATATGAGCCGGCGTGCAATTTCGTTCTTGAGCATCGCAAGTTTACTATTACTTGCGCCGCTATCCTGCTGATAATTACCATCCCCGTTTATTTCCAGCTTGGGTCGGAGTTTATGCCGCCATTGAATGAGGGGACGATTTTGTATATGCCTACGACATTGCCTGGGATATCGGTCACGGAGGCGGCGAACCTTTTGCAGATACAGGACAAAATCTTTATGTCGTTCCCTGAGGTCGAGCGTGTGTTCGGCAAAGCGGGTCGTGCCAATACGCCGACGGACCCTGCGCCGTTTTCGATGATGGAAACAACGGTTGTTCTGAAAGATAAGCGGTATTGGCCAGAGGGAATGACATGGGAAAAGCTGATAGATAAGATGAACAAGGCAATGCAGATACCGGGCACGACCAATGCCTGGACGATGCCGATAAAAGCGAGAATCGATATGCTCTCGACCGGCATACGAACGCCGATAGGAATTAAAATTTACGGCGCAGACCTTGCCGAGATTGAAAAAATAGGAATACAGCTTGAGCAAATCATCAAGCATCTTGAGGGAACACGCAGCGTATATGCGGAACGGGTGTCGGGCGGTTATTTTGTGGATTTCAATTTGAAGCGTGAGCAATTAGCCCGGTATGGCTTGAGCATCCAGGACGCTGAAGAAATTATAATAAGCGCAATCGGCGGGGAAAATGTGACGACGGCGATTGAAGGTACTGAACGATACAGCATAAATGTGCGATACGCCCGCGACTACCGCGACGATTTAGAAAAGCTGCAGCGGGTGCTTGTGCCTACCCAATCGGGTGCGCAGATACCGCTTGGCGAGCTTGCGGAGATAAGCATTTCGCTTGGGCCGTCGATGATACGCGATGAGAACGGGATGCTGGCGGGTTATGTTTACGTCGATATCGCGGGCATTGATATCGGCAGTTACGTCGCACAGGCGAAGGAGGCAGTGGCTAAACAATTTCAAATGCCCGCTGGTTACGCGCTGCAATGGAGCGGGCAATTCGAGAATATGCTGCGTGTGAGGGAACGGCTAAAAGTCGTAATACCGCTGACGCTTTTAATCATTTTCATACTGCTTTATATGAACACAAAAAACATCGTCAAGACCGGCATCGTAATGCTCGCAGTGCCTTTTTCGCTGATTGGCGCGGTATGGTTCCTTTATATACTGGGCTATAACATTTCGATAGCGGTATGGGTGGGGATGATAGCCCTGATGGGACTTGATGCCGAGACAGGCGTGTTTATGCTGCTGTTTCTGGATTTGTCTTACAATGATATGGCGGCGCAGGGCAGAATGAAAACCTTCGCGGATTTGAAGGAAGCCATTATCCACGGGGCGGTCAAAAGGATTCGTCCTAAGATGATGACGGTTATGGCAATGTTTATGGGCCTTATACCGATTATGTGGTCGATGGGGACAGGCGCGGATATGATGAAGCGCATAGCCGCACCGATGATTGGCGGCATACTTACCAGTTTCATACTCGAACTGCTGGTTTATCCGCCTTTGTACGCAATGTGGAAGCAGCGAGAACTCCGCAAGGCAGAACAAACCGCCTTTTAAATTTCGGTAAATGCAGAGTCCCAATCCTTCCAGACGGGTTCGAGACCTTGGGATTTAAGCATAGCGGCGATTTGGGCGGGGGAGCGGGAATCATCGATATCGAATTGTCCGACTGAATCTTTTTCTACAGAGTAGCCGCCGGGGTTTGTTTTACTTCCTGCGCTCATACGGGTAATGCCGAGTTTAACGAGCTGGTCGCGCAGGCCAGCCGGCTCGCGTGTTGAAATGGTCATTCCCGCGTCGGCAAAACACAGCCGAAGGGCGAGAATCATCTGGACGAGATTTTCGCCCGAAAGAAGATTAAACTGTGCGCTGTCAACATCCTTTGCGGGTCGCAACCGCGGGAAGGAAAACGACACGCGCGATTTCCAATACTTTTTCATAAGATAATGGGCGTGCTCGGCAAGAGCCAAGGTTTCGAGGCGCCAGTCATCAAGGCCAAGCAACGCGCCAAGACCGATTTCTCTCATACCTGCCTGGCCGAAACTATCGGGTGCGCTCAGACGATAATCGTAGTCGGCCTTTGGACCTGCGGGATGATATTTGCGGTATGTTTCGCGGTCGTAGGTCTCCTGATACAGCGTTACGCCTTCGATACCTGCCGCGAAAAGCTTCGCGTATTCATCGGCGGACATCTGGTAGATTTCAACGGACAGCGAGCTGAATTTGGGCCGCAGTTTCGAGGCCAATTCAACGAGATAATCGACGGTGATAAAATTTTTATCTTCACTGCTGACTAAGAGCAGGTCTTTGAAACCCTCTTTTGCGATTGTTTCTGCTTCGGCGAGGGCCTGTTCAATAGTAAGGCGGATTCGAGGAAACTTATGTGATTTATTGAAGCCGCAGTAAACGCAATCATTAACACATAAATTTGACAGATACATCGGCGCATACAGCCGGACAGCCCTGCCAAATCGCTGGAGCGTGAGCTGATGAGCGATTTGTGCCATTTGCTCGATGAAATTTTCGGCGGCGGGCGAAATGAGTATCAATAATCTGTCGAGAACATAATAACCCGGCTTGCGAGACAGCGCCCATTTCACTTCATCTTCCGTAATTTCGCAAAGACGCTTAGTCCAGATATCTTTGCCTGAGCCGTCGAGGCCCCTGTCGATGAGAATCTGCTTAATATCGAGATGTTGTGCTGTAGTGGTCATATTAATCATTACGCAGAAAGCCGGTGAGGGGGCTTGAGGCGTTTGCTTTTTTTGATTCGGCTGCGGCGCCGAAAAGATACGCGGTTCGGCCTGCCATAACCGCAAGTTTGAATGCCTCGGCCATTTTCGCCGGCTCAACGGCGGTCGCGATTGCGGTATTGACCAAAACCGCGTCTGCGCCCATTTCCATCGCCTCAGCGGCGTGAGAAGGCAAACCAAGACCTGCATCAACGATGACGGGGACATTGGCCTGTTCGATTATTATTTCAATCGCGGCCCGTGTTTTTAATCCCTGGTTCGAGCCGATGGGGCTGGCTAAAGGCATTACAGTTGCGGTGCCGACATCCTGAAGTTTCTTGCTCAATATGGGGTCGGCGTTGATATACGGCAAAACGATGAAGCCCTCTTTGACGAGAATTTCGGCGGCCTTTAATGTCTCGATTGGGTCGGGCAGTAAATAATACGGGTCGGGGGTAACTTCGAGTTTGACCCAATTAATTCCCGTTGCCGCGCGTGCGAGGTGCGATAAGCGAATGGCCTCATCGGCGGTACGTGCGCCCGATGTGTTGGGCAGGAGCAGATATTTTTGGCGGTCGATTGCGGAGAGCATGTCGTCATCTTTGTTTGTGATATCTACCCTGCGGAGAGCGACAGTAACGATTTCAGCGCCGGCGGCCTCTATCGCCTGAGCCATCGCCTTACTGGAGGAGAATTTTCCCGTGCCTATGAGCAGGCGCGATGTAAATTGTTTACCCGCTATAACAAACTTATCCATATTTATAATTTACCCCCCGGGGACAAATCTGACGAGTTCGATTGTTTGCCCTGCGTTGAGGGTTGTAGTTGCGAAGTTTTTGCGTTCGATGATTTGGCCATCGAGTTCCGCGACGACGGTTGCGGAATCAACGCCAAGATGCCGGAGCAAATCTGCTACTGTCGCGGGCATTTTGTTGTCAGGAAACATTTCCTCTTTGCCGTTTATTTTTAAGAAGCCCATATTTGACGCTCGTAAACAAAAAACGCTCCCGGAAAGGAGCGTTTCAAAACCAAATTGATTCGCCTCCCTTCGCAGGTCTTAACCTGAGCAGGTTCATAGGGTCACCCCGACGATTCAGGGTTTCTCAGCCACAGGCCAAATTTCGCCCCGGCTCCCCTGGCTAATATATTCAACAAAATGAGCATATCACAGATTTGCCGCGTGGTCAAATCGTTTGTGGATTACGCACACAGGCGTTTTACTGGCAGGGGCGTTTTTACCGGACCAAAACCACAATAGCCCTTTCTATTTGAGTCGAGGGTTTTGTTGAACGAAATTCCAATTATATAATTTATAGGTGTAAAAAATGATAGCTACCTGTCCACATTGCCAAAGCGGATTTTACATTGCCTCTGACCTGGCCGGTACGGTCGTGAACTGCTCGAAATGCAAAAAGCAGGTCAGGGCCCCGGACAGGAGAGGTTGCGCTCTCGGTCCGCTCTCCGGGGCCAATGACGGAATACCCGTGGCAATACTGGCGGAGACCAGGGTGGAGGTGGAAGAACACCTCAAAAACGAAAGCGAGGCAAGATTTGAGTTAGAGAAAAAAATCAAAGATGCGCTGGATGCAAAGGCAACGGCGGAGTTTCAGGTAAAAATTGACGCCCTGGCAAAACAGGAGGCACAAGAACGGCTTAAACAGGAAGTCAGCGCACGAGCAACAATCGAGGCGAAACTGCTGACGGAAATCGACGCCAGGAGGAAGGCCGAGGAATCGGCAATGGCGGAAAAGCAGGCGAAAGAGAATTTCGAAGAAAAATTAAAAACAGAAATCGAAGCGAGATTAAAGGCAGACGTGCAGGTTGAAGCGATGGGCCGCCTGCTTGCGGAGGTCAAGGCAAAACTTACCGAAGCAGAGGACGCAAGGAAGGAAACAGAACTATGTGTTATCAAAGAAGCTGAGGCCAAGGGCCAGTTAGAGCAACAACTGCAGATAGAGACGGAATCAAAGATAAAAGCGGAAAGCCAGGCTGAGGCTGAGGCGATTGCGAAAAGGAAGTATCAGGCGCAGGCGGAATCCGATGCGGCGACGATAATAAAGCTGGAGCAGGAGCTTGAGGCGGTCAAGACAAGAATCCCGGATGCGAAGGTCAGGGCAGGCGAGCGAAAGCCGATTAATATCACAAGGGGACTTGTGCGGCTGACATTTATCCTGTCACTTGTCGCAGCCGGCATCGGCGGGCACATCGCCTATATCAACGGCTACGTAATCAACAGTTACTACGACAGGCCTGTACATTTGCCAATGTTCAAAGAAGCAATTTATCTGCCAATCAATTTAATCGCAATCAGCATCGGTAGTTATATTGCGGTATGGGTCGTATTCCTGATATTGCTTTTTGTAATCAAAGGATTCTGCCGGTCAGCCCCGGCAAAGATAAGAACGATTACCTCGATAGAGCCGATGGTCGAAAAAACCTATACTACCGGCGAGTGCGGGACGTGGCGGTCGTCTTAATCTCACCTAACGTCCGAAAAATTCCCCGTGCACCGATATGCTTTAGCGGTTTTTCAGCCAATTTGTTATTTATTGCAAAGTCGGTGATGCGAGCGGGTCAAAACTGCCGAAAGAACTGTGTATGTGAACGTGACTTACGCAAAATGGGACCGGACAGGGACCCCGTAAGTATAAATTAAATTTAAACAACCACACAGTTAATAGGAGAAACGAATGGCTCCGGTAAAAGTAGTTGAGAGACCAATGACAATGGGCGAGATAAAGGACAAGGCCAAGAATCTCGGCATTACGGCCGGCACTATGAAGAAAACCGAACTGATTCGCGCCATACAGGGCGCCGAGGGCAACAGCGCCTGCTACGGCACAACACACGGGACCTGCCAGTGGACCGAGTGCTGCTGGAGAGCTGACTGCCTGAAGATAAGAAACTAAGAATTACGGCACTATAACTTGAAATCGAGCAAAGCTCGATGATGAGCACATCAAAACGGGGCGCGCTGCGCCCCGTTTTCGTTTTCCACGCTTGTGTCCCCGGCAACTCTCGCCTATTCGCAAATTATAACTGCCGAATACCATCAGGACGAACTTGCAGGATTCCGATTTCCATCCTCCGCCCATAAAGGGCTGCTCCCGTAAGGGATGGCCAAGCCCATTACGACGGAAAGGCAGGCCCTTCTTCGCTGCGCTACGAATAGCAGGCATATCCACATATATTTGAACCGAAGTCGTTGTATATCAGTATGTTATATGTGGACAGCGGGCGGAAAATTTTCGCCATTAAGACACAAAGGCGTTAAGATTTTTCTTTGTGGATAGGGGTCTTCGTGGTAAAAACACCAGTTAAATCGGTATCTATTATGTTAGGGGTATTTACGGGAACGATAAATGGCGCAGCGGAAAAAACTAAGAGAACGGCTGGAATGCAAGGCCGGGTTTGCTGTAGTGGCGGAGCTCGCGAGTGGGCCGAATTTCGACTTTGGGCCGATAGGGAAGTTTCTGTCGGCTTACAAAAAGGCGGGGCCTGATTCGATACCGGCGGGGTTTGATTTCGCGGGAATAACGCTACCTCAGAATCCGGGCGGTGTGGCGAATATCGACCCGGGTCATGCGATTGACAAGTTGAACGCAGAGGGGCTGCTGGGCGATTTGGATTGTGTGCCGCATATTTCGTGCAAGGACCAGAACGCCAATTCGCTTGTCAGCTCGCTTGTGGGGCTGAGAGATTCCGGAATAGAGAATGTACTTGTTCTTACGGGCGACAAGCCGATTTCCGCGACAGGCGTTTTCGACCTTGATTCGATTGGATTGCTGCAGGTTATCAGGGATATGAACAACGAGGGGTACATAAAGGCAAGACCCCAGGACTTGGACAAGGTTCAACAGTTTTTCCCGGGCGCGGCGGTGTCCCCATTCAAATACACAGAACAATCGCAAATGCAGCAATATTACAAGATGGAGAAGAAGATTGCCTGCGGGGCGAAATTTTTGATTACGCAGGTCGGCTGGGACTGGAAAAAGTCGCAGGAGCTTTTCAGGTATCTCGATAAAAACAAAATCAACATCCCCGTCATAGGCAACGTTTACTTCCTGAGTACGACGACGGCGGCGCCAAGGTTGATGCACGACGTTAAATTGACCGGGTGTTTTGTGAGCGATGAGCTTCTGGCGAAACTGTATTCGGAAAATTTGCCGCAGCACATTGAGAGAGCGGCGCAGCAGGTGGCGATGTATAAAGCGATTGGTGCGGCTGGGGTGGATATCGGGGGCGTCAGCAATTTTGAGACGTTCGCGGGGATTTTGAAAAGGGCCGCGGAAATCGGCGATGGCTGGGGACAATACAAGGATAATTTGTATTGGCCCGCGAAGAAGGCGTTTTATCTTTACGACGATAACGGCCGGGAGAGAGCTTTGTCGAAGCCGAAGGCGACGTTTCATCACAAATTTTTCAACTTTATGCACAGGGCGATTTTGAATCCTGAGTATCGCGGGTTCAAGATGTTCAGGGGGGTGATGGCTGCGCTGGGGACAGAGAAGGGTGAGGGCGCTATATACAAATTATTCCACGCCAACGAGAGCGCGTTTAAGTATTTGATATTTGACTGCGAGGGATGCGGCGACTGCTATTTGCCTGAGAATTTCGGGCTTTGCACGATGGGGGGATGCGAAAAGGGGCTTGCCAACGCGCCATGCGGGGACGCGACGGCTGATGGTAAATGCGGAAATAACCTGGAACGAGTGTGCATAGGGGAATTGATTTACGACGCAGCGGCATCGGAGGCGCACGGCCTTGCGAAACTAAAACGGATAATAAATAAGCCGAGAATAAAAGCCCTTGATAATACCGCGTCGATTTTGAATTACCTGTTCGGGAGGGACCACACTATGAAAAACGCGCTGATTTCGATTGGCGAATCGATTCATGCCTCGATACCGAAGACGGGACAGATAATGAAGCAACTGGCGCAGCTTGGGCCGGATGCTTATACGAAGCCGAGCGGGCCTTTGAATTATATCAGGGCGCTTGTGGAATCACAGTCGAATGACGGGGCGGATTATCTCGCGGTCAACGTTGACGCGTTCGGCGAGGATGACCAGCAGACGGCGGTTAATATGATGCGCGAATATGTCAAGCTGGTGCGCAGGTGGAGCAATGGTGTCCCCATCTGTATCGACAGCGGCAACAACGACGTGCTGATTGCCGGGTTGAAAGAGTGGTATAACACAAAAGAGGCGGTGAAACAGCCGCTTATAAATTCGGTCAAGGTTTACACGATGGAGAAATTCTTCCCGCTGAAAAGGGATTACGATTACGCGTTCATCGGTTTATTGATGACGGAAGACAAGCCGACTGGGCCGGGCGGGTCGCATTCGATGGAAGAATTGTATTCGCTGGCGAAGAGGATTTATGAAAAGGCGGTGGGACAGTACGGCTTTAAGCCGGGGGAGATTTTGTTGGATTCGACGGTTTTTCCGCTGGCGATAGATATGCCGATGGAGCCGGGTGTGCCGGGATATACTTACCGGGCATTCGAGGCAATCAAAAAGATAAAGAGTGACCCTGCGATGAAGGGCGTTCACTGTTCGCTTGGCATAAGCAATTCGGTCCGCGATTTACCGGGGCGGAGGATTGGTGTTTGCCGGGCTTATGTGGCGAAGGCGATGGAATACGGCCTCGATGCGGGGATAGTCAACGTCGCACATCATTATGGGCGAGTGCCTGCGGACCCGGATTTAGTTGCGCTGGTGGACGCCTTCGCGAAAATGGACGGCTCAGCGGAAGCGACTAACAAGGCGATGATGCTGATGGGTAAATTCTGCCAGGAAAATCGCAAGGCGAGCGTTTAGCGGGCAGGTTTGGAAGAAATAAGACAGTACTTGGCAGGGGGATACTTTGGTTCTGGCAACCGTTGACCTTGCAAAAAGGGGTCGAGAATTTCGGTTGCGACTATACATTATCGGTCCATAAGCCGCGGCACCAACAAGCCATCATAGCGACCCTATTACTTCGCTAACGCATTGCTTATAAATCACTTAACCCATCTCATCGGTAAGACGATAATTTAGATTACAACCTGTCAATCATCGTTATTTGGAGGTGTAAGTCGTACATTGAAAATCATGAGTTGGAGAACTGTCAAATGAGCACGACTTTAAATAAAGACAAAAACGTTGATAGTACCATGGGCCTTGTTTCCCACGACCAGTCATATGTCCGCGCTCGACCTGTCGTATTGTTCGCTAAGGCCGTGGCTATTATCTTCATCTGTGAAGCAGCCATAATGGTGTTGCTGGAAAATGTGCTGAATGTCGGGAAAATTGGGGAAATAGTTCTCGACCCGATTATCCTGGCCGCGGTTAGCGCGATAATGTTGTGCTGGATAGTAAGCCCCATAAATGAGATGCTGAAAACAAGCGAGAAGGCGGAAAGAAAACTTGATTTATTCAGAAATCTAATTGATAAATCGAACGACAGCATCTTTATAATCGAACCCGAAACCGCGAAGATTCTGGATGTGAACTACAGGGCATGCATTACACTTGGTTACGGACGGCCTGAACTGCTTAACATGACCGTATTGGATATTGGGGAACACATTACTGATAATCCTGCCTGGGCTGAATATGTCGGGAAGGTCAGAAATTACGGATACATGTTAGCGGAGCGGTACAAACGCAAGGACGGCACTACCTTTCCAGTTGAGGTGAATGCCAGCGTCGTTAAATTGGGCCACCGGGAGTATATAGTCGCTGTGGCCAGAGACACTATTGAGCGAGAACATGCTCAGATTCAACTTGAAGAAAGCGAAACCATTAGAAAGATAGCTGAATGTTCAAAGGACGCTATCGTAATGATGGGGCCAAAAGGAGAAATATCCTTTTGGAACCCGGCCGCAGAGAGAATATTCGGTTATCCCCGCAATGAGGCCATCGGAAAACACCTGCACATGCTGCTGGCCCCCAAACGATTCCGCGATGCTTATCAAAAAGGTCTTTCCTACTTCCAAAAAACAGGGAAAGGCAACGCCTTAGGCAAAACTCTCAAGCTGGAGGCAGTTAGGAAGAACGGAGAAGAATTCAGCATAGAACTGTCTGTCAATTCAGTCCATTTGGGCGGAAAATGGCATGCTGTCGGCATCATCCGGGATATGTCAGAAAGCAAAGAAGCAGAGGCTGACCTGGAAAATAAGGATAAGGCAACGGGGATAATGGCATAGTCAACAACCTGATAGCCGCTGCAACATCTCATATCGCAAGACAACATATCTTAAAAGGAAGCGCGTAG
>Ga0187886_1004008_pt1 | contig 10778 bp, 8 predicted proteins | sample June2016WEW_20_1_FD_133001 | JGI IMG/M metagenome (GOLD analysis project Ga0187886, IMG submission 133001) | Peatland microbial communities from SPRUCE experiment site at the Marcell Experimental Forest, Minnesota, USA - June2016WEW_20_150 | ecosystem: Environmental > Terrestrial > Soil >...
CGCCGGAACATTCTTCCCATCTGACAGAGCTTTACGACCCGAAGGCCTTCATCACTCACGCGGCGTTGCTGCGTCAGGGTTTCCCCCATTGCGCAAGATTCCTCACTGCTGCCTCCCGTAGGAGTCTGGACCGTATCTCAGTTCCAGTGTGGCTGGCCATCCTCTCAGACCAGCTAACCATCATTGCCTTGGTGGGCCATTACCCCGCCAACTAGCTAATGGTACGCGGGCTCATCCTTGAGCAATGGCTTGCAAGCCTCAGCCATCTTTAATCCCCAGGACCGGGGCCCTAAGGATTTTATCAGGTATTAGCACCCCTTTCGAGGTGTTATTCCTAACTCCAGGGTAGATTACCCACGCGTTACTCACCCGTACGCCACTTTACTCTCCCGATTGCTCAGGATTTCTCGTTCGACTTGCATGTGTTAGGCACGCCGCTGGCGTTTGTTCTGAGCCAGGATCAAACTCTCCAGTTAAATTGTTTGCCCAAGTTCTTATGAACTTTGGACTTTTTTTAGAAGAGAAGACCCAACGACAATATTTGCTATTTAGTTTTCAAAGAACAAGGATGTGACCGAAGATAATAACTATAAGCATTATTTAGCCGGTTGTCAAGGGAAAAATTTTAAAATATTTCTTTTTGCGGATTCCTCTTTCCCTTTTTTTAAAGATACGATAAATCAATCATTTATTCTTGTCAACTAAAAAATTTTAGATATTTTTCCCTTCATCTTTAATTTGAGTTCATACTCATTTAGCGTATTCCACGGCGCGCGTCTCCCGGATTACCGTGACTTTAATCTGCCCCGGGTAACTCAATTCGCTTTCAATCTTACGGGCAATATCCCGGCTAAGCATGACGGCATCGGCATCTGTGATCTCTTCGTTCTCTACCATCACCCGGATTTCCCGCCCAGCTTGAATCGCGTATGCCTTGCTAACACCTGGAAATGAATAAGAAATTTTCTCCAATTCTTCTAAGCGTTTAACATAAGTCTCCAGCATTTCCCGGCGTGCACCCGGCCGGGCGGCTGATAAAGCGTCGGCCGCCTGGATCAAGATGTCCAGAACAGTTTGAGGTTTTTCATCGTCATGATGGGCAGCAATAGAGTGAATAACTTTTTGATTTTCCCCGTATTTTCTAGCCAGATCGGCTCCGATCAAAGCGTGTGATCCTTCTACTTCATGGTCGACAGCCTTGCCGATGTCATGGAGCAGACCCGCCCGCTTAGCCTGCTTGATGTTCACATTGAGCTCCGCAGCCATCGCCCCAGCTATAAAAGCTACCTCCAAAGAATGCTGGAAAACGTTCTGCGCAAAGCTCGTGCGGAATTTTAGCTTCCCTATCAGCTTGATCAGTTCCGGGTGAATCCCGTGGACACCTACATCAAAAGTGGCCCGTTCTCCGCTTTCCCGGATCGTTTGCTCCATTTCCTGCTCCGCTTTGGCCACGATTTCTTCAATTCTTCCGGGATGAATGCGGCCATCCGTGATCAATCGCTCAAGCGTAATTCTGGCAATCTCCCGGCGGATGGGATTAAAGCCTGAAATGATAACGGCTTCCGGGGTATCGTCAATAATCAAATCAACCCCCGTGGCCGCCTCCAGGGCTCGAATATTTCTCCCCTCCCTCCCGATGATCCTACCCTTCATCTCTTCATTGGGCAGGTTAACCACGGAAACGGACTCTTCCGCAACATAATCCGCCGCATAGCGCTGAATCGCCGAGACAATAATCTCTTTGGCCCGTTTATCTGCCTGCTCCTTGGTCTCCTCTTCAATTTTTTTGATCAGCTTAGCAGATTCATGTCGCATCTCACTCTCCAAAAGCTCCATGAGACGCTCCCTGGCTTCTTCCGCGGAGATCCCGGCAATACGTTCCAGTATCTGACGTTGCTCTTCGATCATCACGGTATATTTCTTCTCTCTCTCCGCGCTGATCCTCTCTTGCTGGAGCAATGTCTTTTCCCGTTTGGAAAGACTGGATTCTTTTTGATCCAGGAGATCGACTCTCTTTTCTAAATTCTCTTCCTTCTGGAGAAGTCGCTTCTCCATATTCAACAGCTCTTGACGACGATCCTTGGCTTCAGCCTCAAATTCGGCCTTGACTTGGAAGAAATGATCCTTGGCCTGGATCTCGGCTTCCTTCCTTACAGCTTCGGCTTGTCTCTGGGCTTCTTCGATGGCATCCCGGGCTTTTTGCGCGGCCAAACGAAACCGCGCCGCGGTCATTTTTTTCTGCAGAAGATAACCCACCGCGAGGCCGATGAGAAGAACAACCAGTGCCGCCCCTGTTATCAGATAAATATCCACTCGCGGACTCTCTTTCGTGACGGGGATAATCCGGGAAAATATCCCCCGGATAAACCCGGAAGAATATCCTTGCTACTTCTTGGCCTTATTAAATTTTGGGGAGAAAAGGAAAGGAGGAAAGTCAGGCTTAAGCAATTGCCAAATCTTTTTCCAAAAAGTCTCCTGGATGGCAAAATCGGACAAATTTTTTCCTCCCCCCTTTGGGGGGAGAGGGCATATTCGCCCACCTTCTACAAAATCTATGCGAACAATTTAAGCCTGTTTTGTTTCCTCTGTTTCCCTGCAAAAATCTCCTTCCAGACTGGCTTTTCTTCGATGGATCATAGAAATCGCTGCGTAAACCTAAACACCCCTTCCCCACGTTTTAAGATCCCCCGCAAGTGCCGTGTGACGCTCTCTCTTTGAACCTAGTTTTCTAGGTGGGCGCCATATTATTGCTTTTGGCGTTCCCGTACCCTTGGGGAATTGGGACAGGCCAGCTGCAATAAGGGACAGCTCCCGTTCGTTTGCTGTTGGCTCAAAAAATCTCGCATCATCACCAACATCGCAGGGGATAATCGATCCAAGACTTTTAATCGATTTTGGAATTGATCATTTCAATCAACCGGCCAGACCGGGCCTCAATGGTTCGGAAAAAAATTTTCTTGTCCTCTATGGCTTCAAAGTAGTCATTGGCGATGTTCAGGGCGGCTAATATCGCCAGATTCAGAGTGGAAACGGTCTGGCCGCCTTCTGAAACTTCTTTAATTTTTCGATTAACGTATTCGGCAATACTTCTAACCCGTTCTTCCCCCTCGTCGCTCTTCACGGTGTATTCCCGTCCCAGAATTTCTACGCGAACAAGGTTTTTCATCCTTCATCTAACCATGTCTTTGGAGGAGATGAAGCGATCCAGCCGATTCAACAGCCCTTCCACCCTTTGCCGGGCGGCCTCCCGTTCCTGCGATAAACGGCCAACTTTTTCCATCAGCCCTTGAATCTCCATTTCCTTTTGAGCAAGCTTTTTCCCCAAGCCGTTTTTTTCATTTGAAAGAAAGGCGTAGGCTTCCACCAACTGGGTAATCTTCTCTTCTAAAACCTCAAACTTGGCAACCTCTTTTTTCACTTTTCGCCCTTCTCTGTACCCTCCCTCTCCTATTTAGATTAGATCTCCCAAATAAAATTATGATAGATCATTCAGTTAAAATGTCAAGGCATTTCGTCAACGCTCTTGGGGGGATGGTAGAGGAAGGCGACGAAGCAGTCGTCTTTCCTTGTTCCCGGAATTTCTTCACCCAGTGCCTGCATTTTCCCGCGACATTGGAAAGGAGGAGACGCGCGCGAAACCTGGAATTCATTTTTCTGCGGCAATGAAAGGATCGGTAAAAAAACTCGGATGGATCAAAAGCGCTGGGTCGGGAAAGAGAGCTATCAATCCTCAAAAATATAGGTCTCTCGTTCCATTTTCGATTCGGTGCAAACGTCTTTCTGTCTCCTCCCGCAGGGATCCGGCGGGAAGCTCCCCTATGTGGCAGCGGAGGCTTTTTTCTCCAGCTCTGCGGGTTTCCGGGGGAGCATAGTCCAGGAGGTATTCTTTGAAAGTGAGGATCGCGTTGGGCGCACAGAGTCCTTGGATGTCCCCTGGCTTGGCCATGTCCATAAATTCCTTGCCTGTCCTTCCCCGTCGGTAACAGGCGGTACAGAAGCTCGGGAGATAACCTAACTCACAAATGGAGCGGATCACCTCATCCGGCGGGCGGTGATCCGCTATTTGAAATTGTTCGCTTTGCGCCATTCCTTGACCTCCCCCGTTCTGGCCATAGGCCCCCGGGGAGGTCCGGGAACCGGCACTGGTCTGGGAAATACCCAGGCTGAAAGCCTCCGTACGCATCTCCACACTCTCCCGGGTAGAAATAATCATCCCCGTGTAAGGGACGGCCAGCCGGAGGATGGCTACGAGCTTTTTGAATGATTCGTCTGAGACTAAATAAGGGGGCTCAAAGTCCACCCCCGCCGCCGGCCGCCATCGAGGAACAGAGATTGTATGCGGCCCCACCCCGAACCTTTTTTCCAGATGACGGGCATGGTATAGAAGGCCCATGACTTCAAACTTGTAGTCGTAAAGGCCGAAAAGTACCCCCAGGCCAATGTCATCAAGGCCCGCCTCCTGGGCTCGATCATGGGCTAATATTTGCCGCTCATAGTCCCTCTTGGGACCATCGTGCAGCGCCTCATAGGTGGCTCGATGGTACGTCTCCTGGAAGAGCTGGTACGTTCCGATCTTCGCCGCTTTTAGACGGCGGTAATGATCGATCGTAGTGGCGGCAATGTTCACGTTTACGCGCCGGATTTCTCCTGTTCCATTCTTTGTCGCGTAAACGGTGGCGATGGCCTCTTCTACGAAAGCGATATCCGAAAGGGGGGATTCCCCACATTCCAGCAAAAGGCGTTTGTGGCCCAAATTCTCCAGCTCTTTAACCTGTTCACGGATTTCCTCCGGGGTCAGGCGTTTTCTGGAAATGAGTGGGTTATCTCTGCGGAACCCACAATACTGGCAGTTATTTACGCAGTCATTGCTCAGGTAAAGGGGAGCGAATAGAACCAGGCGCTTCCCATAGATCTTCAGTTTGACCCTTCTCGCCTCCTGAAAAATCTCTTCGATCAGCTCTGGGTCTTCCGTCTGGAGCAGCGCCGCGGCCTCCTCGGGTTCGATTCCCCTGCCCTCTTTGGCTTTGGCCACAACCGCCAAGACCTCTTCCTTTGATTTGCTCCACCCGGCCTCCAACTGTGTATGGATCAGCTCTTCGTCGATGACTTTTATTTTTTCAGACATGTTTCACCCCTTTTTGGTTAGCCTATGTCTAAACCATCTTATCCTCGAATCAGGGAGGAACAGATGTGGACGCCCTGGAGCATCCCCAGTTTCCCCGTAAAAGAACCCAGTTCGTCCGTCGTCCCATCCACGATCAGGGAAATGACCGAGACTGCCCGTTCCTTGTAGGGTAGCCCCATCCTGCCGGCGATGATTTCCCCATGCTCACTCAAGATCTGATTGACCCGGGGCGCCATGGCTTTCCGGTCCTCGATAACGATTCCCACGACCCCCAACCTTCTCTCCATAAAATATCCTCCATAAAAAAGACCCAGGCCTTTTGAGGGGCCTGGGTCTTTAATGGGAATCCGCCAAAAACCCTTCCCCTAAGAGGTCAGCCAGCGCCTTCCCCGCAGGGCTTATGAAAACCGTGAGGAGTAAGTTGTGAGGAGCGAGTTGTTTACACTCCCAACTTACTACTCCCAACTCACTTTTTAAACTGGGAGCAGCACCCGGAAAGTGCTTCCCCGATGGAGTTTGCTCTCTACCTCGATATGTCCGTTATGGCCCTCGACAATTTTTTTAGCGATCGATAGTCCCAGGCCGGTCCCGGTGATCGCGCGCGTCTCTTTGCTCTTTACCCGGTAAAATTCGTCGAAAAGATGGGAGACGTCTTTTTGGGGAATTCCAATCCCGGTGTCTTGAACCTCTACTCGGACAAAAGCATCGTCTGCGCCCGCCCGCAAGAATACTCTTCCACCCTGGCGGTTGTACTTGATGGCATTGTCCAAAAGATTCGTGAAGACCCGGGTGACATCCTCGCGGTTTGCTTGAACCAGAGGAAGGTGATCGGGCATCCCCATTTCAATCGTCACATTTTTTTCCAACGCCTCCCCTTTCATCAGTTCAGCAACCTCTCTCAGGAGGATGCTTAATTGTAACTTCTCCCTTTCCTTCGCCAGGCGCCCGGCCTGCATGCGGGAGATCGCCAGAAGGTCATTAATGAGGGCTAGAAGGCCCCGAGTCCTCTCCCGGGAGCGCTCCAGAATCCTGCGCATCTTCTGGGGATCGTCCCCTCCCACCCCTTCTAAGATTACATCCAGGTAGCCTTCGATGGCTGCCAAAGGCGCGCGCAACTCATGGGCGACCATGGAAACGAACGTGGATTTGGCTTTGTCCAATTCTTTCAATTCGGTAATATCTCGCAGAACCGTCACGACCCCGATCCTTTGACCCTTCTCATCTTTGACCGGAGCGCAGTTGGCCATGAGCACTGGATCACTGGGTATCCGGGCGACTAGCTCTTTGGAAGCCATCTCCTGGCCCGCTTTCAAGTTCATCGCCGCTTCCACCAGGGAAATCAACTCGGGATCATTGGCCATATTGGCGATGGGTTCACCCACCTGGATGGGCCTCTTGACCCCCAGCAGTCGCCGGCCGGCCGGGTTGCAGAAAACCACCTGTTCATCCCGGTTAGTGACCAGGAGCCCGTCGGCCATGCAGTGGATGATCGTCTGCGTTCGGCTTTTCTCATTGGCCAGCTCCAATAGATTCCTTTCCCTCTCTTCCCTCAATTTCTTGGCTTCCAGCAAAAGGGAGCGTCTTTCCAGCCCGCGGTTTACCCGCGTCCGCAGTTCACCGGGCGTGAACGGTTTGGGAATATAGTCATAGGCCCCCTTCTGGACGGCTTCAATGGCTGTCTCCAAAGTGGCATATCCGGTGATCACAATTTTGATCATGTCAGGAGCCAGTTGGGTAAGATGACCCAGGAGTTCCATCCCATCCATCTGGGGCATTTTCAAATCCACCAGCGCCAGGTCGAATTGGATTGCTTTGGCCTTTTCCAGACCGGCCCGCCCGTCCTCGGCAGCCTCCGCCCAGGCGCCATCTTCGGAGAGGATTTTGGCGCAGGCCACCCGGATGGGCTGTTCATCATCGACAATCAAGATTCTGGAACCTTTGATCATGGAAAAAATCCCTTTATTTTTTCCCTCGCTGGCCTTTCTTGGCCAAAAGTTTTTCCACCTTTTCCAACAAGACCTGGACCTTGATGGGCTTGGGACTAAAATCGTCCACGTTCAATTGCCTCAGATCTTCCCCCGTCCGTGGGGCGAAGTCCATCCCCGTATCGCGCGAAATGGAAGTAAGCATGAGAATGGGGATGGCGGCATATTGCGGATGATCTTTGATCTGCTGACTGAGCGCCATTCCGGAGTCCAACCGCTCCATCATCAGGTCCATAATAATAAGGTCGGGCTTTCGCTTTTCCACCATCTTCCACCCTTCCTTAGCATTGAAGGCCGCAAGGACCTGATACCCCTGACCTTCCAAAGAGAGCTTACTAATCTCGATGAAATCCAAATCATCATCCACGACCAGGATCTTCGCCTTGGTTTTCATGATTCCGCCGCTCCCTCCCCCCTGAATCCAAGAAGCTCGTGGCTTCCTCTATCCTCCAATGACTTCCCCTCCTGACTTGGATGGGTTGACCAGCGGCAGTTTCACCACAAAGGTCGTCCCTTCTCCTTGTTTGCTCTCCACATCGATGGAGCCCCGGTGCATCTTGACGATTCCATAGGCAATAGCCAGGCCCAATCCTGTTCCTTGCCCGATCTGCTTGGTGGTAAAAAAGGGCATAAATATTTTGTTCAGGTTCTCCGGGGAAACGCCATGGCCTGTGTCGTGGATGGCCACCTCGATATTTCCTCCCCCATTGTTAAATTTGGAAGATACCGCCACCCTTCCCCCCCGGGGCATGGCCTCCCCTGCGTTAGAAACAATATTTAAGAAGACCTCTTTCAGTTGGACCGGGTCGCCGCTCACCCGGGGCAACGAGGGGTCTAAAGCCTTGCTGATCTCAACCTTTTGGAAAGAGGGCTGCTTGGAGGCCAAAGAGAGGACTTCGTTCAATATCTTATTCAGATCTATATTTTCCATCTGCAATTTTCTCTGCCGCGCAAAGTCCAGTAGGCCCCGAACAATGTCCCGGCAGCGCGTGGCTTCCTTGGCGATGATTTCCAATTCCTCGCGGCGGGCATCCTTATTTCCCAGCTTCTCCAGAAGCATGTGAGAATAGAGGAGGATCGTCCCCAGAGGGTTGTTAACCTCGTGGGCCACCCCGGCGGCGAGCTGCCCCACGGAAGCCAGCTTCTCCGACTGGATTAACTGCTGTTGGGCTTCGGTTAGTTCTTTATGGGATTGCGCCAGTTGGTGCAGGTTCTCCTCCAACTGGTCGATCAGGTAGGGAAGACACATTTCATTCTCCGCCAATCCCCAATAGACCGCGCTGGCTTTTTCCTGGCAGGAGGTATAACCGCAGGCGCCACAATTCAACTCGTCTTCGGGCTGGATTTTATTCGTTCTCCGCAAGATTTCCCGGATGATTTCTTTGCTCGGAGTGAGCAATCTATGGTCTTCCACTATGAAAGCCCGGCTCAGGTTTACTCTTCCGTATTTACGCATGTCGGCTGAATGCCTTGTTTCTCGTTCACTGGCCAATCTCTCCTGAACGTAGTTGGCCACCAATTCCTTCCGCGCAAAAACTGAGAGCTCGTTGGGAAAGGCGGGGCCGTTAATGCACCCTTCGCAAAAGAGCAGGTCCAGGAATTTGGCCTCCACTGCACCTTCCAATACCTCATTGAGAATCTGGGTGCAGGCTTCTTTTCCTTCCGTCACCAAGAACTGATTTCGGCAAATGTCATCCTTCATGGCCGCGCTGCGCAGCAGCCCCCCGGGAACGGGAAAGATACGCCCCAATCTGGGAATCGGCCCATCGGGCTCGTTTTCCGGGAGGTTCTCCATGGCGATCCCGGCCTCGTGAAGCATGGTCTCGAGTTCCACGAAGGTGAGCACCGCATCCACATCTGCAGAAACCTCCGGATCGTCGATTTCTGCTTTTTTGGCTATACAGGGCCCGATAAAGACGACCTTGGCTTCGGGGTCGTAGGACCGCTTGATCAACCTGCCCATGGCCACCATCGGGGAGACGATCGGGGCCAAATTCGTTACTAGGGAAGGAAAGTATTTTTTGATGTAAAGAACCAGCGCCGGACAGGGGGACGAGATAAAAAGCTTATGCCCGTTCTTCCGGGCCCAGCGGGCGTGGGCCCGGGCCACCAGGTCCGCCCCGAAGGCAACTTCCATGACCTCGGTGAATCCGAGGGCTCTCACGGCCGAGATGATCTGCCCTGGTTTCACTTGAGGGAAGGCCGCCGGAAAAGAAGGAGCCAGGCAGGCAATGACTTTCTCGTTATTCCAAAAAAGCTCCTTGACCGCAGAAGTCGAATCGCGTACAGCCTTTGCTTCCTGCCGGCATACCTTGATGCAGGAACCGCAGGCAATGCACCGCTCTCTGACGACCTTGGCCTGCCCCTCTTCAACTTTAATGGCTTTAGCCGGGCAGGTGCGGACGCAGGTATAGCATCGCCGGCATTTTTCCTTTATCGTGGAAACGACTGGCATCTAAGCAACCATCTCTTGTTTGCCCCTTCTCATCGGGCGCTCGCTATCAGGCTCCCCGGAAGGTTCAATGTTCTTTATACTTTCCTCGCATGGTGTATTTCGTATGCAACAAATGGTGCGATTTCTCTCCCAGGGGTTCTTTCAGGAATTCCTGGTATATTTTGGTAATCGACGGGTTTTCATGGGATTTGCGGTATTTGAGATTTTTATCCTCCTGGTAAAGAGCCTGCGCGCGAAGCCTACGTATTTCATTGTTCACTGGGATGGGCTGTCCGCCACCGGCCACGCAACCTCCCGGACAGGCCATGATCTCGATGAAATGATAATTGGCTTTCCCGGCAGCCAGCCGATCCATGAGTTTCCTGGCGTTCCCAAGCCCATGGGCCACAGCTACGCGCACTTCCCCCAGGCCATCCACAGCCACGGCCGCCTCTTTGACCCCCTCTAAACCGCGCACCGCCGTCAAGTCCACATTTTCTAATTTCTTCCCCGTAGCCACTTCATAGGCGGTCCGCAAAGCCGCTTCCATGACGCCCCCGGTAGCTCCGAAAATCGTCGCCGCACCAGTATATTCTCCCAGGGGGTCATCGTATTTCCCGTCCGGCAAATTCTCAAAGTCGATCCCGGCCGCCTTGATCATCCGGGCCAGCTCCCGCGTGGTCAGGACATAGTCTACGTCCTGAAACCCGCTGTCCCGCATCTCCGGCCGGTTGCACTCGAACTTTTTGGCCGTACAGGGCATGATGGAAACGGTGACCATTTTCTCCGGGTCAATCCCCGCTTTCTTGGCATAATACGTCTTCGCCAGGGCACCGAGCATTTGATGCGGCGACTTACAGGTCGAGAGGTGAGGTAAGAGCTGCGGATAAAAGTGCTCGATGAATTTTATCCATCCGGGGCTGCAGCTCGTGATCATGGGCAGGGTTCCGCCTTCTTTGATCCGTTTGAGAAGCTCATTGCCCTCTTCGATAATCGTTAGATCGGCTGCGAAATTGGTATCGAAGATCACGTCGAAGCCCAGCCGCCGCAAAGCTTCGAGCATCTTCCCCGTGACCAGGGTTCCAGGTGGCAGACCGAACTCTTCCCCCAAAGCCGCCCGGACCGCCGGGGCGTCCTGGGCCACGACGATCTTGTCTGGGTCATGGATGGCCTTCCAGACTTCTTGGGTGAAATCCTTCTCGGTCAGAGCCCCCACGGGGCAGACGTTGATACA
>Ga0187886_1004009_pt1 | contig 10777 bp, 10 predicted proteins | sample June2016WEW_20_1_FD_133001 | JGI IMG/M metagenome (GOLD analysis project Ga0187886, IMG submission 133001) | Peatland microbial communities from SPRUCE experiment site at the Marcell Experimental Forest, Minnesota, USA - June2016WEW_20_150 | ecosystem: Environmental > Terrestrial > Soil >...
AATGAATCATTATGAGTGAATCCTGGACCGAGAACAATCATGGCATGAAATTCTGCTGAAAGCATATTCAACGCTTGCACGGCTTGCAGTGTCAAACCGGCGGGGTCGCTTCCGCCCATGGTGACTAAAATTCTTGGGGATGATGGGTGATGGGTGATGGGTGATGGGGAAATGCCGTCTTGCTTCTTTCGACATGCGGCGAATTCGGGGCGGAGAATTACCCATTCCCAACCTGCATAAAGTTTTCCGGTGAAGCCTGTCCAATCCATACGTTTAACCTGAGGAACGGGCGGATAAAATGCCAAATCCGCCTCAAGGCGCTTGTCCTCAGGATCGTCGATGGTGACAATCAGGATGCCTTTATTTCTCAATTCTTTGACAACTGTTCTTGATAATCTGTCCCGCACATCAAATACAATTGCGCTGGCGTTTGCTTCTCTAACGCACTTATTGAACCAGCGTCCATAATCAAACATCTGGCCAGTCTTGTCTGACGTGATGACTTTATAGCCTTTTTCCTTAACCATCTGAATTCCAAGCGGCCCTTTACGCATGGCAAAGCTGATATGACAGCCATAGGAATCACAGAGTTCATCCGCCAAGGCAAGGCATCTCACGACATGACCAAACCCGATCTCGGATGAACCGTCACAGCGGAACAGGATGGCTGGAGGTGCAGTCATTGGACAGGCCATAAAGAGGGATTAAGAAGGCGCTCTTCCTGCAATTGAAAGGCAGATAAAGTTTTTAATAACTCTTCGGGTAGCGGTCCTTTGTCCTTTGCCGCAAGGGCAAACTGGAGTTCCTGCTTAGTTCTCGGGCCGATCAGGACAGAATGAATATGGGGTGACGACAGGCAAAAACGTATGGCTGTTTCCTGAAGCTGCTCCCATGAGCCGTTCGCCACATCTTCTCTCATCTTTTCAACCTGTTCTTTCAATTCCGATAGCTCTTCGGGCAGCCACTGCGCCTTGTATGTCAAAGCGCCTTTCAGCAAGGCGGAGCGGGTCAGAATACCGACTCCCTTTTTTTTCGCTATGGAAAATACCTTCTTTTCCATGCGGCGATCGAGAATGCTGTAGGCAACCTGGAGGACATCGAAACATCCTGCCGATAATACAGCCAATGCTTCATCTTCTGTGTAAACGGTGGCGCCTATGCAGCGGATCATTCCTTTTTCCTTAAGGCGAAGGAGGTTTTCCATCATTTCGCTTTGTTCCAGAACATCCGCAGTTGCGTTGTGGATCTGCAGGATGTCCAGGCTATTGCGTTGGAGAGCTTCAAGGCTTCCTCGTATGGATTTCTCGATAAATTCTGACAAGGGTTCCCCGCTTATAACCTGTTTCTTTTCATCCCGGGGTATGGGTACCTTGGTGGCGATAAGGCAATCCGGATGATCTTTTAATGCAGTCCCCAATAGACGCTCGCTCTCACCGTAATTTGGGGCCGTGTCGAAAAGATTAATCCCGCAATTCGCTGCTTCAGCGATGAGACCAAGTGCTTCGTCGTTCCGGGGACGTCCGAATTGATCCGGCGCTTCAATGCCATAGTTAACCCCAAGAGATACGGTTCCAAGGGATAATGCCGAAACCTTCAAACCCGTTCTGCCGAGGATATGATAATGCATCCGTTACGCCAGCCTGTAAAAGCCCCGGCGCGCTGGGGGGCCTTTGAGCAGTGCCTCGGCGTTTCCATGCCGGATTGCCTCGGAAATCACTCCAAAACACTCCGAGGCAGCGTCAAGGTAAGCTTCCACGTGTGACGGCTGATGGGCGAAGGAAGGCTTGAACTGGGTGAAGGCAAGATAGCCTTTTTCAAGCATGAGCTGGGTGAAGAGGGTTGATAAGACCAATTCATTTTCATTCTCAAAGCTGAAATGGTTCAGGCTCGGCAGGCCATCGGTATGTATCTTGATTCCGGCTTTGGCCGCAATGCGCTGCCAGCCTCCCATCACCATATTCCCGATGGAGATGAGATGGTTCTGCACCTGGAATTTCTGATATTTCTTTATCGTGGCCAGGGCGGCAACCGGCCCGATTCGTTCCGTCCAGTTGGTGCTGCTGATGAAGGTGGACTGGGCAGCCTGCATGACTTCTTCCCGACCAATCACTGCCGCCATTGCATACCCGTTCGCCATCGCCTTGGCCAACACCGCCATGTCGGGATCAACGCCCAGTAAAAGATGAATTCCACCCGCCGTCAGTCTGAAACCGGTTGTAATCTCATCAAAGATAAGGACTGCACCGATCTCGCTCGCAATATCGCGCACCTCTTTTAAGAAACCCGGCGCTGGGGTCTGACCCCGCTGCGGCTCCATGACGATCGCTGCAAGGCTTTCCCGATTTTTATTGACAATTTCTTTTAATTGATCAAGTCGGTTGTATTGAAAAGGCAGCGCCGATCCCCTGAGGCTGCGCGGCACCCCTGTCGGCTCGAGGCCCGGCATGAGATGACCGTCGAGGGCGTCATCCTCGGCAAGATTGGCCGCCAAATACCAGTCCATCCAACCGTGATACCCGCAAAAAGCAATTTTGTCTCGCCGGGTGTGCGCGCGGGCAATTCTGACCGCCATTGACATGGCCTCGCCGCCTGCCCGGGCATAGCGGACCATGTTCGCCCACGGGTGCAACTCACACAGCAATTCAGCCAGTCCAACCTCTTCCGGGGCGTTTAGGGTGCACATCACCCCGTTGTCGATGCCGGCTTTAACGGCCTGATCCACGTCCGGATCAGCATATCCAAGGATACAAGCGCCCACGCCCATGATGCTCATGTCGACATATTTGTTCCCATCCAGGTCAATCACTTCAACGCCGCGCGCCTGCCTGTAGTAAGAGGGCCAATAATCGGGCAGGAACATTTCGGGGCGTTTGGAGAGGAGTTGTGTGCCGCCGGGGATGAGTTTCTTTGCTTTTATGTAGAGGTTTTGGCCCGTCATGATGCTTTCCCTTTCAGTTAAGAAACGGCTTTTGATTGTTCCGGGTTCCAGATTTTGTCATACTCCTCTTTACCGATAAAATGTTGATTGGTTTTTACCAATTCCGGGTGCTCATTGAAATAACGCAAAATATCCGCCATGAGAAAAGGCGTGCCTTCTCGATAAAGGGCTTCGTAAACCAAAGAAACAAGCGCAAAATCCTCTTCGTTGTCTACAGTCCATCTCATGCTTGAATAATCCTTATCCGCTTTTAACACGGCAAGTCTGAAGGTTTCAGGGTTCCTCCAGATATAAGGCGTCACATGTTCCCGGTCGCTTTGATTTGTTGCTTCATGCCAGGCTTTCTCCAAAACAGCGAAACTGAAGCACTCCGCATCCAGCCCATCGGGAAAACGGCACCCATCAAGGAATATGGCACCCGCACCGGTTGCAATGCCGACATGGTCATACTGCCCTGCAACGAAGAGTTGCAGAAGCTTGACAATCAGACCGGGATCCACGAATGGACAATCACCGGTAATGCGAAGGAGAGGATCGCCTTTGTGGATGAGGGCAGCCTGGTAAAAACGGTCCAGAACATCATTTTCGCTCCCTGCAAAACAGACAATATTGTTGTCCTTGCAAAATTGAATAATTGTGTGATCAGCGGGAGCATCTGACGTAGCCACAACGATACCGTGAAGTCCTTGGACATATCGAAGACGCTTGACGATATGCCATAGCATCGGTTTGCCCATGATTGGCCGCAGAACCTTTCCAGGTAAGCGTGTCGAGCCCATCCGGGCCTGTATGATGGCAAGAGGTTTCATATCAGTCTCGCCATTCCTCTCGTTTCTTCAAAAGGGGGCGTAATCCATCCGACGGATCAGCCCGCCAGTCTCGATCCGGCAGTTCACAGGGTACAGGCTTCTTTATTCCATCTCCATCCGCCTGAAATCCCCTTTTCACGGTTTTTATGACCTCTTGTATCTGCTCCGGTAGCCAGCAATGACCTGTCTTGTATTCGTCTCCGGTGCCATCAAGATCAAGGTGGAATTCTATCAGGCTTGCGCCCCAGTGATAGATCGCACGATAAATCACACCGGGATCGACGCTGTGATCGGACCATCCAAAGTGTAAGCTGACGTAACTTGATTCTTTTGCAAATGCCTCCCTCATCGTCTGGATTGCCGAAAGGTTGCACTCCGCAGGCGGAGTGGGATAACCTGACACACAATGAAGAAGGGTTAGATCTTTACAACCTGCTTCTTGTAATTGTGCCACTGCGGTTTTCACTTCGCCCAATGTTGCCATCCCCGTGGACAGAACAATAGGTTTCCCGGTCTTGGCGCACTTCTGCAAGGGTGCGCTCCAGAGAAGCTCGTACGATGCAATTTTATAGAAATCCACATAGGGGTAAAGTTCGTCAACTGCGTTTAGGTAAAATGGTGTACAGGAAAACTGAATCCCGTTCGCATCGCAACGCGATTTTAAATACGGCAAGAATGAAACAGGCAACTCCCATTTTTCCCGATTGCGATGTTCTTCGCTTTTCGTGAGGATTTCCGGCGCGAAGAGTTCTTTTATTCTAAAAAGCTGAAATTTAACGGCATAGCAGCCGATTTCCGCTGCTTTGTCAATGAAGGCGTAACAGCGTTCAAGGTCTCTATGATGGTTGCTGGATACTTCCGCTACGAATTGGACATTCATAGGTGATTGTCCCTTATGATTCGAAACACTAAAGTGCACCCCAAGTCCGTAAACTCAAAATTGAGACAGACCACGGCGATCACCAGCAAAGAGTTCTCTCCCAATGACCACACCAATGATCATCACCTAAGGCAATCGACGACCGATTCGATAACATAGTCAACTTCATCATCAGACAAGGCAGGGTATAAAGGTAGAGAGAGGCACTGAGCATAGTATTTTTCCGCATTAGGACATTTTCCGATGGGATAACCATACTTCCTATAATAGTAGGGTTGCCAGTAAACCGGTATGTAATGGATTTGACAATAAACTCTGACTTTCCAAAGCTTCTGAAAGGCTTCGTAGCGTTTTTGTCTTCCATCGTGAAACTGCAAAATATACAGATGATAGCATACAGAGCTTCCCTTCGGGACATGTGGGAGCGTCAACTCATCAAATGCACTAAATGCGGTGTTGTAGCGGTCGACAATTTCCCGTCGACGCTCCTTGAAATATTGAAGTCTTTTTAGCTGCGATTTCCCAAGGGCACACTGAAAGTCGGTAATTCTGCAATTGTAGCTGAGATCCGACATCTCGTGGTACCAAGGCCCATCGTTCTTCATCAATAAGTCAACCCGCCTTTCTACTCCGTGGGATCGCATCAGTCGTATACGATCTGCCATTTTATCGTCATTTGTCAGGACGGCCCCTCCTTCCCCGCAGGTAATGGTCTTGACAGGATGAAAAGAGAAGATAGCCAGATCTGAATGCACACAGGCGCCACAACTTATCTGGAGTCCATTCCACTCATACGACGACCCAATGGCGTGTGCTGCATCCTCAATCGTACGAAATCCATACTTCTTTGACAAAGCATGGATAGCCGGCAGATCCGCCGGAATGCCTGCGAAGTCAACAGGAATCACTACCTTGGGGACTGCCACATTTTTGCAGTAGGCTTCCAACTTTTCGGGGGAGAGGCAAAGAGTCTCCGGATCAATATCCACAAAATCGGTACGGCCTCCGCAGAATTCCACGCAATTGGCAGATGCAAGAAATGTTATAGGGGAGGTGATTCCGAGATCATCTTTGGAGATACCAAGCCCCAGGCATGCAAGGTGTAGTGCTGTTGTCCCGTTGGAACAGACAATGGCGTGCTTGGCGCCCGTGAGATCACACAGGGAAGACTCGAACGCTGCTGCGACCGGTCCGGTAGTGAGAAAGGGTGACCTTAGCACCTTCCCCACCGCTTCAATATCTTCTTCTGAAATTGACTGGTGTCCATATGAAATGAAATCATTGGTGGAGATCAGTCGGCGTTCAACCTCTTGGATACACCTCTTACGATCATCATTGCTCATACGGATTCTCTTCTTTCGACTACAGCGAATAAAACTAAAGACTCTTTATTATTTCCAGCATCTCTTCCGGGTTCAGTCGCCACGGATTTGTGTCGGAGTTGTACTCAAAATCATCCGCCATCGGTTTACCGCCATTTTCTTTAAATCGCTTTCCCCAAAATTGAAAATCTGGCTGAAGAACATAATGGTCGTCAAACTCCATGGTTCTTCTGGCGTCGTCCTTCGGGATCATGACTTCGTGGAGTTTTTCACCTGGGCGAATTCCCACGATTTCCGTTTTACATTCCGGGGCAATAACTTTTGCCAAATCCATGATATTCATGCTGGGAAGTTTGGGAACAAAAAGCTCCCCTCCAACCATTGTTTCAAGGCATCGCAGTACGAAATTAACCCCTTGTTCAAGGGTAATCCAGAAGCGGGTCATGCGCGGGTCGGTAATAGGAAGAAGTCCCGTTTCCCGGCATTTCAGGAAAAACAGGATAACGCTGCCACGGCTGCCCACGACATTGCCATACCTAACGACACTGAAAATGGTATTTTCACTTCCACGGTAAGAGTTTCCGGCAATAAAGAGTTTGTCCGAGCAAAGCTTGGTGGCACCGTAGAGATTGATGGGGTTGGCCGCTTTGTCGGTGCTTAAGGCAATAACCTTCTTGACGCCGACATCAATGGCCACGTTAATCACATTCTGGGCACCAAGGATATTTGTTTTTACTGCCTCGAAGGGATTGTATTCCGCTGCGGGTATCTGTTTGAGGGCGGCGGCATGGATCACATAATCTACACCGTGAAAGGCACGATACATTCTCTCTTTGTCGCGGACGTCACCAATGAAGAAGCGCATGCAGTTATATTTTGATAATGGGAAGTCCTGAGACATTTCAAACTGCTTGAGTTCATCACGGCTGAAGATGATGAGACGCTTGGGTTTATATTTCTTGAGAATGATCTCGGTGCATTTTTTACCGAATGAACCGGTGCCGCCGGTGATGAGAATGGTTTTATCGTTTAGCATGATTTACATATTCCTTTATGTTCGTTTTCTATACCTTTTTACGTGGATTTTCGCAACACCCATGGCAACAGTATTGATGTGAAACCGCGTCTTTCATTGCCTCTGCGGGACGTTAGGTCATACACATCGAAGGAACAAACTTGACCTGGCGAATAGACATTCCCACCAGAAAAACTGTCTGTAAAGTTGAAATAAATATTATAGCTACCGGGGGCGATGGTTCTTGGCGGTATCGGTATTCGTATTTTGTGGTTGCCAACCGCCAAGCTGTCAAATGGGTTAGAGCCGCCATCGAAGCTATCATTCTCGATTACGGTAGTCCCATCCAGCTTTGAAATGACCATGTAGCCATAAAACTTCGTCACGGGTTTGCTAACAACACAATCCAGCTCAATAATGATTTCGCTATCGCAGTTGAATTTTTCCTGGACCTCACCCATCTCTGAAAGGAGCCTGATAGACTTGAACTGAAACGTCAGATCATTGTCCACCGGGAACACAATTTGCGCTTTTCCTATTTCCGCTTGGCCGAATTGGAGATATCGGTCAATAATTTCCGAAGATTTACCCTGCATATGAAGCAAGCCTTTGTCTATCCACAGAACATTCTGACATAATTGCCTGATTGCCCCCATATTATGGCTTACAAATAGCACTGTTCTGCCTTCCGAGGAAACATTTTGCATTTTCCCAAGGCATTTTTTCTGGAACTGGGCATCACCTACAGCAAGGACCTCATCCACAATTAGTATTTCCGGCTCCAGATGAGCAGCCACGGCGAAGGCCAAGCGGACGTACATGCCTGAGGAATAGCGCTTCACGGGGGTATCAATGAACTTTTCCACCTCGGCGAAGGCGACAATTTCATCGAATTTCTGCCTGATTTCCTCCTTGGTCATGCCGAGGATGGCGCCGTTGAGAAAGATGTTTTCCCGGCCGGTTAGTTCGGGGTGGAAGCCAGTGCCCACTTCCAGGAGACTGGCAATTCGACCTTTAATCCTGCACTCACCTGTTGTGGGAGCGGTGACACGAGAGAGGATCTTGAGGAGGGTGCTCTTACCGGCGCCGTTGCGCCCGATAATCCCCAGGACCTCGCCCTGCTTGACCTCGAAGGAGATGTCCCGGAGGGCCCAGATATAATCGCGTTCCCCGTTGCCATCGGGGGTTCCGCTCACGTTTTTCTGGATCTGATCCACACGAAGGCTGGGATCGGGCTTGCCCCTGAACATTGCCCACCAGCGGCTCAGATCGTGTGAAAGTGTTCCCGTGCCGACGACGCCGAGATGGTAGTATTTTGATAGGTTTTCAACTTGAATGACGGTATCACTCATTGGTCATAAGCAGGTGATCGGTTATAGGTTATGGGTGAGATGAGCGCACTTTGATCAAACTGCCCAGCATTTTACCAATAGCTGCGCATTTCCCATTCAGGTCTTCCAAGACCGCAAGCTCCAAGTACCCTATCTCATGAGCTATTTCAAGCTGCGTCTGCAATTCGGCCAGCGAGCCTTTCGCTATGTATAGAAAACGGACAGCATCTCTGTTCGAGCCCCGTTCATCACCCTCTGCAATGTTACTTGGAATGCTCACCGCAGCCCTTCGGATCTGATCACGCAAACCGAAGTCCCGGCTGAAAGAGGCCCCTTGAGTGAGCTTATAGATCTCCACGGCAAGCGCCTTTGCCTGTTGCCAAACGTTCAGTTCTCTAAAGCCGCCCACTACCTATCACCCATAACCCCATCACCCCATCACCGTCACTTCCCAGCACCTATCGGCTGCCAGCTATGAGCTGCGAGCTATGAGCCACCGTCTATACCGTATCCATGAAGGTTTTTTCCACTCGGTTGAACAACGTAACACCGAGGAGAAGAACAATCAAAGTTGTTATAGTACTATAGATGAGATAGGTTGAGCTAAAAGAACCCGAACCAAGAAAAGCATAACGAAATGCCTCAATGATAGGCACCATGGGATTGGCAAGGGCGATCCATTTGTATTGATCAGGTACGACGGATAAGGGATAAACTACCGGTGTGGCATACATCAGGAGTTGAACACCAAACGTCACCAACTGCTGGAGGTCTCTATATTTTGTTGTGAGCGCGGATATAATAATGCCTGCCCCAAGACCTAATCCCGCTATCAACAATAAAAGATAGGGCATTAGAAAAATCCAACAATTAGGTCTTATGTGCGCGCCGTTTATCATGAAATATGCAAGAAATCCAATAAACAAAAGGAATTGTATGCCAAACTTCAGGATATTTGATATAACTATTGAAAGGGGCACGGTAAGACGGGGGAAATAGACTTTCCCAAATAGGCCAGCATTGGTAATAAATGTGCCTGAAGTGCGCGTCAGACATTCTGCAAAGTAAGACCAGCAGGTGACGCCCGCCATATAAAACAGAAACGGGGGAAGACCGTCTGTTGGAATTTTGGCAACTCTTCCGAATACGATTGTGAAAACGATTGTCGAAAATAAAGGTTGAATCAGATACCACAGCGGACCGAGGATGGTTTGCTTGTACTGGGCGACAAAATCGCGCCAGACAAAAAGCATGGTCAGGTCACGATAGCGCCAGAGGTCACTCAGGTGCAGGTCAAACCAGCCTGACTTCGTGCGTATAATTAAATCCCAATCCGTGTTCGAATTCTGATTCATGCTTTATCCAGTAAACTTAAAAAATAGAATAGTTCCCGGTATTCCCATATTTCCTTCAGGTTTATGGCGGTTATTCTCTTGGATGGCTTGATGACAAGCTCATAATCCTATTCACTGCATTCATTATAATGAGGCTTGCAGCACGAAGCAAACACCCCAGGTATCACAGCCGATTGCTCTCCCGGTCAGCCATTCCTCGACATGCAGGCATTGAAACCCTGCCTTGTCAGCAATCCGCTCAATCTCCAGCTTGAAGAAATACCGCATAGCGTGGGTTTCCTTCAATTCGACGACAGCCTGGGTGGCAAGGTCGCGCACAAACACATGGTAATGCACATCCACCTGGTTTTCATTGGGATAAAGAACCGGCTCGGCCAGGCGGGTGACCTCGGTCTGATCATCCGCCACCCGTTTGATTCGGACAGAGGGTCGTACGGTCAACACCGCTGGGCCGTACCAGACGTCGAAGATGAAGATGCCGCCGGAATTCAAGTGCTGTCTGGCGGTTTCGAATGCTGCCGTCACATCCTCGTTGGTTGTCTGGTAGCTGATGACATGAAATAGAGCAATCACTGCGTCGAAACGCTTTTTTAAACGGATATCACGAATGTCCCCTTCCAAAAAAATAGGCTGAAGGTTGAGAGTTGAAGGTTGAAGGGTAGCTTCAACATTTGAACGTGCGATGTTGACCATGTCGAGAGAGAGGTCAATACCGGTGACTTCGTAGCCTTTTTCGGCCAGCAGGGAGGCGTGTATGCCCGTTCCGGAACCCAGTTCGAGGATGGATCGGGCGGATGGATGAAATTTCCGGATCAGGCTTGTGACATACTCGGCCTCCGCCGCATAGTCTTTGTCCCGATATAGCAGATCGTAATAGCGGGCATAGTCGGCAAAGACCGCTGATGGTTGATTGTTCATAGTTGGGGGTTGAGATGGAGTGGATTTATAGCTGTTTTCGCGATGAGATTTATGGTTGCTTTACATCAAACTGACTAATAAATGCCAATTCTGCTTGTAGTGGAAGTGTTTTAATGTCTCGTGCGTCTTTAAACCATTTTCGGAAATTTAAGATCGAAAAACCCACTATCTCGTCGTTAACTGTATCGAACCTTATAAAAATATCATCT
>Ga0187886_1004010_pt1 | contig 10772 bp, 11 predicted proteins | sample June2016WEW_20_1_FD_133001 | JGI IMG/M metagenome (GOLD analysis project Ga0187886, IMG submission 133001) | Peatland microbial communities from SPRUCE experiment site at the Marcell Experimental Forest, Minnesota, USA - June2016WEW_20_150 | ecosystem: Environmental > Terrestrial > Soil >...
CCGGTATCTTGCTTTCATTGGGCTCCATCCTTTCCGGGATTGTTTCCTGGTGTAATTATATAATCCCGGAAGGCTGGAAGGTAAGCCTAAAGCCTGTTTTCAGAGAGGTTTTTCGACAGGCTCGTATATTAAACGCACTTCATTTTCCTTGAAGTCATTTTCAATTGTTGTTAAAATTAAAAATTGAAAATGGTGGGTAAAACCGAATCTTGCTCAGAGTAAAACCGTATTGGAGGTTTTTAAATGGACAACGAGTAAAATAAGACTGGGGTCTGTGGTTCAAATGAATTTTGAAATATCCATGCCTTTTTCCCGAGCAACTTTCCTCAAAATAAAAGCGAATCGCGTCCGTTTCGCTTCTTCATTACGTTCCCGGGCGACAGTATTAAGTTTGATCTCCTCGGTGACTTTATCTCCCATGTAAGCGGAGAAACCTCTGGCCATGATCATCTCCGCGGCCCTTTTCTTGCTTGTACGTTCTATCGCAGCGACAAAATCGATGCCTTCACACAAGTTTTTCGGGAAATAATAGTGCTTAAAGTAAAATTCTTTGTAATTTTTTAAGGTTATATTCGGCTTAGATAGGCCAAATAAGGCCATAATTGAACGTGTAAGCCTATATACCTTCGATGCATGTTTTAATTTATGCATAATTATATCTAAAATCACTCCCAATTTTGCCATTTATGTAACATTTTAACTTCGACATATTGGCCGATTCATATTAATGAACCTCTCATTAATTACATTGTTCATGAAGTATTTTGGAATTATCCGCCAAGCGAGGGCTCAATCTCTTCAAACCAAAGCCCGGCGAAGACTGTCCAACGCTGGACGAGATTAAACTGTGTCTCTATTTGGACAAAAATAAAAGCCGGATCTCTGTAACCTGTTACCCTGTCGTCACCAAAACCCTCCCGTATTTCACGGTCTAATATATGCTTACTATAGAGTTTGTTTTTTCGAAGGTATTTCATTTCAGGGGTTAGCCCCTGTTCCCAGCAGTCGCGGAAATGACGCAGGTTTTCTGGAGTAAACAATTCTTGAATTCTGGGCTCAACTATTTTTTCCAATATTCCTGTAATTCCTAATTCAAGCAGTAAATCCCGGTTGAGCCTGGTATATATGGGATTGCTTCCTTTTGTATATGCTGACAGGTATCCTCTATCCTGGAGTTCTTTTATGCGGTTTTTTTTGTTCTTTGATCGCAGCACCCCCCATAGAAACGGATCGGCGTTGAGAAAATACTTAGTCAATTTTCGGATCTGTTCACTGGTCAGCATATCAACCTCCAAGAATGAAAAAACGGACTTAATATTTATTTATAACACATTATAGTCTATATTACAAAATAAATTATCATAAACTATAATTATTCTATCGTTTCAATTAAAAGTGGAGATATATCAATTTATGTGGGTCACGGCTGGAAAAGTTCCTTCCCAACCTTACCGGTAGTTAGAATAGCCAGCCATCTAGAAAATACCCTTCTTGAGAGATAGAAAAGATATCAAAGGAGACGGAGATGTTAAAAGAACAGCCAAAATCTAAGCCATATTTTCCCGCCCTTTTGACGTTGGAGCCAACTCCTCATCTTTTCCAGGGTCCACCGCATACCGGTATCCCGCAGCGACACCGGCCCCGCCGGTTGGATACACTAAAAATACTGCGCCTCGCCGGGGAGATTCTCAGGCCGGGCATGACCGAGGCCCAGATCGAACAAGCAACCTTGGCCTACAATGAGCGACTTATCGGTGACTGCTTAGAAAAGCTGGCGGAGACCAAGGGCATCGTTATTGCTAAATCGCTGCGCCGGGAGGACTTTCCCCATATTCGTACTTCGGAAGCGGTGGAATACTTCTTCGATGTGAAAACGGGGTTAAAAGAAAGTACCGTTCAATCTAACCGGAAGCGCCTGAAGCCTTTCGCGGCCGAGTTCCCGGAGCTCCCCCTCGACGGGGAAATCATCCGAAAACAGTATCTGGCCCGGTTTAAGGACCACGCCCCCAGATACCAGCGCAATATTTACGACGTCCTCGATGACTTTTACGGAACGATTAAGAGCCACTTCCACCTTCCGTTGAATCCCATGGATGAGATCAAGCGTCCCCAGGCCAGCGGGACGGGCAACACCGAGCCCCACCCGCTCAACGAGAAGTGGCTGCCCGGGTTATTCGCCGCGGCCCAAACCGACACGGAAATGGCGGCTCTGCATACTGAGCTGGGGGCCGGCTGGCGACCCTGTGCCTACTTTCGGATAGAAGCCGTCGACGTCCGGGAGGCGCTCTACCGGGAAGGTTCGATTATCCTGTGTCACGACAAAGAAAGAACGGAATTAGCGCCAATTTTGCCGGAGACACTCCAGCTGCTGTCTCAGCTGACCTCTCCGAATCTTCGCGATCATGATTTAATCATCCGCAGCCGCCGTGTGTGTGAGGGCGTGCGCCAGCCCATGGGCATGAAGGCCCATACGAACATGATATACGGCCTTTACGAGCGGGCGAATATCCCGGTCAACTTTGTGCCTTATGACCTGAGAGACACATTCGGCACGGTAGTTTTAAAGTACTCCCGCGACTGGTTCCTGACCGAGCGGTTGATGCACCATGTTCTTCCCGGAGAAGGCAAAAGGTATGCCCAATATCCGATGGAACAGCTTTGCCAAGACCTGCAGGAGTTTTCGCCCCTCCGCCGTCTCCAGCCTGTACCCCCCTTCCAGGCCAGGAAGGGGGGACAAAAATTGAAGCTAAATGGGGAAGGGGGGACTCGAACCCCCACGCATTGCTGCACTGGATCCTAAGTCCAGCCCGTCTGCCAGTTCCGGCACTCCCCCGTGAATTTAACTGACCTGGTTCAAAGCTGAAGTTACTCTCCCGTACTATAGCATTTCTTAAAGCTGCTCACAAGTTCGCACAGTCGTTATTGACAGGTCAATAAATAGATGCTATTATACCTAGATATTCTATGTAATAAATGACTCTAGGTATATGCGCTCGCCAGGGCAGCGGTCGCGGAGATAAAGAAACTTAAGGAGGAATTGGTTCACCATGAAGTTTTTAAGTCTGGCAATCTGTTCCCTGGGTGTCTGGGTGCTGGTTAGCGCTTTCGTTACTGGTAAATGGGTCGGCATCGTTTTCGGCGCCATCACCGCTGTCCTGGCTCTTATCGGCGCCTTTGGGAAATCTTCATAAACACAATATACAGGTAGACAATAATAGACGGCTGCCCTAGCCTATTTTTAAATCTGATTTAAAGCTGAAAAATACTCTCCCGTACTATAACAATTATGTTACATTTTATAAAGTCCGCGCAAACAGCGCTTGCATACTCTTGCAAAGGCTGTGAATCTCTGATAGTATGGTCATACATAGAATATCTAAGTAGTTTTAAGATGAGGTGACTTGCGTGGAACCGAGACATGATTTACTTAAAAGTAGTTCGGATTCGCTATTGCTTTCTTTGCTGGAGCGGCAGCCTTTATACGGCTATAAAATAGTCAAAGAGCTCGAAGAAAAAAGCCAGGGGTATTTTAAGCTTAAAGAGGGCACGCTCTATCCTGCTCTCCACCGGCTGGAAAAATCAGGCTTGATTACGGGAAAATGGCAGATGCTGCCCAACGGAAGGCAGCGACGCTACTACTTTATTACCGAGAAGGGACTGGCCAAGCTGACCACGGAAAAAACACAGTGGCAGGATTTCCTGCAGGCAGTAAGACTGATTCTCGAGCCTTATCCTTCGGGTCGTTAAGAGGTGCAGGCGATGACATCCGAGCTCATCCAATACCTGGAAAATATCAAGTATAGGTCAAGACTCAATCGCCCCGATGACACAGGGGTCATGAGTGAGCTCAAAGCGCATATCGAAGATAAGCTCCAGGAACTCACATCATCCGGCCTTACCGAAGCGGAAGCGACGAAGGTCTGCCTGGGGCAAATGGGCACAACCCAGCTCGTCGCCCGCCGGATATACGAGGCTTATAGCCAGGGTAGCTGGCCGCAGGTGTTGCTGGCCGCAATGCCCCATTTACTTTTCGGTCTTCTTTTCATTCTCAACTGGTGGCATTATCCCGGCTGGCTATCCATCGTCCTCATCCTCACCCTTGCTACGACCGTCTACGGATGGTGGCACGGTAAACCTTCCTGGGTCTTCTCCTGGCTGGGCTATACCTTATTACCGGTATTGATACTCGGCCTGTTAATGCTTTATCTTCCCCGCGTATGGTCGATGTTGACGTTATTCATCTATCTCCCCCTGGCCATGTGGTGGCTCTTCCGGCTTATAATTCAAACCACCAGGAGGGATTGGCTTTTCAGTTCTCTGATGTTGTTGCCGCTGCCGATTATCATCGGGTGGTATCTGGCGGTGTCCCCTGAAGGAAAATTCAACGGGACCAGTCTGCAGCGTTTAGACTATTTTGCGCCATGGATAGGGCTAAGCTTCATCGCCCTGGCGCTGACCATTGCGGCGTTTTTGCGCATACGCCAGCGCTCGCTGCGCGTTGGCCTGCTAGCGGTGTCCGGCCTGCTGACGCTCACCCTGGTAGCCTATTACACGGTCGGCCGACTTAACACGTTCACTTTCCTGGGGCTGGTGCTGGTGATGTGGGGGGTGTTACTGGTCCCTGCTGTGCTGGAACGTTTTCTGGGATATGACCGGCTAACCGGCTTAAAGCGCCGGGGCGCCATAGGAGATAGCGGTGGGGAGGTAGACCGACGAGAAACGTAGCGGTTATCACGGATAGCGTAGCCTGTCTCAACCGGGAGCTGGCCGAAAAATACGAAATAGGGATTATCCCGATTAACTTTTTTGCCGGCGGGAAAATCTACCGCGACTGGGTGGATATAACCCCCTCCGAGGCTTATAAACTGTTCCTCGAAGACCCCGATTCTTTCAACACTTCCTCCGCTTCGCCGGCGGACTGTCTCGAGGTTTTCCGTCAAGCCAGCCAGCGCGCTCCGAATATTCTGTGTATCACGCTATCCACCTCGCTAAGCACCCTCTACAATGCCGCCAACGACGCCAGAGAACTGGCGCAGGATGAGCTGCCCGGGATAAACATCGAGGTTATGGACTCTTACTCCGCCACTCCTTCCGAGGGTATGATAGCTCTGGCCGCTGCCCGCGCTGCCGCCGACGGTAAAAATTTGCCCGAATGCCTGCGGGAGGCGGAAAAAGTCAAGGCCAAGGTCAACGCGCTTGTCCTGCTGGATACCATACGCTATGTGTATCGTTCCGGGCGCGTACCCAAGATAGCTTCGGTAATCGGCTCGGCGCTTAATGTCCGGCCCATCTTGAGTGTCTCGAAGACAGTGCATTTTGCCGGCATGGTCCGCAGCCGGAAGCAGGGCATCGAGCGCATTCTCCAGATGATGAGAGACAGGCTGGACAAGCGCCCGGTGCATGTAGCTGTAACGCACGCCTATGCCCTGGAGGAGGCGGAGAAATTGAAGGAGCGTATCGCCGCAGAGTTCAACTGCATCGAGCTGTGGCTTTCCGAGTTCAGCCCGGTCATGGGTTATGCCTGCGGCACCGGGACTGTCGGCACCGCTTTTTACCCGGAAGACGACAAAAAGCAATAGACATCCAGAGATAATGAAGAAAGTAGTCATTGTCACCGACACTACTGCCTGTGTACCACAGGAATTAGTCACGCGGTTGGGTATTGAAGTGGTACCGGTCCAGCTCATTATTGATGAAAAGACATACCGGGACGCCATCGATATCACACCCGCCGAGTTCTATGCCCTGCTGCGCCAGGCAAGAAAGACACCTACTACCGCCAGCACACCGCCGCAGCCTTATCTTGATGCCTTCTGCCATGCCAGCCACCAAGCATCTGGTATTCTGTGCCTGACCGAGCCGGCGAGATTCAGCGCCATGTACACATCGGCCCGGGTAGCCATGGACTCGGCGCGGGAAACTTGCAAGGGGGTTGATATCGAGGTGATGGAATGTACCTCCGCGGCCGCGGGACTGGGGCTGGTGGTTCTGGCGGCAGCCCGGGCCGCCGCCTTCGAAAAACCGCTGGCGGAGATTAAAGAAATCGCCAGTGAATTGATGCCCCGCGTCAATCTGTTTGCCGCCCTGGATACCTTACAGTACCTGGTTCGAAGCGGGCGTGTGCCGCAGGCCGCCGCGCTGTTCAATTCGATACTTAATATCAAACCCGTGTTCACCCTCAATCATGCCGATGCGCATACCGTGGCCCTGCCCCGGACGATGGAGAGCGCCATGGACCGCATGCTGAAGCTCATGGAAAAAGCGGTGCCCGGGGGACAGAGCCTGCACGTGGCCGTGATGCACGCGGACGCCCTGGAGCACGCGGCAATTTTCAAAGAACGCATTTCCTCACGGTTCGACTGCCGGGAAATTTTCATTACCGAGTTTACCCCGGTCATGGGGGTCCATACCGGTCCGGGGTTAATCGGTACGGCTTTCTATTCCGACAAACCGGAGGCGTGACTCCGGAGATTGTTTCTCGGTTGCTTTTTTATGGTCAAATCAACGGGAGGTGACCCATGGATAACGATGCACTTGCCAGAAAAGTTCAGTACCTCGTCGACCTCGAAGAGATTAAGAAACTCCAGCGTAAATACCAGTACTGTCTTTTCAAGCAGGACTACGATAAAATCGTCGCTTTTTTTTCCCATAAGACCCCCGGCGTCAGGATGGAGGCGTCCGACAGCGGTGTTTTTAAAGGGCTGGAGGGGGTAGAGCGTTTTTTCTCCAGGGTGGTGGGGCTGCAAAAGAGTCGGCCGGGCGGTTTTACGATGCACATGGCCGTCGGCCCGGTCATCGAAATAGCCGGAGACGGTAAAACAGCGCAGAGCGTCTGGTTTTCACCGGGCTGTGCCGGCACCATGTGGGTCTGGGGTGTTTACGTCGTGGACTACGTCAAAGAAGACGGTGAGTGGCGGTTCTGGCATATGGTGTTCAGCCCGTTTTTCCGCACGCCTTATGATAAAGGCTGGATGGAAGTCCCGGCAGCCGGCACGCTTAAGTCCGGCCTCGAGGACGGGCCGCCAACCCGCTGGAACCCGTACGATAAGACGAAAACGGGCAAGGAGTTGTTCCGCCATCTGCCGGAAGCGCCGGAGCCCTATGATAGTATGAAAATTGATTGACGACCTCTTATAAAGCTTGACTTGGCCGTTATGTTGTTGATAATATACGATATCTATCCAGCACTGGAGGTAGCCGATGGCCGAAACCAGGATACCGGAATTCGGCATCAAGCATATGTCCCGCTCCGGACATACGCCGGAGACAGGTATCGTGGTCAAGACCAAGGTCTGGCTGGAAAAAGACGGCAAGCTCTTTATGGGGTGGGGCAGGGCAACCTTGCTGCAGCGCATCGACCAGTTAGGTTCGATTTCGGCGGCAGCCAGGTCCATGAAGCTGGCTTACCGCAACGCCTGGCTCTGGGTGGAGGCAATGAACCGCCTCTCCGGTATACCCCTGGTAGAAAAAGCTACCGGCGGCGCTCACGGGGGCTACGCCCGCCTGACCGACGAGGGACGGCGCATCGTCCGCGAGTACCTGGACCGGCGTGCCCAGGTCCACGAGATGTTAAAAAAGAAAATCTAGTAAATTAACGTTTAAACATTATATCTTTGACAGACCACTGGAAAAATTTTTCTTTTGATGTAACCGTTTCATCCCTCCAACGTATAACACTATAGAGCAATCTATATACAGGAGGGTGAAATGAAACGGTTTGTCTTAGGAATTTTACTGGTTATCCTGCTGGCAGGGACGGCAGCTTGTTCCAGCACGGCTCAAACTGTTCGGACACAAGCCCCGACGACAACTACTACGGCGCTAGCGGGCAAGGCCGTGCCCGCCACGACCTATACACTTGCGCCGCCTCCGGTAGTCATTACACAGGTTCCGGCCCCGACAATCACCATACCATCGTCAGGTCAGCACGAAACATATTCCTCTGACCAGGCTGCTGCCACCGACCGCATGATTATCCGTACCGGTAACATGCAGCTGGTGGTTGACGATGTAAACACCGTGATGACACAAATAACCAGCCTCGCAACGACTTACGGCGGCTTCGTGGTGAACTCTAACGTCCAGGAGAACCAGAACCGTCTTTACGGTAACATCAGCTTTAGAGTGCTCGCCGAGCGCTTTAACGACGCGCTTGCCGCGCTGCGCGCCATGGCTGTGGATGTGAAATCGGAGAGCACCTCCGGCCAGGACGTAACGGAAGAGTATACCGACCTATCGGCCAACCTGCGCAACCTTCAGGCCGCCGAAGAGCAGTTGCTGAAGTTGATGGAGCAGGCGGGCAAGGTGACCGATATTCTGGAAGTGCAGCAGGAGCTGGTCAAAACGCGGGGGGAAATCGAGCAGACCAAGGGCCGCATGCAGTACCTGGAGCAAAGCTCGGCGATGTCTATTATCCAGGTAACCCTGGAGCAGTCCAAGCTCGCGGTTGAGTTTACGGCTTCCGGGCGGAGCGTTAAAGAAGGTGAAAAAATACTGTTCCAGCCCGCGGTTTCCGGCGGTTTCACGCCTTATAGCTACACCTGGGATTTCGGCGACGGCAAGACCAGCACGGAAGATAGTCCGGTCCATGCTTTCCGCAGTGACGGCACCTTCACTGTCTCGCTGAAAGTGACCGACGACCGCGGGAATACGGTCACTCTAAAGAGGGACAAATATATTACGGTTCTTACCGGGTGGCAAGCCGGCAATACCGCGGGCAGCGCCTGGAACGGAATGGTCGGGTTCGGCCATTTCCTGGTCAACCTCATCATCTGGCTGGGTATTTTCAGCCCTGTCTGGATTGTAGTCCTCGTTGTCCTGTATTTCACCGTCTGGCGGCGTAAAAAGTCAAAATAGTACCAGCTAGCTAAAGCGCGAGAGGGGCCGAAAAGGCCCCTCTTTTTATCGATGTGCAAGGTGCCTTTCCCCCTGCCGGGTTTATGTATTATACTGGTCTTTATAAAATAAACGAACTATCAGGAGGTGAAACTGATGTCCACCTGGCAGGATTTTATGATAGAAAAGGGTCACGCGCCCCGGTGGCCGTACCCGCTGCGCTATAACCGGCAGCAGGAAATCGAGGCCGATGTGCTGGTCCTCGGTGGGGGCATCTCCGGCTGCTGGGCGGCCATCAGCGCCGCGAGGAAAGGCGTTAAAGTCGTGATGGTGGAAAAATCAGCCACGGTCCGGAGCGGGGCAGGCGGGCCGGGTTGCGACCACTGGTGTGATACGCCGTGTAATCCTTTATCTAAAGTCAATCCTGACGAATGGGCGCAGAAGCTGGCCGCCGGTCCTTATAGCTGCGGCATCGGCTATCAAATACAGTGCCGTGAGAATTACGATACGCTGCTCGAGATGGAGAAGATGGGCGGCAAAATCAGGGATACTGAAGGAAAGTATAAAGGCTGCGAAGGTTATGATGATAAGACCAAGTTCATGATTTCCCCGCGATATAATCCGTTCCACGATACCAATGTGGTGATACGTATCTTCGGAACGACGTTCAAACCTGCCCTGAAAAAAGAATGTGACCGCCTGGGCGTGAAAATCTTCGACCGGGTCATGGCCACCACTCTGCTGACGGAAGGTGGCGTGCAGGGGGGCAGGGTGGTCGGCGCCACCGGCTTCAACGACCGTACCGGTGAGTTTATGCTCTTTAAAGCTAAAGCGACGGTGCTCTGCATGGCCAGGGCCGGCTCTATCTGGCTCTTCAATTCCGAGCTCGCCGGCTACAGCACCATGCAGTCCCGCGCCATATCCGGCGACGGCGTGGCGATGGCATGGAAGGCGGGCGCCGAGCAGACACTGATGGAGAGCTCGCAGGTACTGCGTATCGCCACGGGGTACAAGCATAAGTGGTACACGGGCGCCGGCGATGCCAGCTATGAAAATGTGGGCCTGGTAGACGATAACGGCCAGGCGCTGCCGGTCATCGGCGAGCCGAGCTGGAACAGGAAGCGGCAGGTCACCGACCGCACCGGGCTGACCGGGCCGTGGGACACCGTCCACGAAGGACTGCTGAAAGGGGAATACGCCCTGCCCTTCTTCGGCGATTTCCCGGCCATGGAGGAAATCGAGCAGCAGGCGACCTGGAACATGCTGTTAAGGGAAGAGTCGACGACCAAAATCATCGTGGATACCTTCGGCGCCGCCGGGTTCGACCCCGCTAAAGACCTCCTCATGAACTATCATTTCCTCGAAGGCGGCAGCCTGCCCCAGTGGCGCGAATGCCGGGGCGGCGGACTGGTAATCGACTGGGATTTGAAGACCACGCTGGACGGGCTGTACGCCGCCGGCGGCCAGCTTTTCTCACCCCGCGACCACAGCTTCGCGGCGGCTACCGGGCGGTACGCCGGCCGGAAAGCGGCCGATTATGCCCGGCAGGTAGCGCAAGCCGCCATTTCACCGGAGCAGGTGGCCATTGAAAAGAAAAGGGTCTATGCGCCGGTAACGCGTACCGAGGGAATCGACTGGAAGGAGCTGCACGCGGGCATCGCCCGGGCGATGCAATTCTTCTGCTCCGAATACAAGACCGAGAAGCTGTTTAACATGGGGCTGGATGTCCTTAAGGAAATCGAAGAAATGTATGTGCCGAAGCTTTATGCTTTAGACCCGCATAAACTGATGCGCGGCCTGGAAGACTTGAGTATGCTCGCGCATGCCCAGCTTATCCTGCATACGTCCCTGGCGCGTAAGGCCAGCAGCCGGATACTGGAGTTTAACCGGATAGACTACCCGCAACTCGACCCGCCGGAGTGGAACAAGTTCCTCAC